>Ga0335080_10005476_pt1 | contig 13070 bp, 7 predicted proteins | sample Lox_Sample_34_FD_206720 | JGI IMG/M metagenome (GOLD analysis project Ga0335080, IMG submission 206720) | Soil microbial communities from Loxahatchee National Wildlife Refuge, Florida, United States - Lox_Sample_3.4 | ecosystem: Environmental > Terrestrial > Soil > Wetlands | place: USA: Florida... | reverse complement strand
GACGGCGGACATGTCACTACCGGTCTCGAAGTCGTCACCACCGACGGCATCTTCTTCGATCCCTTCGACGTCACCCATTGGTTCGTCGGCTTTGCCGACATCGGCCTGTTCGAAAGCCGGAACAGTGGCGCGTGGTGGAAGGAGGCTACCAGCCGCGGCGTCCCGCGCGAGTGGCAAGGCGACGCTTACTCGGCCGTCTTCGATCCAAAGATCAAAGGCCGCATCTGGGCCGTCGTGAGCAATATCCACGATCTCCCACGCCCCAAAATGTGGCGCGGCCGCGGCGTGAAGCACTTCGGCGGCGGCGTGGTGATGAGTGACGACGGTGGCCGGCACTGGAAGCCCATGGTTGAAGGCATGGGCCAGACCGCGCCCACCCACATCCTGCTCGATCCCGCCAGCCCTGCCGATGCGCGCACGCTCTATGTCTGCGGCTTCGGCCGAGGCGTTTTCAAATCCACCGACGGCGGCCTGCACTGGGCTCTGAAGAACAATGGCCTGGATGGAACCGAGCCTTTCGCGTGGCGCATCATCCCCGATTCCAAAGGCCGGCTCTATCTGTTAGTGGCCCGCCGCAGCGAGGACGGCAGCATCGGAACCCCGCTCGATGGCGCGATCTATCGCTCCTCCGACGGCGCAGAACACTGGGAGAAGCTCACGCTCCCAACGGGTACCAACGCCCCCAACGGTCTGGCGGTGGACCCGGCCGACGACAGCCGCCTGTACCTGGCAGCGTGGGGACGGCGCAATCCCGCGGGCGACACCGGCGGCGGCATCTTCGTCTCCACCGACGCCGGCAAGACCTGGAAGAACGTCCTGAACAAAGATCAGCACGTCTTCGACGTCACGCCCGATCCGCGCAAACCCGGCGTGTTCTACGCCACCGGCTTCGAATCCTCCGTCTGGCGCTCGGTGGACCGCGGCGAGACGTGGACACGCATCCGCGGCTACAACTTCAAGTGGGGCCAGCACGTCCTGCCCGATCCGAAGGATCCGGCGATGATCTACATCTGCACCTTCGGCGGCACCATCTGGCACGGCCCCGCCGCGGGCGATCCGACGGCGATCGAGGACATCGTCACGCCGATCATGAAGCCGGGCCGCTGAATCGCCCAGTCAACACGATGTACCTGAACAAGGAGTCCAGAATGCCGCAGGATGTGTGCAATCCCGTCAGAACCCGGCCGCTGCCGCTCGAATTTCCGGGCGTGCATCACATGGACCGCGAGGAAGTCGACGCCGCCGTGCGAGTCCTGGAATCGCGATCGCTGTTTCGCTACTACGGCTTGGATCTGCAGAAGGAGGCGGAGAGCCTCGAGACTGAGCTGGCTCAATATACGGGCGCCGCGCACGCGCTGGCCGTCAGCAGCGGCACCGGCGCGCTCGGCGTTGCGTTGTCCGCGCTTGGCGTGGGCCCGGGGCAGGAGGTCATTGTTCCGGCTTACCTCTGGGTAGCGGTAGTCGCGGCCGTGGTGAACCAGGGCGCAATCCCCGTCCTGGCGGACATCGACGATACCTTCTGCCTTGACCCGGAGGACGTGAAGCGTCGAATCACGCCGCGCACCAGCGGCATCATCTTCGTGCACATGAGCGGCGCTCCGGGAGATGTGCGCGCGGTGCGAGAGGTGGCGCGCGAGCATGGGCTGTTCCTGCTGGAGGACTGCGCCCAGTGCGCGGGCGGAAGCGTGGATGGCCGCAGCGTGGGAACGTTCGGCGATATGGGCATCTTCAGCTTCCAGATGAACAAGAACATGACCGCAGGCGAGGGCGGCTGCGTCATCACAAACAACGATCGCCTGTACGCCCGCGCCTTCGCCTGTCACGACCTCGGCTATGTTCGCGACGATGCCGGCAGGCTGCGTTTCGACGACCCCGGCATGTGCCTCTGGGGCAAAGGCTGCCGCATGGATGAGGTACGCGCGGCGATCCTGCGCGTGCAGTTACGCAAACTGCCGGCCATTACCTCCGCGATGCGGCGCAGCAAATACCGCATCCGCCAGGCGCTGGAACAGTTCCCGGAAGTGCAGTTGCGGCGTATGGTGGACCCCGGCGGAGACACCGGCTGCTTTCTGATCACAACGTATGTCAGCTCCGACATGGCCCGCAGGGTGAACGCCATGTTGCGCGCTGAAGGCATCGTCACCGAACCCCAGGGCATTTCGAACATCGTGATGACCGACTGGGGGCTGCATCTGTACTACAACATCGTGAGCCTGGTGCAGCGCCGGTCGGTGGATCGCAGCGGCTTCCCCTGGTCTCTCGCGGAGAACCGCGGTCTCGGCCAAAGCTACGAAAAGGGCGCGTGCCCGGCGGCCGACAGCCTCTTTGAGCGGAGCATCCTGCTGCCGATCCCGTCGTGCCTGGCGGCGCAGGACGAGGACGATATCATCCGTGCGTTCGAGCGTGTTCTGCGCGCCTGCCGCTGACCTCTGAGGGTGACGCCGAAAAGCGAAGACCGCGCGCGGCTGCGGAATTGATGGCAAGCGACAGGCCGCACCAGCGCCAGTCGGTGTTCTCGTCGTTCGAGACAACCACGCGAAGACTGTTCCAGCCGCGGTGCAGCGGCAGACGCGCCGTGGATGCGCCGAACCCCGATTGCGCGGGCAACGGCGCGACGGCTGTTCCGTTCACCGTAACGGCCAGAGCGTCATCGTGGCCCAACAGCGCATTCACTATCTGATCGGCGGCGGAGAAGACGGAGGTTGTCAGTTCCGTGCGGCCTGCGCCGGCGACGTAGCCAGTACCGCTCGACGTGAACACATAGTGGCGGAACAAATAGGTCAGGTCCGCGAAGCCGTGGACCATGTCCGCGTCCTGCCACTGTTCGTGCAACGGCACGACGTCTTTGAACGCCACGCGGGTGTCATATGCCGCAGCGTTGACGGTTGCGGCGCTGGGTGTGCCTGCGCCAAGCGGTCCCAGCGCCTTCCACGGGACGTCCACTGCGCTCCATTCCCCTGTAACGGCAGGGCCCGGAGCCTGATACCAGAACGCCACGCTCTTCGGTTGCAATCCGGCGAAGACGCCAAAGAGAAACTGCAGCGATTCGTGGAACGGGTACGGGTTTTCGAGGTGAAGCCGGTAGCGCCGCGCGTGCACCGGCGCGCCCGTGAGCGGCGTCATCACTCCGGTGCGATGCCACGCAAAGGAAAAGTAATCCTCACCGCAGATGCCGTGCAGCACACGTGGTTCCGCCGTGCCCGCATCAATGAGCGCCGCGTCACCGCCCCCGTGGTTGTGCCCCGTGTCGAAGAGATTGACGCCCACAAACAAGCCGTTTCCCTGGACGCGCAGCACCGGGAACTGGCCGTAGCCGGTTGTCCCCGCGGACTCCTGAAACTGCGCGTGGAAATACGGCGCGTTCGCCGCAACCGCCGTGTGTTCGACTGCGTATTCGATTGCGTCGGGCTTCGGTGCCTCCGGCGGAGTCTCCAGAACAATGCGAGCCGCACGCCGGAACGGCATCGGGAAATAGCACGTCATCCGGTCCGGCCCGCTCTCGATCGCCGCGTTCACGAAATCCGCGAAGAAGTATTGCAGCGGGGCATCGACGCTCGCCGTTTTGTCGCCGTCCCAGTAGATCTTCAGGCGGGCATTGGAGAGGCTGCTCCCGCGAAAGGTCAGGCGGCGAAGGATGCCGGGGCCGTTCAGCGCAAGCTCGGCTCCGCGGACCGTTCCCGATCGCAGCGGCGACGCCGCGGCGCGCGCGCGATCCTGGGCGCCCCGCCGGTAGTCGATCTGCGTGTAGAACTCTTCCAGATCCCTCAGCGCCTCGATCTCAATCCTCACGCCATGTGTGAAAGCGATCGGCTTGTAGAGGTTATAGGCTCCTTCGTAGATGAACGCGGGCATCGGGACATCGCGGGTCCCTGTCGTCCCGGCAGCACCGCAAACCTGGTCAACCGGACCGTCGATCGCAACCCCGCCATCCACGAAGACGAGCATCCGCACCGCGCCCGGTGGAGCCGCCGTGTCGCCCGCGGGCACGCTCCATGTGGACCATATGTGACGCACTGAACCAGCGCCATCCAGATCCAGCACCGTCTTTCTCTGTCCCTTCTTCAGGCCCTGGACGAGGAAGCTGTTCTTCCCCGGCGCATAGTTGTGCGGATGGATCAGGTCATCCAGCCAGGCATCGCGCACCGCCGAAAGCGCGGCCACGTCGGGGCCGGCCACCAGTTCCAGCAGACCGAAACGTTCCGGCGTGTGGAATGTCTCCGCCAGAGGCGGTTGCCACGTAACCGATCGCCAATTTCCCGGCGGCCCTTCCCCGCGAAACAGATTCATGCGGAACTGCATGCCGGGCGCCGCCTGCGCGATGGCGATCGCGGAGAAGGGAATCCGCATCGCGCCGTACCAGATCTTCGCCGCGCGGTCGATTCGAGCCGCCACCTGAAAGCCCGAGTTCCACACCCAGCCGTCCTCGTGATGCGGCTTGTGAAGATCCACGTCCAGGTCGATCCACTCCCCCTGTGGCGAAATCTCAAACTCCCTGTAATGCCGGATGTCCTTGAAGTCCGATCCGAGGAACACTTCCGCCACATCCCAGTTCCACAGTTCGTTGGTTTCCGTCGTTGTCGAAGGGTTCGGCTTCAGCCACAGCTCGTTGTATGGGCAGATGAACAGGAAGTAGAGGTTGCCGGACGTCCAGCGCGAGCGCACCTCGGTCGCGTAGCGCGGCACGGGCTTGCCGGCGCTGTCCCGCTCCGCGATGACGTGCGGCGCATCGCGCCAGAACTCCGAGTTCGGGTCTGTATCCGGCGTGACATCGTGGGTTGCGCGCAGGCTGGTCATCGTCGCGTCGGCGCCCGACACGCGGACCCCGGCCAGCAAGGCGGCAAAGCAGCAGATCCTAACGCAACCATTCATGCAGATGCTCCTCAACAAAACGGTCGTCGTTCAGGTGCGGATAAGCGCGCCACACGCGGTCGATCTCGTCACTCTGGCCGGGTGACAGATCCTCGTTCGGGTCGAGACACCAGCGGCCTTCCAGCAATCCCTGTCTTCGGAGGATCTCGTGGAGACCCGCGATGCAGCCATGGAAGCCGTTCGCCGCGTCGAAGAGCGCCGCGTTGGCGTCGGTGATCTGCTGCGCGAGCGTGAGCGTGGATGGAGCGGCGTTCGTCAGACTCTTCAGTTCCGCCAGTTGCCGGACCGCCGTGTGCGTCCAGACCGCCCAGTGCCCCAGCAGCCCGCCCACGATGCGAACCTGCTCACCGCCGAAATCGAAAGCGGTCAGCAGGTCGATCACGATGTTGTCGTCATTGCCGGTGTAGAGCGCAATCTCCTTCGCGCGGCCTGATTCCACCGCCGCGCGCGCCACATCGAGGGTCTGATAGCGATTGAACGGCGCGATCTTGATCGCGACGACGTTCTCAATCTCCGCGAACCGACGCCAGAACGCGTATGGCAGCACGCGTCCGCCCACGGCCGGTTGCAGATAAAAGCCGATTACGGGCGAGATCGCTGCAATGGCGCGAACATGGTCCAGCAATTCCGCGATGGACGCCTCGCGCATCGCCCCCAGGCTGAGCAGTACCGCGTCATAACCGAGCCGCCGCGCGGTCTCTGCCTCGCGGACAGCCTGTTCGGTGCGCCCGCAGACGCCCGCGATTTTCGCGATGCTCCGCCCCCGCAGCTCTTCCATGGCCAGTTCGAGAACCGGCTGGAACAGCCCAATCTGCGGATCGCGGATCGCGAACTGCGTGGTGTGCACGCCCACGGCAACACCGCCCGCGCCTGCAGCCAGGTAATAACGCGTCAGCGCGCGCTGCCGCCTCTCGTCCAGCTTTCGCGCTGCATCCAGCGCCAGAGGGTGAGCCGGAATCACGTGGCCCTGCCTCAGATATTCACGAATGCCCATCAGAACTGGCCGTCCCGTGTCTGAAAGTGAGTCGGCTTGTTCAGCAGAGGCCCGCCCTGCACAATCCAGTCGGCCACCCAGTCCATCATCTGGGCGGCGCTCACCCGCGGATACCCCAGCAGCCGGTGCGCGCGCGCGGCATTGCTGAGCAGCGCGGTCGGCGCCTCTTCGCCGCTGAAGACCGGCTCGTTACCGAACCGCTCTCCGAATTGCCTTGCCACCTCGCGGACCGACAACGTTTCCGGTCCGGTGATGTTTAGAACCAGCGGCGGCGACTGGCAATGGGCGAGGCTGCGCAACGCCATCGAGTTGGCGTCCCCCTGCCAGATCACGTTCACCAGCCCCATCCGCAAATCGACCGGCTCCTGCCTGTAGACCGCCAGCGCAATGTCCACCAGCACGCCATATCGCAGGTCCACCGCATAGTTCAGGCGCAGCAGCGTGACCGGGGTCTGCCAGCGGCTCGACCCGTACTCGAACATACGCTCCCGGCCCAGCGCCGATTGCGCGTACTCGCCCTCTGGCGCCAGCGCGCACGATTCCGTCGCGCCGCCCCACACTGCGGGCCGCAGACCATAGATGTTCCCGGTCGAAAACGCGGCGATTCGCGATGCTCGGAATCGTTCCGCTACCAGCCCGGGCAGCATCGTGTTCATCGCCCATGTCAGGTGCTCCGCGCCCGTTGTGCCGAACTTGCGCGCCGCCATGAAGATGATGTTGGGTATGTCCGGCAGGGCCGCCAGCGCCTCGGGCTCCAGAAGGTCGGCCGCGATGGTCTCAATCCCGGCTGCGTCCAGCTCACCGCGCACGCGAGGGCTCGAAAAGCGCGCCACGGCGATAATCCGCTTGCGCACCCCCGCCGCCTCCACGCTGCGCCGGGCCAGCCTGGCCAGACTCGGCCCCATCTTCCCCCCGCAGCCGAGAATCAGCAGATCGCCGTCGAGTGCCTTCATCGCCGCGATTTCCTGCTCCCCCGGACGCGACAGCAACTCCTCGAGTTCCGCCTCGTTGTTGATGCTCATACTCACCCCAGTTCAAACCCGGCGATGCCGAATACCAGCTCGTCACGGCCGCGGCGCGCCGTTCCGCGCGCCATCCGCATCAGTTTACGCCGCGGTTCAAAACCCAGCTCGCGCGCCAGCTCGATGGCTGCGCGATTGTCAGGCGGCAGATCCCAGAAGCAGCCACGAACCCCGGCCCCGCGAATGCACGCCTCTACCAGCGCGCGCGCCGCCTCCACATTACGAGCCACCACCGGCCCTGCATAAAACGCGCGGACGCCATCGCGCAGAAGCGCGAATCCTTCGTCCACCGCGACGATCCTGCTCCGTTCGGCCAGCGCGCTCAGCAGCTCGCTCCGGTCCACGCCGAACGCTTCCAAATCCAGTTTGTCGAAACCCGCTGGTAAATGCGCCACCGCGTCCGGCGAGCCGGCACCCGCTTCGCCGTGCCGCCACCACCGCTCCACCGGCTGCTCCGGGCAGAAGCCGAAACCGCGATAGAGTTCCTCCCCCTGGTCAGTGGCGTCCAGCTTCAGACACGCCATTCCCCTTTCATCTGCGGTTCGCAGCACGTGTTCCAGCAGCGTGCGCGCGAACCCCCGCCGCCGGTATCCGGGATCGGTCAGGACCATGCCTACCCATCCCAGCTCCCTGCCGAAGCTGAGCAGTGTCGCTGTCGCCCGAACCGCGCCGCCGTCTTCAATCCCAAAGCAGCCGCCGGGAGCGAGTCGCAACAACATTTTCCAGTCCGCGGCAGTCTGATTCCAGCCCGCGGAAATGGACAGATCCAGCGCCGCTTCCACATCTTCCGGAGCAAGCAGACGCACGGTTTTGTGATCCGACGCCGTCATGAGCTCTCTGTCATAGTCTACTGTGTTTTGCTTGCGTTGTCTTGCGAATTACTATATATTTATCGGTGCCTGGAAAGCAAGAGAAAGCGAAGTCGATTCATGAGACGACGTGAATTCATGGGCGCGCTGGCGGCTTCCGCCCTCGCCCGCGCAGGGTCGCCGCCGCGCCGGCCCCGGATGCTGATTGCGGAAGAAGATCCGTTCTGCGGCCTGGCCCTGCTGAAGGCGCGCTACCAGAGCGGCCTGCGTCCTTCCGACGACCTCCCCGGCCGCGCCCTCACCTGGCTCCTCGCACACGACGACGCCATCGGCGAGCATGCCCTTGCCGAAATGCGCGCAACGCACCCGCCCACTGGAGGCCGAGCCTCGCGAACCTGGCTCGACTACGTCCGCTGGTCCCTCGCCTTCGACTGGCTCTACACCCACCCCGGCTTCGACGCCGCCCTGAAGGATCGTGTCGCCCACGAGCTCCTCGACGGCGCAGCCACGATGCTCGCCGCGCCCGACATGCGCTATCCCGCGCGCGTCTACTACCACAACTACAGTGTCCGTTTCCTCACCCTCGCGGCCTTCCCTCTGGCTGCTGTAGAAGGACATGGCGATCTTGACGCCCGCTGTCGCCCGCTCCGCGCGCAGGTGGAGGACTCGCTCTGGAACGTCCTCCAAACCACCAACCTCGTCAACCCCGAAGGCAGCTATCACGAATCGCTCGACTACATGCGCATCACCTGGGCATCGCTCGTGATGATCGCGGAGATGCATCGCACCAGCGGCGGCTTCGATCCCGCGCAGCATTTCTCCATGTTCCGCAACATCGGCGACACCTACCTCTATAAGTTGCTGCCCGACGGCACGCCCTCGCGCGAGAACGACCAGGAATGGCCGCTGCTCGATTCGCGCGACATGGCCCTGCTGGCCTACGCCATCCATCGTTTCAAGGACCCCTGGAGCGCATGGCTGCTGCGCAAGAGCGGCTTTGCGGTGCCCGAGTGGATCCTCCCCGTCCTGAAATTCCTTTGGGACGATCCCGAAGTGGTTCCGCGCAACCCCGCCCTCGCCGACGAGCGCGAACTGCCCCGCCAGCGGTATTTCCCCGGCGTCAGCCAGCTCGTGATCCGCGATGGCTGGAAACCCGATTCCACCTGGATCGAGTTCGATTGCGGCCCCTACTTCGCCAAGCACCAGCACCTCGATCAGAACCAGTTCACCATCTACCGCAAAGGCTATCTCGCCATCGACAGCGGCGCCGACTATACCGAGATCGAGAGCCCGCACTACCTCAACTACTATCGCCGCACGGTGGCGCACAACTCGATGCTCGTCTACGATCCGCGGGAAACGTTCTTCTGGGGCGATAACACGCTTCCCGCGGCCAACGACGGCGGCCAGCGTATGGACTCCGTCCGCTACTGGAACACCGTGCAGAACCGCGCCGACTTCGAGCAGACCCGCGACGTCTGGAACCTCGGCGAAATGCGCCACATCGACTACGAGCCCGGCCACTACCACTACGCGCTCGGCGACGCCACCGGCGCATACTCACCCCACAAGCTGAAGCGCTTCACGCGCGAGCTCGTCTACACGCCCGACGCCGGCATGCTCTACGTCTTCGACCGCGTCGTCAGCACCGATCCGTCATTTCACAAGGCCTGGCTCCTTCACGGCGTCAACCAGCCACAGATTTCAGGCGAAGGGACGCCCGCCGCCTTCCAGTTCAACGACGGAGGCGGCGAGCTTCTGGTGCATTCGCTCCTGCCCCGCGAGCCCGTCGTCACTCTCCGCGGCGGCCCCGGCTTCGAGTTCTTCACGCCCGGCGACGAACACGGCGGCGCATGGGGCACCGGCCAGAACTGGCCGCTCGATCCCCCCGAAGGCGGCCCGCTCCCCACCGATCCCCGCCTGCGGCACATGTGGAAGGTCTTCTACGGCGACGGCATCACCGAGATCGAAAAGTCTAATCGCCAGCGCGTCGTCCCCGGAGCCTGGCGCATCGAAGTATCGCCCTCCATCCCCACCGAAGAGGACCTGTTCCTGCATGTGCTCGAAATCGGCGACCGCGGCGCCACCGGCAAACGCCGCGTCGAGCTCATGCGCAGCTTCCACTTCGCCGGAGCCGCCGTCGAAGGCGCTTTTGCGGTCCTCTTCGCATCCAGCGGCGAGCCGGTCACCGCCGGAGAAGCGACCCTGCCGCATTTCGATTGCGACACTCTGCTCGTCACCGGCCTGCAACCGGAGGTCTTCTACGAGATCGGCTTCTTCGAGACAAAAGCGCCCGACCAACGCCTGCAAAAGCGCGCCAACAGCAACGGAGTCCTGACCCTGGACGTCCGCTCCATCGGCTACGCCCGCATGCGCATCGCCGCCCTGATGTAGGGCAGGCTTGCAGCCTGCAGCCGATTTTCAATCGGCTTCGGCGTCACCTGAGCAACGACGCGAACAGCTCTCTGCTCCACGCCTCGCCCGCCCGCACCGTCACATTCGCCGAGCGATAGCTCTCCCGCGCCAAAGCCTCCGCAACCGGCGCTCCCGCAGCATCCACCGTGCCCACCAACACCACCTCGCGCGGAGCCATCGCCGAGGCGATCTCCGGCAGATCCGTCGCCGCCAGCACGTCGGGCACGAAATTCGCCAGAGGGTGCGTGTACATCTCCGTCTCCACGATGTTCCGCCAGCTCACCAGATGCCCCGTGAGCAGCACGCGCGTGACCGACGCATCCAGCGAAGCCGCGCACAACGTCGGCACGGTAAGCTGCCCGTTCGCCGCCAGCAGCGTCCGCCGCAACTGCGGGAAATACGACCGCACCGCCCGCACCACCCCCAGCAGATCCGTCACCCGCTGCCCCAGCAGACTCCGCCCCAGCACCAGCGAGGCCCACGCGTAGTTCTCTTCCTGCTCGTGATCGCCCGCGTACTCCGGCGCGCCGGGACTGTACTCCGGCCGCAGATCCCCGATCCCGCGCACATCCGGAACGCACACAACCGCGTCATCCGCCAGCCTTTCCCAAAGCTCGCCATCGTGCCATCGCTGATTCCGCCCATCCGGATCCACCGCCACCACCAGGCGATCCGCCGGCCGTTTCGAGCAGAAGATCCACATCGGCACCCACACGCCCGCCGTCGTCTCCACTTCCGCCGCCAGCACCTGCCCCGTCCGCGTCGGCACCGCCCGCAGCACCCGCAACTCCGGCCTCGCGGACGCCCTCTCCATCCCCAGCAGCGCGCGCAGATTCACCGGCACCAGGCCCGTCTTCGCTGGAAGCCGACGCCGCGCCGTCTGCCAGGGAGCCTCGCTTCCGAAGTCCCGCGCAACATTGCCGGTCGGCCCGGCCCACAGCACTCGATCCGGCTCCGGAGCCACCGGCGGCTCCGCATCCCCGCGCCACTCCTCGTCCTTCAGCCACCGCGACAGCCACCGGTACGTCTCCATCCGCAGCGAGTACGAAAGCCCGTGTGGCAGCGGAGTCCCGGCCTGCCGCAATTGCCCCTCCCGCCCGAGCACGCGATACGCATCGGCCAGCCGGCCATACTCCACCGCGCCGTTCTCCTGATAGTTCGGCGAGTACGTCCCGAAGAAATCCTTCGCGCTCGTGAGAATCAGCAGCGGCTTCGGCGCCATCGGCCACAGCAGATCCCAGCGGTCGAATCCCGCCGGCCCGCCGCCAATGAAATCCTGCTCCGCGTCATCGGTCGAACCAGGCGGAATGAAATTCGCGCACACGATGTTCTCCGTGTTGCCCGACGACACCGCGGCAGCCGCGAGCCGATCGTCCACCGCACCCAGCATCATCGTCATGGTGCCGCCGCCCGATTGACCCGTCGACGCGAGCCGCTTCGCGTCCACCAGCGGATGCGACGCCAGCACGTCAAGGCTGCGAACCGAGTCCCACACCATCAGGCGCGTCGCCGTATCGCCCACCAGCAGCAGTTGCTTGCCCGGCCGCGTATGTTCCGCGTCCGCTGACCCCAGCCGCGTCAGCCCATCGGGCCCCGGATAATTCGTCCGCTCGCCCTGCCCCATCGGATCGAACGCCAGCACCACGAACCCAAGCTGCACCAGCCCCTGACAACAGCGCTGATAGGAGTCGTACGCTTTCCCGTTCGGGCTGTGCCCCATCTGAAACAGCACGCCCGGCAGCGGTCCGTGCGCTGGTTTCGGCAGATAGAGATTCGCCGCCACGAAAACGCCCGGCCGGCTTTCGTAAACCAGCTTCTCCACGCGGTACTTCTCGCGTTCGATCGCGCCGGTCGTCCGCAGGTTCAGTGGAGTCCGCTCCGGCACCCCGCCCACCAGCCTCCAGAACGTCTCCCGCGCCCACTTCTGCCGAGCTTCCGCCGCGCCCGCCGTCGTGAGCTTCTTCATCTCCTCCACGCGCCGTGCGTACGCCTCGGCCACCAGCCGACGCAACACATCCGGCAGACACCGCGGATAATTCCGATATTCCTGCGCCCATCCCGCCACCGCAGCCGCGGGAAATAGACTCAGCAAAGTTCGACGCGTCATGTTCGCTCCCTCCGGGAAGATCGAACCAGCATCAACACAGCCGCGGTCGCGAAGAGCGGTATCACGCTCGCGCCCATCAGCACCGGACCGAACGCGTACCGGTCGGCCGTCCATCCAATCACAATCGTCGAGACAATCGTGCCCGCGCCCGATCCCGCTCCGCTCAGCCCGCTCACCGACGCCACCCACTCATCCGGATACAGATCCGACGGCAGCGTGAGCGCCATCGTGGACCACGCCGCATAGCAGCACGTCGAAAGGCTGAACAGCGCCAGAATCAGCGGCAGATTCGATGTGAACGCCACCGGGATCAGCGCCGTCATGCCGAAGCCGCACACGATGATCACGGCCTTGCGCGCCCGCACCACGTTCCAGCCGCGCTTCACCAGCCAGCTCGAAATGCCGCCGCCGGCGAAGTTGCCGAGGTCCGCCGCGAGGAACGGAATCCAGAAACTCAACAGCCCCTGCTCCAGCTTCACGTGCTTCGACGCGATGAACACGCCGAACCAGTCGGCAATGAAATACCACACGGGGTCCGTGAGCGTCCGCCCGAGGATGATTCCCCACGTGGTGGGAATCGCCAGCAGCTTCCGCCAATGAACCCGACCCAGAGGCAGGCGATCCTGCTCGCGCCCTTCCAAAATGAGCTGGCGTTCTGCAGCGCCCAGCCGCGGATGCTCTTCGGGAGCGCGATACGCCATTCGCCACGCCACCAGCCACACCATCCCCAGCAGCCCCGGCATGGCCAGTGCGGGTCGCCAGCTCCCGAACGTGTGGTAGCACGCGAGCACGAATATCGGAGCCACCGCTGCCCCCACCGACGACCCGCTATCGAACAGCGCCACCGCCAGGCT
>Ga0335080_10005474_pt1 | contig 13072 bp, 11 predicted proteins | sample Lox_Sample_34_FD_206720 | JGI IMG/M metagenome (GOLD analysis project Ga0335080, IMG submission 206720) | Soil microbial communities from Loxahatchee National Wildlife Refuge, Florida, United States - Lox_Sample_3.4 | ecosystem: Environmental > Terrestrial > Soil > Wetlands | place: USA... | reverse complement strand
GAGTGCCGGGTTTGGCAGCAAGGCGCTGCGCTACTTCTTTCTGAACCAGGAAAACGGCGCGGGGGGGATTCGTGCGAACCACCTTTTCCAGGATCGGCGAGGTGATGTAGTAGGGAAGATTGCCGGCGACGGGCGCAGGGCCCCATTGAGCCAGGTCTACTTGCAGGACATCGGCGTGGATCACTTGCAAGCGCGGTGGGGGAAATCGCGCGCGGAGATGGGAGACCAGCTCAGAGTCCACTTCGACAGCCACGACGCGATCGGCGTGGTCGAGCAGCTTTGCGGTGAGCGCGCCGCGGCCGGGGCCAATTTCGATGACGAGGGGCTCGTGCGCTGGACACACGGCTTCTGCGATGCGATTCAGGATGGAGCCGGATGTGAGAAAGTGCTGCCCGAGCCTGCGCGGCACGCCGCCGCTAGCTCCTCAGGCGGCGCTGCCGGGGAAACACGAGCTGCTTCAAGCCCCAAGCGGGTTGGCCGGAAACGGTGGCCGGGATGAACTTCGAGTAGAGGATGACGCTCTTCATCTCGGGGGTCAGGTCGTCGCCGTAGACGTTCCAATCCTGCACCTGACCGGCGGGATCCACGAGAACTGTAAGGGTAACTTCATCCCCGGTGACCAGCGAACTGCCCCACTCCATCTTCACGTTGGTCGCGCCCACCGGAGTGCCGTCGGGATCGGTAAAGCCGGTTACGATCGCCGGTTCAGGGCGGAAAAGAGGCGGCTCGAGGCCATAATTATGCTGGAAACTCAGGCTCGGCAGCAGGAACAGGAAGCACGCGAAAGACGAAGCCAAGCCACCGGCGAAGGGCACGGCGAGGGGGCGCATCATGTTATCGAACTCGAGGCGGATGCACGCGGCAAAGTGACGAAGGCGAGCGGCGAAGTCGCGACGGCGCTCGACAGACTGGCGATAGTGAGACGCCGCGACCCGCAGCCGTGCGGTCAACTCGGGCGGCACCTGTACGTTGGACATCCGGCCCATGGTGGCACGGAGGTCCTGCATGGACTCCAGTTTCCTGGCGCACGGACGGCACGTCTCGATGTGCGCCAACACATGCTCCCGCTCCCCGTGATTCAGCTGCCGGTCCAGCAGGAGCCCGATCTGTTTTTGCACGTTCTCACAGCTCATAACATCACTCTGCCGTCTTGGGCACTAATCGCATCGCCGGCCTGGCGTTCAGGCTGCTTGCGAGCTCATCCCGCAGCGCCTCACGGCCGCGCAGGATCCGGGACTTCACCGTCCCAAGGGAAACTCCTAGTATTTCCGCAATCTCCTCGTAGCTGCGGTCCATGGTGTCTCGCAGGACTACCGCTTCGCGAAAGATGGGGTTGATCTTGTCCAGCGCCGCTTCGATCATCACGTGGCGCTCGCGGTCGCAAGCGACGTCGAAGGGGGATCGGCTGCTGTCTCGAATGTTCTCCTTCCAGTTGCGGGTTTCATCCGGGTCATTATCCAGCTCGACTTCACGCCGGCGGTGCCGGAAGAACCAGCGGCGGGCATTGTAGGCCTCGTTCACGGTGATACGGTACATCCAGGTCTTGAGCGAACTCTGGCAGCGGAAGTTGGCGATATTGCGGAATACTTTCAAGAAGACTTCCTGCACCACATCGCAGGCCTCACCCTGGTCGCTCAACAGGCGCAATGCGAGGGCGTAGACCGGCTGTTGAAAACGCTGGATCAGCTCCTCATAGGCGCCTTCGGCGCCCTGGCGCAAATGTTCCACAAGGAGGAAGTCTTCCGCCTCCGCCGTTTCCGCGGGCCGTTCCGGGCTCAGTTCAAGGATTGAGGTAGACACCGGCAACCTCACATTCCAACCTGACTATCAAACTACCAGAAAAACGACGCCTTGCAAAGGAGTAGACACCATGCGGCCGGGGAAAGTTCCCTCCGGCACAACTTATTGAATTCAAGACAGATGCTACAATCTGATGCACCAAGGTTATGAGACCCCACTTGTTAGTCTGTCTCGGCTTATCGCTGTCGTCTGCCAGTTGGAGCGCGCCGGCCATCCGCGCGCTGATCATCGACGGCCAAAACAATCACGACTGGCGGAAGACCACGCCGGTGCTGAAGAAGATTCTGGAAGACACCGGGCTGTTTCAGGTCGATGTGCTGACGTCGCCGCCGAAGGACGGCGACTTTTCCACGTTCCGGCCGGAGTTTTCCCACTTCCAGGTGATTGTCGGGAATTACAACGAATTCCCGAACGGGAGCAAGTGGCCGGACGAGGTGAAGGCGGCTTTCGAGAAGTACATGAGCGGAGGCGGCGGGTTTGTTTCCTATCACGCGGCGGACAACGCGTTCCCGGACTGGCCGGAGTACAACCTGATGATTGGAATCGGCGGGTGGCTGGGGCGGAACGAGAAATCGGGGCCGTATTGGTACTTCAAGGACGGCAAGCTGACTTCGGACGACGCGCCGGGAAGCGCGGGCAATCACGGGGCACGGACGCCGTTTCTGGTCGTCACCCGGGATTCGTCGCACCCGATTACGAAGGGCCTGCCCGAGAAGTGGATGCACGCGAGCGATGAGTTGTATTCGAAGATGCGCGGTCCCGGGAAGAACATGACGGTGCTGGCGACCGCGTTCTCGGACCCGGCCAACCGCGGCACAGGTCATGACGAGCCGATGCTGATGGCGCTGACTTACGGCAAGGGGCGCATCTTCCATACGACTCTGGGGCACGATCCGGAAGCGATGTCGTGCGTGGGATTCCTGGTGACGCTGGCGCGAGGCGCCGAGTGGGCGGCCACCGGCAAAGTAACGCAAAAGGTGCCGGCCGATTTTCCGACGGCGGACAAGGCCAGCACCCGGTAACCATGCCCACCATTCCTGCCGCCGAGCTGACCAAGTTTTGCGAAGACATTTTACAGAGCGCCGGCGTGCCCCGGCACAAGGCGGAGGTGACGGCGGCCTGCCTGGTGGCCAGCAATCTGCGCGGCGTGGATTCGCACGGTATTCAACTGCTGCCGTTCTACATCGAGCAACTGCTAGCGGGCGAAATGGACCCGCTGGCGGACGGGCGGGTGATCAGCGAAAGCGGAAGCTGTCTGCACTTCGACGGGCAGAACGCGCTCGGCCAGTGGGTGGCGGATACGTGCTGCCGGCACGCGGTGCGGATCGCGCGGGAACACGGGATGGGGCTGGCGGTGGCGAGGGAATCGAACCATTTCGGCGCGGCGGCCTGGTGGGCGCAGAAGATGCGCGACGCCGGGCAGATCGGAATCGTCATGTGCAACGCGTCGCCGATCGTACCGCCATGGCAGGGCAAGGCGGGCCGGATGGGCACCAACCCGATCTGCATGAGCGTACCGGGTCCGTGGCTGCTCGACATGGCGACGACCACGGTGGCCGCGGGCAAGATCTTCAAAGCTTTCCTCAACGGCCAGCCTACGATCCCGCCAGGGTGGGCGTTCGACGGCGAGGGCCGTCCAACGACTGATACCCAGGCAGCGTACAAGGGCATGCTGATGCCGCTGGGCGGTTACAAGGGAAGCGGGCTGGCGATGATGGTGGAGATCCTGTGCAGCGTGCTGAGCGGCGGCGCGATGTGCACCGAGGTGGGCGGCATCCGGTTTCGCGGGAAGAGGGTGCGGGTGAGCCAGATGTACCTGGCGATCGAAGTGGCGCGGTTCATGCCGGTGGAGGAGTTCACGGGGCGGGTGGAGAAGCTGGTGGAGATCATGAAGACTACGCCGGCGGCTCCAGGCTACGACGAAGTGATGGTGGCCGGCGATCCCGAGTGGCGCACGGAGGCGGAGCGGCGGAAGAACGGGATCCCGATCGCCGGCGGCAACTGGGACCTGCTGGTGAAGGCGGCGGCGAAGGTGGGAGTGGCGGCTCTCCCAGTAAAATGAAGTAAGTGCTGGTTTCGATCGCTCCCAAGACAGAACGTCCGAAGTGGCTGCGCGCGCCGGCGCCGGTGGGCGAAAACTATCGCGATTTGAAGGGGCTCATCGAGCGCCTGCGGCTGCACACGGTGTGCGAGAGCGCGGCGTGTCCGAACGTTGGAGAGTGCTGGAACCAGCGCACGGCCACGTTCATGATGCTCGGCAACGTATGCACGCGGCGCTGCGGATTCTGCGCGGTGGAGAAGGGCGCTCCTCTGCCGGTGGATTACGACGAACCGCGCCGCGTGGCGGAGGCGGTGGCGGCCATGGGACTGAGGTTCGCCGTGATCACCAGCGTGAACCGCGACGACCGCGAGGATGGCGGGGCCGAATTGTTCGCCATGGTGATCCGGGAGATCCGGGAGCGGGTGCCGGGATGCGGGGTCGAGGTGCTGATCCCCGATTTCCAAGGCAGCCACGCGGCGGTTGAGACGGTGATGGAGGCCGCGCCGGACGTGCTCAATCACAATACCGAGACGGTCCCGAGACTATACCGTCAGGTCCGGCTGGGAGCGCGGTACGAGCGCTCGCTCGACGTGCTGGCCCATGCCAAGCGCGTTCGGCGAGCGACGCCGACGAAATCGGGGCTAATGCTGGGGCTGGGCGAGACGGCCGAGGAAGTGCTTCAGGTGATGCGCGATCTGCGCGCGCACCAGGTGGACATTCTCACGTTAGGGCAATATCTGAGGCCGTCGCCGAAGCACCTGCCTATCGTGCGCTACGTGCCTCCGCCGGAGTTCGAGGAATTCCGGCGGGCGGGGTACCAGATGGGGTTCGCTCACGTGGAGTCTGGACCGCTGGTGCGCAGCTCGTACCATGCAGGGGAGTCCGTGGGGCAGGTTCTCCACCTGGCCGCGGACGGGCAGGGCGGGGACCCGGCCCACGATTAGGGAACACGGCGGGGGAATTCGGCGTCGAAGTCAGTGTGAAGGTTCCGCGCAAACCCGGCAGCGCTCCACCGCCCGTCATGTGGTTGTGGCTGATGCGCGCGGCTGCCCGGATCGCGCCGGCGGACGGGCGGGCCGAATGGAACGCGCGGTGGAGCGTGCGGTTGTGGAACCTGTGGGTGCTGGTGGATCGCGGAGAGCTGGCGGCGCGCGCTTCGACCGAGACCGCGCGGCTCTGCGGCGATGCGATCGCCGCGGCATTCTGGATGCGGTTCAACCGGGCGAGCCTGCGTCGCTGGCTGCGCGGTCCGCGCTCGGTGCTGACTGCCGGGGGGGCTGCGTTGGTGCTGCTGGCATTGTTTTCACACGGCTTCCGGGCGACGCGAGAGCTGGTGCTCACGATTATCGACTGGAAGACCGACAGGCTTGCTCCCAAGCTCATGAGATACGATCCCCGAGGGGACTTCGTGGTGGCTCACATCGTGCCCATCGGGATGGCGTTGATGGTAGGCATGGCGATCGCGCTCCTGGCCAGGCGGTCGCTGCCGCGCTGCGGATGGAGATTCCGGCTGTTTCTGTGGGCGAAGCTGCTGCTGGTGACGTTGCTCGTACCACTGGCCTGGATCGAAGGCGGGGGATTTTTGCGGGCTCACCTTGCCATTGGGTCTCTGCGAGTCGCCCTGGCTACCGGGTGCACGCTTTTCTTTTTCGGGTTTTTCGGCTGTTGCGTGATCTGGGTGCTCGCCGACCAGCGGAGCCGGTGCCCGGTGTGCCTGGGTCGACTGGCGCTCCCGGTCACCCTGGGCTCATGGGCCAGCGTTTTCGACCCGGCAACCACCGAGCTGATCTGTGACGAAGGGCACGGATCGCTCTGCGTGGCCGAGACGGAGATGACAGGCGAGGACCGTTGGATCAAGCTGGACGCGTCCTGGAAGTTTTGAAGCAGGCGGATGACGGGCCATAGCAGTAGGATGGAGACATGTGCAAGACCGTCGTTTTTTTGCTCGCCGCGGCGCTGGCATTCGGGGCGGACGATCCATGGGCCAAGGTGAAGGAACTGAAGACCGGGACGGAGCTGCAGGTATACAGGCGCAGTTCGGCGCAGCCGATGAGCGTCAAGATGGACGAGCTCACCGAGGAGAACCTGGTAGTGATCAACAAAAACGCGCAGGTGGCCATCCCACGCGACCAGATCGACCGGATCGACGCAAGACCGATCGGCAGGACGCGCACCATCACCGACACGGCGGCGGCGCAAAAGGACGCAGCGACCGATCCGCGATCGAATATCCCCGGGCCGAATCAGCCGCCTGGGGCGATGCATCAATCGTCCACCACCGCGACGAGCGGCGTCGCGTGGACGAAGCAGGGCTTCGAGACGATTTATCGCCGGACGGCGGGCTCGCCGCCGAAGAAGTAAGGCCGGCTCAACCGGCCTGGGCCAGCACCGTGTGGAGGAGGACTTGCGCGCCCCGTGCGCAGTCCTGCCAGGAAGTCAGCTCCTTGGGCGAATGGCTGATTCCGCCCACGCTGGGCACGAAGATCATCCCCATGGGACCGAGGAGGGCCATCGCCTGAGCGTCGTGGCCGGCGCCGCTGGGGAGGCGTTGGTGCGTGAATCCGAGTTTGTCGCACGAAGCCTCGATGGATCGCTGAATTTCCGGGGTGGCCAGCGCGGCATCGTGGTGGGCGGCGGGGCGGATCTCTATCGTGGTCCGGGTTTGGGCGGCGATCTCCCGGGCGCGCGCCTGGATCCGACCGGCCAGCGCGGAGATCTTTGCGGCTGAGAGATCGCGAAGCTCGATTACGAGTTTCACGCCGCCCGGCACGATGTTGGGCGCGTTTGGGCTGACATTGAGCTGGCCGACGGTTCCGACCTGGCGGCCGGGCTCGGCGCGCACGATGTCGTTAACGGCAATGACAAGTTGCGATGCAGCAACCAGGGCATCCTGGCGCTCGGGCATCGGGGTGGTGCCGGCGTGATTGGCGAAGCCGCGGATTTCGACGTCGTAGCGGTCGATGGCGACGATACCCTCAACGATCCCGATGTCGATGCCGGACCTTTCGAGCGTGCCGCCCTGCTCGATGTGCAGCTCGAGGTAGGAGGCGAAGGCGCCTTTAGGGATGCGGGCCTCGGCGATGCGGTCCGGGTTGCCGCCGATTTTGCGGATGGCCTCGGACTTTTTCATGCCGTTCCAGACGGCGTCCAGCTCGCCGGGATCGAGATGTCCGGCGGCGGCGCGGCTTCCGGCGAGCCCGTTGTTGAACGCGTAGCCTTCCTCGTTCTGCCAGACGACGACTTGGAGGGGCCGGCGCGTGGCGATGCCGGCGTCGGCGAGCGAGTGGACGACCTCGATGGCGGCCAGCGAGCCGAGGTCGCCATCGAAGTTACCGCCGCTGGGGACGGAATCGATGTGCGAGCCGAAGAGAACCGGAGGCAGGGAGTCTTCGCGGCCGGGACGCCGGCCGAAGATGTTGCCCGCAGCGTCGATGCGGGTCTCGAGCCCGGCCGTTTCCATGAGGCCGCGGACGTAAGCGCGGCCGGCGACGTCGGCGTCGGAGTAGGCGACGCGGCTGACGCCGTCGGCGAAGTTTCCACCGGCGGGACGGCCGTACTGGCTGAGGCGCTCGATGTGGTCGCGCAGGCGCGCCCCTTCGATGTTGGGCTGCCCAGGGGCAGCCAAGGAGGCGGCGGCAATGCCGGCGACAAATTGTCTGCGGTTCAAGGAGTTGAGTGTACAACAGCAGGTCCGCGTGCGTCCCGAGCCAAAAAAAATAATTCAGGGTGCCGGCGATTCACATCTGGCATATCGCCGAGAACCGGCGGGAAACAATTATGACGACCAATCAAAGAGCCAGATGCGTGTTTTTCCGGGCACTGGTGCCGATTCTGCTTACCTCGCTGAGCACCATAGGCCTTGCGGACGACGTTAAGGTCAAGGGAATGATCAAGGGCCGAAGCGGCGCCACCTTGATTCTTCAGACTGCGGATTCAGCGGAACTGATTGTGCTTTTGACCGACAGCACCCAGGTTAGCCAGCCGCAGGGCGTGTTCAAGGCCCGCCGGAAGGAGATGTCGATGGCAGCTCTGATTCCCGGGCTTGCCATCGAGGCCGAAGGGACCTACGACGGCCAGAAGCAGCTCGTCGCAAAATCAGTGCAGTTCAGCGGCGACGCGCTGAAGAACGCCCAAGCGGTGCAGGCGGGCATGCATGAGACCCAGGTGCAGGCGCAGAAGAACAAGGAGGAGCTGGAGAAGCAAAATGCCGCGCTACAGGCCCAAAACCAGGCATTGAAGGAGCAGCAGGAGCAGATGAACGCGCAGCAGCAGAAGATCGCAGCCAACCGTGCCGCGATCGCCGCGGCGATTGCGCGCTTCGGCCAATTGGACGACTATTACATCCTGGATGAGGTGACGATCTACTTTGCGAACGGCAAAATCAACATCGATCCGAAGTATAAACCTCAGCTCCTGCAGTTGGCGGACAAGGCGAAGACCATCGAGGCTTACACGATCGAGGTGAAGGGTTACGCATCCTCGTCGGGCAGCGCGACGCTGAATCAGAAGCTTAGCGAAGATCGCGCCAACAACGTAGCCAATTTCCTGCTGCAGGATGGCCACATCTCGCTCACTCACATGCTGGCTCCCGGAGCGATGGGCGAGAGCCGGCAGGTCGGAAACGACAAAACGGCGGAAGGCCAGGCGGAGAATCGAAGAGTTGTGGTCAGGGTTCTTCAGAACAAGGGCATCGCGGGGCTCAAGGCGGCCGCAGACCCGCAGCAGCCCGAATAGGACGAAAGGGGGTTCGGAAGCTGCCGGCGGTAACACGGCGTCGGCGCCGCTCGAGGAGGCGGGAAACGGGTACACTGACGGTTAACAGGTCAGACCCGGAGGCCTGACCAACATCCGTAAGCGCCGCCGCACCCAGGGGCGTCCCGCGATTTTGGCGATCTTCATTCTGGCGGCGGTGGTGACGCCATCGACGGACGTGTTCAACCTGGTTCTGTTCGCGACGCCTATGTGCGCTCTGTTCTACCTGGGCGTGTTCGGCGAGCTACCTGCTGATACTGCGGCGCGAGGAACGCCAGTTTCCCTGGCGCGGCGTGGTGTGGACGGCCAGCGGAGCGGCAGCAGCGGGAGGGGCGGCGTGGGCGATCGGCCGGTATTGGCGGGGCGCCGCCGCAGCCGCTAGACCCAGAACAGCGCCGGGTGGTCGTGGCCCGTGGCGTGAGTGACGATGCGATCGTAGATGCGCGCGCCGGAATCGCCGTTGGTGAAGACAAAGACGCCATCGCCTGACGCGGGCTCGGCGAGGACGAAGTTCTTGTAGCCGCCGTTGTCTCCCCACTGCCAAACGTATTCATGGCCGGCGGTACGCTCGATGCCCCATCCCAATCCCCAACCGAGAAGCGCGCGGATGCGGATCTGTTCTTTTCGGATCTCTTGATTTCGGACGGCCGCAGCGATGAATTTGGCATAATCGGGAGCTGTTGTGACCATGCTGGCCGCGGCATTGGGAAGCATATAGTTTGGCAGCGGCGGGTCGCCCGCCTCGCGGGTGGCGGATTCGTAGTCGGAATACTTCCACGCGCTGATCTCCTGGCCTCGTTGTTTGGCGATCTCGTAACGGCGCCTGGCGCCGCGATCCCAGTTTTGCCGCAACTCTCCGCGGCGATCGTGTGGCAGGGCGTAACGATCTGCCAATTCCGGTTTCCAGATCATGGAACTGGAGGTCATGCCGAGGGGCTGGAAGACCAGGCGGCCTACGAGGTCGCAGAACCCCTGGCCAGCCACCTGCTCGAGGATGCGCTGCAGATAAAAGAAGCCTTCTCCGGAGTACTGAAATTTCGAGCCGGGCTCGAACTCAGGAACGAGCGGTTTCCCGGCTTCGGATCGCCAATTGGGAAATCCGGAGCTGTGGCTCAACACGTGGCGAAGGGTGACCTTGCGAGCACGCTCATCGGTGAGATCGTCAACATAGGACACGAGGGTGCGGTCAAAATCGAGCTTGCCGGAATCGCGTAGCGCGAAGGCGGCATATGCGGTGACCTGCTTGCTGAGGCTGGCAGCCTGGAAGACGGTATCGGGTGTCACCGGCTGGTTGGTTTCGAAGCCGCGGACTCCCAATGGACGAATCCAAGCGAGGGTTCCGCTTCGGACCGCACCGGCAATGGCGCCCGGCACCGGTGCGACGCCCATCATCTGAAGAGTCTCCGATTCGTACGCTGGCGGCGGGCCCTGCCTCCATCCGGCGGCGATCATCGGCGAGGAGAGGATGCTCTGGAGAAATCTGCGGCGTTGCATAGGGCCTCTGACGGCACACCACGCCGGAAGTTAGGCCCCGCGCCGCGGCGGAATCTTCGGGCGATTTTCTGAGTCGGCGGATTGCCCCCTACATCACTGTGGAGAAAGGGGGTTGTGTGCCTGGACGACCCATTGTCTGCCGCGGGACGGGTTCTGCTTTGTTGACGGTGGCCGTCTGCCTGGCATATCCCGCGTTCGCCCGCCCGAAAACCGACGTACTCGTGATGAAGAACGGCGACCGCATCACCTGCCAGGTGAAAGGCCTGGACGCCGGCGTGCTAAAGGCCGATGTCGACTACATTGACGGCACGATTTCCATCGACTGGCGCAGTGTGGCTACTATCGAGAGCGATTTTCTGTTCCTGGTGCTGCTTCAGGACGGATCCATCTACTCGGGCAAGATCATCAAGCCGACGGCGAGCGAAGGCGCTCCGGTCACGATCAAGATTCTCACGGAGGAGGAGCAATCCTTGTTAGTGGATAAGGCTTCGGTTGTCCGCATGACACAGACTGCCGAGAGCCTGGTCAAGCGCTTGAGCGGCAAGGTCACATTGGGGGCCTCGTATGCCAAGGGCAACAACGCGACGCAATACAATCTCGGCTCCGAAGTCGACTATCAGCAAACCCGGTGGGGCACCCGGGCCAGCCTGAATTCCAACCTGACCTCCAATACGGGCGCGCCGACCGCAACCCGCAACCAGCTCGACTTGGGAGCGTATCGCATGTTGTCTCGCAAGAACTATTTCCTCGCGGGCACCGCGGGGTTTCTGCAGAGTTCGGTGCAGGAGATTCAGCGGCAGACCATCCTTGCCCTTGGAGTGGGCCGCTTCCTCAAGAATACGAACCGAGTCCGCCTCACGGTTCAAGGCGGAGTGGGCTGGCAGAGAACGAACTATACGTCTTCGGCCGAGGCCCGCCAGCCGCAGGACATCGGGGTAGCGCTCGTCTCGTCGAACCTGCAGGTGTTCACATTCAAGAAGACGCGGCTCGACCTCACCGGCAGCGTGCTGCCCGCAGTGACGCAGACAGGACGCGTATTCTCCAAAATCAATGCGTCTTATTATTTGAAACTCTTCGGCAAAATCGACTGGAACCTGTCGTTCTATGGGAACTGGGATACACAACCGCCGACGCACCTTCCGTCCAGCGACTATGGCAGCAGCACCGGGCTGAGCTATACGTTCGGGAACAAGTGAGCGCGGTTGACACGCGCACCCCAAACGGGTAACACTCGTGAAATCCAGGGAAGGATCTCCAACATGTCCATTCGTTTTGTCCTCGGCGGGAGCTTGCTGCTCGCACTCGCGTTCGTCTACGGCCCGTCTGCCGGCGCGCAGGCGGCCAGGAAGGGGAAGGCCGCTCCAACCGCCGCGCAGCCCGCGCCGCAGAAACTCGATGAAGAGTACACCAAGCTGATCAGGGAATACCTGCAGGATCCGCGGATCACGACCGAGCTGGTGGACCACATGCCGGCCTCGGAGACCGTGCCATCGCCCCTGAAGTTCCTCGGACGCATTCCGGGCAAGCCTGGCGAACTGACGTATGCCAAGGACATCTACCGCTACTACGAGGCGCTGGCCAAGGCGTCGCCGCGCGCAAAGTTCTGGAAGATTGGGCAAACCGAGGAAGGGCGCGACCAGGTGATCCTGGCGATCGCGGATGAAGCCACGATCAGGGATCTGGACAAATACAAGGATATCCTGGCGAGACTCGGCGACCCGCGCAAATTGAAGGACGAGGCAGAGGCCCGCGAGCTGATCAAGACGGGCAAGCCGCTGTATTGGGTGAACTCGGGTATACACTCGCCGGAGACGGGCGGTCCCGAGATGCTCATCGAGCTGGCATACCGGCTGATCGTCGAGGAGACGCCGTTCATCCAGACCATCCGGAATAATTCGATCGTGTTCATCACGCCCGTAATCGAGGTGGATGGGCGCGAGCGCGAGGTCGATACCTATTACTACAACAAGAAACTGCAGCAGGGCCAGCCGCGGCTGCCGTTGATGTACTGGGGCAAGTACGTGCAGCACGACAACAACCGCGACGGCATGGGACAGTACCTCAAAATCACGCAGAATTTCACGAAGGGCGTGATCGAGTGGCATCCGACGATTCTGCACGATCTTCACGAAGCGCAATCTTACCTTTACGTTTCGACCGGCACGGGGCCGTACAACGTGTCGCTGGACCCGATCGCGATCGACGAGTGGTGGCTGCTGGGCGAAACCGAGGTGATGGAGATGGCCAAGCGTGGAGTGCCGGGCGTGTTCACCTACGGCTTTTACGACGGATGGGTGCCGAACTATCTCTTCTGGATCGCGCTAACGCACAACTCGTTCGGCCGCTTCTACGAAGTGCAGAGCTACGGTCCGGACGTGAATCCGAACCTGACGCTGGGCGCGACCCAGACCAGCCGCGAGTGGTTCCGGCCGAATCCGCCGCTGCCGTCGATCAAGTGGGGACCGCGGAACAACACCAACATCCAGGAATCGGCGCTATTGATTGCTCTGAACAAGGTGGCCAAGGAGCATGAGTTGTACCTGGAGAACTACTGGCTGAAGAACAAGCGCGCCATCGAGAAGGGCGAGAAGGGACCGAACTACGCATGGTGGGTGCCCGCCGCGCAGCGCCGCAAGGCGGATGCGGCCGACCTGGTTAACGAACTGCGCAAGCAGGGCGTAGAGGTCCACGTGGCCACGTCGGCGTTTCAGGCAGGCAACTTGTCTGTGGCCAAGGGCGACTACATCATCCGCGGCGATCAGCCATACCACACGCTGGTCGACATGTACACCAGCGTGCAGAACTATCCGACCGCGAATCCGCGGCCGTATGACGATACCGGATGGACCATGCAGTACATGCGCAACGTGCAACTCAAGGCGGTGACCGATAAAGCCGTATTGGACCAGAAGGCCAACATGACGCTTCTCGCGACGGACGCGAAGGCGGCAGGCGGTGTCGAGGGCTCGGGCGGCACGCTGGTGG
>Ga0335080_10005473_pt1 | contig 13074 bp, 13 predicted proteins | sample Lox_Sample_34_FD_206720 | JGI IMG/M metagenome (GOLD analysis project Ga0335080, IMG submission 206720) | Soil microbial communities from Loxahatchee National Wildlife Refuge, Florida, United States - Lox_Sample_3.4 | ecosystem: Environmental > Terrestrial > Soil > Wetlands | place: USA... | reverse complement strand
GCGACGGCGTGCGCCACCTTCCCGTCCTCGACCGCAAGAAGCGCGTGTGCGGCATCGTGTCGATCGACGATCTTCGGGCGGCCTTGCCCTTCGTCGTGTCGATCCGGCGTCCGCCCACGGTCGAGGAGCACGACGATGCGCTCGGCTACACGGTGGGCGAAGTCATGACTCATGGGCCGCTGACCATCGACACGGGCGCGAGTCTGGCCGAGGCTGCCGGGCTTTTGGCGAGGTTCCGCATCGGCTGCTTGCCCGTGGTCGATCGCGCCGGGCATCTGGTCGGGATCTTCTCCGAGACCGATGCGCTGCGCGCGCTGGCCGGCGAGTCACCGGAGCCCGCCGCGGAGCGCCGGCGAGTGCACGAGCTGCAGCGGCTCCTGCGCGAGCTCGAGCTGGAACGGGAGCGCATCGCCGATCGGCTCGGGAAGCTGCAGCAGCCCGAACCGGACCCGCAGGCCTCGGAGCTCGAGGATCCGCTCGCCTCGCTGGCCGCGCGCCGGCTCGCTTCGATCGAGCACGCCCTGGCGCGCGGGCGAGCCGGCCGCCTGGGTACGTGCGAAGAGTGCGGAGACGAGATCGCGGTGGCGCGCTTGCGGGCGCTGCCCGGCGCCACGCGCTGCGTGCGCTGCGCGGGAGCTCGTGAGTCGCGGTAGCATGCAGCGCATCCCGTGACGGATGCGAGACTCGATCCGAGTTCCCAGCTTGCGCCCGAAGCACGCGAGATCCTGCTCGCGGACGGAGGCAGTGCGCGCATCCGCGGCGTGACTCCCGAGGATGCGCCGCGCCTGGAGGTGTTTCACCGCTCGCTCTCCGAGGAAACGATCCACTACCGCTACTTCTCGGCGGTGGCGAGGCTGCCGCCGTTCCTGCTGCGGCGCTTCACGCAAGTGGACTTCGCTCGCGACATGGTGCTGGTGGCCGAGGTTGCTGATCGAGTCATCGCGCTCGCCAGCTACCACCGCCAGAAGACCGGCGACACCGCGGAGGTCGCCTTCGTGGTGGCGGACGCGCATCAGGGGCGCGGGCTTGGGACGCTGTTGCTCGACGAGCTGGCAGAGCTCGCGCGCGCGCGCGGAGTGACTCGTTTCGTCGCGCAGACGCTTTCGAACAACCGCGAGATGCTCCGCGTGTTCTCGGACTCGGGCCATACCCTCGAGCGCGGCTCGGAGAGCGGCGTGGTCAGCGTGACGTTTCCGACCGCGGACACCGCATCGGTGCGCAGCGCGCGCGAGTGGCGCTGGCACCGCGCCGAGGTGCAGTCCGTGTCACGCCTCGTCCGGCCGCGCGGCGTCCTGCTCGTGGGAGGCTGGGCGGAGCGAGCCTTCGAGCCGAACGGCTTCGCCGGGGCGATCTACACCGACCTGCGCAGCTCGCCCCGAGACGTCGACCTCGCGGTCTATGCGGGCGCTGCCGCTCCACTCCCCGAGCTGGTGGGAACTCTCGCGAGCCTGGGCGTCCACGCGCTCTTGCTCGGCGCGCTCGACGGTCTGGACGCAGCCGATCACGCGCACTTCGATCCCGAGCTGCGCGTCGCGATCCGCCGCCACGGCATGCGCGCGATCGGGCCCGGCTCACTGGGCCTGCTGAATCCCGCGCAGGGGCTCTGGCTGTGGACCGCCGGCACCGCGCGCGCCGCGCGCCCGGGGGGCCTCGCGATCGCCTGCGACGCTGGACGAGAGGCGCTCGTCCAGCAAGCTCTCGAAGCCGACATCCGAGTCTCGACCGTCCTGTCACTCGGGCGCAGGGCCGACGTCTCCGTGAACGACTTGCTCGAGTTCTGGCAGGACGACCCCGGGACCGAGTCGATCGCACTGGCGCTGCGCAGCCCGGGGCGCGCCGAGAAGTTCCTGCCGCTGGCCGCGCGCGTCGCGTCGAAGAAGCGCGTGCTCGCGCTCGCCAGCGGGGACGCGCGTTGCGACGCGGCTCTGCGCGACGCGGGGCTGACCCTGTTCGAGACGGAAGCCCGCTTGCTCGAGTGGCTTCGCTGAGTGAGGCGCGCGCGTCAGGGCTCGAGCTCGGCACCCGCGAACGCGTCCAGGTCCACGAGCGTGCGCACGCCGCTCACGCGTCCGTTGGCTGCGTACTGCCAGAAGGCCCAGCCCTCCTCGACCGGCTCACCGAAGATGCTGCGCGGGAAGAGCGGATAGCCGGCGAAGCGTGAGTCGAGGATGCGCCGGCGCGCCTCGCTCGTGAAGTAGAGCAGCGGCTTCCTGCCGCTCGCGCGCTCGATGGCCTGCAGGAAGACCGCGAGCTCGACGCGGATCTGCTCGTCGGGAGGCGCGGCGCCGCAGTTGCCCACGAACTCGACGTCGGCCACGGGCGCCAGCTCGCCGAAGGATGGGCCCACCGTGCTCGTGAAATGGTCGGCCTGCGCTGCGCCCGCCGAGCAGAAGGTGAAGAAGTGATACGCCCCTCGCCGCACCCCCGCGGCCTGCGCCGCCGCCCAGTTGGCCTTGAACGCCGAGTCGACGTGATCCTTGCCCTCGCTCGCCTTGATGAAGGCGAAGACGACGCCGTCGGCGCGCACCTTCTGCCAGTCGATCTTCCCCTGGTGGTGAGACACGTCGATGCCGCGAATCGGATAGCGGCTCGCGCTCGGATAGTTGAAGCGCACCCAGCCGCGCTGGTAACCCAGGACCCCGGCGGCAGTGAGTGCCAGGAGCAGGACCAACGCGGCTGCCACGCGCGTGCGCATGGCGCAAGAATAGCCGCAGCCGCGCTAGGCTCCCCTCCATGCGTCCGATCGTTCCGTTTCTCGCCGCGTTCCTGCTCGGCTGCGAGACCGTCTGCTCTGCCGAGTTTCCCGTCCAGCCGGACCACGCGATCCTGTCTTCGACCCCGATCGTCCACTGCTTGCGGTCTCTGGGCTTCGACGACGGTCCGGACGACACGCTCACGGCCCGGATGGCGGACGACCCGACGCTCGTGGCCGAGGCGTCGATCGAGCCGGGAGCCGCCGCGACCGTGCACCGGCTTCCGGACCGCTGGAGCGTGTCGTTCACGGCCGGACACAGCGCGGCTGCCGACTCCAGCTATTTCGCCGGTGCGTTCGCGCGCTGTATCTCAGTCCACGATCCGAACGCGCCCGTTCAGGTCCGCAGCGCGAGACTTCCCGGCTAGAAGCACGAGCACGGTCGCGAGCAGAGACGCGAGCTCCGGCTCGGGCACGATCGATGGGTAGGTCGACGAGAAGCTGTAGTCGCCGCTGAACGAGAGCGGGCCGAGGCTGACCGCTCCTGCTTGCGCCGGGTTGCCCTGGGTGGTCAGCAGGAAACGGACCCCCTGAGCGCTCTGGAAGTCGAAATACGAGAAGCCCCCGACGATGTCCCAGCTACAGCTCGGGCCGCCGATCGTTCCGCGGCAGTTGATCTGGCCGACATCCAGGATCAACTGGAACGGTGTGATGGCGACGCCCTGGGCGTCGGTCAACGCGATCTTGACCCCTGAGCTGAACAAGGCCGAGTCCGTCGGCCCCGTCTCGGTGAGGGCGCCCGAGCTCTGGACACCCGTGCGGTCACCCAAGACCAGCGTCTGATTCCCGGAGAACAGCACCGTGATGTCGAAGGAGTCACCCATGAAGCCGCTGGCCAGGCTGCCGCTCGGCGGGGCGAACGTGCACGTCGGAGTCCCGAGCACGAGGCCACAGGACCCAGGGTCCGCCGTCACGGTGGTGACGACGAGCGCGGCCCATCCCGTTCGAGACAGCAGCGAGAGACACAAGATCAGCGCGCAGCGTGCACTCATGAATCTGTCTTCTCGCACACTGGCAAGTGATTCGCTATGGCGCGGCAGAGTCCACAACGAATCGTCACCCAATCGGCGCCGACTCAGCGCCGCAGCGAGCGGAATGACTCCCGGGGGCCGAAGAGTGCGCGGAAGCCGGTCTCGCGGATGAAGCGCTCGCCCGCGATGGTGCACGGGTACTTGATGTATCGATCGCGCCGGGCGGGATGCGCACGAGCACCATACGGAACAGTCTCGCGAGCAGCGGCCGCGCGATCGGCTCGGGCAGCGGCAGTGGCTGGCCGCCGGTCTTTCGGATCGCGGTGCGCAGCGGCACCTCGGCCGAGCCGGTCACCTTGTAACACGCCGCGCAGCCGGCCGACACCAAAATCATCCGGGGGCGACTCAAGGGGAGGATGTTGCGGGTCGGGTTCGCCATCGGGGTGGCGCTCCTGCTGAGTTGGAGCGCAGCTGCAGAGACTTCAGTCTCGGCGTGGGAACTCCCGCCAGAAGGCGGCTGCGCGAGCGCAATCCTGCCGGCCAAAGCCGATGCGCCCGCCTTCGAGCTCCGCCCGGGTGACGTCGTCGGTGCCGACCGGGTCGACTCGCTCCGCGGGTACCTCCCGCCGGTGATCTGGGACAACCGCGACCGCTTCTTCTTCGCGGGCATGCGGATCGAGGTCGGCCCTTGCTTCGGAGACTACTCGGCACCGGCCGCGTTTCGCGAAGCCACCGAGAAGTTTCGTGGCCACTCTGCCTTGAAGGACGACGGCGGGCTCGCGGATCATGTCGCCGGGCTGCCGTTTCCACCAGACTCGATCGCTCGCGACGATCCGCGCGCGGGAATCATGTGGGCCTGGAACGTGGAGTCACGCTGGCAGGCGGGGGGCTTCCGCGGGAAGTTCCGCGTCATCGACCTCGTTCACTCGGAGCCATACGAGGGAGAGATCTGGAAGCGCGAGCTCGCGCGCCGCGCGGAGCGTCCCGATGACGGCTATCGCGTGCCCGATACGGGTACACGCCTGTGGGCCGCGGGCGGGCGCTTCTTCGAGCCATTCAGCGCGCGCCGCCTCGCCTGGCTGCAGCTGCGCGACGCCGCGAGCAACACCGACGCCAGGCGGGGCGACGACCTCTACTTCTACATGAGGACGACGCGCAAGGTGCACGACCTCCCGTCGGAGGGGATCGAGGGCGTGTTCGTTCCCAGCTTTTCGATGGCGAGTCAGGGTGGCGCACTCACTCCTGGCTCGGGCGCCGAGGCGAAGAGCGCGCCCGAGTCGAGGCGGCGGGCTTTCGAAGGGCTCGAGCTGCGCCCGCTGCTCTACTCGTTTCGCGTGCTCCGCACCGAGAACGTGCTGGCGCCGATCAACGCGATGACTCCGGCCTACCCCGCCGACTCGAAGCGCGACTTCGGCCCGTCCGGACTCTCGTGGGCATCGGATCGCTGGGACTTGCGCCGCTCGCTAGTGCTCGAAGCTTCGCCGCACGACGGCGGACCGCGTTCGGTTCTGTGGGTCGACCTGCAGACCCTCTATCCGCTCTACTTCGCCTCGTACGACGGGAACGGTGAGATGCTCGAAGTCGGTTACTGGGTCGGCCGCTTCAGCAGCGCCGAGCGGACGATCGAGCCGGTCGGCAGCGCGTTCACGAGTCTGCACATGAGCGCCAGCTGGCGGCGCGAGTCCTGGGAGATCAGCTCTGCGCCCGAAGCCGACGAGGACGTGCACCGGGCGCTCTCGATCGGGAACCTCACCAAGAGTCAGTGACGCGGAACGGACCCGCTAGCGGCGCAATGCGCGGAACGACTCCTTCAGACCGAACAAGGGCCGAAAACCCGTCTCCTTCTGAAAGCGGGTTCCGTCGATCCCGCAGGAGTACTTGATGTAGTCGATCGCGCCGGGCGGGATGCGCACCAGGCCCATGCGGAAGAGTCTCGCGAGCAGCGGCCGCGCGATCGGCTCGGGCAGCGGCAACGGCTGGCCGCCGGTCTCTCGGATCGCGGTGCGCAGCGGCACCTCGCCCGGGCCCGTCACGTTGTACACGCCGCGCAGCCGGCGCCCGAGCGCGAGCGCCACGGCTTCGACCAGATCCTCTTCGTGCATGAACTGCAGCATCGGGTTGAAGCCCATCATGACCACCACGCGCGGCCCGCGCAGATAGTTCACGATCGAGTTCTCGCTGTAGTAGCCGAGCGTCGGCACCGGGCGCAGGATCGAGGTGTGGATGTCCGGGTGCTGCCACATGAAGGCGGTAGCGAGAGAGTCGACTTCGACCAGGTCGCGGATCTCGGGATAGTTGCGGCCGGCCAGCAGCGGATGGTCCTCGGCCACGAAGCTCGGGTTGTCGGGCAGCGCTCCGTATACGTAGCTCGTGGACAGCACCACCAGCTTCTTCACGCCGTACGCGCGGCAGTGGTCGAGTAACTTCCGGGTGCCCCGCACGTTCACGTCGAAGCGCTGTGTCTCGGGTCCGCGGAAGTGGCGTACGGTACCCAGATGCACGACGGCATCCGGCAGCTCCTTGCGCAGCGCGTCCTCGAACGCGCGCGAGCGCACGTCCGTGCGGTAGAACGGCGCTCCTGCGGGGCGGCGCTCCCAGTCGTCGGTGTCGACACCCACCACGCGCAGGTCGCGAGAAAGTCGGCGGGCCAGGAGCCGGCCCTGCCCGCGGGCCACTCCCACGATCAGCACTTTCTCTGCGTTAGCCACGTGCGGCGCCGACTGGCGGGTATGTTATAAGAACTCCTCCGATGGACACGAACGTGAAGTTCGAGACCATCCGCATCCCCGTGATGCCGGACGTCCAGGTCACGGGCATCGTGGCGACGCCGGAGTGGTGGCCGAGCGGCCAGCGAATCGGGCTCGTGATCGCCCACGACGCGACCGGTGGTAGGGACGAGCCCTCGTTGGTGGCCATTCAGCAGGCGCTATCGGCGAAGGGGCACCTGACCCTGCGCTTCGCTTTCCCCTTCGCGGAAGAGAAGAAGAAGCGCCCCGACCCGCTGAACGTGCTCGACCGAACGTTCAAGGCGGCGGTGCAGGCGGTGCTGTCCGACCCCGAGAACGCCCCGGCCCGGCTCTTGGTGGGCGGCATCGGCCTCGGCGCTCGGGTCGCCACGCGCGCAGTGTCTCAAGGGCTCAAGGTCGACGCCGCGTTCTCGTTCGGCTTCCCGCTGCACCCGTCCGGCAAGCCGAGCCACCAGGACGTGGACTACATGTACCGAGTCATCTGTCCGATCCTGTTCGTGCAGGGCGCACGTGACCCGCACTGTCGCATCGACAAGCTCGAAGAGCTGTTGCGACGCATCGGCGCACCGACGCGCTTGCACGTCATTGCCGACACCGGACCGGGTCTCGAGCCCGTGAAGAAGACGGGCCGCACGCCGGAAGAGATTCGCGCCGAGGCGCTCACTCACTTGGATGCCTACATCCTCGAGGTGATCGGTCGAGGTTAGCTCGCTATCTTGTTCGCATGGCTGAGGCGCAGACCAAGCCAGGCGTGATCGGCGTGCTGCTCGACGGGGAGCGCCGCTTCGTGCGCCGTCTGGAAGGCGTGCTCTACTTCCAGCGCGAGATCTACCGCGAGATCGAGAGTGACCCGCACGCCATCCCGCAAGCGATGGCCGTGGTCGTGGCCACGTCGGTGCTGGTCGCGCTCGGTCAGGGCGCCGGCGGTCTGGTCTCGATCTTCGCGGGCCTGGCCGGCTCGATCTTCCAGTGGATGGCGGTGACCGGCCTCGTCTGGATCGTCGGCCGCTTCGCCACCGCCGGGCCGGTCGACTTCTCGAAGTTGCTCCGCTGCACCGGCTTCGCGTACGCCTGGCTGGCGCTGCAGCTGCTCGCGAGCCTGCCGATCCTGGGCATCCTGTTCGCGTGGGCGGCGGTGGTGCTCGTGCTCGTGTCACTCGTGATCGCGACCCGCGAGGTGCTCGAGACCGACACCAGCCGCGCGGCGCTCGTCTGCGGCGTCGCGCTGGGCGTGCCGCTCGTGGTGCTGCTCTGGCTCGGGCCCTAGACCGGCGCGAACACGTTCGGTGACTCGCCGGCGCCCGCGCTGACCGTGCCGCGCAGGCCGACGCCTTCGACCTCGAGCAGCGTGCGGAAGAGGGCGGCGTTGGGCACGCCGTGCGCGACGCTGCGCCGACCGTCGGGCAGGCGCAAGTACAGCACGCTGCGCTCGGGCTGGTTCTCGCGGTCGAACATGACCGTGTAGCTCTCGACCTGGGCCGCGCCCGAAGGCGAGTCGACGAGCTGCGGACCTTCGAACTGCTCGGGCGGGAGTGACTCGCGGCTGGCGCGGCTGCTCGAGGCGGCGATGCGCTCGGGATCGTTCGAGAGCACGGCGGCGGCGTGCTTGGTCGCGCTCATGCCCAGGCCGGTGACCCAGCCGACCTTGCCCTTGCCGTGGCGGATGTGAGTCACGGTGTTGCACAGGCCGTGCATGGCGTAGTTGTTGCCGGGACCGCCGTGGTGCGCGAGGCCACCCGTCTGCGTCGGCCCGCGGCGGTCCGTCGTCGAGAGACCCAGGGCGTCGAGCGCGAACTCGACCACGCAAGGGAAGCAGGAGTAGAAGTCGAACAGATCCACGTCCGCGATCGAGACGCCCGCGTGTGACTGCGCCGCGCGCGCGATCGCCCGCATGGCCGGGCTCGACGCCAGGTCGACGCGCTCGGCCGCGCTCCAGCCGTCGTTGGCGCTGGCTCCGCCCAGGAACGTGACTCGCTTGTCCGCCGCGATCCCGAGCCGGTCGGCCGCGCGCTCGCTCATCACGATCGCGGCCGCGGCCTGGTCGACCTCCATGATCGCGTTCATGAGCTTCGGATAGGGGAAGCCGATCCAGCGGTTCTTGGCCGACACGGTGCGGATCTCTTCCGCGCTGCGCGGCTCGGGGAACCACGAGTAGGGATTGGTGACTGCCACCTCGGAGTATCTCGCCATCAGCTCCGAGACGAACTTCTGGTGCGCCGGGATGCTGCGGCCGGCCTGGGCGCGCAGCGCGTTCTCGTACAGCGGATACATGTCGACGGGCTGGCGGATGCCGTGGCGCAGCTCGAGCGCGTTCGCGAACGGCTTCATCTTGGTCATGAAGCGCGGGAGGCCGTCGCCGCCCGGAGTCCAGTCGAGCTTCCTGCCCTCGCTGCGCGCGCGCCGCCGGCTGTAGACACACTCGGCGCCGGCCAGGAACGCCACGTCGAGCTCGCCGTCGGCGATCTTGTTGGCCACGTCGTCGAGCAAGAGGATCGGACCTTCGCCGCCGCCCGGGGGCTCGAGCTTCTCGCGCGGCGACGCGCCGACGAATTCGGCGACGCGTCCCGGCAGGTCGTCGTACGACCAGGCCATGGGCGGGATGCAGCCCACGAACTCGGCCTCGCGCACCAGCTTCGGGTTGCCCGCGTCGGCGGCCGCGCGCTCGAGCGCGCTGGCCATGAGCTTCGCCGGCTCGATCGGATTCCACTCCTTGGAATCGAGCCCCGGGCGGTTCCGAACCTGGCCCACACCCACGATCACTGCGCGCTGCTTCGCGTTTGACATGACCCCTACCTCGACCCCAGGGTACACCACATGGACGACGAGCTTTTTCTCGAGCAGATCGAGTGCGGGCCGATGCAGAACTTCGTCTACGCCGTCGGCTCACGCGCCGCGCGTGAGGTGGCGCTGGTCGATCCCGCCTGGAACGTCTCGGGCATCGTCGACCACGTGCGCGAGCAGGGCTTCGAGCCGGTGTGCGCGCTCGTCACCCACTATCACCCGGACCACATCGGCGGCCGGATGATGGGCCAGACGATCGAGGGCCTGTCGGAGCTGCTCGAGCTGAAGGGCATGAAGATCTACGCCAACCGCCACGAGGCGAGCGGCGTGCAGAAGGTGACCGGCGTCTCGGAGAGCGACCTCGAGATGGTCGACAGCGGTGACGTGGTGAAGATCGGGAACGTCGAGATCGAGTTCCTGCACACCCCGGGTCACACCCCCGGGTCACAGTGTTTCCGGGTGCGAAACTCGCTGGTGTCGGGCGACACGCTGTTCATCCAGGGCTGCGGCCGGGTCGACCTGCCGGGCAGCGACCCCGACGAGATGTACCAGAGCCTGCGCAAGCTGGCGGCGCTGCCGGACGAGACCGTGCTCTACCCCGGTCACGACTACGGCGGCGGCCCGCACCGCACCATGGCCGAGACCAAGCGCATGAACGCCTATCTCCGGATCCCCACTCTGGAGATGTGGCGGGAGCTGATGGGCACGTAGAACCGCAGCCTTAGGCTGCGCTTGCGCTGTTCCGCGCCCCTGCCTTAGAGTGCGCCGCGACCCCCCTTTCGGGCTGCGAAGCGCAGCCTGGCGTACGGACCCTGAGCATGGGTAGGGTGCCCATGCGATCACCGGTTTTACGGAGTTTTGCCCCTCATGAAGATCCTCGTCTGCCTGAAGCAGGTGCCGCACAAGGACGCGCGGCTCGAGCTCGCGCCCGACGGCAAATGGATTGCGGACGCGAACATCAAGTTCGAGATCAACGACTACGACAACTACGCGCTCGAGGAAGCGCTGCGCGCCAAGGACAAGGACGCGGCGACCGAGGTCGTGGTCGTGACGGTGGGCCCGGACCGCGTGCAGCAGTCACTGCGCACGGCGCTCGGCATGGGCGCGGACCGCGCGGTGCAGGTTTGGGAGGACGGCCTGGCCGGCGCCGACTCACTGGCGATCGCCAAGACGATCGCGGCGGTGGCCAAGACCGAGAAGTGCGATCTCGTGCTCATGGGCCTGATGTCGGACGACACCAACTACTCGCTCACGGGTCCCATGCTGGCGGCGCTCCTGGGCGTGCCGCATGCCACCGGGATCGTGTCGGCGAAGCTCGACGGCGGCCAGGTCGAGGTGGAGCGCGAGCTGGAAGGCGGCGCGCTCGAGGTCGTGAAGCTGCCGCTGCCGTGTCTGCTCACGGCGCAGACCGGCATGAACGAGGTCCGCTACGCCTCGCTCAAGGGCATCATGCAGGCGAAGAAGAAGCCGCTCGACAAGAAGTCACTCGCCGACCTCGGTCTCTCGGCCGGCGCGCTGGCGCCCAAGGTCAAGATCGAGAAGATCTACACCCCGCCCAAGGGCGCGGGCGCCGAGATCCTGTCGGGCTCGAAGGACGAAGTCGCGCAGAAGTTCGTGGGCAAGGTCAAGGAGCTGGGGCTTTTGTAATGGCAAAGACACTGGTCGTCGCGGAAGTTCAGAAGGGCGCGCTGCGTGAGTCGACGCTCGAGCTGGTGACGCTGGCGCGCAAGCTCGGAGGCGAGCTGGCCTCGGTCGTGATCGGCAGCGGCGTGGGCGGCGTGGCCGAAGACCTGGCCAAGCGCGGCGGCGGGAAGGTGCTCGTCGCCGACGACGGGTCACTGGCCAACTACAACCTCGACGGCTGGACGCGCGCGATCGCGAAGGCGATCGAGGCCGAGAAGCCCGAGCTGATCTTGATCTCGAACACGCCCATCGGCTGGGACGTGGCCGGCGCGCTGGCCGCGAAGCTCGACTGCGGCATCGCGAGCGACGTGATCCGGATCGAGCCCGACGGCGGCGAGCTCGTGTTCGTGCGCCGCATGTTCAACGCCAAGTTCGACGCGCGCCTGCGCGTGAGCGGCGCGCCGCGCATCGCCACCGTGCAGCCCGGCGCGAACGAGCCGTACAGCGGCAGTGAGTCGGGGCAGGTCTCGAAGCTCGACGGCGTGGGCGGAGACGGGCGCACCAAGTTCGTCGAGATCCGCGTCGCGCCCGCCGGCGGTCACGACCTGACCAAGGCCGAGATCATCGTCTCGGGCGGCCGCGGCCTGCAGAAGCCCGAGAACTTCGAAGCGGTGCTGAAGCCGCTGGTCGAGGCGCTCGGCGCGCAGATGGGCGCCTCGCGCCCGGTCGTCGACGCCGGCTGGCTGCCGCACGAGTACCAGGTGGGCAGCTCGGGTCAGATCGTCTCGCCCAAGCTCTACGTGGCGGTCGGCATCTCGGGCGCGATCCAGCACCTGGTGGGCATGAAGAACTCGAACTTCATCATCGCCATCAACAAGGACGCCGACGCCCCGATCTTCGAGGTCGCCGACGTGGGCATCGTCGGCGATCTGTTCGAGGTGGTGCCGGCGCTGGTCGCGGCGGTGAAGACCGCCAAGGGCTGAGTCACTCAGCTCCGCGCCAGCTCGATCACCGCGATCTCTCCGGGCGCGCCGATCCGGATCGGCAGGAAGCTCGTGCCGACGCCGCGGCCCACGTAGAGCTGCGCCTCGCCGCGGTAGAATTGACCCGACCAGAAGCCGTGGTGGGTGTGGCGCAGCGGCGTGCGGCCGGCGATCAGCAGCTGGCCGCCGTGGGTGTGACCCGAGAGCTGCAAGTCGACGTGCGGCGCCGACTCCAGGAAGAAGTCGGGGTGGTGCGAGAGCAGGATCGCGGGCTCTTCCGGGCCGCGGCCCTCTAGCGCGCGCGGCAGGTCGGGCTGGCCGCGCAGGAAGTCGTCGACGCCGCACAGCCAGAGGCTCGCGCCTCCGCGAGTGACTCGCCGGCCGCGGTTGGTCACGATCTCGACGCCGCACTCCTCGAGCACCGCGCGCCAGAGCTTGGGGTTGCGCGCGGCGTGGTACTCGTGGTTCCCGTGCACGGCGTACTTCCCGAGCGGCGGCTGCAACAGCCCGAAGCCCTTGCGCAGCTCGAGCACCTCGGGCTCGGCGATGTTGATCAGGTCGCCGCCGAGACAGACCAGATCGGGCGCTTCCGCGGCCACGATCTGGCACACGCCCAGCCAGTCGTCGGCGTCGAAGTAGTTGCCCGCGTGCACGTCGGACAGGAACACGAGCCGCAGGCCGTCGAGCGCCGCCGCGCCGCGCGCCAGCTCGATCCGCGTGCGAGTCACGACCCGGTTCCGCGCCAGCGCGGCCGAGATCCGCGCGCGCACCGGGCCGCGGTAGATGGCGCGACTCAGCTCGCCCAGCGTGTGACCGACGACCTCCGCCACGCGGCGCACCGGTCCGGGGCGCTTAGCCATCGCTGGGAATCACCGTGACCTTGATTGCGCCGCTGTGCTTGTCGCTGGCCGCGGCGAACGCGTCGTCGAGCCGCGAGAGCGCGAAGCGGTGGGTCTGCAGCGGGGCGATCTCGCTGGCATAGCGCGGCAGGAGCTCGACCGCGGCGCGGAACTGGGAGCCGCGGCGGCTCGCGCCGTACATGTTCGAGCCCACGATCTCGAGCTCGCGCGTCGCGAGCTGGTAGCCACTGACTTCCACGCGCTTGGAGAAGATTCCCAACACCACGATCCGCCCGCCGGCGCGGCAATGGCGGGTCGCGTCGAGCAAGGTCTTCGCCTGACCGCCGACGGTCTCGATCACGACGTCGGGCTGGGCCT
>Ga0335080_10005471_pt1 | contig 13076 bp, 8 predicted proteins | sample Lox_Sample_34_FD_206720 | JGI IMG/M metagenome (GOLD analysis project Ga0335080, IMG submission 206720) | Soil microbial communities from Loxahatchee National Wildlife Refuge, Florida, United States - Lox_Sample_3.4 | ecosystem: Environmental > Terrestrial > Soil > Wetlands | place: USA: Florida... | reverse complement strand
CGGTGCGCGATCTTCTCGGCAAGGACCAGCTTTTGTCGCTCGTTCACCTCCTCCACAGCCTTCAGCAGGATCAGGTCGTAGCTGCATTCCTCAGCTGATTTTACCAGCGCCTTCACATCCTTGGGGAAACAGGAGCCGCCGTATCCCACCCCGGGGAAAAGGAAATCATAGCCGATGCGGGAATCCGCTCCGATCCCCTCACGAACAGCCGCCACATCGGCCCCCAGGCAGTCGCAGAGATTAGCGATCTGGTTCATGAACGATATTTTGGTGGCGAGGATGGCGTTTGCGGCGTATTTTGTCATTTCGGCGCTGCGGATGTCCATGACGATAAGCCGGTTGGCCTTGCGCATGAAAGGAGAGTAAAGCTCCTTCATTATCTCGGCGGTGCGCACGTTGTCGGTCCCGATGACCACCCGGTCGGGCTTCAGGAAATCCTCGATGGCCGCGCCCTCCTTCAGGAACTCCGGATTGGAGACCACATCGTATTCGAAGGTGAGCCCCCTGCGGTCCAGTTCCTCGCCGATTGCCGCGCGCACCTTGTCCGCGGTCCCCACCGGGACAGTGGACTTGTCCACGACGATCTTGAACCCTTCCATTTCCCGGCCGATGATGCGGGCCACCTCAAGGACATGCTGCAGATCGGCCGAGCCGTCTTCACCCGGGGGTGTGCCGACCGCGATGAAGTTGATCAGCGACACCTTTGCCGCAAACTGGAGGTCGGTGGTGAAGATGAGCCGTCCTTCCTGACTGTTCTTGAGCACCAACTCCTTGAGCCCCGGCTCGAATATCGGTATGACGCCGTTTTTCAGCCCTTCGATGCGCGCCTCGTTAATATCGACGCAGATGACGTCATTGCCGCTTTCGGCAAAACAGGCCGCCGCCACAAGTCCCACGTAGCCGGCGCCTATCACATTAATCTTCATTATTCGTCCCCCGGAATATTAAAAAGTCTCCGCCCGGAAACTTGAACTCGCAAATTCTTTTCACACGATGGCTAAGCAAAAAGCTCCAGATGCAAGGCTTGCGAAAGCCAAGGAATGAGGCGTACTAATGGGTACGTCGCAGTGACGTATAATTGCGAAGCAATTATTGGTGCGAACGCGTCAGCGTTTGCACTAAGGCCAAATAAACGCCGCAGATGGACTTTTTGCGAAGTCATCGAACGTTTTTACATACCACAATCACGCTATCAAATACCAGCTAAATCAAATCATCATGCGGAATCCGGTCAGTCCGGACCTGTCTGGGAGAGCGCTCTACTGAGAACCGCGAATTCTTCCAGGGAAAGGGTTTCTCCCCGTCTTTTCCCGTCTATTCCGCAGCGCGACAGGGCCTGAACAAGGTTATCGACATCCTCCGTCAAGGAGACCGGTTTCAGCGCGTTCAGGAGAGTCTTGCGCCGCTGGCCGAAAGCCCCCTTTACGATCCTCCGGAAAAAAGCTTCATCCCCCACATCCGCTCTCGGTCTTGGGAGGGGTTCGAAACGCAGCACCAGCGAATCGACGGCGGGAGGCGGATAAAATGAACCGGGCCTGACAATGAATTCCCGGTATATATCGAAATGGAGGCGGCAGAAAACCGACAGGATACCATACTCCTTGCAGGCAGGGGGCGCAACGAGCCGCTCACCTACCTCTTTCTGCAGCATCAGCATCAGGCGGGAAAAGAGCTGCCAGTCATCAAGAAAACGGAGAAGCACCTGGGAAGATATGTTATAGGGGAGGTTCGCCACCACCTTCCACTGCCCATCCCAACGGGAGACGAGGAGCTGCCTCAAGTCCACTTGCAGAACATCGCCCCGCACGATCTCCACGTTTGAGCAGGCGGCGAACTCGTTCTCGAGAAGCGGCGCCAGTTCCCGATCCACCTCCACGGCCAGGACGTGCGCCCCCTTATCCGCGAGGGCGCGGGTCAGGCTGCCGCGCCCCGGACCTACCTCCAGGACCCGGTCACCGGCGGATATGCCGGCTGCCTCGACAATGCGGACCAGTACGTTCCTGTCTGTCAGGAAGTGCTGGCCGAACATCTTTTTCGGCCGTAATCTTTCCATTGGCTTCGTTCCGTCGCTACTTAAGCCTCTCCGCCAGGCCATCGAGTCGCCAGACCGTCAGAGCATCCAGGTCGGCATCGCCGGTCAGGCCGCGGGTCAGGTAGAAATCACCGGGAACCGCGATCATGGCGGCGTTATCGGTGCACAACGCCGGCGACGGGATGTGCAGCTCCAGCCCCAGTTCGTCGGCGAGAAGTCCCATGCCTCGACGCAGGCCCTTATTGCACGCCACTCCGCCGGCCACCACCACCCTTTTCACTCCGGTGGAGGCAATTGCGGCGGCCGTCTTGGCGACCAGAACCTGGCAGACCGCGCCCTGGAAAGAGGCGCAGAGATCGTTCAGATCACTGCCTTCAGGGATATGATCGATTTTACGAATATAGGTCAGCACCGCGGTCTTCAGGCCGCTGAAACTCAAGTTACAGCTCCCGTCATGGAGGAGCGGGCGGGGAAAGGCGATGGCAGCCGGGTTACCGGTAGCCGCCAGCCTGTCGATTTGAGCGCCGGCCGGATAGGGAAGACCGATGAGCTTGCCCACCTTGTCGAATGCCTCACCCGCCGCGTCGTCCAGGGTCTGGCCCAGTGTCCTGTAACTGCCCATCCCTTCCACCAGATAGAGATGGGTATGACCTCCCGACACCACCAGGGCGACAAAGGGGAATTCCACCTCATGTTCGAGAAAAATCGCCAGGGTATGCCCTTCGATATGGTTCACCCCGACAATCGGTTTGCCGCCCACGTAGGCCATGGCCTTGGCCGTGGCGATCCCCACCAGCAGCGCTCCCGCCAGGCCGGGACCCTGGGTGACCGCGATTCCCTCGATATCGGCAAAGGAAACGCCGGCCCGGGAAAGCGCTTCCATGATTACCGGGACTATGGCTTCCAGGTGTTTGCGCGAGGCTATTTCCGGGACGACCCCGCCATATTCGGCATGATCGGCGATCTGGGAGGCGACGACATCGGAAAGGACGACCCTGCCGTCCCTAACGACCGCGGCAGCGGTCTCGTCGCAGGAGGATTCAATGGCTAAAACTAACATATAAAATCAAGGTTCGAAGTACGAGGTAAAAGGTTCAAGGTTTGACGGCTGTTTAACCGTAACGGAAAAAATGCGGGGCGTGAAACCACGCCCCATTTCCGTCGGCTTGTAAAAATCTAGCAAAAAATATCCTGATTAGCTACAGAAATTTTTCGTGGGTGAAGGCGAGAAGTCCAGGCGCATTCAGCAGGTAACGTGAAAAAGACCTATTATCGGGCCGTGGGAGTCGTTCCAGAGGTCGATAGCCTCGGGAGTGGGTAAAAGAACCACCTTGCACTTCTTTTTCCTGAAATACTCCTCGGCCTCCTCCGACAACTCAGCGTTCCCGCTCTGACCGGAACCGATTATGATCTTTTCGGCATCCTTTTCGTAAACGAATTTCGCCTCATCGAGGGAAATCGTGTGCGATGTGCCATATACGGCCTTCGACAGCTTCTTCTTCCTTTTCTCGATCCCGCCGGACAGACGGATCAGGACGTCATGATCATACGTTTTCCCTCCAATGGTTATGGAGCCGAACTCGGTGCCGTCGATTTTGGGTTGCATAACTCTTCTCCTCTATCAGCAAGAAAAAAAGTTCGCGCAAGCATTGACAATATGAGCGGAGGCGAGGCAGGCGGACGGTTCCTGTAACCTCGCCTTAGACTCAACGTATTTTTTTCTTCAAACCTTCAGTACCTGTAATGCTCCGCCTTGTACGGACCTTTGACCGGTACGCCGATATAGTCGGCCTGCTGTTTGGTCAGGGTAGTCAGCTCGGCGTTCAGCTTCCTGAGCTGAAGCCTGGCCACCTTTTCGTCCAGGTGCTTGGGCAGGGTGTAGACGCCGATGGCATACTTCTTCGGATTGGTGAATATCTCGATCTGGGCGATGGTCTGGTTGGCGAATGATGACGACATGACATAACTTGGATGGCCAGTAGCGCAACCCAGGTTCACCAACCGCCCCTTGGCGAGGAGGAGGAGCCTTTTCCCGTCGGGGAAGATGACATGGTCCACCTGGGGCTTGATCTCCTCCCACTTGTACTTCTCCAGGCTCGCCACGTCGATCTCGTTGTCGAAATGGCCGATGTTGCAGACGATGGCCTGGTCCTTCATCTTCTTCATGTGTGTATGGGTGATGACATGGTAGTTGCCGGTGCAGGTGACGAATATGTCCGCGTGCTCGCAGGCGTAATCCATGGTCACCACCCGGTAACCTTCCATGGCGGCCTGCAGGGCGCAGATGGGATCCACCTCCGTCACCCAGACCTGGGCCGAGAGCGCCCGCAGGGCCTGGGACGACCCTTTCCCCACGTCGCCGTAGCCGCACACAACGGCAATTTTCCCCGCCACCATCACGTCGGTGGCCCTTTTTATGCCGTCCACCAGTGATTCGCGGCAGCCGTACAGATTGTCAAACTTGCTCTTGGTGACCGAATCGTTGACGTTGATGGCCGGGAAGCGCAGTTCGCCCCGCTCGTGCATCTGGTAGAGCCGGTGCACGCCGGTGGTCGTCTCCTCGGTCACCCCCCTGATCTGCGCGATGCGGGTCGAATACCAGGTTGGATCCACAGCCAGCTTCTTTTTGATGGCGGCGAAAAGAATGGTCTCCTCCTCCGAGGCTGGTTTGGCCAGGACCTTACGGTCCTTCTCCGCCTTCGTGCCCAGGTGCAGCAGGAGCGTGGCGTCGCCGCCGTCGTCAAGGATCATGTTGGAGTAACCGCCGTCCGGCCATTCGAAGATCCGGTGGGTATAGTCCCAGTATTCTTCCAGCGACTCCCCCTTGCGCGCGAAGACCGCGATCCCTTGGTCGGCGATGGCGGCGGCGGCATGGTCCTGGGTCGAGAATATGTTGCACGAGGCCCAGCGCACCTGGGCGCCAAGGGCCTTGAGGGTCTCGATGAGCACTGCGGTCTGGATGGTCATGTGCAGGGAGCCGGAGATGCGCGCCCCCTTGAGGGGCTTCTTGCCGGCATACTCCTCGCGGATAGCCATGAGTCCCGGCATCTCCGTCTCGGCGATCTTTATCTCCTTCTTCCCCCAGTCGGCGAGGGAGAGGTCACTTACAACATAATCTGCGAATGCCGCGGCTTTTCGGGCAACCTTCTGTGCCATTATATGTTTACCTCCGTTTTGATTTCAGCTCGTTATAGCAAGTATTTTATATAACATTTCCGGACGGCGAGGTCAAAGTGAAACCGAAATAAACAAATTAAGGCGGCCCACGGAGCCGCCTTCGGTTAGGAAATCTTTGCACCGCAGAGGTCGCAGGGTTCGCAGAGGAATCAAGATATCGTGGGTTACAGGTGTTGAAAAACGTTATGAGGAGGCCGGGATGCAAGGCGCAAGCGAGCGAAAAAGCGAGGCGTACACATATGTACGTTGAGCTTTTGAGCGAGCGGCAACACCGCAGACCGGCCCCGCAGTAGTTTTTCAACATTCCGTTAAGCCTGGGAGGCCTTCAGCGCCTGGTCGATGTCGGCGATGATGTCGTTCGCGTCCTCCAGTCCCACGGAGAGGCGTATGAAGTCGGCCGTCACCCCGGTCGCCTCCTGCTCCTCCGCCGTCAGCTGCTGGTGGGTGGTGGAGGCCGGATGGATGACCAGTGTCTTGGCGTCGCCGATATTGGCCAGGTGCGACAGGAGCTTTACGCTGTCGATGAACTTCCGCCCGGCTTCTACACCCCCTTTGATGCCGAAGCCGATGATTGCGCCGCTCCCCTTGGGGAGGTATTTCCGTGCACGACCGTTATCCTTGTGGCTTGCCAGGCCCGGATAATTCACCCAATTGACCAGGGGATGCTTCTCCAGCCATTCAGCAACATTGAGGGCGTTCTCAACGTGGCGCGGCATCCGCACATGAAGGGTTTCCAGCCCCTGCAGGAAGAGGAAGGCATTGAACGGCGAGAGGGGCGCACCCATGTCGCGCAGGAGCGTCAGCCGCATCTTGAGGATATAGGCCAGATCCCCCAGCGCTTCCACGTATTTGAGGCCGTGGTAGGAGGGGTCGGGCTCGGTAAGCTCGGGAAATTTGCCGTTGTTCCAGGGGAACCTGCCGCCGTCCACCACGGCCCCGCCGATGCTGGTGCCGTGGCCGCCGATGAACTTGGTGAGGGAGTAGACGACGATGTCGGCGCCGTGCTCCAGGGGCTTGAACAGATACGGTGTGGTCACCGTGTTGTCGACAATGAAGGGTATCCCCGCGGCATGAGCTATCCTGCCGATCTCCTCGAAGTCATCCACGTTGTTTTTCGGGTTTCCCACCGATTCCATGTAAACGAGCCGCGTACCGGCGTCGATGGCCCTGCGGACGTTCTCGGCGTCGGAGCTGTCCACGAACTTCACGTTGATCCCCAGCTTGGGGAGCGTGTAATGGAAGAGATTGTAGGTGCCGCCGTACAGATAGCTGGTGGAGACGATGTTCTGCCCGGCTTGAGTTATATTGAGCACGGCGTAGGTAATGGCCGCCTGCCCCGAGGCCACGCAGAGGGCGCCAACCCCGCCGTCAAGCTCGGCCAGCCGCTTTTCCAGCACATCAGTGGTCGGATTCATGATCCTGGTGTAGATGTTGCCGAATTCCTTGAGGCCGAAGAGGTTGGCGGCGTGTTCCGAGCTCTTGAAGACATAGGAAGAAGTCTGATAGATCGGTACGGCCCGCGACAGGGTGGCGGAATCGGGGGACTGACCGGCATGGAGGGCAATGGTGGCGAAATCATATTTGTTTTCGGGCATGGTATTCTCCTCTGGTATTTGTCGAAACAAATCATCCCGGGCAAGCCTATTCTACCCGGGATTTGATGGGTTTTGATACTAACTAATCTCGATATTATTTGTCAAGAATAATAATCCTGAAAAAGCTCATTTCTCGTTTTAGTAATTATTATTTTCTCCTCTCCAGCCTTCCGTACAGCCCGGTCATCTCGTAGAGCCTGGCGCCGTCCTCCTTCTTGAGCATCTCGCCGGTGAAGCGCCACGACCAGTTGCCGGACGGTTTGCCCGGTACGTTCATGCGGGCGCTGCTGTTCAGCCCCAGTACATCCTGGAGAGGCAGAACTGCGACATTGGCAACGGAGGCCAGCGCCGCCCGCACCAGATCGCCAGCAACATCCCCTCCGTCGCTGTTGAGATAACTGAGAACATGCTTCTTCTCTTCCTCGGACAGTTCAGCGAACCAGCCGGCGGTCATATCGTTGTCATGGGTCCCGGTGTAAACGACTGCCTCCCTGACATGGTTGTGGGGGAGATAGGGGTTCTCCGGGCCGGAACCGAAGGCGAACTGCAGTACCTTCATTCCGGCAAACCCGAACCTGTCGCGCAGGGCTTCCACATCAGGGGTGATCACCCCCAGGTCCTCGGCGATGATCGGCAGTGTACCGAGGGCATCGATCAGGGCATTGAACAGCTCGGCACCGGGACCTTTCACCCAGCGTCCCTTCTGCGCCGTTTTTTCCGTGGCCGGAATCTCCCAGTACGCCTCGAACCCGCGAAAATGGTCGATCCGCACGATATCGTAAAGTCCCAGGGCGGATTTCATCCGCTCTATCCAGAAGCCGTAGCCGTGAAAGGCGATTGTTTCCCAGTTATAGAGAGGGTTGCCCCAGCGCTGGCCGGTCTCGCTGAAATAGTCCGGCGGCACCCCCGCCACCACCGTCGGTTTTCCCTTTTCGTCCAGATGGAACAGGTGAGGGTTGGCCCAGACATCAGCGGAATCGAAGGCGACAAAGATAGGGAGGTCGCCGATTATCTCTATTCCTTTCGCGTTGGCATACTCCCTGAGTGCCCGCCATTGCCGGAAGAACTGCCACTGGGCGTATTTCCGGACTCCGGTCGCCTCCTTCAGCCGTTCTCCGCAACCGGCGAGAGCCGATTCCTCGCGGCTGGCGATCTCCCGCGGCCAGGAAAGCCAGCCCTTGCCAGCGTGGGCCTCCTTCAGCGCCATGAAGAGGGCAAAGTCGTCCAGCCAGGGAGAAGATGCACAGAACCGCCGGAAATCATCCATTCGCCCGGCGTCTCCATTGGCAAAGAAATTGGCTGAGGCTCGCCGCAGACAGGCACTCTTGTAACGCTCCACCCTGATGAAATCAACATGATCGGCAGGCATTTCAACCTGTCGTTCTTCAGCCGGGAGGTCCCCTTCCGCGGCAATCGTTTCCAGATCGATCAGCAGCGGGTTCCCGGCGAAAGAGGAATGACAGGAGTATGGCGAATTGCCCACTCCCGGCGGGCCGAGAGGAAGGACCTGCCAGAGGGACTGCCCGGCCTCTGCGAGGAAATCCACGAACCGGCGCGCCTCGCTGCCCAGGGCGCCGATCCCGCCCGATCCGGGGAGCGAGGTGGGATGAAGCAGGATGCCGCTTTTTCTCCTATGTTGCATGAGCAACCCCGATCAGCTCGTCAACCCGCCTCCCTTCCAGGGTCTCTTCCTCGATGAGGGCGCCGGCCAGCGCGTCGAGCAGGGCGCGGTTGGCCGTAAGAAGCTCGTCCGCCTTCTTCTCCGCATCCCTGATGAGCGCCGCGATCTCCTGGTCGATGAGCCACGCCATCTCCTCGGAAAAGGTCTTTTCCTCGGCCAGCTTGCGCCCCAGGAAGGGATGCTCCTCCCCCCTGGTGACGGTCACGGCGCCGATCTTGTCGCTCATCCCCCACTGACAGACCATCTTCTCGGCAAGGGCGTTGACCGTCTTCAGGTCGTTCTGGGCGCCGGTTGAGATGTCGTTGAAGACCAGCCGCTCCGCCACCCTGCCGCCCAGCGCCACGCAAAGACGGTTGATAAGATATGACTTGGGATAATGGTAGCGGTCGTCCTCAGGCATCTGCTGTGTCACGCCGAGGGCCATGCCGTGTGGAATGATGGTCACCTTGTGGATCGGGTCGGTCCCGGGCAGAAGCTTTGCCACCAGGGTGTGGCCGGCCTCGTGGTAGGCAGTGATCCGCTTCTCGTCGTCGGAGATGACCATCTTCCTCTCCCCGCCCATGAGTATCTTGTCCTTGGCCTTTTCCAGGTGCATCGCCATCACGGCATGGGCGGTTTCCCGGGCCGCCAGGATGGCGGCCTCGTTGACCAAGTTTTCCAGGTCGGCGCCGGTCATCCCCGGCGTCCCCCTGGCAATTACCGCCAGATCCACGTCCTTTCCCAGGCAGATGTTGCGTGTATGCACCTTGAGAATCTTTTCCCGGTCACGCCAGTCCGGACGCTCGATGACCACATGCCGGTCGAAGCGCCCGGGGCGCAGCAGGGCCGGATCCAGCACGTCGGGCCGGTTGGTGGCGGCCAGGACTATCACCTCTTCGTGGGGGTCAAAACCGTCCATCTCCGACAGGAGCTGGTTCAAGGTCTGCTCGCGCTCGTCGTGACCGCCGCCGAAGCCCGCGCCGCGGCTCCTTCCCACCGCGTCGAGCTCGTCGATAAAGATAATGCTGGGGGCGGACTTCTTGGCGTTGGTGAAGAGATCGCGTACCCGCCCCGCACCCACACCCACGAACATCTCGATGAACTGGGAGGCCGAGATGCTGAAAAACGGCACATCGGCCTCGCCGGCAACAGCCTTGGCCAAGAGCGTCTTGCCCGTGCCCGGAGGACCTACCAGGAGCACCCCCTTGGGCACCTTCCCACCGATGCGCTGAAATTTCTTTGGCTCTTTCAGGAATTCGACTATCTCCCGCAGTTCCTGCTTCTCGTTATCCATGCCGGCCACATCGCTGAAATTCACATTGATCTTCTTCTCGCCGCCGTACATCTTGGCGCCAGACTTGGCGAAACTTCCCATCATGGCGCCCGGGCCCTGTCCCCTCGCCCCGCGCATTATCAGCCACCAGACGCCGATGATCAAGAGCCACGGCAGGAAATAGATCAACCCGTTCATGATGGGCGACGTTTCCGTGGAAACGGCCTTCACGTCCACCTTTTTTGCCGTCAGATCGGCCATGAGCGCCGGGTCCTGAATGGCGGGCAGCACCGTGCCGAAGCCGTTCGACTCACGGGTCGTCTCCTTGCCGTTGGCCGTCACCGTGACCTTTGTCTTGTTCCGGAACTCTCCCTTGATGGAATTGCCCTTGATGGTGACGCTCCTGATGTTGTCCGCCGCCAGCTCGTTCCGGAAGCGGCTGTACGATATTTCCGGAGACTGGTCCGCCATCTGGGTCATGACCATGTTGTACAGGAGATCGAAAGACAACACCAGGATCAGGATCAGGATCAAAGGTTTCCAGAAAGATTGTTTCATTCCCCACTCCGCCGTGGTTTGATAGCACTAGGCACAATACGTTTTTTTAATTTTACCTGTATTCTGCCGATTTTCAAGCCATCAGCGCGGCCGGCAGCTGTCGGGCGACATGAAGTGCGCAGCAAGAAATAGTTTCGTAAGCATTCAGCAATCATGATGCCCACCTGCAAAAAAGGCGGAGAATGCAATCTCCGCCCTTTCATTTCAGTCGCGTTCAGGCTTCATTTAAAAAGTGCCTTCAGGTACTCCCGGTTCAGCCTGGCGATGAACTTTACGCTGATCCCCTTGGGACAGGCCGCCTGGCATTCATAATGGTTGGAGCAGTTGCCGAACCCTTCCTCGCGCATGGTTTCGGTCATGGCGCAGACCCTTATGGCCGCCTCCGCCTTCCCTTGGGGAAGGACCGCCAGCTGGGCTACCTTGGCGCCCGTGAAGAGCATGGCTGAACCGTTGGGGCATGCCGCCACGCAGGCACCGCAGCCGATGCACTCGGCGGCGTCCATGGCGTAATCGGCCTTCTCCTTGGGAACCGGCAGGGTGTTGCCGTCGGGGACGCCGCCGGTGTGGCAGGAAATGTATCCTCCCGCCTGGATGATTCGGTCCAGGGCCGAGCGGTCCACAATCAGGTCCCTGATGAGGGGGAAGGCCCGCGCGCGCCACGGCTCGATGTAGATGGTGTCCCCATCCTTGAAGTTGCGCATGTGCAGCTGGCAGACGGTGGTCTGCTCCAGTCCGCCGTGGGGTACGCCGTTGATCACCTGGGAGCAGCTCCCGCAGATCCCCTCGCGGCAATCGTGGTCGAAAGCTATGGGCTCCTTCCCCTCTATGATCAACTCCTCGTTCACCTGATCGAGCATCTCCAGGAACGACTGGTCGGGACTTATGTTCCGCGCTTCGAGGATTTCCATCCTGCCCGGCGCATCCGGGCCTTTCTGGCGCCAGACGTGCAGTTTCAGATTCATGTTTCCCGGTTCGCTCATTATTTATAGCTCCTTACCGCCAGATGCACATTTTCGAAAACCAGCGGCTCCTTGTGCAACTCGGGCTCGCTTCCCGCCCCTTTGTACTCCCAGGCCGCGGCATAGCAGAAGTTCTCGTCGTCGCGCCGCGCCTCGCCGTCGGGCATCTGGTATTCGACCCGGAAATGGCCGCCGCACGATTCGTTACGGTGCAGGGCGTCCCTGGCAAGAAGCTCGGCGAATTCCAGGAAATCGGCCACCCGCCAGGCGCACTCCAGTTGCTGGTTCAGCTCGGCGCCGCTCCCCGGCACCCTGAGGTTGTGCCAGAACTCCTCGCGCAGGGCCGGGATCTGCTGTATGGCGTCTTTCAGACTCTGTTCGCTGCGCGCCATTCCCACGTCATTCCACATGATCTTGCCAAGGGAACGGTGGAAATCACTGACGGTCCGCTTGCCGTTGATGGAGAGGAGCCTGGTGATTTCCTTGCTGACATTTTCCGCCGATTTTCGGAATTCCGGGTCGTCAACCTTCACCTTGCCCGGCGTGGTGCCGGCCAGGTAGTTGGCGATGGTGTATGGTATGATGAAATAACCGTCCGCCAGGCCCTGCATAAGGGCGCTGGCGCCCAGGCGGTTCGCCCCGTGCACCGAGAAGTTCGCCTCGCCCAGGACGAAGAGTCCCGGGACATTGCTCTCGCAGTTGTAATCTACCCAGAGTCCACCCATGCAGTAGTGGGGGGCGGGATAGATACGCATCGGCACCCGGTAGCCGTTTTCCCCGGTGATCCGCTCGTACATCTCGAACAGGTTGCCGTAGCGCTCCCTGATGGTGTGTTCGCCCAAGCGCCTTATGGAGTCGGCAAAGTCGAGATAGACGCCGCGCCCGCCGGGTCCCACGCCGCGGCCGTCGTCGCACTGCTCCTTTGCTGCCCGGGAGGCGATGTCGCGGGGTGCCAGGTTGCCGAAGCTCGGATACTTACGCTCCAGATAGTAGTCGCGGTCCTCTTCAGGGATCTGACCGGCGGTCCTGCCGATGTCTTCTTTCTTTTTCGGCACCCAGCAGCGGCCGTCGTTCCTGAGTGATTCCGACATCAAAGTCAATTTGGACTGGTAATCGCCCGTCTGTGGGATGCAGGTGGGATGGATCTGCGTATAGCAGGGGTTCGCGAAGAAGGCCCCCTTCTTGTGCGCCCGCCAGATGGCGGTGACGCTGCTCCCCATGGCATTGGTGGAGAGATAGAAGACATTCACGAAGCCGCCGCTGGCGAGCACCACCGCATCCCCGGCGTGACAGCGGATCTCGCCGGTGATCATGTTGCGCACGGTGATCCCCTTGGCTTCGCCGTCCACCACTACCAGGTCGAGCATCTCGCAGCGGGGGAAGATCTTCACCGAGCCGGCCTTTATCTGGCGTGACAGAGCCGAATAGGCGCCAAGCAGGAGCTGCTGGCCCGTTTGGCCGCGGGCGTAAAAAGTACGCGACACCTGGGCGCCGCCGAAGGAGCGGTTTTCCAGGTAGCCGGCGTAGTCGCGGGCAAAGGGGACTCCCTGGGCGACGCACTGGTCGATTATATGGTTCGAAACCTGGGCAAGGCGCCAGACATCGGCCTCGCGGGCGCGGAAATCTCCACCCTTGATGGTGTCGTAGAAGAGGCGGTAGATGCTGTCCCCATCGTTGGGATAATTCTTGGCGGCGTTGATCCCTCCCTGGGCCGCGATACTGTGGGCACGGCGTGGCGAATCCTGATAACAGAAGGCCTCCACATTGTAGCCCAGCTCCCCCATAGTTGCGGCGGCACTCGCTCCGGCCAGGCCGGTGCCCA
>Ga0335080_10005470_pt1 | contig 13076 bp, 12 predicted proteins | sample Lox_Sample_34_FD_206720 | JGI IMG/M metagenome (GOLD analysis project Ga0335080, IMG submission 206720) | Soil microbial communities from Loxahatchee National Wildlife Refuge, Florida, United States - Lox_Sample_3.4 | ecosystem: Environmental > Terrestrial > Soil > Wetlands | place: USA... | reverse complement strand
GGACTGCGACATCAGGGTCGATGCGCTCGAGCTGGTTGACCGCCTCCAGTCCCGTGCGCAGCGAGGCGGCGACCACCATGTCGGGCTCGGAAGAGACCCAGCGCGATATCAAGCCCCTGATGACGACCGAGTCATCGACCACCATCACCCGCAACGGTTCAGAACGCGCAGAACTCGCAGTCGACGAACTCGCTAACGCAACACTCATTATTCACTTTCACCAGATGAAGCTCACCAGCACAAAAACGAGAACCGGGGGCCGTTCGGCCGCCGGGGCTCGAAACGGGTCGGTCAGATCAGGCCAACTTCCTGGAACTTCGCCGTGACGATGTCCTTGTCGAACGGCTTCATGATATATTCGTTGGCACCCGCATGCAGCGCGCGCGCGATATGCGCGACGTCGTTCTCGGTGGTGCAGAACACCACCTTGGGCTGGTCGCCGCCGGGCATGCGGCGCAGATTGCCGAGAAATTCGTAGCCGTCCATGACCGGCATGTTCCAGTCGAGCAGCACCGCTTCCGGCATCGTGCGTCTGCAGACTTCGAGCGCCTTCGCGCCGTCTTCTGCCTCGATGATCTGGAAATCCAGGCCTTCCAGAATCCGCCGTGCCACCTTTCGGATGACGCTCGAGTCGTCCACCACAAGGCATGTTCTCATCTGAGCCTCTCACTCCCAATCCCCGAACAGGGGCGATTTCAATTCAAATTGTTGCTCTCGGCCCGGGCGGATCACGCCGCCTTGGCGTCAGGTGCCAGTTCGAGAACGCGATCGACGTCGAGCACGACCATCAGCTGGCCGTCGAGGCGATGAACGCCGCCGGCAAGCTTGGCCATGCGCGGGTCGAGATTGACCGGGTTTTCCTCGCGACCTTCCTCGGGCAACCGCAAGACCTCGCCGATCTGGTCGATCAGCAGGCCGTAGGATTCGCCGCGCAGGTCGACGCCGACCGCCATCGGCGGCTTGCCGTCTGTCGACTTCGGCAAGCCGAGGCGCGCGCGCATGTCGACCACGGTGACGATGCGGCCGCGCAGATTGAGCACGCCCGCGATCTCGCTGCTGGACAACGGCACGCGCGTGAGGCGATCCGGCATGAACACGTCCTGGACCCGCGAGATCGGCAGGCCGAACAGTTGCCCGCCGATCATGGCGGTGACGTATTCGGCCATCGCGCCCTCGCTTGATTGCGTCTTGCTGGTCATGTCCCGTTATTCCTTCAAGCTGCCCGGCTCATCTCGGCGTTGTGCGCGGTCTGCTCTTTCAGAGCCGCGATCAGGCCGGGACGATCGAACTTGGCGACATAGTCGTGGAAACCCGCCTGCCGACCGCGCTCGATCGCCGCGGGCGACACCAGCGACGACAGGCCGATGATCGGCATGTGGTTCAGATGCTGATCGCCGCGAATGGTCTCGGCGAACTCGAAGCCGTTCATGTCGGGCATTTCGATATCGGTCAGCACCACGTCGAAGGATTGTCCCGAACGCAGCACCGCGAGACCCTCCTCCGCATTGGGCGCGACCCGCACGCGGTAGCCGGCGGCCTTGAGGACCGGCGCCAGCATGTTGCGGAAGAACGCGCTGTCGTCGACCAGCAGTACCGCTTGCGAGGCGGCCGAGGGTTTCATCTCCTTGCGGGTGAACCAGTCGGCAAACGCCATCGGCAGGAAGTGGCCGACGTCGATCACTTCGGTCGCCTGGCCCTTGATGACGGCCGAGCCGAGAATACCGGCCTGGGAGCCGCCGACCTCGATGTTGAGCCGCTCCTCGACGATATCGATGATCTCGTCGACCACGAGTCCCATCGAGCGGCCGTCGTCGGAGAACACCAGGATTGGCTGCGAACCGGAGGTCCGGACGGTAACGCCTTCCATCTGCACCAGCGGCATCAGCTGGTCGCGGTACTGCACCATGTAGCGGCCATTCGAGAGCTCGATCTTGTCGGCGGCGATCTCTTCCAGCCGGGTGACGAGGCCGAGCGGCACCGCCTTCGGCTGTTCCGTGCCGGCGCGGAACACGAGCAGCGAGGTCATCTGCTCGCCCGAGCTTGCGTGGTGGCTCGCATTCTCGTCCGCAAGCTGCTGGTGCGCCGCACCGGAGGCGCCGAGCGCCTTCGCGATTCCGTTCGGATCGATGATCATGATGACAGCGCCATCGCCGAGGATGGTGTTGCCGGAGAACATGTCGATGTGGCGAAGCTTTGTGGACATCGGCTTCACGACGATTTCTTCGGTATGGAAGACGCCGTCGACCACGATGCCGAAGGTCTGGCTGCCGACTTGAGTAACGACGATGAAGCCGTTCTCGGGATCGGATGACGAGCCGTCGTCGATCTTCAACAGCTTCTTCAGGTGCATCAGCGGCAACAGCTTGTTGCGCAAGCGCAGCACCGCCGTGTCCTTGATGCGCTCGATGCGGTGCTCGGAATTGGCGCGCGCCCGCACCAGCTCGACGACCGACAATTGCGGGATCGCAAAGCGGTCGCCGCCGGCTTCCACGATCAGCGCCGAAACGATCGCAAGCGTGAGCGGGATCTTGATGGTGACGGAGCAGCCCTCGCCGGCCACCGACTTGATGTCGATGGTGCCGCCGATCTGGTCGATATTGGTGCGCACCACGTCCATGCCGACGCCGCGGCCGGAGACCGAGGTGACCTGGGCGGCGGTGGAGAAGCCTGGAGCGAAGATGAACTTGTGGATCTGCGCTTCCGACATCTTCTCAAGCTCGGCCTCGCCGACGAGGCCGTTGGAGAGCGCCTTGGCCTTGATCCGCTCGGTGTTGAGCCCACGCCCGTTGTCGGCGATGCAGATGATGATGTGGCCGCCTTCGTGATAGGCGGAGAGGCGGATGGTGCCCTGCTCGGGCTTGCCCGCGGCGGCGCGCTCGGCCGGCGTCTCGAGACCATGGTCGGCGGAGTTGCGCACCATGTGGGTGAGCGGATCCTTGATCAGGTCGAGCACCTGGCGGTCGAGCTCGGTGTCGGCGCCGTGCATCTCGAGCTCGATCTGCTTGCCGAGTTCGCCCGAGAGATCGCGCACGATGCGCGGCAGCTTCTGCCAGGCATTGCCGATCGGCTGCATGCGCGTCTTCATGACGCCCTCCTGCAGCTCGGCGGTGACGTTGGAGAGGCGTTGCAGCGGCACCTTGAATTCGGTGTCCTCGTTGCGGCGGGAGATTTCGAGCAGCTGATTGCGGGTCAACACCAGCTCGGAGACCATCGTCATCAGGTGCTCGAGCGTGTCGACGTTGACGCGGATCGACTGGTTGGCGACGCGGTCGCCGCCCTCGCTGGCCTCCGCGTCGGCGGCGCCAGCGGCCGCCTTCTTGGGGGCCTTGGCCTCCCCGACGGCGGGCTTTTCTTCCTTGGCCCTGGCGGGCGCAGGCGCTGCCGCCGGCTTGGCCGCAGGCGCCGGCGTTTTGGCGGGCGCAGGCGCGACCTCGATCGCTGTCTCGCGGAAAGCGCGCTCGAGTTCGTCCAGCGACACTTCGCCGGGACGCAGCGGCCGTTCCAGGGTCTGATCAACCAAGCTGCCATGCGTGTGGGCGGGCGCAGCAGGCGCCGGGCGAGACTCCGGCTCCGGCGCGGCCGATGCAGCCGGCGCAGCTTCGCCCGCGCTCGGCATCGGTTCCGCCGCGCCTGACATCGCCGCCATGCCGCGTTCGACCATCGCTTCCAGCTGATCGATCAGGTCGCGATCATTGCCTTCCGGCTCGGTCTCTGTGGCCTCGAGCCCTGCGAGGATTTCCTTGATGCGGTCGATCGAGGACAGGATCAGCGTCACCGCTTCGGCCGTCACCGGCATGCCGTCGCGGAATTTGCCCATCAGCGTTTCGCCGGCATGAGCGAGCGCTTCCAGCCGGGGCAGGCCGAGGAAGCCGCAGGTCCCCTTGATGGTGTGAACGAGACGAAAGATATTGTCCAGGATCTTCGCGTTGTTCGGCTCCTGCTCGAACCGCACCAGCTGATTGTCGACGGTGTCGAGGCTTTCGCTCGTCTCCGTCAGAAACTCCCTCAACAGATCATCCATGAAACCAGCCTTCGCTCACTGCGGCGCGCGACGCACCCCAAAAGAAAGTTTGGCCAGCTTCCCTGCAAAGCGTTTAAGTTTGGTTGAGTAACCGGAAATGAATGATCTCAACAAAGAGATAAGCCGCCCCGCAGGCTCCGCGGGGTTGGTCTCAAGATGCCGTTAACCCTGTTTGTTAAGGCTGCCTTTACGAAGCGATCGCAACCACCGCTTCGCCTTCCATCGCGAGCGCGACCTTCAGCCCGCAGGCCTCGGCGAGCAGGCGCGTGTAATAGGGCTGCACCGCATGTGCGTCGGCGCCGGGCGAGTGCGACGATTTCAGGAGATCGGCAATGTTTTGCGGCAGACGCGCGTTGAGACCGGTCGCTGTCAGGCGAAAGCCCATCTTCTCGCCCTCGCCGATCGCATCGACCGCGATCGTGCCGCCGCGCGGGATGGTCTGCTGCGCGATCACCAACATGTTGAGCAGGAGCTTGACCCTGTTCTTGGGCAACAGCAGGCGCGGCAGGTTCCAGGCGATCGTGGTCTTGCCGTCCTCGATATGACCTCGCGCCATGGCCTGCGCATCGCCGAGATCGATCTGCGCGCCGGCCGAGCCCGCCGCCCCAAACGCGAGGCGGCAGAACTGCAGCCGGGCGGAGGCAGTCCTGGCGCTCTTTCTGATCAGCTCCAGCGCGAAGTCGCGGTCTTCGGGCTTCGGATTGTCGTCGAGGACCTCAAGCCCATTGACGATGGCCCCAACCGGGCTGATGAGATCGTGGCAGACCCGCGAGCACAACAGCGCCGCAAATTCGAGGGCGTCGGGAGCAGGACCTGGTGACGGAGTACCGGACATAACATGTTCCCAAAAATTCGAATCTTCGCGGAAATCCAAGGACTGCAGGGCATGCATCCCCGTTCACGAATCATGCATGTTCGCAGGCTTGATACACTGCGCAGGCGCGGACTACCACCCAGCAAACCGCGGGCAAAACGGGTTTCCCAATGCGTGTTCCGGGACGGTGCGACAAGAACGAGCCAGCGGCGAGATCTGACCCAGAGATTTGACCCAGAGATTTGACCATGAGTGAGCCGGCAGGCCGCGCGATCGAATGCGACGAGGCGGCAGCGCTGATGGAACCGCTGACCGAACTGGTGCGTGAGGCGGGGAACGCGATCCTCGCCGTCAATCGGCACGCCATGACGGTGCAAGGCAAGGTCGACGGCTCGCCGGTAACCGACGCCGACCTCGCCGCCGATCGCATCATTGACGAGGGATTGAGGCGGCTCGCCCCGGAGGTCCCGGCCCTGTCGGAGGAACGACTGGGCGAGGCCAGACCGCCCTACCGCGGCAGCTTCTTCCTGATCGACCCGCTCGACGGCACCAAGGAGTTCCTGGCCGGCCGGGGCGAGTTCACGGTCAACGTCGCCCTGGTCACGAATGGGGTGCCGTTGCTCGGCGTCATTGGTGCGCCTGCGCTCGGCCTCATCTGGCGCGGGCTGGTCGGACGCGGCGCAGAGCGGCTGCGGCTCGATGCCTCTGGACGGGCGACGCGCGAGCCGATTCGGACCAGACCGGCGCCCAGGCCGGGTGAGCCCTGGATCGCCGCGGTGAGCCGGTCCCATGGCGATGACCGGACCGAGGCCTTTATCGACGCCCGGCCCGGAGCCGTCCGCGAGAAGCTCGGCTCGGCAGTGAAATTCGGCCGGCTGGCCGAGGGAGCGGTCGACATCTATCCGCGTCTGGCGCCGACCTCGGAATGGGACGTCGCCGCCGGGCATGCGCTGGTCACGGCCGCCGGCGGAAAAGTCACCGACGCCGATGGCCAGCCTTTGCGATTTGGCGGGGAGCAGGGAGGCTTTCTCGTGCCCGCCTTCATCGCCTGGGGCGATGCGACGGCCAGGTAAGGTCAAGTAACCCGGCTTCCCCTCGGAGCCGAAACGCCGTCGATGTGTCAACCATGTCCCCGAACACCCGTCACTCATGCGCCCGCAAATGGCTGGCTTACTGAGCGAGCGTCTCCACAAGCTGAGGCCAGCGCAGTCGCGCCTGCGCCAGAAAATGCTCGGGATTTCCGGCAAAGGCGTCACGATTGGCCTCGAGCGAAAACAAATAGAGGCGCTCGCCCGTGACCAGGAAGAAGCGGGGGTTGCCGGCGACGATGACCCCGCGGGCGACGTCGGTCGGGTCGTAGCCGCCGAACTGGGGCCCATAGACCTCCGGATGGGCAACAAAGGAGGCCCGGTTTCCTTCATTGTGGAAACGCCAGACCGCGCCCGCCTGGCTTGCCTCGAAGTCCGGCAGCCCCCTGACCGGCTGGCCCACGACAAAATACGCGACCGGGTCGTAACCCTCGATTGCAAGGCCGGAGAAGCGGTTGACCACCACGCGCTCGGTGGTGGTCGCAGAAACGGCAAATGAGGGGATGATCAGGAAGAAAAAAGCCCCAAGCGCGATCAAGACAATTCGGGGGCGGCGGGACCATCCCGGCCACATGCCGCTCCTTTCTTGCCGTTGTGCCGTCATAGTTGGTGCGGATAAAATTGAGTCGGGGAGAATCCGGCCTGAAACTTACGGCCCTGTTTGTTGGCGTCAGGTTAAGGCGGCCGGATTTCGACATCAGGGGTTCTTGATGAATTTCGCTTCACGCCTTGCCGCGGTGGCGCTCGCGGCACTGCTCGTCGGCTGGTCGCTTCCGGCCTCGGCGCAGTCGGCGCAATCGCCGCCGCCGTCCAATCTGCCGCCGCCACAGCGCGCGCCGGGTCCGGACTATTACGGCCCGGATGAGCTGGTTTCGGCCGGACATCGGTTCTTCGGCAACGTCTCGCGCGGGCTTGCATCGGTAATCGAGCGCGCCGTCAGCCAATGGGGCCTGCCCAACGGCTATGTGCTTGGCGAGGAAGGCTCGGGCGCCTTCGTCGCAGGGTTGCGCTATGGCGAAGGCACGCTCTACACCAAGAATGCCGGCGACCTGCGCGTCTACTGGCAGGGCCCGTCAGTCGGCTTCGACTGGGGCGGCGACGGCGCGCGCACAATGACGCTGGTCTACAACCTGCCGTCGACGAATGCGATCTACCAGCGCTTCGTCGGCATCGACGGCTCGGCCTATATCGTCGGCGGCTTCGGCATGACGGCGCTGACCGCCAACGGCATCGTGCTGGTTCCGATCCGCTCCGGCATCGGGCTGCGGCTCGGGGCCAATATCGGCTATCTGAAATTTACCCCACGCGCGACCTGGAACCCTTTCTGACGCTTGCGGCAAAGGTCTTCCGGCACACGAGGCGGTTTTGGGTGTTACCAATTCACGTTAACGCGGCAACGCTCTGGTCTTCCGCCCTCTGCCCGTGGCATGGTGAACGCGAGGATTCACGGGGGAGTGGCGCTTCATGATCGAACCGATCATGTATCTGGCGATCGGTTTTCTGCTGTCGATGCTGTGCGGGCTGATGATCGTGCCGTTGGTGCACAACCGCGCGGTGCGGCTGACCACGAGACGGCTCGAGGCGGCGACCCCGCTGTCGATGGCGGAAATCCAGGCCGACAAGGACCAGCTGCGCGCGGAATTTGCGATGTCGGCGCGACGGCTCGAGATGAATGTCGAGCAGCTCAAGAACAGGACCACGAGCCAGCTTGCCGAACTCGGCAAGAAGACCGACGCGATCAACCGCATGAAGATCGAGCTGGGCGAGAAGAACGCCACCATCTTTGCGCTGGAAGCGCGCGAGAAGGCGATGAAGGAGCAGCTCCGCGCCACCGAAGAGGAGTTTGCCGACAAGACCGAAGCGCTGCGCGCGGCGGAGCTGGCGCTGACTGAAAGGCAAAGCGACCTCTCCAAGCTCAACAGCGAATTGAGCAACCGCGTGGTTGTCGCAGACACCCGCCAGGTGGAGCTTGTCACGTTGCACGCCCAGATCGACGAATTGAAAAACCGGGTCGGCGAGGCCGAGAAGGAATATGCCGCAACGCAGGCGCGCCTGACGCAGGAACGTCGCGATTCCGAAATCGCAACGCGCGAGCTTTCAGAGGCGCGCGGCCGGGTCGAGAATTTGAGCCAGCGCGTCACCGACCTCGACCGCCAGCTCATCATCCAGGTCAAGGAAACGGAGATGCTGTCGGCCCGCGTCAACGACCTGGAGGCGCGGCTCGCCACCCAGGGCAAGCTGCTCGCCGAACGCGATTTCGAGAACACCCAGCTGCGCAAGTCAAATGACGCCGCCGAGCGCAGGTTGAAAGAGCTGAGCGACGAGATCAATCTTGCCAACAGCGGCAAATTGCCGGCGCTGGAGAAGCTCAAGGCCGAGAAGGCCGCGGCCGAGGAGCAACTGCGCGCCGCCCGCGACGAGCGCGCAAAGCTGCAGCGCGAGATCAACGCGATGCAGCAGCAGGCGGAAAGCTCCTGGGCGACCGAACGCATGGAGAATGCGCTTTTGCGCGAGCGCATCAACGACATCGCCGCCGAAGTGGCGAAGCTTGCGATGCAGCTCGAAGGACCTAACTCGCCGATCGAGGCGATGCTGGCCTCCGAACCGGCCACGCCCGCCAGAGCTGCCAATGGTGTCGGCGTCGCCAGCAGCGCGCCAAGCACCCCGCCGCCGGGCGGCACGCTCGCCGAGCGCATCCGCGCGCTGCAAGCGCATGCCTCCCGCGCCCGCCAGCAGGGGGCGTGAAAAGCCGCACTTTTGCAGGGTCAAGCCGCGGCGGATCGCTTGACCTGAGGGCCGCCCTTACCGTAAATCGCGGGCTCTGATTGGTACGGATCCGTGGCCGGAGGCTTTTTTGGCCTCCCGTCGATGCACGAATTTCCGGGCGCATAGCTCAGCGGGAGAGCGTTCCCTTCACACGGGAGAGGTCCAAGGTTCGATCCCTTGTGCGCCCACCAGCCTTCGCTCGCGAAGCGAGGGAAGGCTGCCGCGCCGAAGCTGCAGGCGAAGGCGGGCTTCGCGGCACGCGAGCTTCGGCTCGCCAAACTTGTCGCAATCACCTCGTCAAATCGCAAACATCCAGACCACGATGATGGTGGCGATGGTCGCAAGCCCCGAGATGGTCCATCCGGCTGCATAGGCCGCTTCATCCTCTGCGGTCGCGCGCACAACCGCCGATCGCTGCATCGCATGTCGCCAATCCATGGCCTCCTCCGTGAAAGGCCTGCCCGCGCGAACAACGCGTCAGCGGCGTCGCGAGTTCCACCAACTGCGCCGGCTGAAAAAGCCACGATCGAATGACGTGAAGCGGCGTCTCGGGCGCCAAAGGGACAAGACCGAAACCGCGAAACAACTGGCCGCCCCGTCGGGGCGGCCCTTCGTTTGATCGCGCAACTTGCATAAGAGCGCTCTATTGCGCGCCTATCCCGGCCTGTTTCAGCTGTTCCTCAAACCAGGCGGTCAGCGAACGGTCGAGGTGGCCAGCGACATAGATTTCGCAGCCGCTGACATTCTTCCTGGCGACGATCAACAGAATACCGATCCAGTAGGCGAACCAGATGTGCGGATCGGTGAGCGCCGTGAGCTTCTGCCGGTCGTGCTCGATCGGCTGATGATTGGCGGCTTTTCTGAGCTCGATTGCGAGCAGATTGTTCGGAATGTCGCGCTGGTGCACGACGATGTCGGGAAAGACGGATTTCGCCAGATGATCGTCGGTCGAGACGATGGTGCCATGCGGCAGAAGCAGCATGCGCTCGCCAAGCCGGTCGTATTCGCAATCGACTTCCCAGCCGGAAAACTGCCTCTCGACATGCACGGCGAGCCGGTGAGCGAGCGCGCGCTCGCCGGCATCCTTGTCGAGCAATGAGGCCTCGCGCGCATAGAACTCGCCGAGCGCGGCAACCACCTTGTTCAGCTCGGTCTGCATGGCGCCTCCGAGAGCCAGGGGCTCGTCATCGCAAGGAGCGCGAGCTCCGAAGAAATCCAGTCTTTCAAGGTCTCTGGATTGCTTCGCTGCGCTCGCAATGACGGCCTCATGCGAGTGCCGAAGCTTAGCCTACATCTGCACCTCGATCAGCCGCGGCCCGGGCTCGGCGACGGCTTCAGCAAGCGCCTTGTTGAACTCGTCGGCGCTGGCGACCGCGCGTCCCGCCACGCCCATGCCCTTTGCAAGCGACACGAAGTCGATGGTCGGGCGATCGATCTTGAGCATGTCCTGCGCGCGCTTGCCGGGCTCGCCGGCACCGACGCCGTCGAACTCGCCGCGCAGGATCTGATAGATGCGATTGGCGAACACGATGGTGACGACGTCGAGGTTTTCGCGCGCCTGGGTCCACAAGGACTGGATCGTGTACATCGCGCTGCCGTCGCCGACCATGCAGATCACCTTGCGATCCGGACAGGCGATCGCAGCGCCCGTTGCGACCGGCGTGGAGAAGCCGATCGAGCCGCCCATGTTCTGCAGCCAGTCGTGCGGGGCGGCGGCCGCCGTCGGCGGAAAGAAGCCGCGGCCGGTGGTTATGGATTCATCGACGACGATCGCGTTTTCGGGGATCGCGCAGGCAATGGCCTGCGCGATCGAGGCGAAATTCAGAGGACCGGTCGGCTTGTTGAGCTCGGCGAGCTTCTGCGGCTTGACGTCGGCAGGTCTGGCGCCGAGCGCGTCGGCCAGCGCTTCAAGGGCTGCGACCGAATTCTCGCCCCATGCGGTCAGGCGATGCACCTCGCAGCCCTCGGGCTTGAGGATGCTCGGCTTGTTCGGATAGGCGAAGAAGGCCACGGGATCGTTGGCCTCGACAAGCACGATATGCCTGAAGTCCTTCAGGATCGGCAGCGCGCTTTCGATCACATAGGGAATGCGGTCGATCGAGAAGCGGCCGCGGCCGCGCGCCATGCGCGGATGATAGGTCTGGCCCATCACCTTGCAGCCGGTCTTGCCGGCGATCTGCTGCGCCAGCGCCAGGCCCTGCTCGGTCAGCGCGCCGCCCGTGACCAGCAGCAGCGTGTGGGCGCCATCGCCGTGCAAGGCCTTCGCCGCCTCGTCGACGGCATCGGACGAAAAGCCGGGCTTCTGGCCGGGCGGCGGCACTTGCGCGATGCCGTCGGCCTCGTTCCAGGCGGTGTCGGCCGGCAGGATCAGCGTTGCGATCTGTGGCGGCGAGCTTCTCGCGGCCGCAATCGCCGCGGCGCCATCGGCTGAGACCGATTTGGCGTTTGGCGAGGTGCGCACCCATTCCGACATCGGCCGCGCCAGGCCCTCGATGTCCGAGGTCAGCGGCGCGTTGTAGCCGATGTGATAGGTCGCGTGCTGGCCGACGATGTTGACGATGCCCGAATGCGCCTTCTTGGCATTGTGCAGGTTGGCGAGTCCGTTGCCGAGGCCCGGGCCGAGGTGAAGCAGCGTCGAGGCGGGCGTGCCCTTCATGCGGAAATAGCCGTCGGCGGCGCCCGTGACCACGCCTTCGAACAGGCCGAGCACGCAGCGCATGCCTTCGACCCGATCGAGCGCTGCGACGAAATGCATCTCGGAGGTGCCGGGATTGGCGAAGCAGACGTTAACGCCGCCCGCGACCAGCGTCCGCACCAGACTTTCCGCACCATTCATCGTTCCGCTCCCGTTTCGTCGTATGGTGCAGATCAACCATTGTTCGCGGCGCCAGTCAAAGGGGGCGGGAACATTGTTCGTTTCTCCGGAACGCAGGGCTTCTTAACCGCGCAAGCGAAAATAGCAGGACTCACGTTGGCCGTGGGTTGCATGCCGGGGGCCGTTATGGCCTCTAATTGGCCGGGCACCATGATTGTCGCGAGGCGGAAAATGAACCGGGCTATCGTCATGTTGGTCGCGCTTGCCGCGCTTTGTCTCACCGGCGCAAACGCCGGCGCCCAGGGCTATCCAGGCGATATCATGAGCGGCGGACCGGGCTTCTTCGGTGGTTCCCGATATTTCGGTGGCGGCGGCGCGGGGCCGATCCCGCGCGAGACGGTCTATTTCCCGAGCAACTATGCGCCGGGCACCATCCTCATCAACACCGCGGAGCGGCGGCTCTATCTGGTCGAGCCGGGCGGCCAGGCGCTGCGCTACGGCATCGGCGTCGGCCGCGACGGCTTCCGCTGGAGCGGCGTGCATCGCATCAGCGCCAAGCGGGAATGGCCGGGCTGGACGCCGCCTGCGGAAATGCGCCGGCGCCGGCCCGACCTTCCGGTCCATATGGCGGGCGGCATCGACAATCCGCTCGGCGCGCGGGCGATCTATCTCGGCTCGACGCTGTACCGCATCCATGGTTCCAACGAGCCCGAGACCATCGGGCAAGCCGTGTCGTCGGGCTGTTTCCGCATGACCAATGAGGACGTGGTCGACCTCTATAGCCGCGTTTCCGTCGGCGCCACGGTGGTGGTCAAGAACTAAAAAACGCGGCGCCTTGCGCGGGTGGAGCGGCTGCGGCAGCGTGAGCGCCACCATGCGCGCCATCCCTCGCCTTATCTTGTCCGCCATCATCGCGGCGATCGCGTTATCACCCGCCGCGCCGCTGCCGGTATCGGCAGAAATTGCTGACATCGCGGCCCGCAAGCGCACGGAAAAGAAGATCTTTACCGACGCCGAGATCACCGAAGGCTTCTTGAAGACTGCCTTCGGCGCCGAATTTCATCTCGCCGGCCGGGTCGACCGCATTCGCAAATATAGTGCGCCGGTGCGCGTGTTCGTCGATGGCGGCACCAGGGAACGCAAGGCGCAACTGGCCAGGGTCGTCGCCGACATCGGCGCGCGCGTGGCGCATCTCGATATCGCGATAGCCGCAAGGAGCGAGGACGCCAACGTCGTGGTCAAGCTGGTGCGCGACCGCGACCTCAACCGCACCATCGCCTCCACCTATGGAAGCGAGCGGGCGCGCGAGATCAAGGCTTCGCTCGACCCGCAATGCCTCTCCGGCTTCCGCAAGAACGAGCGCTACGAGATCGAGCATTCCGACGTCATCCTGACGACGGACAATGGCGATTTTGTCTTTCTCGATTGCGCCTATGAGGAGCTATTGCAGTCGCTCGGGCCGATCAACGACACCAACGCCGTGCCCTGGACCATGTTCAACGACAAGGTCTCGATGGGCTTCTTCGACGTGTTCGACCAGTACATCCTCAATTTGCTCTACGACCCCCGCAT
>Ga0335080_10005467_pt1 | contig 13080 bp, 10 predicted proteins | sample Lox_Sample_34_FD_206720 | JGI IMG/M metagenome (GOLD analysis project Ga0335080, IMG submission 206720) | Soil microbial communities from Loxahatchee National Wildlife Refuge, Florida, United States - Lox_Sample_3.4 | ecosystem: Environmental > Terrestrial > Soil > Wetlands | place: USA... | reverse complement strand
GAATGTGGCGCGCGCATACTTCGAGGATGCCTGAGAAAGCGGCCGGGATTCGATTTTATGGGTTGAAAGCGGCGGATAGAGGCGCATGCATTCCAGCTGCTTGTGGAAAACATGCGCCTGCGTATCGGTGACTAGTTCTGGCCGAGGAGCCCGTAAACGCTCAGCTGCTTCACCGCGGGAACATAGACTTTGCCGTTGGCAATTGTGGGCACGGCAAATTTCACGGCTCCGCCGGCATCGTCGCGCGAGACATTTTGCGTGCTGTTGTAGAGTTCGGTGGCAAGGTTGGTAGCGTCGTAGGCGTGGAGAATCTCTGAGCCGTTGTTGGAGTAGTTTTCGGTCTGCAGACCCCACACGATTCCGTTGGTGTTGCCATTGGCGGAAATCGAGGGAGTCGGTCCAGGATAGCCAAAGGAGGTGGACGATTCCGAAACCGAGGTGAGCGAGAGCTTTCCCGCTACCGGGTCGAAGGTGTACTGCTTGAGATAGTCGAAAATTCCGCCGAAATAGACGCTGTTATTCCACCAGGCCGGAGATCCCCAAACCCCGCCGACGGCGCCAGTCAGAGATTGGACGATCTGATTATTGTTGAGCGGGTTGAAATGCCCCATGTGGTCACGGTTGACCAGGTAGACGGTTCCTTCTTTACCCACTTGTACCAGGAGATGAGCGTGGGGCCCGGTCTGATCGGGCAGCATCAGCACTCCGCCGGAACCGAGGTCCACGTCGTCTCGGCGGAGGTAATCCTGATCGTACGGAGTAAAGAAGTCGCTGGGCTTGAAGAGCTTCGCTGCCGGCGGAGGCAGCTTGACAATACTGTCGCCGAAATCCTTGCCGCCGGTGTACTTGTCGAAAGTCCCGTTCCCGGTGACGAGGAACAGGTTGTTGTCGCTATCGCCGGCGAGTCCGGTGCCGCCCGCCCAGAAACCGCCCAAGCCGGCATTCCGGGTGGAATTCCACTTTCCGGTGAGCGCGAGACTCTGCGCGTCATAAGACAGCAGCCAGCCGTGATAGGGCCCGATGTCGCAGTGGGAGGCGAAGCCTATATACAAGGTGCCGTTCTGCAGCAGTAATCCGGCGCGCTGCGCTTCGCGCAGGGAGTTGAAAGTAATCTCGCCCTTTACGTTGCCGTCGCCAACGCCTGCGATCTTGGCTTTGATGACAACCGGCCCGCCGAACTTCTCGGCTCCAGTAGTGACATCCAGGGCATGCAGTTTCTGCTTGATCACGCCGTGCTCTATGGTTTTGGCAGTCAGGTAGAGAGTTCCGGTATTGGTATCGATGACCGGCGTGCCGGTAACACCAATCTCCGGAACCAGGTCACTGCATCCCACGACGTTGCTGGAGACGCTGGTGATACCGTTCCCGAGAAAGCTGGTCTGCCACAAGGGAGTGGCATTGGCGCCGGTGTTGCTGTCGGCATCAAAGGCGTAGACGCTGTCATGCTCAGTCGCTACATACACCACGTTGTGCGTGCCCTTGCCCGGGATCGCCACATTGGGCAGGTATAAGGGCTGGGCGTAGACGTATCCGTCCACCGGCTGAACAAAGAGCCGGCCGAATTGCTGGACGTTGACGTTGGCGGGGGTCAGGATAGTTTCGCTGGTGTTCTGCCCGGTGCGGCCATTGTCATTATGCTGGGTAGTAACGCTGACCTGCGCTGCCGCAGGCAAGCCCAAAGCCACCACTGCCAGACAGATACACAACCAGGAAGCGACGGAACGCATGTTGATCCCCCCACATTTAAGGTCTTGGATACTGACTCGGCCAGACGCAAAGCCGCGAGAATGGCGCAGTTCAGGCGGACCATAGTTTTCTATGACAGTGACCGCTTGTCAAGAGGGGTCCCGGCGTAGGGACTTTCGACTCCCTGGGCGGCGCGGCAGGATGTCGAGCCGGGAAATTCTGGCGCAGAACGGAAAAAGGCGCAGCTTGCGGTGGCGCAACAGGCTTCGGAAACTTTGAAACCCGGCCCTCCCCTGTGTTACCGTCGGCTTGATTCCCACCATTCCAACGGAGGAGATGCTTCATGGCCGGATGGATCGTAATTGGGATTCTGGTTGTAATCGCCTTTGTCCTTATTGGCATGTACAACGGTCTGGTGCAACTGCGGGTGCGCACCGATAATGCCTGGTCCGATATCGATGTGCAACTCAAGCGCCGCCACGATTTGATTCCCAACCTGGTGGAAACGGTCAAGGGCTACGCCGCGCATGAAAAGGGAACCTTCGAGAACATCGCGAAGTTCCGCTCTCAAGCCATGCAGGCCACCGGCCCCGCCGACAAGGCGGCGGCGGAAAATCAGCTGACCGGAGCGCTGAAGAGCTTGTTCGCGGTGGCGGAGAATTATCCGGAGCTCAAAGCGTCTGAGGAATTCACCCAACTGCAGGGCTCCCTGAACCAGACGGAAGACTCGATTCAGAATTCGCGCCGCTACTATAACGCGGTGGTGCGGGACCTGAATACCAAGATTCAGTCGTTCCCTACCAACGTGCTGGCCGGGATGTTCGGGTTCCAGCAACGGCAATTCTTTGAAACCACCGCCGCCGACCGTGAACCGGTCGCGGTTAAGTTCTGAGCCCGATGCCGGGAAAAGAGATTCCTGCAGCCACGGAGCGCGTCCCGCCTCGGCGTGGACCTTTGGCGTCACTTAGCTCCTTGCCCGCCCGACGCGGGTTTCCGGCGCAGGCAAGACGCGGCCAGCCGCGTCTCTACGGGTGGATTGTCCTCTGCATGCTGTGGCTGGCGATTCCTGCTTGGGCTCGATCCTGGCGGGTGGCGGACTATCACGACACCATTGCCATCGGTGGCGATGGGTCGGCTCTGGTCAGCGAGCGCATCACCCTGGTGTTTGTCGGCGAGTGGCATGGGATCCATCGCTTCATTCCGATCGACTATCCCGGTCCGCGCGGCACCAACTTCACGCTCTTCTTCGATCTGAAGGACATCACCGACGACAGCGGCAACAAGTTGAAGTACGAGTCCTCGATCTCGCACGGTTTCCGCGATTTCAAGATCTACATTCCCGACGCAGTCGACACCACGAAAACCGTGCAGATCGATTACCTGGTGCGCAACGGTATCCGCTACTTCGAGGATCACGACGAGTTTTACTGGAATGTGACCGGCAACGACTGGCCGGTGCCGATCGACCATGTTTCAGCGTCGGTGGCGTTGCCATCGACCGCCGCCGGATCGCTGCGCGCGCAGGCGTTTACCGGCGTCTATGGGTCGACCGAAGGCGAAGCGACTTCGGCTATCAAGGATTCCAACGTCGAGTTTGAAACCACCAATCCACTGCCCATGCGCGGCGGGATGACGATCGATATTTACATTCCCAAGGGGATTCTGACGGAGCCGGGGGCGTTCACCCAGTGGATGTGGTTCCTGGGCAGCAATCCCGTAGTGTTCCTCCCGCTGTGGACCCTGGCGGTAATGTTCACACTGTGGTGGTATAAGGGCCGCGATCCCGATCCCGGGGTCTCGGTCGCTCCAATGTACGAACCTCCGCCGCAGATGACTCCGGCGGAGGCGGGCACACTGATCGACGACACGATTCATCCGCGCGATATCACCTCCACCCTGGTGGATCTGGCAGTGCGCGGCTATGTGAAGATCGAAGAGGTCGTCGACAAGGGCCTGGTCTTCAGCCACAAGGATTACATCTTTCATCTGCTAAAGCCTGCCAGCGAATGGAACTCGTTGGCGGCACATGAACGGGTGATGCTGGAAAATGTTTTCCTCGGCGGAAGCCAGCAGACCCGGCTCTCCAGCCTGAAGAACCGGTTCTACACTGCGATTCCGATGATTCGACAGGACATCATGTCGGCCCTGCGCCTCAAGGGGATGTATCTGCTCGATCCGGAGTCGGCCAATGGGTACAGCCTGGGCGCGATTGTGCTCATCGTGGCGCCATTCGCGATCATGCAGTTCAGCGGCTGGCGCGACGTTTTCAATTCGGTGGGATTGCTGATTCTTTGTGGCCTGATTTCCGGGCTGATCTGGTGGCTTTTTGCCCGCGAAATGACGGCAAAGACGGTAAAAGGTGGACGTACACGGGTGGCGGTACTGGGCTTCCAGGAGTTCATGAATCGCGTGGATGCCGACCGCCTGAAGCGGATGCCGCCCGACACTTTCGAAAAATACCTGCCGTTCGCGATGGCGCTTGGTGTGGAGCACAACTGGGCGCAGGCCTTTGCCGGGATCGTGCAGAATCCGCCAAGCTGGTACGCCTCGCCCAATGGCATGACCGGCTTCAACCCAATCTTCTTCTCCAGTTCCATGCACAGCATGGCGACGGATATGCACCAGGTTTTCGTCTCTGCGCCACGCGCCAGTTCTACCGGATCGGGCTTTGGCGGTGGCGGGTTCGGCGGTGGCGGGGGATTTTCCGGCGGCGGCTTTGGTGGCGGCGGCGGAAGTGCGTTCTGAGCCCGCACATCAAGCAGATGTAGAAGACAGGCCACGCAACTTCGAGCCACTATCCGAACTGGCACATCAGCGGCTGTACCCGTCTCTGACCGATCCCAGCTATCTGGTGCTGCGCTCCCGGCGGTTGATTTTCTCGCGATGGGTGGAAGCGCTTCCCGGCGAACATCTGACCGTGCTGGATGTCGGCGGCAGGTATCAGCCGTACCTTCCGCTATTTGGTGGGCGCATTCATCAGTATGTTTCGGTGGATCTGATTCAGACCCCGGCGGTAAGCGCGGTCGCGGACGCCCATTGCCTACCCTTCCCACCCGAAACATTCGATGTTGTCATTGCAACCCAGGTGCTGGACTATGTGCGAGACCCGGCCGAGGCGGTAAGACAGATCCACTCCGTGCTTAAGCCCGGCGGAACATTCCTGGCCAGCGCTCCCGCATGTGCCCCGAGCTTTGCGGAGGGGGAGCGGTGGAGATTTCTTGCCCCGGGACTCAAGCTTTTGCTAGCACCCTTTGCGACGGTGGAAGTCGTCGCGGAACTCTTCAGTCTGGGGAGCACGATTCGCACCGTAAATCTTGCGCTGGATACGTTCGTCCGGTATCGCGCCGCGCGTCTGGTATACCGCAGAACGGTTTGCCCGGTTCTGAACCTGCTGGGTCGGGCCGCGGAGAGTTTCCCGCTGACTACCAACGATCAGTTCACCGCGAACTATAGTATTCGCGCGGTGAAGGGGTAAGCCGCCGCGAACCGCGATCAGAAAAGTGAAGGCCGCGAAGTTCCGCCGAGCAAGCCCGGATTGATGTAGCCGATGGTGTGATCTCCCTCACGGCCTCCCCAGGCGAACATCAGCCAGACTTGGGGAAAGTTTCCGGCGCGAATGGTGACGCCAGTCCCGAAGCTGTGGCGCATGTGGTTGAAGTCGAGGTCTCCGCGAGTGAGTGCGGCCTTGCCGTAGTCGGCCATGAAGTTGAATCCCAGCGGCCCCCAGATCGAGTGCTCGAAGTCGCCGCGCAGCAACATCAGGTTGGGCGCGCGAAAGCGGTAGTCCTGGTAGCTAGGTAAGGAACGCTCGCCGTTAACGTCCGATCCGCCCAGAGTTGGCTGGAAGTAGAAGGGCACAACGTGTCCGGCGGAAGCGATCGACTCGGAAATCAGAAGGCGAACGCCGACACTGCCCTCGCGGTTGCGGGAGAAGCTGACCTTGGCGGGCGGCTCGGGACTGCCGTCAGGACCCACGGTGTCCTTGGGATAAGAAGAGGTCGTGGTGTGATAAAGCGGAAATTCGTGGGCCAGATCGAAGTTGACGCGGCGGAAGCTGAACCGCGAATCGCCTGGAGCCACGAATTGCTGGAAGACGACGAAGTAATTCAGCTTGATGTGATTGTCGAGCAGGTTAGGCCGCAGACGAATACCCTCGCCAAACTGCGCGTAGGCGGGCTGGCTGGTGAGGCCAGGCGCGGTTGCCTCGGTATAGATTTGCTCGATCGATGGACTCGATTCGCCAGTGCGCCCGCGAATATCGACGAAGCGGCCGTTGATTTCGCCATACAGCGAGAGTTTCAGCTTGTTGGAAACGGGATACAGGACATTGGTGCCGGCAATCGTCTGGGTCATGCCGAAGTAGGAGCGCCCGCTTTCTGGCGCGGTACTGCCCAGCCCGAAGAAACCCAGCTTGTTCAGCGAGATGGCCTGCAGGTACGCGGAAATCACCGGCTGGGTTTGAATGGTGGGCGTGGTCGGAGTCGGATAGGCCTTGAGATAAAGTCCGGCGCGCCAGGAACCGTTGCTGGAGACCACCGCGTCGGAATTCCAGCGCAGGCGCCACACATTCAGATCGGTGGAATAAACAAATGCCGGGCCAAAACCTACTCCGTTTTGCGGCGCAATACTGCCTGCGGCGATGTGCAGGGGATGATCGGTGAACAAGACCTGGGCGCAACTGCCGATGGCTTTGAAATTGAATCCGGAGCAGGACTCTTTCAAGCGCTCGCTCTCGAGCCGGAATTCGGCGTGGAACTTGCTTTCGTCCTGCGCCTGAACGAGGGGCGTCATCGAGAAGAACAGAGCAATAATGATAGAAATTCTTCGCATGGCGATCCTACTTCTTCCGCCTGGTTGTTTTCGGGCGAGGCTTTGAGGTTTTGGGCTGGCGGCCTTTGGGCTGGAGGATTCGCGGTGGATGCTTGCTTCCCCAGGCCCGAAGCAGCCGCGTGACCTTCTCGATGTAGGCACCGGCGTCGGCCTCGGTCCTGATCGATCCCAGGTAGACCTGCGTTTGTTTTTCCCGGGGCAGGGTCATTTCAACATCATGCAGATGAAGCACGTGGTCCCAGAGAAGAGAATCTTTGGATAACGGCCGCTGCGGATTGGCGGCTCCGGGAACGGGAGCGGAATTCATGACCGCCTTAACCGATGCGGCCTCTGCGCGTAGCGTAGGAATCATGCCCGGCTTGGCGGCAAGCATTTTTGGGGGGGCAGCCGATGCCGCGTCGAAATTTGCGACATCGTTGCGCGCCGCACCCAGCGACAGAATGTCCAGAAAGGTGTTGGCGCTCTTTTCCCGAGGCGAGCGTGCATCCCAGGAGCCGATAAAGTGTTCGGTCACGGTAGCGGGAATCGAGGCGTGATCGAAGACCCGGTGGCCGGGCACGATCGTCCCCTCCGGCACCCAGGGCGAAACCAGCACCGCTGGAACTCGCACCCCCAGGCGATCGAACTGGAACCCGGTACCGGCATCCTGGAATTCGTCCGGAGTACAAGCCGGCGGGGTGACGTGGTCGTAGATGCCTCCGTGCTCGTCGTAGACGATCAGCAGCGCCGTGCTCTCCCAGACTGGATTATTGCGGATGGCTTCGTAAACCTCTTTGATGAAGCCTTCGCCGGCCATCACGTTGTGATCGGGGTGCTGATCCGAGGCCACTGCCTCGCCGTCGTCGACATCATGATCGGAGTAATTTGGCTCAAGAAAACTGTAATCTGGGAGGCGGTCGTTCTTGCAGTCGTCCTGAAAGTCTTCGAAAGTGCCAAAGAGCTTGGGCTGGTCCTTCAGGAGAAACGCAAGGGAGATGGTCGAGCTCTGCTCGTCGTAGTAATAAACCTTGGAAGTGCGCCCGGCGGTGAGCATGCGCGAGTAGATCGCCGGGTACTTCGCCCCGATATAGAAGATGCTGTTGTCTACCTTGCCGAAGGAGGTACCGAAGTGGGCGAAAGCGCGATTCGGAATCGTGGGTCCGGGGAGCGACGAGAACCAGGCGTTGAACACCGCGTATTTCCGAGCCAGGGTGGTGAGGATCGGCAGCTTCTCGGGGGGAAATGCGTACATGATCTGGCGCGAGTGTTCGACATTCTGCTGTTTCTGGTAATAGGACTTGATGAAACCCTGCATCATCGGCCCGCCGGGCACGTCACCGAAAATCTGCAGATGCACGTCCTCGAAGTGATGGCCGGGATCGGGATCGAGTTGGCTCTGGTATTCCGCCCGGGGCTGCACGGTGGCGTGAACGCCGGTAGTGTCGGGATTGCTTTCGGCGCCGGTCAACCCATCGATCGCTGGGAGTTGCGCTTTCAGGTAGCCCAGCATGTGGTCGAACGAGCGGTTCTCCATCATTAACACGACGATGTGCTTCAAATTATCCAGAGCAGCCGGCATGACACTCAGCCTTTCGAAAGCTAGAAGGACGGCCGCTCAGTCAGCCGGATCGCTGGACAAGCACGGTCGCACGACAGTTGTGGTTTGACAGAAGCAGAAACACCCCACCGCGGGATTGCATAGCACGCCGGGGTCCATGGCTGGCAATGGCCGCGTGCGAAATCCAATTGCCTGCCCCACATCGGGTTACGCATCGAAGCTGCGACTGAAACCGTCCGAATATCCGGCAATTTCTAACCCAGCGGCTGGTATTTTCTATCCGAACGGATAGCCAGCCATGCTTTCGCGGCCCTCCTGCAGCCGTGCCTCATTCCCAAGGCTACCGACGGCAAGATGACAAACTGAAAGTTGATCCAGGAGCGAGTCCGGGCCGGCCGGCTCTCACTCCATTTCGAAAGCCAGGTACTGCAACAATCCGTCGCGCTCGATCTGCATGGCCACCGAATCGCCACTCTTGAGCTGCTGCAGAGCGCTACGCAAGGTATCAAGTGAAGTGATCGGCTTCTGATTTACGCTGTGAATCACATCCCCGGTTTGCAGCCCGCTGTCCGGTCCGGTGAGGTCGGCCGCCCTGGCCACGACCACAACTCCGGAGGGAATGCGGAGGGTGCCGAGCGCAGACCTGAGCTGGTCATTCAGTTCAATCGCCAGAATGCCGAGCCTGGGCACGAGATTGTTTTGCGGGTCAGCGAGGTTGATCAGGCTGTCCATCTGATCCTTCTTCTCGACCACCGGCACATAGAGTGTTTTTCTTTCATCGCCGCGCATGACTTCCAGCTTCAGCAGATCGTCGACCGGGTGCAGATAGAGCGCTCCGGCAAAAGCCGGCAGGGTTTCGATGCGGCGTCCGTCGGCGGTGAGCACGATGTCCTGAACCTTCAAACCGGCGGTGTCGGCGGGACCGCCCGGCATCACGTCCGAAATAATCACCCCGAAAGTCTGCGCCAGCCCAAGCCCAGCCGCCAGCGTGGGAGTAATGGTCTGGGCCTGGGCCTGAATCTCAACCCGGTGCACGTGCCCGTATTTCCGCAGGCTTGCATAGACAAATTTGACGATCCGCGCCGGAATGGCGAAGCCCAGCCCCTCGCTGCCTCCACCCTGGGACAAAATGAAGGTGTTGATGCCGACGACATTGCCCTCCATATCCACCAGCGGGCCGCCGCTGTTGCCGGGATTAATGGGCGCGTCGGTTTGCAGGTAGATCATGGGCTTATCAGGATCGGGCTGGCGGGCCACCGAACTCACCACCCCCATCGTGACCGAGTTCTGCAGACCTTCGGGGCTGCCGATGGCGAACACCAGTTGACCCTGATGAACTTGCTGAGGAGTGGTAAAGGTGAGGGTCGGCAGATCGCGGGCGTCGATTTTGAGCAGGGCCAAGTCGGTTTCCTTGTGAATGCCGACGAGCCTTGCATCCAGCACCCGTCCTTTACCCAGGGGGGTCGGCTCGATTGGCCGCTCCCCTTGGGGAAGGGGCAGAACCACGCGAATGCGCAGCGCTCCCTGGACTACGTGGGCATTGGTCATGATGTAGCCCGTGGGATCGACGATCACTCCGGAACCGATCGCTCGCTGGCGCGCCACCACGGCCGTATCGGTATGATCGTTCTCCTCCAGGGGCCCATATCCCGTCACCAGAATCTGCACCACGGCCGGCGATACCTTGGCGACCAAGCCCTCCAGCGCGGCATTGAGCTGTTGCAGAACCGGAGGGGCCTGGGAGGAGGCGGTTGGCGCGGTGACGGATGGGTTCTTGGGCACCACCTTTTGCGCAGCGGACTTAGGCGGCTGCGGGGACGCGGGAGGCTGCTGTGCTGGCAGAGGCAAGCCAATCAAAACGAATGCCAGGGCAACAAGCTGGCCCCTGGAAAAGGCTGGAAACATCATGCGAGCGTCTCCTAGCGCGACCTCGACCTGACCCCGGCCGGATCGAATTCTGATCTTGACGAAGGATAGGAGCGAGAATATCAGACTGGGCAGGAGCCGTCGCGGCCCCTCTGGGCCTGGCCGTGCCGAATTGGGGGGAACCTAGTTGCTACTGGTTACCAAAGTGTTATCTGGCTTTTGCCGGGGATGTCATCCGTGATATAAGGCTCGGTATAGAAGCGAGTTAGAAATGCAGGTTTTGAGGAGATGGCCCTATGCCACTGGCCACTGTCCAAAAAGACGGCCAGCAAAGAGGAGGCCTTGTGTCCGACGCACGGACGGGTAAAAGATTTCCGCTGGAATTGCCGATCAAGATCAATAAGGGAGAAAGCGGCGCGGCCAGCAGCGGAGTGACAGGAAACCTGAGCGCCGCCGGAGTGTACATCCGGGCCGACGCTTCGCTGGAAGTAGGCTCGAATGTGGAATTTGAGATATCCCTTCCCCCGGAAGTGACCGGGGCGAAAGAGAACGTAACCATTCAGTGCCGGGGACGTGTGGTGCGCGCGGATGAAACCGGCGGCTCTGCGGATGCTCGCGGAGTGGCGTGCGTGATCGATTCCTACGAGTTCGTCCGTAACTCGTAATTCTGGAGTTTGACGCAATGCTCAAACTGATTCTGGCCGATAACCAGGCAATTTTCCGAGCGGGGATCGCCAAGGTTCTGGCAGTCGAAGACGAGATGCGCATCGTAGCCCAGGCCCAGACGCCGGAGCAGATGTTTATGGCGCTGGACAAATTCCGCGCCGCCGTGCTGGTGGTCGCCGGGGGATTTCATTCCGACTTCGCCGCCATCGTGCAGGCGGCTACCCGGGCTAAAACCCGGGTGGTGATCCTGGCGGACACCGGCGAGAGCGCCCAACGATACATGGGCAACGGCGCCCATGGGGTGGTTTACCGCAACGTGACCAGCGCAGCGCTGGTCGACTGCGTCCGCAAGGTAGCGCGCGGCGAATCCTGGGTGCAGGACATCGCCGTGCCCAGCGAGCTGACCGAGAACGATATGGTCGGACTCAGGGTGCGCGACCGGCTCACGGCTAAAGAGCTGCGCATCGTCGCCCTAATCGTGCAGGGCTATAAGAACAAGGAAATCGCCTCGCAGCTTGGCACGACGGAGCAGGTGATCAAGAACTACCTGAGGAACGTCTACGACAAGATCGGCGTTTCGGACCGGCTGGAGCTGGCGCTGTTTACCATCCATCACCGCATCCTGAACGAAGCGGCAGCGGCGACGGCGGCGGCAGCACAGCCCCAAGCCCCGGCACCCGGACCTCCGGCAGGCGCAAGCTAGCTGATCCTGGAACTTGCCAGGCCGCCTGCGGGCGGCCTTTTTGTTTGCGCGCCAGAAGAGTCTACTTCGACCCGCAGGGCCGCCGACTCGCTCTAACAAAAGACCCCTTCCCTGCAAAATGGGTTGCCGGCGGGCTGATCGACATGTCGCCGCTCACGCGAGCGCTCTAGAATAGATAAATGTTCACTTCCCGCGCGATTGGATTTGTCGGCAGTCCCTACAAGAGCACAACCGACGTTCCCAGAGGCTTGGGCGCCAAGCATGTGGCAGAAGGTTCGCTGAACCTTTTGCCCGAGTTTGAGGCCGGCCTCACTGACATCGAAGGCTTCTCCCATCTGTTTGTTTTATGGGAGTTCGATCGCTCCGAAGGATTCGAGTTAATGGGCACGCCACCTTGCGACAACCGCTCGCATGGCGTGTTTGCCACACGCTCTCCGTATCGGCCGAATCCGATCGCCCTCACCGTGGTGGAACTGTTGCGGCGCGAAGGCCCCGTGCTTCATGTCTGCGGCGTGGACATGCTCGATGGCACCCCGATTCTGGACATCAAACCGTATCTGTCGAGCATTCCGGCGGAGCAGTTACGGCTGGGCTGGTTGGGTGAGGTAGAAGCGCGAAAGAAGGGATAACTTGGGTTTCTAATTTCAGCTCGCGTCATAGGGACGGCGCGTCCCGACAGGGATCGAGAGTCGTTACGCTACACGCCGGATCCCTCGCCCGGCCGGAGAAAACGCCGGGCTTCGGGATGAGTCTCGTACGACTCGTTTATGCATAAGAGTGTGGAGAGCCATTCTGAGCAACCGGCGCATTTCAGCCGGGCGAAGGATCTGGCGTGTAGCGGCCGGAACGGGCCGCCTCTTGGCGGAACTCGGGCAGCGACCGTCCCGCTGTTACTGAGCGCGGCCAAGAAAAAGGCCGGAGGCACATGCCTCCGGCTCGACCTACCACAGATCGAACTTAGATCTTCTCGCCCACCGACTTGGCCTGGGTGAAGAGATACAGGTAATCCGGGCCGCCGGACTTGGAGTCGGTTCCCGACATATTGAACCCGCCAAACGGATGCGCGCCGACCATCGCGCCGGTGCACTTGCGGTTGATGTAGAGATTGCCAACGTGGAATTCCTGCATGGCGCGTTTGATCTTCTCCCGCGACTTGGTGTAGACCGCGCCGGTGAGGCCGAACTCGGTGTCGTTGGCGATCTCCAGCGCGTGATCGTAGTTCTTCGCCTTGATTACCGCCAGCACTGGTCCAAAGATCTCTTCCTGCTCGAGCTTCGACTTGGGCGGAATGTCGACGATCACGGTGGGCTGCAGGAAGAAGCCTTCTCCCGCCTTGGTCTCGCGTGCGCCACCGGTCAACAGGCGACCGTCTTTCTTGCCTTGCTCGATGTAGGCTATGATGTCCTTCATCGAGCCTTCGTTGATGACCGCGCCCATGTTGCTGTTTTCCGCGGGATCGCCCACCGTAATCTTCTCGACCCGCGTTTTCAGCTTCTCGATGAACTTGTCGTAGATGCGCTCGTCGATAATGGCGCGAGAGCAGGCCGAACACTTCTGGCCCTGGAAGCCGAAAGCGGCGGCGGCGACACCCTCCACCGCAGCATCGATGTCGGCGTCGGCATCGACAATGATGGCGTCCTTACCGCCCATTTCGAGGACCGTGCGCTTGATCCAGACTTGCTGGTCCGTTTTCTCGGCAGCGACTTTGTTGATACGCAGGCCGACCTCGCGAGAGCCGGTGAAAGCGATGTAACGGGTCTTGGGATGAGCCACCACGGCATCGCCGAAACTG
>Ga0335080_10005466_pt1 | contig 13080 bp, 12 predicted proteins | sample Lox_Sample_34_FD_206720 | JGI IMG/M metagenome (GOLD analysis project Ga0335080, IMG submission 206720) | Soil microbial communities from Loxahatchee National Wildlife Refuge, Florida, United States - Lox_Sample_3.4 | ecosystem: Environmental > Terrestrial > Soil > Wetlands | place: USA... | reverse complement strand
CGTTTCCCGGGAAGAACTGGGACATTCAGGTTGATTCGCCCGGATTCAAGGTTGAAACCGACGGGCAAAAGCCGGACGGCCGCCAATACCTGTTCGCCACGAATTCAGCTACCGGCGTCGCTCTGTCAGTCACGCTGGAGGAATCAAAGCAAGGCGCCGATAGCGCCACATGTCCGGACTACTTGCGCAAACGCATAGCGTCGCTTTCGAACCTCGGAATGCGGGACGTCGAATACTCCCAGGTGGCGTCAATGCCGGTTGTTCAGTACTTCCTGCCGACTTATCAAGGGCTTCCCGTGAGGCAGAAGAACGTGGTTGCGTGCTCGGCCAAGGAAGACGTCTACATCGATATTCACCTCTCGAAGTCCCTCTTCGAACCGTCGGACGAGCCGCTTCTCATGGATGTCTTGAATCGAATTCACGTCACAGATCGGGGCGGCGCTCCGCCAGCGTCTTCCGCATCCGGATCCAGCCTGGACCATTTCAGGGAAGGCGGCCGGCGCTACGTAGCGCAAGATTTCAAAGGCGCGATCGAACCCTACCAGAAGGCGCTGGACCTGGAAAAACAGCACGCCGAGCTCACCAAGAACTATTGGCGCGTGCTGGTCGACAATCTGGGGATGGCATACGGGATTACGGGCGATCTGGAAAAGTCGGAGGCAGCCCTTAACTACGGCGTATCGAAGGATCCGGATTACCCGATGTTCTACTACAACCTTGCATGTGTGTACGCGGAGCGCGGAGACATGGACAAAACGATGAGCTATCTCGGCAGCGCGTTTGCTCGCAAGCAGAATGCGATTCCCGGCGAGGATATGCCGGACCCGCGCCAGGACGACTCGTTTCACGCGTTCATGTCCAACGAGCGCTTTCGAAAGTTTGCAGATTCCCTCATGGCTCCCGGCAACTGAGCCGCGGCACACCACCCCGACTGAATTCGACCATTCCGTCCGCCGCGGGGTATAATCGCGGGATGGCACGGAAGGAAAATTCGCAACAGATGCACGGCACGACGGTCCTGTGCGTTCGCAAGGACAACAAAGTCGTTCTGGCTGCCGACGGGCAGGTGACTCTCGGCGAAGCGGTGATCAAGCACAACGCGAAGAAGACACGCCGCCTTTATAACGACAAGATTGTCGCTGGATTTGCCGGGAGCACGGCGGACGCGCTTTCCCTGTTCGCGCGTTTCGAAATGAAGCTGCAGGAATATCACGGCAACCTGGCGCGCAGCGCCGTGGAGCTGGCCAAGGAATGGCGAACCGACCGCTCGCTGCGCCACCTGGACGCGCTGCTGATCGTGGCGGACGCGAAGGGCACGTTCCTCCTTTCCGGCAACGGCGACGTGATCGAGCCGGACGACGGCATCTGCGCCATCGGCTCGGGCGGGCCGTATGCGCTCTCAGCCGCGCGCGTGCTTGCGAAGCACACGAAAATGAACGCCAAAGATATCGCGCAGGAAGCCATGCGCATCGCGAGTGACATCTGTATCTTCACCAACGCGAATTTCAGCATCGAAGAACTGTGAGTATCGGGCCGGAGAAAGACATGGTGATTTACTTGTCCGGAGACCAGCAGGCGGAAGAAGCCGAGGCGCTGCCTTCGTTTGACGAGCTGACGCCGCGCGAAATCGTCGCCGAGCTGGACAAATACATCGTGGGCCAGAATGCGGCGAAGAAGGCCGTCGCAATCGCGCTGCGCAATCGCGTCCGCCGGCAAAAGCTGCAGCCGGAGATCGCCGAAGACATCCTGCCGAAAAACATTCTGATGATCGGGCCCACGGGCGTGGGCAAGACGGAAATCGCGCGCCGCCTGGCGCGGCTGGCCGGCTGTCCTTTCGTGAAGGTGGAAGCTTCGAAGTATACCGAAGTCGGCTACGTGGGCCGCGACGTGGAGTCGATGGTGCGCGACCTCGTGGAAACCGCGATCGATATGGTGCGGGAAGAGAAACTGGACGAAGTCGCCGAGCGCGCCGAACAGTCCGCAGAGGAGCGCCTGCTCGATCTGCTGCTGCCTTCGTCACCGACGCCGGCAGATGCCACCCCCGGAACGGAGGCGCAGCGCCGCGAGCAGGTGCAGCGCACGCGCGACAAGCTGCGCGTCCAGCTTCGTGAAGGGAAGCTCGACCAGCGGCTCGTGGAAGTCGAGGTTCGCGAGCGCTCGATGCCCTCGTTTGAAATCATCACGAACCAGGGCGTCGAGGAGATGGACATCAACGTCAAGGACATGCTCTCCGGCATGTTCGGCCAGCAGAAAAAGAAGCGCAAGATGACCGTCTCCGAGGCCTTCGACTACCTGATCCAGGAGGAAGAGAACCGGCTGATTGACATGGACCAGGTGACACGCATCGCGGTGGATCGCGTGGAACAAATGGGGATTCTCTTCATCGATGAAATCGACAAGATCGCCGGGCGCGAATCGGGCCACGGGCCGGACGTCTCGCGCGAAGGCGTGCAGCGGGATATTCTCCCGATCGTCGAAGGGACTACGGTCAACACACGCTACGGCATGGTCCGCACCGACCACATTTTGTTTATCGCCGCGGGAGCGTTCCACACATCGAAGCCTTCGGATCTGATTCCTGAGCTGCAAGGGCGCTTTCCGATCCGCGTGGAGCTGAGCTCGCTCACCGAGGCCGATTTCGTCCGCATCCTCACCGAGCCGAAGAACGCGCTGATCAAGCAATATATGGCGCTGTTGGATACCGAGGGTCTGAAGCTGTCTTTCGGAGAAGACGCCATTGCCGCGGTCGCTCGCTTTGCGGCCACCGTCAACGAGCAGACCGAGAATATCGGCGCGCGCCGCCTGCACACGATTCTCGAAAAGGTGCTGGAGGATATTTCCTTCGAAGCGCCGGAAATGAAGAAGAAGACGGTCAAGCTCGACGCGTCATACGTGCAGAAGCAGCTTGCGGACATCGTCAAAGATCAGGACCTGAGCCGCTACATTCTCTAGACCGCCGAAAATGGACCACGGAACAGGAGCGCCATCGCAGGAGCTCTCGCCGGACCGCTGCGCGCATCGCGCGGCTTCTCGGATGCTGCTGTGCGGTTTCCTGCTCGCGCTGGCTGCCGCAGGCTGCGCTTCGCCGAGCGAACCGTACGAACGGAAGCCTCCCGTGCCGCTGCCGGTTTCCGATCTTGCGGCGACGCAGGCGGCCGACGACATTGTGCTCACGTTCACGCTGCCCACTGAGACCGTGGACCACAGGCCTCTCGATCAAGCGCTTACGATTGAAATCTACCGGGGAATCGGCGATCCACGGCCCGCCGCCGACGCAAAGCAAGTCCTGCTGGCCACGATTCCGTCCGGCGCCGTCGATCAATACGTCCAGCAGGGGCGTTTCCGCTACTCGGATTCGGTGAAGCCCGACGACTTTGCGCAGCGGGCGGCTGCCGGCGCGGTCTACAGCGTTCGCACCCGCGCTGCAGCGGCCAGGGAGTCCGACTCGTCGAACGTCGCGTACGTGTCGATTCATCCCGCACTGGAGCCGATCGCCGACCTGAAGACCGACGTCACCCACGCGGCAATCGTTCTCACGTGGTCTCCGCCGGAGAAAACTATGGCTGGCGCTGCTCCCTCGGCGGTCGCGTATCGAATCTACCGCGCCGAAGCCGACTCGACCGCCGCGGGGGAGAGTCCGAAGCCGAAAGCTCCGCTCGCGAAAATAGGCGAAAGCGAATCGCCGTCGTTTCAGGACACGCAATTCGAATTCGGAAAGACCTACGTGTATTCCGTGCGAGGCGTCGTCGGATCCGGCACGGATTCGATCGAGTCGGCGGATTCGAACCTCGCCGTCGTTGCCGCGCGTGACGTGTTCCCGCCCGCCGCCCCGCAGGGACTGGTGGCGGCGCTGGTGCCTCAGCAAGCTGACGTGGCGGCGCATCTGGAGCTTTCGTGGGCCGTCGGCCCTGAAACGGACGTGGCGGGTTACAACGTCTATCGAAGTGAGCAAGCAGGTGCGGCGGGAACACGCCTGACGACGGAGTTGTTGCTTACGCCTGCCTTTCGCGATATGAATGTCCAGCCCGGCCACCGCTACTTCTACACCGTCACCGCTGTAGATCGCTCTGGGAACGAAAGTCGCCCGAGCGAGGCTGTCTCTGGCGGCGTCCCGGCAGAGAGCCAGCCGAACCCATGACGGAAACGTCGCCGGTCAAACCAGACAACGAAGCACACGCCGCGCCGTCGCATCCCGCGTTGCGCGTGGGTATCTACACGGGCGCCTTGCTCGTGATCGTGATGCTCGGCGCGCTGGTCGCCGCCAACCGAATCCCGGCCCTCGAGCACTACGCGCTCGAACGCAACGCGGTTTCCTGCACGCTGTTCGTGCTGCTCATGCTGATTCCGATCCTGCGATTCTGGCGGCAGCCGCTGAGGATGTTTACGTCGGCCATGATCGGCTGGACAATCTTCGTGGTCGCGTATGATATCGCGGGGATGGTCTTTCGAAGTCTTTTCGAATCGGTCCGCCACACTCCGTTTCTGGCCTTGACGGAGGGGGCTGTAGTGTATGGAGTCTGTTCCGTCGTCGCGTGGGTCGGCGGAATGGTCATCCAAGCCCGGCGCAACCCGATTGCGCCGGGGCGAAAGGCGGCGAGTGAAACGCCTCGCCATACTCGATGAAACTCTGCCGATTTGAACCGATCGAATCCGCCGGCAAGAACTCAGGCCGGACGCAGGCTCAGGCGTATGCAAGCTCGCATGCGGGTATCGTGGAAGGCGATGCAGTCCGCGAAATCTCCGGCGAGATCTGGGGCGACCGGAAGCCAACGGGACGCCAGTGGCGCGTGAGCGACGTCAGATTTCTGTCTCCCACGTGGCCCAGCAAGATCATCTGCATGGCGCGGAACTATCTCGATCATGCCGCCGAGATGAATATCGAGGCTCCGAAGCAGCCGGTGATCTTCTCCAAGCCGCCCTCGGCGATCATCGCCCCCGGGGACGAAGTAGTCCTCCCCCGCATTTCCAAGCGCGTTGACTACGAGGGCGAATTGGCCTTCATCATCGGCCGCCGCTGCTCGCGGCCCAAGCCCAGCGAAGACATCGCGCCCTACATTCTGGGCTACACGTGCCTCAACGATGTCACCGCACGCGATCTCCAGAGGCTCGACGGCCAATACACTCGCGGCAAAGGCTTCGATACGTTTTGCCCCTTCGGCCCCGTGGTCGAAACCGAACCTCCCTCGGCCGATACGCCGATTGAGACGCTTGTCAACGGCGTCGTGAAACAATCCGGGCGCGTTCGCGAAATGGTTTTCGGCATCGAAGTGATCTTTCGCTGGATCGCCGAGGCCATGACGCTGGAGCCCGGCGACGTGATCGCAACGGGCACGCCGGCGGGCGTCGGACCCCTGGCGGCGGGCGACGTCGTCGAAGTTCGCGTCGGCGGAATCGGAACGCTGCGCAACACCGTGGTCGCGCCGCGGGACTGACGCTGTCCCGGTCCTTCGCCGTAACTTTCTCGCAACCGATCCTGCTTTGATCCGCAGGCCGCGCCGCTTGCCATATACTTTATTAGTCTGTTCGGCCGGCAACGCCTCGAGCTCCGACGGAGGCGCGGACGATTTCGAGAGAATGGGCGCGGTGAAAGAACTACTCCAAGATTGGCGCAATCTCGTCCCAGTGGTTGGCCTCGGCGTGCTGGCCGCGGCGGTCTTTTTCTTCTGGCTCCGCCGCAAGCCGGAGGATGCGCGCGAAACCGAGCGGGCGCGGCGGGCGTACCTCAACCGGATCGGCCGCATCGTCGAAGGCCAGGTGCTCGAAATCGCGGACCACAATCGCGCTGCGGCCGGCGCGAACGGCCATGGCAAGGCTACTGCGTTGCGGAAGCGCAGGAGTTCAGTCGAAGCGCCTCAGAAGCTGCTCTACTATACCTACGCAATTTCCGGCGTGACGTACGAGACGGCACAGGACGTGACCGGTCTCGAAGAGCGGCTGCATCTGAGCCGCATCGCGTCGGGCCAGATCGCCAGCGTCAAGTACGACCCTTCCAATCCCAGCAACTCCATCCTGCTGGCCGACGACTGGTCGGGACTCCACTAGCTTTCCACTTCGCCGAGCCTACCAGCCTTCGCCCGCCCCGTACGGGAGAGAGATCGATATGCCTTCGATCTGACGAATCTTCCCGCCTTCGATCTTAAAGAATTCTCCCATTTCAACGCTGGAAGGCCTCCGCGTCACGGGAGGCATCGGGACAGTCCCCACACCGGGCACGTCCACCGATTTCAACTTTCCCGGATGATTGAACATGAACATGCCTAGGACAATTCCCATTTTTTCGTCGACAACCACGTATCGCCGCGGATCGATCGAATGAATGTACTTCCAGATTCCCGTGTTCAAGTTCTCCCGGATTCCCATCGCGTCCGGCCGGAACGAATCTTTGTCGAACCAGCCCTTGGCCGTGGGATTGTTGGTGTCCTGGTATCCGTCCAGGATGCGGTTGCACCTCGGATCGAACGGCACCATATCTCCCGAGGAATGCAGGATGCCTTCGAAATACGTGTCTGCCGCTTGCAGCATGTCCTGGCGCGATGTCTTCTGCGCGGCGTCCAGCGGCTTCAGCCATGCAGGATCCGGGTTTCCAAATTTTTCCAGCGCCTTCGCGGCATCTGCATTTCGATGGACGAGGGTCTCAACTTCCGTGATCTTCCCGTCCACGACGCGCAGCCGCAGCAGCAAGATCGCAGGCGTGTCGTTCTCCCGGATCGTGCCTTCGAACGCCGCCTCTCCGTCATGGGGATCCGCGAAATAGAGCTTGTACGTACCCATTCCGCTCATCGTGCCCCAGAGAGCATCACCGAGTCTCAGAGTGATCGTGTTTTCGGTGAACTTGACGTGGTCCGCTGCCGGAATCAGGGTCGGATCGTGCGCAGCGACCGCCTTCAAGTATCGATCCACCATGCCGGTGAGGCACGCGTAATCGCACGAATTGTCGGGCGCAGCGGGGCTGTTCCCACCGGCGCCCCTCGCCGGCCCGCCGGAAAACGTTGCGAACGAACACAGCACCAGCGCTGCCACACTTGCCGTTACCGCAAACCGTTGTCGCATGTTCCCCCCTTTGACCTTCGCATGCTTTCGGAATTGCGTTCAGCGTTCAGTCTTCTTGAAAGTGCGCACTCCCCCGCGGCCGCCGACGATGACTTCCCTGGTAAACCCGAGGAATAGACCGTGTTCGACCGCGCCGACGACATGGTCGAGATGGTGCGCAATTTCTTTCGGATTTGCGATTGGCCCGAACGCGCAATCCATGATGTAGTTTCCGCCGTCGGTAACGTAGGGCTTCTTGTCGTTTCCCAGTCGCAGCGAAGGATTGGCGCCGATCTGGGTGAGGCGCCTCCCCGTCGCCTGCCAGCCGAACCGCACGACTTCGACGGGCACGGCCACAAGAGAACCGAGCGTTTCGACGACCTTCGATTCGTCCGCCACGATCACCACGCGCTTCGACGCCGCAGCCACTATCTTTTCCCGCAGCAGCGCTCCGCCGTGTCCCTTGATCAGCGACAGGGAGCTGGATTCGACTTCGTCCGCTCCGTCCACCGTGAGATCGACCTGGGCGTGTTCCGCAAAGCTCGTCAGCGGAATCATCACATTGCGAGCGAGCGCCGCAGTCTGCTCCGAGGTCGGGATCCCGGTGATTCGCAAGCCGTCGGCAGCGAGACGCCGTCCCAGCGCCTCGACGAAGTAGGCGGCCGTGGACCCAGTGCCGAGGCCAAGGACCATGCCATCCTCGACGAGGTCGGCAGCCGCTTCGGCCGCTGCTCGTTTCCATTCGTTTTGTTCAGACACTTCCACAGACCATTCGCTTTCTGAAGGATCGGGCGCGGCCATCATAGCGGCTCGGCAGAAGCTTGCCAAGCGCGCCGGCCGTCACTTTGTGTCGGGGAGCTTGCCGGAGGATTCGAGAACCTGGCGCGCCAGATAGTTGGTGACGTGCGCTTCGTCGCGCGCTTCCACCAGGTACGCGGAGCGCAGCAGCTGTTCCTTGCGCGTTCGCAGCCCGTCGCGGATTGCCTGCTGAACCTGCGCGTCGGAAAGCTCGCGCTGGCCCGCCGCTTCTTTCGCGATCAGCTTGATGATGACATAGCCGCCCTTGTTGTCTCGGATCGGCTGGGTTGCTTGGCCGGCCTTCAGCGAGAGCACGGCCTTCTTCAGCACCGGATCCGACTTGTTGAACGCCGATTCCGGCTGGAATCCGAGGTCGCCTCCCGTGGAAGCGCTCGGGTCCTCCGAGTAATCCATGGCAAGCGCGCTGAAGTCGGCGCCTCGATCGAGTTCTTGCACAAGCATCGCCGCCTTGCGGCCCGCCTCCGCCTCGTTCGTGGCCTTGTCGTTCTTGCGATTGTGGACGGTGGGATCGGGCCTCGGCGTGACCACGATCTGCGCGATGTGATATTGAGGCTCCGCAACGTTGAACTGCGCGCGATTATTGTTGTAGAAGTTCGCGACGTCCTGATCGGTGATCGAAATCTTCGCCACCACTTCACGATTCAGCAGCTTCTGGATCGAAAGCTGGCGCCGGATGTCGCTCCGCAGGTCGCCCACCGTAAGGCCGGTCTCCTGCAGCTTCTTCTGGAATTCCTCTTCCGTGTACGGGCTCTTCGACTCGGTGAACTTGTCGTCCACCTCCGCGTCGCTGGCCATCAAATTCATCTTGTTGGCGCGCTCGAGCAGGATTTCGCTGTTGATGAGCTCGTCCAGGATGCCGAGTTTGAGCGAAAGGGCTTCTTCCTGCGATGGCGCGGGCGCCTCAGCCGTCACGCGCGAGCGATAGATCTTCTCAACGTCCTGGCGAGAGATTTCCTTGCCGTCTACCGCGGCCCACACGTCCGGCCCCGGCGCTGCGTCTTTCCGGCAGGCGCCCAGCAGCGCGCACGCGGCGAATGCCGCGATCACTAGAGTTCTCCGCTTCAACGGGAGCTCCTTTCGGAGTGGGCGGGCGTCAGGCTGCCTTCTTGACGCGACCGGCGCGAATGCAGGCGGTGCAGACGCGCACCTGCTTCCGCACGCCGCCGATCACGGCGCGCACGCGCCGCAGATTGGGATTCCAGCGGCGTCGCGTGACGTTGTGCGCGTGGCTGATCGTATTTCCGTAGCGCGGCTTTTTGCCGCAGATTTCACAAGCCAATGCCATTTTCCTGTTGCTCCAAACCGGCAGGATTCTTACCGAAACTCGACTCTTTATGCTATCAGAAATTGCTTCCACACCGATGCGAATTTAAGCTTCCAAAACGCGCTTGGTTGGCCCTCCAGAGCCCCAAAACCTGCGAGAAGTGCCCCGTTTCCCGCGCTTTGATACGGGGCTCAGCGCTTTTGCCCCACCAGGCCGGCAATCGTGTCCATCAGGTCGAATTTCGTGAGAACTTCCAGCTCGCCGGACTCCATTTCGACGAAGACCGCGGGCCCTTCGTGGCTGAGCAGGTGAGTGACGCGCTCGACCGGCGCATTGGCCGGCACTTGAGGCAGCGCCGGACCCATCACCTCTCGCACGATCAGCTTGCGCAGGTCTTTGCCTTGCAGCGCGAGATTGAGAATCTTGTCCTCGGAAATGGTCCCAACCGATTGCCCGTCCTCAAAAACGGGGAGCTGCGAGATATCCTGCTGCTGCATCAGCTGCAACGCCTGAAAAACCGTCCGGTTCGGCCCGACCACCACAAGCTCCCGGCGCTTGCCGTTCTGGCGCTTCACGCGGATCACGTCGGCAGCCGTCAGCGCCACTTCGGTTTCTGCGTAACCGAGCTCGCGCATCCAGCTGTCGTTGTAGATCTTGCTGAGATAGCGCCCGCCCGCGTCCGGAAGCAGCGCGACGATCGAGTCGCCCTTCTTGCAGTCCTTTGCCACACGCAGGGCCGCCGAAACGCAGCCGCCTCCGGAGCCGCCCGCAAAGATACCTTCCCGCTTCGCCAGCCGGCGCGCCCAGAGGAAGCACTCTTCGTCATTCACTTGTAGGATGTCGTCAAGCACCGAAAAATCGAGCGTGCTCGGAAGAATTTCCTCGCCGATCCCTTCCACCACGTATGTGCGGGCCTTGCCGATGTTGCCGGTCTTCCAGTATTCGTAGTAGAGCGACCCGTACGGATCGACTCCGATCACCTTGACCTTGGGATTCTGCTCTTTCAGGAAACGTCCCGCGCCGCTGGCCGTGCCGCCGGTGCCAAGGCCGCAGACGAAGTGCGTGATTTTTCCGTCGGTATCCTGCCAGATTTCCGGCCCCGTTGTGCGGTAGTGAGCCTCGGGATTGGCGGGATTATCGTATTGGTTGGCGTAGTATGCGTTGGGAATCTCGCGCGCAAGCTTCTTCGCCACTGAATAGTAGCTGCGCGGATCTTCCGGCTCGACGGCCGTAGGGCACACGATCACTTCCGCGCCGAATGCCTTCAATTGGTCGATCTTTTCGCGTGACTGCTTGTCGTTGATCGTGAAGACGACTTTGTATCCGCGAACCGCCGCGACGATGGCGAGGCCCGTGCCGGTGTTTCCGGATGTCGCTTCAACGATTGTTCCGCCGGGCCGCAGCAGGCCTTTGCGTTCGGCTTCATCGATCATCCAGACGGCAATGCGGTCTTTCGTCGATCCGCCGGGGTTCAAGTATTCGGCCTTGACGTACACTTCGGCCGGCAGATCCTTGGCCACGCGATTCAGCCGAATCAGCGGCGTCCGCCCGATCACATCGAGGATGCTGTTGGCTTTCACTCTGCAGGCAGCTCTTCCTGTATTTTCCCCGCGAAAACAGGCAAGTAGATTAGAGACTTCGCCATACTCTGTCCAGCGATTTGGCGCGCGGCCGCCGATGCGGCCTTGCCGCCCTGGCGTGCTATGCTTTTGAAACAGTGGCTCTCGCGGCGAGTCCCGAGATTCTCTTCTACGACGGACACTGCGGCCTGTGCCATCGTGCCGTCAAGTTTGTGCTGAAGCACGATCGAACCGGCGCTGCGTTCCGATTCGCACCACTACAAGGGTCGACGTTTCGGGAACGCGTCTTTCCCGAACAGCGCGCGGCGCTGCCCGATAGCGTGGTCGTCCTCTCGAATTCAGGGTCGCTGTTGGCGCGATCCGACGCGTTCCTTCACATTTTGCGAAGGCTTGGCGGTGGCTGGCGCTTCCTGGCCGGAATTATCGCGGTGATTCCGCGCCCCTTGCGCGACCTGGTCTACGACTTCATCGCGCGGGTCCGCTATCGAGTTTTCGGCACGCGCGAGGACATGTGTCCGATTGTGCCGCCCGATTTGCGCGCACGCTTCGATCCGTAACTCTATTTTGGAGGGAACATGGAACGCAAGAACATCGCAACCGGCACGCCGTGGGAGCCGATCGTCGGCTACTCCCGCGCCGTGCGCGTGGGGCCGTACGTGTGTGTCTCCGGCACGACCGCCACGGACGCGCAGGGAAAGGTCGTGGGTCCGGGCGATCCCTACGCGCAGACGGTTCAAACTCTGAAGAACATCGAGTCCGCGCTGGCGAAGGCTGGCGCGAAACTCTCCGACGTCGTGCGCACTCGCATGTACGTGACCCGCATCGCCGACTGGGAAAAAATCGGCCGCGCGCACGGCGAGTTCTTCGGCCAAATCCGCCCGGCGACGGCGATGGTCGAAGTGAGCCGCCTGATTGCACCGGAAATGGTGGTCGAGATCGAGGCCGATGCGGTCGTGGCTGAATAGGCTGTGGAACAGGTCTTGTGCTGGTTCTAGTACGATGCAGATTGAAGACGATCCTTGGAATTTTTTACGCGGTTCAGCGGACAGGCTGAATCCTAACTCCTTCCCAAACAATGGATTAGGGCATCGCCGTTTTGGTAGGTGTCGTGCGTATCCACGGCCAGAATGTTAAGTACCCCCAGATACGTGCGAGACTCGTTACCTCCTCATACACGCACGGGTCTCGCACACCCCCCTCTACAGCAGGCGGATTGTCAATTCTGACCGTCAGGAAGATGTTTCGGCGCTGGCGCGGATTTCCTGCCAGCGTTTCGGGCGGCGCTTCGAATCGAGGACTTTCTTGCGCAGGCGGATCGATTTCGGCGTCACTTCGACAAACTCATCGTCCGCAATGAACTCGATCGCTTTCTCGAGCGTCATTTCACGCGGCGGGATCAGGCGGATGGCTTCGTCTGCGGTGGAAGAGCGCATGTTCGTGAGTTTCTTTTCCTTCGTGATGTTCACGTTCATGTCTTCTTCGCGGGAATTTTCGCCGACGATCATGCCTTCGTAGACTTCCACGCTCGGGCCGATGAACATCTCGCCGCGCTCCTGGATGCCCCAGATGGCGTATGCGGTCGATGGACCCGGACGATCCGCTACGAGAGCCCCCGTAGGCCGCATGGCCATGTCGCCGGCGTATTCGGTCCAGCCTTCGAGGATCGAGTGAATCAGCGCATTGCCGCGCGTGTCCGTCAGCAGCTGGCCGCGCAGCCCAATCAGCCCGCGCGAGGGAATCGTGAACTCCATGCGCACGCGCCCGGAATGGTGGTTCACCATCTTCTTCATCTCGCCGCGGCGGCTGCCGAGCGATTCCATCACGATGCCGATGAAATTCTCCGGACAATCGATCACAAGCGATTCGAGAGGCTCCAGCCGGCGGCCCCCTTCATTCCGTACGACGATTTCCGGCTTGCCGACCATCAGTTCGTAGCCTTCGCGCCGCATCGTTTCGATCAGAATCGCCAGCTGCAATTCACCGCGGCCCAGGACACGGAAAGAATCGGTCGTCGCCGTGTCCTCGACGCGCAGAGAAACGTTGGTGAGCAGCTCTTTCTCCAGCCGGGCGCGCAGATCGCGCGACGTGACGAACTGCCCTTCGCGCCCCACGAAGGGTGACGTGTTGATCGTGAAAACCATCGCCAGAGTGGGTTCGTCGACGACCAGAGGTTCCAGCGGAGCCGGATTCTCCAGGTTCGTGATGCTCTCGCCGATCTGAATCCCTTCTACTCCCGCAATTGCGACGATGTCGCCCGCCGAGACCTGCTCGGCTTCGTCGCGCTCCAATCCGCGAAATGTGAAGAGCTTCGTGATCTTGGTCGGCTGGATCGTTCCGTTGAGCTTCGAGATGGCCACTTCCTCGCCGCGCGTCAGCGTGCCTTGAAAC
>Ga0335080_10005465_pt1 | contig 13081 bp, 11 predicted proteins | sample Lox_Sample_34_FD_206720 | JGI IMG/M metagenome (GOLD analysis project Ga0335080, IMG submission 206720) | Soil microbial communities from Loxahatchee National Wildlife Refuge, Florida, United States - Lox_Sample_3.4 | ecosystem: Environmental > Terrestrial > Soil > Wetlands | place: USA... | reverse complement strand
AGCATTTCTCTTCGCGCAGCAGCCCAAGCAGCAGATGCTCGGTTCCGATGTGTTTGTGGTTGAGCCGCTCGGCTTCCTCGGCGCCATAGGCGAGGACGCGCTTGCATTCATGGCTCAGTGGCAGGTCGACGGACGTGGAGACCTTTTCTCGGATAGTGGTGTGCGCCTCGATCTGCTTGCGAATGGACTCGATGGCCGCGTGCGACCGCAAAAAACGATTGGCCAGCGCCTTGTCCTCGCGAAGCAACCCGAGCAGCAAGTGTTCGGTTTCGATATAAGGGCTTCCGAACTGGCTAGCCTCATATCGAGCAAAGAAAATGACTCTGCGCGCCTTTTCGGTATAACGTTCAAACATAATTCCCGCCGTCTCTTAAAATCATCGGCTGTTCCGCGACTGGCCGGGAGGGCAGCCAATTTTCGCCGTTCCAGGGAGCCAGAATCCCCTTTTCCAGCTGCAAAACGCGGTCGCAACGGCTGGCGAACGCGCTGTTGTGGGTCACGTAAATCGAAGTCAGTTTGTGAGTTCGGTGCAGGTCGGCCAGTAGAGAGATGATCATCTCGCCCGTCCGGAAATCCAGATTGCCGGTCGGCTCGTCAGCAAGCAGAACCGTAGGATTCGCGACCAAGGCTCGTGCGAGAGCGACACGCTGCTGCTCCCCACCTGATAACTCTCCCGCGCGGTGTGAGGCGCGGTTATGTAGACCAACTTCATCCAACCTCGCCAGCGAAACGGGTGCTGCATCCGCGACCCTTTCGCCCCGTATCAGCATCGGCATCATCACATTCTCGAGCGCCGTAAATTCAGGCAGCAGCGAATGGTTCTGCCACACAAAGCCAATCTCCCGGTTGCGAAACTCGGCGAGTTCGGACTCCGAGAGCTGGGAAATATCCTGGTGACCGAAGTATAACGTACCATCCGAAGGTCTGTCCAGAGCACCAATTAAATATAAGAGTGTACTCTTGCCGGCGCCGGACTCCCCGATCAGAGCCACACGTTCTCCGCGAGCGATTTCAAACGACAGATTTTCGAAAATGACGAGTTCGTTGCCGCCGGATTGAAACTTCTTGGTGAGATTGACGCCGCGGATCGCCGCAGCGCCATCAGTTTCCATGGAGATGGACACCCCTCTGCCTTTAGCCTAGCACCTTTTGCAAGGATGACCCGTTGCTCATTACTGGTTACTTGTTTCTTGTCCGGGCGTGGCGTCCGCTGCCAATCTGGCGGCTTGCGTCATCAGGTAATTTCGCTCGGGCAGGCTGGTGGTGCGGGCGGCGGCCAGGCGATAATGAGCGATCGCCGCGGAGCGGTCGCCGGCGCGCTCCAGCAGATGGGCGCGAACCGCCTCCAAGCGATGATGGCCGGCGAGCCGTCCATCCCGATCCAGTGCATCGAGCAGAGCGAGCCCGGCGGACGGACCCTGCACCATGGCGGTTGCAATGGCATGATTCAGCACGACCATCGGATTGTCAGACATCCGCTTGAGCAGATCGTACAGCGCCAGGATCTGCGGCCAGTCGGTATCTTCCGGAACCGCCGCCTCATCGTGAATCGCCGCGATGGCCGCCTGCAACTGGTAGGGACCGACCGCACCCTTGGGCAAGGCCGAACTCACCAGCGCGACGCCTTCGCGAATCGCGCGCTGATCCCAGAGTCTTCGATCCTGTTCGGCCAATGGAATGAGTTCGCCGCCGGGCGCTGTGCGCGCAGAACGGCGAGCATCCGTCAGCAGCATGAGAGCAAGCAGTCCGGCGACCTCGGGATCGGAGGGAAGCAACTGATAAATGAGGCGCGCCAGGCGGATCGCTTCGTTGGAAAGATCGGCACGCATCAACTGCGGCCCTTCCGAGGAAGTGTAGCCCTCATTGAAAATCAGATAGAGCACGTGCAGCACCGACCGCAGCCGATCCGTGCGCTCACTGCCGGCCGGAAGACTGAACGGAACGCCTGATGCCTTCACGGTGGCCTTCGCCCGGCTGATGCGCTGAGCCAAGGTTGCCTCAGGCACCAGAAAAGCCTTGGCGATTTCGGCCGTGGTAAGCCCGCCGACCGCGCGAAGCGTCAGGGCAATCGCGGAAGACGGTGTCAAAGCGGGATGACAGCACATGAACAATAGGACCAGCGTGTCATCCTGCGCGATATCGTCTTCCACCACCGGCTCGGACGTGGTCTCACCGGCAACGGCATAGGCTTCCGTCTCCCGGCGGCGGCGCGCAACATCGCTGCGGATGGAATCCGTCATGCGCCGGGATGCAACTTGGATCAGCCAGGCGCGCGAATTATCGGGAACACCTTCCTTGGGCCATTGCAGCGCGGCAGCCAGCAGAGCTTCCTGGACGGCGTCTTCGGCGGCGGGAAAATCACGAAAACGACGCACCACAGCCCCGAGTACCTGCGGCGCGAGTTCGCGCAACAGGACTTCGACGGCCTCGGATTCGCTGGAGCTCACAGCATTTCGGGAGGCGGTCCGCTCATGATAGGCCGCACTTCGATGGGCATGTTGAGCGGAACACCTTTGTCACCGGGCGCCGCCGATGCGCGAGCTGCAATTTCATACGCTCGCTGCGGCGAGTCGACATCCACGATCCAAAAGCCCGCCAGAAACTCCTTGGACTCCGGAAAAACACCGTCCGTAACGGGCGTGCCGTCCTTGCCGGCCCTCACCAGCTTGGCCTGATCGGGAAAACTCAAGCCTTCGGCGCCAACCAGTTCGCCGGATTCGCGCAGGTCCTGATTGAGCTGGATCATGAAGCGGATGTGCGTATGGAGGTCCTCGGTGGACCAATTTGGAAACGGGGGCTGTTTGGCTCGCATGGTGTTCATCATCAGAATGTATTTCATCGTTTGCTCCTCTCGATTTTCGCACTCAGCGGTGCGGTTTCGAAGGGTGAGTCGGAGCCGGGAGTCGAATTTCGACATCAGAAACCAAAATCGTGCGCCAACCGGCCAAATAGTCCAGACTGCCTCCGGCGCGTGCTAAAATCCCTGCCGATGCAACTGATCGGCCGGTCTCCCCTGCTCTGGCTGGCGCTGTCATGCTCGCCGGCGATTTTCGCGCAGCAGCAGCAGTTCGCCAATCTCGGCGATTTCAAACTGCAAAGCGGCGAGGTGCTCGAGGATTGCAGAATCGGTTATCGTACTCTCGGCACCCTGTCGGCGAACAAGTCAAACGTCATCCTGTTCCCCACCTGGGCTGGGGGCACTACCGAACAACTGGCCGGCAACGCGGGGCCGGGACGTTTGGCCGACACTTCGAAGTATTACGTCATCCTGGTAGACGCGCTCAGCAACGGGGTCTCTTCGTCGCCTTCAAACAGTACCAAGCAGCCGCACATGCATTTTCCAAAGATCACGATCCGCGACATGGTGGAAACTCAGCACGCGCTGCTCACTAAAGTCCTGCACATCGATCATGTCAAAGCTGTGATGGGCGTATCGATGGGCGGAATGCAAACCTTCCAATGGATGACCGCGTACCCGGACTTCATGGACAAAGCCATCCCGATCGTCGGTTCTCCGCGGCTCGCGCCCTACGATCTACTGCTATGGCAGACGCAAATCGACGCGATCAAGACGGATCCGGCCTGGCACGGCGGCGATTACGATCAAAATCCCGCGCGCGCGCAGGAGTACGAGTTTGGCGCATTACTGCTAACCAGCCCAGGCCACTACAACCGCACCACGAAACGAGAACAGGTTGCGGAACTGATCGCCAAAGCACGCGCCTCAAACGAGGGATCGGATGCCAACGACAAGATCCGACAATGTGAGGCGATGATGTCGCTCGATATCACGGCGCCCTTTGGTGGGTCGATGGCACGCGCGGCAGATTCGGTAAAGGCCAAAGTTCTGGTGATCGTATCTCGCTACGATCACGTGGTGACACCTGGGCCCGCTCGCGCATATGTCGCGGTCGCGCGTCCCCAGTTCCTGGAGTTGACGTCTGATTGCGGACACCTGGCGACGACGTGCGAGAACGAGGCGGTTCGCCGAACGGTAGCGACGTTTCTCTCGCGCTGAGGCGTTCGGCGATCGTGCGAGAATGGCGGCATGATTCGAGCCGCGCTCTGGGACCTGGACGGCACACTGGTCGATTCGGAAGAATATCACTGGCTGGCCTGGCGCGACACCATGGCGGCCGAAGGCTTCACGCTGAGGTACGACCAGTTCCTGGCGACTTTCGGGCAGCGCAACGATTCGATCTTGCCAAAATGGCTGGGTCCCGATACATCAGCCGAGCGGATGCGGCAGGTCGGCGATGAGAAAGAAGAGCTGTACCGGCGGTTAGTCCGGGAGCGCGGCCTCTCTGCCCTGCCCGGAGCTCAGGATTGGGTTGAGCGACTGCATCGCGAGGGTTGGAAACAGGCCGTGGCGTCATCGGCGCCGCGCGCCAATATCGAGGTCGTTCTGGAGGTGATCGGTATGTCCGACGATTTTGAGGCTTTGGTCTCAGCCGAGGATGTGACGGCCGGCAAGCCCGATCCCCAGGTTTTCCTGACGGCGGCTTCGCGTCTGGGTGCGCCTCCGAACCGATGTGTAGTCGTGGAAGACGCTATACCGGGAGTCGAGGCCGCACGCCGGGCTGGAATGCGGTGTATTGGCGTCAATCGCAACGGTGGGCTCGCCGCGGATACCGTAGTGCGATCCCTCACCGATCTCGGCAACCGCGCGTTTGACAGCCTTTTGTCCTAGAAGCGGCATATACAATTGGAAGAGAGAAGCCGATGGTAGCCTGTACCTAAACTTGGCTTGGAGGCATCGAAAGTCTTGCACGTTTTCGAGTTTTCGGCGTCAGCCAGTAATAGGCATGGCGCCGTCGGTGTACACATTTGAGACCACGATGAGCGATCGCGGAGCACCGCCTGAGGTCGTGGCCGGTATCCAGGCTACGCAAGAGCTACAAAACCGCTTTATTTCTGATAACTTACGGCGGATTTTTCTGCTGATTTACCGAATCGTGGGCAACGTCGCCGATGCTCAGGATCTCACCCAGGAAGCTTTCATCAAGGCGCTCCAGCGCCAGGACCAACTGAAGGATATCGACAAGGCCGCCCATTGGCTATCCCGCATTGCCAGCAACACGGCGATCGACTTTCTGCGCCGCAACGGCAAAGTCAATTTTTGCGAGATCGATACCTTAATCGAGCCGTTGAGCGAGCCCTCGGAAAGTCCCGAGCAGGCCGTCTTGCGAAGCGAGCATCGCTCCTATCTTGAGCAGGGGTTGACTCTGCTGACCGAGCGCGAGCGAACGGCGCTCCTGCTCCGCGACGTGGAGGGCATGGACGCTGAAGAAGTCGCCGCCCAGATGAATTGTTCCAAAGCAACCGTGCGATCCCACATCGCCAACGCGCGGATCAAATTTCGGCGCTATATGGAAAAGACCCGCCGGCTATCGGGTAGGAGGCCAGCATGAGCCTTCCCCCCGGAATCCGGCATCCGGATGAGGCGCAACTAGCGCTGCTGGCCGGCGGCGAATTAGGCCGCTGGGAACGCTTGCGCGTGAATCGGCACCTATCGCGATGCTCCGCTTGTGCCCAGCAGGTTGAGCTGATGAGGGATGTCGCGGGTGATCTGCGAAAGTTGGCGGCCGAACTGCCTCAGAACCTGAATTGGGATCAATTGGACGAGGATATGCGCGGCAACATTCGTGTGGGCCTGGCGGCCGGCGAAGCAATCGCGCGCTTCGACAAACCTGGCTTGCGCGCCAGACCGCGCGCGTGGGGTTGGAACGCGGCGATGGTGATTGCCTGCGGAATAGTCGTGTTCGTTGCGGCGTTCTGGATTAACTTGCCCGAACAGCAGGCAGATCACCTTCTTGGCGCCCTGCGCCGAATTCGTCCGGGGCGAATCGGAATGCCGGTACGCGGGTTGGATGCATCCACCGACGGAATCGTACTGGCAGCCTCGGGTTCCTCGCTCGAAGTCACCGAGAACGGCCGCACGATGTCGCTGCTGCATCCGCAGTCCGATGCCGTGACTGTTTCGGTGAGCATGCGCGGTTCGGTCGGCGTGCGTTACGTCGACGCGGACACTGGTCAGGTCACGACCAACAAGGTGTACGATGCGGAGCAGTAGATTCAGTGCAGCGACCGTCCTCCTTACTATCCTGATCGCTGGCGCTTTAGAAGCCGGCGTCCTTCCGAAGATTGATCTTCCGAAAGACTCTCCGGTTGCGGTGATTGCGGCCGATTATGGCGATTCCAGCGAATCAGCGAGAGGTGGAGCGCTGCTGCTGGACTTACACGCGTCGCTGACGCTGCGAAACTCCTCGCAGCGGCGGATCCGCGGGATCACACTTCTGGTGACCGCACAGGAAGTCACTCCTGGAGGCAGAGGATCCGTGACTGTAACGAGCCTGGATGTCGCACCGTTCGAGACATTCCCGGTGCACATCGATTTGCGGCTCCTGCGGCCGTTGCAGGCATCAGCGGGCGCTCCGGTTCAGATCGGCTTGGATGGCGTCCTGTTCGACGACCTGAGCTTTTATGGTCCGGACAAATTGAGCTCCCGGCGGTCCCTGACGCTCAATGAATGGGAAGCGCGTCGCGACCGGAAATACTTCAAGGCGCTGGTGGCAGACGGCGGGCCAGAACTTCTGCGCCGCGAGATTTTGGAGAGCATGACGCATGCCGCGGATCGGCCGGCGTTGGATGTGCAGATGGTTCGCGGAGGGCGCGCCACGAATTTTGATCCGGAGAAGGAAGTGCAGTTTGCCTTTCTACGGCTGCCGGATTCGCCGGTTGAGCCGGTGGAGGGCATGGCGCGAATCGCGGGGAATGAGGCGCGGGCGCCGCGTCTGGAAGTGTGGAACAAGTCGCCGCGGGCGATTCGCTATCTGGAGGTCGGCTGGATTTTGAAGGATCGCGGCGGACGGCAGTTTCTCGCCGGATCGGTGCCGGCCGAGCTGAGCCTTGCGCCAGGGGCCAAGAGCCACATCCTGGAGAACGCGACATTGAAGTTCCCGCAGCGCGGCGGTGCCCCGCTGTCTATTGAGGGCATGACCGGGTTTGTCAGCAGCGTCGAATTCGCTGACGGGAGCGTGTGGATTCCGAGCCGCGCGGACCTGGCCGATCCGCAATTGCGGCGTGTCATATCGCCGTCGGGTGAAGAGCAGCGGCTGATCCAGATTTATCGCAAGAAAGGTCTGGCGGCGCTGGTGGCGGAGCTCAACAAGTTTTAGCCTCCGCCACCCGGCATCACACTCAAACTAGATCTCGCTCAGCGCGGCGACCAGTGCGCCTCGTGCCGTCGAATGCTGGGGACTGGCACCCAAGCGGATTTCAGAAATCGCCACGGGAAGTTCGGTTTCGCGCAGGATCTTTTCAAAGCGATCGCGGAATCCAGGCGCAAGCACGCAGCCACCGCTGAGAACCAGCGGGATCGGCCGGCTGAGCTTGGGCATATTTTGCGCGCTGGCAAACGCATCGCGGATTGCGGCCACCAGCGATTGGATCATGTCCTCGTAGTACGTGTTCAGCGCTTCGTGGATCTTGTTGGCGAAGTGTCCATTTAGATGGAAGGCTTCTTCCTTGATGGTGCGGATCCGCGTGGCGGGCTCGCCGCGTAAATTCGCAACACTGGCATCGATAAAGTCACCCGCTTTGCCGATCGAGAAGCTGAAGACCGGCACCGAAAGATAGGAGAAGCACACGTTGCACAGACCGCCGCCGCAACTCACGCCCACGCCGGTGTAGTTCGAGTTTTCCAGTTCTCCATACACAACGGCCAGTCCTTCTGAAATGCTGCTCGCGTCATAGCCGAGGTCGCACAACATCCGCTTCAGAGCCGATTCGTGCGCGTTCACTTCTTCTGTCGCGCCGAGGGGCGCTGCCGGGACGCTAAAGCAGAGCTTTTGACCTTGACCGGGAGAATCCGAAGTGAGCAGCGACACGATGTCGCGTACGATCCGCAGACTGTTCGATTCCTCGGCGTTCAAAACGCCGCGCAGCATCGGCCGGCGCGTCTCGGCGTGGAACAGATTGGCGAAGCGCTCCGACTCATCCCCATAGACGGTAATCTCGGAGCCGTCGGCGAGATGAGGAATGCGTTCTTTTTTGAGCACCCCCTGGGTCAGCTTCGAGAAGGGAAGCGTGACGAAAGCGTTGAGCTGGGTCTGATACTGCGTTGTCTTGTCGAGCCGCTGCGCGGCGACGATCCGGCTGGTACCGACGTCCAGGCCGAGGGCGGAAGCAGTGGGTTTGATCGAGTTTGTCATTCGTTGATCTCCTCTAGGGCGCCCGTGCTGCGCACGGCGCGCGTCGCTTCGCGGTATTTCCTTTGCAGAATTTCGCGGTATTGGTCGAGCGGCATTTGTCGCGCGGCAGCTTGTTGCCGAAGCTCGGATTCGGCCGCCTCCAGGGCCGGCCGCAGGTTGGAATTACTGTCGTCCGCCAAAAGCGAGTCGGCTGAAAATCCAAAAAGCAAGATGCTCGGGAGCGGACGCGGATAATTGTTACAGAGGCCCAGTTCACGGAACGGTAGATAGCCCGCCCAATCGGTGTGATAGCCGGCGCGCAGATTGTCGGGATTCACAGAGACCTGCGCGTGTGCGACGCAGTTACCCGCCGGAATGTTGTATCGGGAACGCAGCATGTCGGTCAGAGTGCGCGCTGCGTGGATCTGGGCCGCATTGGCGGGCAGGCCAATTTCGTCCGGCCGGCTCTTGGCCTCGAATGCGACACCGAAGAAGCTTTGATTCAGGTTGACGTACACCCACGCATCATCCGCCCAGACAGAATGACCCGCATGATTGGCGTAATCCGACTCCTGAACGATCCGGAAAACGCGGCCGAATCGGTCGATCACGAAATGGTAGGAGCGGTTGCGATTTACAAATTCGAGCAATCCTTCCCCAGCGCGCCGCAATGTGCTGTTCTGGGCCTCCTCGAATGGCGCTATGTGACTTTCGGTGGTGTGAAAGACGATTCCGGCGGGATCGAAACGCAGCCGTGCGGGCTGCGAGTCAAGGCCTTTACGCGGGAGAACAAGGTAGGCGCGTCCTTTGGTGGCGACGGCAAAGCGATTCTCGACACGAAGACCGTTGCTATACAGGTCGAAGTGATCGTTGGATTCCACCAACCAGATGCGGCCAGGTTGGCTGGCAGCCGTCGATGTGAGCGGTCGGGGTGTCGGCTGAGACATGGTCGATGCGGGACCGGTGCGCCAGACCGGACGAACGAGGGCGACGCTTACCGATGCCAGTGCGACCGCGAAGAATATGACTGGGGCTCGCCCAGTCCAGCGGATCGGGACGCGGCGTTTGTGACGCAAGAATCGCAGGCGCTCGACAGGATCGGAAAACCAAGCCGCGCGCCATTCCACCAAGCGCAACGCGATATAACGCACCTGCATCGAGGAGTATCCCTACCGAGCGGTAGTGGCCGGGGGTAAGGAATTCTCTCAGCGAAATCCGGAAATGTGGTGACAGTCACCGATTTATTCGTAGCGGAGCGCTTCCATGGCGTCGATGCGCGATGCGCGAAGAGCCGGGATCAGACCCGCAAGGCACGCGAGGACGATGGTTCCCGGATCGTGCGCGGTGATCCCGAAAAGCTGAGCTTCGACAAGCCGAGTCAAGGCGATGGAGGCACCAACCCCTGCAGCGATTCCGATCGCGACCAGGATGAGCACCTCGCGCATCACCAGCCAGATCACGTCGCCCTGGAACGCACCGAGCGCCATACGAACGCCAATTTCGCGGGTACGGCGCGTCACGGTGTACGCCATCACGCCGTACAATCCGATCGTCGCAAGCAGAGTGGCCAGCAATCCGAAGACGGTCGAAAGACTCGCAATCAGTCTTTCCACCAGCAGCGATGCCGATACCTGCTCATCCACCGTACGCAAGCCATAAATCGGGATATTCGCATCCAGGGCCTGAACCTTCGCTCGGGCCAAGGACAGGACCTGATCACCGGGAAGCGCCGCGCGAACGTAAACGGTCATGTCGTTTAGCGCTGGACTGGCCATAAACGGAATGAACATCTGGACTGGGATTTCATCCCGCAGGTTTGTATATTTGGTATCTTTCACCACGCCGATAATCTCCATCTCCGTCTTCGTATCCGGATCGGAGCCAAAGCCGACGCGGTGACCTATCGGACTTTGGCCGCTGAAATAGGTCTTCGCGAACTTTTCGTTGATGATGACAACGCGCGGCGAAGGGAATTGGGGGCCGGGGATGGTTCCCGTGTCGCTGTAGCGGAAATCCCGGCCGGCCAGCAGCGGAATACCGAGGGCCTCGAAATATCCCGGCCCGATCATATTCATGTACGGATGCGCTGACTCGCCGGGCTTAAACGAATAGCCTTCTACTTTAACTGCACTGTCCCATTCGTTGTCGGAGAGGAGCCGCACTGCTCCGACTCCGGCGCCTTGTACTCCAGGGACACTCTTGATCTCATCGGTGAGGCTGCGATAAAAAATCTTGGCTTTGTCGGTATCGTAGCCGTTCAGGCTGGGATCGAGCGAAAACAGGAGGAGACTGTTCGTGGGAAATCCCGGCCCCAGATCGCGCAGATTATGCAGACTGCGGATGAAAAGGCCCGCACCAACCAGTAAGAGCAGCGAGAGCATTACCTGCGCCGCGACAAGCCCTTTCCGAAAGCGTACTTGTGCGCCGCCGCCCAGGATTCCGCTGACTTGATCCTTGAGGGTCGGCGCCAGGTCCGGCCTAGTACCCTGAATCGCGGGCGCAAGTCCGAAGATGACGCCGGTGAGAAACGCGACCGCCGTGGCGAAGAGCAATACACGGACATCGGGCGTGGTGGTCACCGCAAGTTCGGGAGACTCCACCGGCAGGAATGGCAGCAGCAAATTGTCGGTCCACACTGCTAGCAGTAACCCCATAACGCCGCCAATCAGAGAAAGCAGCAGGCTCTCCACCAAGAGCTGGCGGATGATGCGGCCGCGGCCGGCGCCGATCGCCAAACGGATGGCGATTTCCCGCTGCCGCGAGGTCGCTTTAGCGATCAGCAGGCTGGCGACATTGGCGCAGGCGATCAACAGCACTCCCGCCGTGATCGCCAGCAGCACCCAAAGCGGCTTGGTGAGCGTTCGGCGGAAGAAGGATCGGCCTTGCGATCCTGGGAGCACGTCGATCGTATTGCGGAGAAATTCAGCGCGAACGTTAGGAGCGGCATTGCGGAACGCCGCATCTTTTACTTCCATTTCAATGATGCTGTGATAGAGCGGCTGAAGAGATGCTTTGGCCTGTTCCAGGCTCACACCCGGCTTCAATCGTCCGAACGCGTTCACCCACCGCCATCGGCGATCGTTCAGCGCGTCCCAGCCCGGCGTGATCTGCGCCTTCATCATCATCGGAACGAACACCTGGATCGTTCTACCCAACTCGACGCCCGTGAATCCCGGCTGCGTGACACCGATGATCGTGTAGCTGTGGGCGCTGATGACCAGGGTTCGACCAATCACGCCCGGGTCGCTATTGAAGCGCGTTTTCCAATACTGATAACTAAGCATTGCGACCGGATGACCGCCCGGCGTGCGATCGTCATCCGGTGTGATGGTACGGCCCAACGCAGCGCCGACACCTAAGACCGGGAAGTACGTTCCCGATACGAGTTCGCCTTCCACCCGCTCGGTATGGCTCGCGGAGCTGACGCTCATCACGAACGCGAAGCGGCCGAACATCCCCGAAAAGGCGGTATTGCGCTCGCTAAAATCCTTATACAAGGGATAAGACATCGCGTTGCCGCCGCTGTTGTTGCCGTATTCGGTCCCGCGAATCGTAAGCAGCGCGAGCTGTTCCGGATGTTTCACCGGCAGGAGCCGCAGCAGAATCTGGTCGAGAAAGCTGAATATCGCGGTGTTGGCCCCAATGCCGAGCGCGAGCGACAAAACTGCAACCGCGGTGAAAACCGGTGATTTGCGCAACGTTCGAATCGCGAATTTCAAGTCGTTCCAGAGTGTGCCCATTTCGTGTTTAGACTCTTTGCCGGAAACCGGGTTAGCCGTCAACATCACTACCGAGCGACGCCGGAAAGGTTACGGCGCTATTGGACTCGCTGCCGTCGCTCCATCGCTTCGCGCCAGGTGGTGACGATGAACCCGCGTTCTTTGAGGAATGCTCGCAGCCGAGGGTCGAGCATGGCCAGCATGTCGGCCTTTCGCAGTGTCCCCGAGGAACTGATGTAGGGGAAGACTTCGGTGGGCGCGGTGCAATGCATGATGACCATGGTGAGGCCAGGCTTGAGGTGCTCCAGCGTTTCCATATACTTATCCGCGCGCCAGCGCTGGAGTTTCGCGTCGTCATCATGGGCGTCGCGCGGAATAATCCAGCCGTAGCTGGCGTTGTGCAAGTCATCGAGAACCGGGAGCCCGGCGGCCCAGAGCTTTTCGCCGATTTCGCGAACCGTGGCAGCCGATGGAGTCTTGGGCCGATGAGGATCCGATCGTAAATACGTGTCGTGTCCGCCGGGAACCATGACCGGAATCTTCTTCTCGATCCCGAGCTGGACATAGCGTTCGAGAAACGCCGGGCTGCCGTAGACGGTCCCCATGTGCGTATCGAGATGGGTGGGATGAAAGCCCATACGCTCGGCTCGATCGATCTGCGCCCGCATCTCGCGATCGATCTCGTCCGGCTTGGCATGCATCACCACCCCCGGAACCGAGCTCCACATCGCGCCTTCCGGATCAACCAGACCGGGAACGGCGAGTATGCCGGCCAGCGGTCCCCAGCGATACTCGTTCCATTCCGAAGTCAGCGTGAGATGCAGACCTGCGTCGGTACCCGGATGCGCTCTGAGGTAATGCACGATTTCGGGAACCCAGGGTGTCGGCATCATCACGCTGAGAGATCGGGCGACGCCCTTTTCGAGCACCTGTTCGATGCCGGCATTGGAATCGTGCGACATGCCTGCGTCATCCATGTGCAGGATCAGGACGCGATCGCTCTTGTTCCAGCCGAGCCGTTCGGCAAAGGTGGGCGCGGTCTGCGCGAAACAAACGACAGTCAGGATTGAAGCGAGCGAGAGCAGTCGGAACATGCGAAACAGTTTATCGTGACCGAGCAAGTGAGCGGCATGGCCGGTTATGATCGGTGGTGTAAATCGATGAGACTCT
>Ga0335080_10005464_pt1 | contig 13081 bp, 11 predicted proteins | sample Lox_Sample_34_FD_206720 | JGI IMG/M metagenome (GOLD analysis project Ga0335080, IMG submission 206720) | Soil microbial communities from Loxahatchee National Wildlife Refuge, Florida, United States - Lox_Sample_3.4 | ecosystem: Environmental > Terrestrial > Soil > Wetlands | place: USA... | reverse complement strand
CCATGTGCCGCGGATTGTTTTCGTCCAGATGCTCCATGTCGCGTTCCATTTCCATCATGGCGCGCTCAACTCGCGGGTCGTCGAAATCAGGCATTGGCGGTCCGCCGCCAACCATTTCACCTTTCGCCGACGGTTCCTTCAAACCCCTGCTCATGGCGAACCGGCTGATTTGTTTGGACATTTTCTTGTTGCCGCATTTGGGGCAGACGGGCAGACGGTCGGGATTCACGCGCTTCGACAGGAAGCTGAAAATCCTCCGGCATTTCGGACAGGCAAATTCGTAAATCGGCATGGCTACTTTACAACTAATTTTGTTATGAGCTTGATCACAATAAAAACCATCACGCCGATAATCAGCCAATAGACAAGGGACTTCGATGGCTTGACCTCTAATTCAAAACGGCTCCATTTGAATTTCGATTGGCCCCAATCCTCGTTCCGGGCATAGGCCTGAAATATTTTTATCGTTTCGTCGACGGGAACGGGCTGATGAATGTCACTGTTATAATTGTATGCCGGGTCGCCGTCCTGATAAGTCAGCACAAAACCTTCGTCGTGGATTCCAGTGGCCATGATTTCTTCGGCTTCTTTCCGCGCCAGGATGATGATCGAAAGACCGGGCCGGCGCATGAAGCCGGTGCCTTTTTCCAAAGACTCAAAAGCAAACGCAATATCGGTTTCGCTCGGATTCTCGATGATCTTGCCATCAACATTTAATGTCAGCGCCATTTTTAGAGCCTTCACCCCGGCTTGAAATTATCCGGATCGCATTAACAAAAAACCCCGGCATGGCCGGGGTTTGCAAGCGCAAAATTCTGTTATTTCAACCGGTCGAAGCTCTTCTGGAGGGTCTGCCAATCTTTCAAGCCTTTGACCTTGTCCATCGCAGCCTTGTTGATGTCGGCTTCCTTCGCGTTTTTGGTTGGCTTGCTGATTTTGTAAAAAATTCCGAAATAACCGGGGAAATCCGTGCCGGCAAGCTGATAGGCGGCCGCTTCATCGGTCACGTCATGGTCCTTGGGCACTTCCTTGAACATGCCGCCTTTACGGGGATTGGCGGCGTCAAAGGCGCCTTCGTAAAACTCCACACATTCGCTCAAACATTCGATGAAGCTGAAGCCGTCATGGTCCATCGCGGCTTCCATCATAGCCAGCACGTGATTGGGGTTCGAGGACGTGGTGCGCGCGACGAACGTGGCGCCGGCGGCGAGGGCCTGTTTCATGGGGTTAATAGGATAATCCACCGCGCCCCACTGGTCGGTCTTGCTTTTGAAACCGAGCGGCGACGTGGGCGAAGTCTGTTTCTTCGTCAGGCCATAAACCCAGTTGTCCATGACTACATAGCTGAGCTTGATGTTTTTTCGCGCGGCATGGGTGAAGTGGTTGCCGCCAATCGAATACGCGTCGCCGTCCCCCCCGAAGGCAAACACGTGCAAATCCGGCCGGGAAAGCGAAATGCCGCTGGCAAACGGCAGCGCGCGGCCGTGGATAAAATGCACGCCGTGCGCCTGCACAAAATACGGAAACCGGCTCGAACAGCCGATGCCCGCGATGCTGACAAATTCCTCCTGGGTCAGCTTACGTTTTTCGATAAGCTTGAAATACAGCGCGAGCACCGAGAAATCGCCGCAACCCGGACACCACGTCGGGTGATCGGCCGAGAGTTCCTTTTTGGTCAGGCCCTTCCGCTCCGAACCGGGAGGCGGCGCCGCGACGGGAGAACCGCCTTGCGGAGTTCGCACCGGATTTTCTGTAATCGTTTCGCTCATAAAAATTGTGACTTTAAAAATTAGACGGTTTTGGCGGCCCGGCCGTTCGACGACAACTTGAGTTTCACTGCCGCGAGAATCTCTTTCACCTTCCACGTCAGGCCGTCGGTCTTGTTGATGCCCCGGATCCGGGGATCGCAAAAACGGGCGCGGAGCATGCCGGCAAGCTGGCCGTAGCCGTAAAGTCCCTCATCATTCATTTCCACGACGAACACGTGGTGGAAACCGGAAAAAATGTTGTCCAAGCCGCCCGGCAGCGGATTGAGATGCTTGATGTGCAGCGACGAGATGCTGTCGCCGGCGGCACGGGCGCGATCCACGGCTTCACGAATCGGGCCTTGCGTCGAACCCCAACCGACGAGCAGGACGTTGCCCTCCGGTGGACCATAAACTTTCGGCACGGGTAACGTCGCCTGAATGGCCAGCAGTTTCTTGCGCCGCTTGGCGACCATGGCCTGGTGCATCTTGGGCGCAGCAGTCGGGTGGCCGGCTTCATCGTGCTCAAGCCCGGTCATAACCGGATATTTGCCGCTGACAATGCGCGTGCCGGGCACGACGCGCGGGACCACTCCGTTCGGAGCGGACAAATCATACGGTTTGAAATCGGGAACCGGCGTCAGGTCAGGCGAAATGTCCTGGCAGACTTTCTCGAGGTCCGGCTCGGGGAACGCCTCGATGCGTGTGGCGATGGCCTGGTCGCTCAAAACGAAAACCGGCACGTTATATTGGCGCGCAATGTTGACGGCCTCGATGGCGGTGTAGAAACAATCCTCGACGTTGGCCGGCGCCAACACGACGCGTGGCGAATCGCCATGGCTGCCGAAACGGGCAATGTTCAGGTCGGATTGCTCGACGCTGGTCGGCAAGCCGGTGGAGGGCCCGCCGCGCTGGACGTCCACAATCACCACTGGCACTTCGGCCATGACCGCCCAACCCAGCGCCTCGCTCTTGAGAGAAATACCCGGGCCGCTGGAGCCGGTGACGGCCACCCGGCCGGCATAACTTGCGCCCACGGCCATGGAAATGGACGCGATTTCGTCCTCGCACTGGATGAACGACCCGCCGTATTTGGGCAATTCGCGCCGGAGCAATTCCATGACGTCCGTCCAAGGCGTGATGGGATAACCCGCGCCGAAACGCACTCCGGCAGCGATGAAGCCGTAACCCAGCGCTTCATTGCCGTTCATAACCACCTGATGGCGGCTCTTGGCCGTACTTTCGGTGAATCTGAATGTTTCCAGCAAATTGCCGGTGTCGTAGGCATAACCGGCGTGAAATGCCACCAGCGCATTCTTCACGATACTTTCATCCTTGCCGCCAAAGCGTTCGGCGATCAGCTTTTCCAGCTTCGGCACATTGAGATCAAATGTCCGCGCAATCAAGCCCAGCGCAAAAATGTTTTTGCCCTTGTCTTTGGCCGTGCCGCCGATGGCCTCAACTGCCAGTGTGGCAATGGGAATGCCGACATGGTGATAATCTTTCTGCCAATCGGAACGGGGTTCGACATGGTCGGTATCAAAAAGCACGATGCCGCCCTTTTTGAGCGAGCCGATGTGGTCTTCGTAGGAATGCTGGTAAAACGCCAGCAACACATCGGCCTCGTCACCCGCGCTCAACACCTCACCGGAACCGATGCGCACTTGAAAAATGGACGGGCCGCCGGAAATGGTGGCCGGAATGGTCATGAACGTCATGACCTCCTGCTCACTGCGGCCTGCCAACCGCGCAAGGAATCCGCCGATGGCCTGGATGCCGTCCTGCGAATTGCCGGCAATGCGGATCACCGCTTCGTTGATCTTCGAAACTCTCGGCGCGCCACTCGACGACCCAGCTGTGATTGTGTCACTCATGGAACTCCACGGTTAAATTTATCTGCGATGCAAGGCGGGTTGCCCGGCTGAAGATAAATCAGCGCCACGCCATTGCGTAGTCACAGTAAGTCACTTGATGCGAACGTGTCAAATTCTAATGATTGATATATATCGTTGGATACAAGCCATTTATACACAACCAACAAAACCTATTTTGATTCCTTAGAAAATTAATTAGCAAGCCTGATTAACACTGGCGGCCGGGGAAAACTTTCTTTTGGCTTAAATTGTCGCCGCTTGCGCAAACCGGGCTGTGTGCATACCGTTGCGGGAACAGAGATTCATCGGACACCATACGACGCGCGATTGATTTACAATCTGCAACCTGAAATTTTAAATCGAATGAAAACGGCCTACGAACTCGCGATGGAACGGCTCAACAAGGCTGGTCCGGCCACCAAACTCACCGGCGCGCAGAAAAAACAGCTCGCGGAGCTGGATTCAGCCTACGCCGCGAAAATTGCCGGGCGCGAAATTGCCTTGAAGGATGAAATCGCGAAGGTGGCGGCGGCGGGTGATTCCGAGAAGGTCGAAGCGCTTCGGCAGCAATGGGTCAAGGAGCGCCAATCAATGCAAACCGAGTTGGAGGCGAAGAAGGAGCAGGTCCGGTGCTCGGCCGGCCAATAAATGGGTTTGGGCTGGCTTGCCGGGTTGAGGCTCGAAGTGTTACAGCTACAGGCCGCGCTGGCCTAAAACCTCTCTCGCCGCTCACGCGACAACAACGGGCCCATCCCTGGACGGGTAATGATTTTCTGCGAAAAAAAATCCGCCCAACCCCTTTGCCGGGCGATTTTTGCATATGGTTATTCGGCGTCGATTCCGGCGACAAATTTCTGTGAGGTGAATTGACCATACACATTGTTTAAATCTGTTCCCAAAAGAAATTCCAATTGCACTTCACATCGTCCGGCGGAAGTTTTTCTGTCCGGAAGCGAGTGAAATTTTATCGTTACGGAAATGGAATTGCCCGGCTTGATCTCGGTCGTCTCGGTCGATGAAGACGCCACCCCGGAAACATCGCCGCCGGTACTCACAAATTCAAATCCGTTCCGGTCAATAATTGTTCCTTGTGCGTTGCCGGTCTTGCCGCCGCGCAAGGAAACCCAGATGCTTTTCTGTGGAGATATATTGGCCAGCGTCAGAGTCAAAAGATATTGACGGCCGCCGTTTACAATCTGTAACGATTGTAATCCGACGCTTAAATCGCCAAGCTTTTTTGTCACCCGGGCCGTCTCGTTACCGGTTCCCCCGGCACTGCCTCCCGAAGTCTGGCGGGACATAAGCTGTTTGATGGTATCATCCGTCTTGAACCCGGCTTTAGCTTCTCCAACAATCTCTTCGGTTTCGGTGGTGATGATTCTGGCCGTAAGACTGATATGTTCTCCTTGGGGGATGATGGTTCCCACGATGATCGCGTTTACCCCGGCCAACATTCCAATTTTTTTTGCATTTCCCGGATCCATGAGACTTTGGGGAATCAGTTCGTGCTCGGCTAAAATTCTTTTGAGGTTTGCCCGATCCAACACCGAAAAAATTCGATTGGTCATCACCAAATCCACAGTCATTTGCTCGGCAATATATTTCCCGAGTTCGCTGGAGCCGCCCTGCAAATCGGTAAAATCAACCACTGCTACCTTTGCCATCCCTTTGTCTTTGATTATGACGGCGAGCCGTTCGGTCAGATTTACCAGCTCGGCCTTCATGTCCTGGGCAACCGCCTGGCGACACAGGACGAAGCACAAAAGAGCGATAATGATGCGAGGCCGGCTCATTTCACGGGGTTTAGCGTTTGAAATTAATGGAATAAACGCCGGTAAACGCCGCCGCCTGTTTGGTCCAGTATCGGTCATATTCTGATCCCGGATATTGCTTGCGCAGAACATGCAAGAATTATTTTCTTATGCAAGCAAAAGTCATTGTTTGGAAATATGATAGACAAACATGCCGTCAGAAGGGTGGTGCCTGACACCCCCGAATTAAGACTGCTCCGGGACGGGATTTTTGCATGTGCGCCTTCGGATTCAGCTATTTTTGTGTCCGGGCGGTGTCAGAAACTCTCAGGCATACTCGTTGCGCGCGCGTGTGTTTTTTTTTCTCTCTTTTTCAAAAAAGGTGGTGCGCGCGAGAGGACTTGAACCTCCAACCCTTTCGGGACCAGATCCTAAGTCTGGCGCGTCTGCCATTCCGCCACGCGCGCAACCGGCATCAACTTGCGCCGGACGCTGCGGAATCTCAAGCCCGGTTTTGCAGCGCGCGATTGCACAACCCGGCGGGTTTGTTTAGGTTCAGGCCATGTCATTTTGTTTCAGGCTGGCAAGCGGTGCCTGTGTCGTGTGGCTCGCCGCTGCGTTGTGTGGTTGCACCCCCTCGGGGCAAAACCAGTTGAGTGAGGAAAAAGAGCCGCATTTTGTTCTGGGCAAAAGCCGCGTCAATGCCATGGATTTTCAGGGTGCGATTGAAGCGTTTGAGCAGTCGCTGGAGGTGAACCCCCATTCCGCGATGGCGCATTTTGAACTCGGTTGGCTTTATGATGAAAAGACCGCCGACCCTGCCGCAGCGATTTTTCATTACCAGCAGTATTTGAAATTGAACCCCAACGCCGACAATGCGGATGTCATCAAACAACGCATTTACCGCTGCAAGCAGCAACTGGCCGCGGATGTATTGCCACTGCCGAGCGCGCCAGCTGCACAGCAGCAGTTGGAAAAACTGTCCGAGCAAAACCGGCAACTGCAGGATGAAACCGCCAAATGGCGCGCGTATTTTGCCAGTCAACTGGCGGCGACCAGAACCAATGCCGTCCCGATGCCGGTCGCAAATCCAACTCCGGCCGTGTCGGCGCAAAATGTTTCCACCGCCCCCGTCGGCGTGAACACGGGGCTACCCGTAAATCCCAAGCCGGCCGCCGCCGGTTCGCGCACGCACACGGTTGCCGCGGGCGAAACGGCGATGAGCATCACGCGCAAACTCGGCGTAAAACTCAGCGCCTTGCAGGCAGCAAATCCAGGCGTGAACCTGGCCCGGATTCGCACCGGCCAGGTCTTGAACCTTCCATCCCCCTGACCGCCGGCATGATTTCGCGAGTCAAATTTCTGTCAATCGCGGCATTTTGGGTCGCCATGAACCTGCTGTTGTGGCGCTCGGAATATGGTCCGCGCGGGAGCGGCATTCCCGTCCCGGTGGATTTGGTGTGGCGGAAAATTTTGACCGCGCCGGACACATCGTTGCTCACTGTTTATCAAGATGGGCAAAAAACCGGCTTCTGCGAATTTTCCACCAGCATCGAACAAGCCATGGCCGTGCTAGATGAAGACAAACCCCCGCCGGAAGGCATCGTCGCACGTGCCGGTTATCAAATTCGGTTTGACGGCAACGTGAGCGTCGGCGAATACACAAACCGGTTCACCTTCAATGGCCGCATTCAATTTTCGTCCAGCCGCGCCTGGCGCGAATTGAATCTGAAAATGGCATCGCATGGCGCCGTGGTGGAAATCCATTCCGCCGCCACCAACCAAACCGTTCATCTGAAAATCACCGCGGAAGGTGCGGCCATTGAACGGGATCTAACCTTTGCTGATTTGCAAAATCCCAACACGTTGTTGCGCGTGGTCGGCGGGGATTTCAGCAGCGGCTTGTTGAGCGATCTGGATTTGCCGGCTGTTCCGCCATCTCCGTCGGCACTCACCGGCAGTCTCCATTGGGAGGCTCATCACGACCGGCTGATGGTGGGCTCCGAGCCGGTGTCGGCTTACCGCCTGGAAACGCGTGTGCTCGAGCATCCGATCGTCATTTATATCAGCACCTTGGGCGAAATCCTGCGTGTTGAATTGCCGGGCGGCATGACCGCGACACTCGACCAGCTTGGCGTTTCCTGAAATGCACGTCATGATCGAATTCATTCATCTCGTCAAGAAATTCGGCGACCTGGCAGCGGTCAACGACGTAACGCTCACCGTGCCGCGGGGCGAATTTTTCGCCATGCTGGGGCCGAACGCCGCGGGGAAAACCACCACGCTGAAAATTCTCGCCGGCCTGATGAAACCTACCTCCGGTTGTGCGCGGGTGTGTGGTTTTGACATCCAATTGCAACCGCTGGAAGCGCGGCGGCGCATCGCTTACGTCCCCGATTTTCCGTTTCTCTACGACAAGCTGACAGCCTGGGAATTTTTCCGCTTCACCGGCCAGTTATTCCAGATGGCAGACGCAAGCATCGAGGCGAATGCGCAGGAATTAACCACGCGCTTTCACCTGGATGAATTTGTGCATCTCCCGCTCGAAGGCCTTTCGCACGGCACGCGCCAGCGCGTGGCCATTGTGTCCGCGCTGCTGCACGACCCGGAGGTGTTTGTGATTGACGAACCCATGGTGGGCCTTGACCCACGGCACGCCCGCGTGGTGAAGGACGTGTTGAAGGAACGCTCTGTCAAAGGCATGACCGTGCTCGTTTCCACGCATCAGTTGAGCGTGGCCGAGGAAATGGCCGACCGCATCGGCATCATTCACAACGGACGATTGATTGCCGTGGGTAACCGCGATGAACTTCGCAAGCAAAGCGGCGCTTCGGGAGCACTGGAAGAAATTTTCCTGACGCTGACAGCGGGGGAAAAATAAGTCCTAATTGCGGTTTCGATATTCCATGTCACTCGTTCCAACGCGTTTGGAGCCCGTGGCAGCTTCAAATCTGCCTCCATCTACCGGGTTCCTGAACATTGGGAGGGACGGCAAGCCACCGTTCCAATTGCTTAATTCTGGGTTTGAAACGCCGACACGGCTTTGCTCCAATACCGAATACCCATTGTGCCACTGGAACTCTTTTTTGGCATTGACGAATTTCGAAATTGTGCCAAATTGACACTCTGAAATCGTGATTTCATTCAATGCCTGCGCCCAAATCCAGTTTTCTCGACAAGGTGCTCGGCCGCATCGGACGGCTGGACGCAGAAGGCCTGCAAACGGTCGTCCAGCGGCTGGCGCGGGAGCGTAGTTTTCTAGAAACGCTGTTTAACACGATTGAAGATGGCGTGTTGGTTGTGGACGAGCGGGGTTACGTCATATATTTCAACCAAGCAGTCACCCGTTTGATTGGTTTGCAGCCCAGCGTCGAAGGGCAGCACATCACAACCTTGCTGCCCGAAGTGGATTGGGAAAAGATTTCGCAGGCGGATGACACGGGTGGTGAACGCATCACCCGACACGAGTTTGAAGTGCATTATCCCCGCCCGCGCTTTTTGCGGCTCTACGCTGCGCCGCTGGACGGCGAAGCCGCCGGCAGTTCCGGCGTCGCGCTCATTTTACACGACGCGACCGAGGCGCGGCAGAAGACCTTTGAGGCCATCGAGAGCGAGCGCGTGCAGGCGCTTACGCTGCTCGCCGCCAGCGTCGCGCACGAGATCGGCAATCCGCTCAACGCGTTGCACATTCATTTGCAACTCATGGAGCGTGAGTTGAAAAAACTGAAAAACAGCCGAGGGTCGAGGGTCGAAGGACGAGGGCAAAGCATAGTAACGAGCGATTCCGGCTCTCGACTCTCGACTCTCGACCTTCGACGCCTTGAGCAATATCTGGGCGTGGCCAAGGGTGAAATCAACCGGTTGGATTACATTATCACGCAATTTTTGCAGGCCATCCGCCCCGCATCGCTACAGTTGAAAGTGACTTCGCTCAATGCCGTTGTGGAAAAAACGCTCGCATTGCTACAGCCCGAACTCGACAATCGCGGCCTCACCGTGAAGGCCCGGCTGGCGCGCCAGTTGACCGCCACGCCGATTGATCCCACGCAAATGCAGCAGGTTTTGGTGAACCTGGTCAAAAATGCGATGCACGCGATGACCAAAGGCGGCACGCTGATGTTGCAGACCGGCGAAGGCGGGGACGGCGTTTGGATAAGCGTTGCGGACACGGGCGGGGGTATTCCACAGGAACAAATCAACCGCATCTTTGAGCCGTTTTTCACGACGAAGAAAAAGGGCACTGGCCTGGGGCTGATGATCGTGCAACGCATCGTTCGCGCGCACGGTGGCAGGATTGAACTTGAAAGCCACGTCGGTCGCGGTACGACCTTCCGCGTCTGGCTGCCTCTGTACGAGCGCCGGCCACGGTTGTTGGAAAATAAATTTACTACGGATGAACACCGATAAACAAAAATTTGTGACAGAAAAACCGACATTGTTGATTGTGGATGACGAGAAGCCGACCCGCGATGGATTGCGCGCGGCACTGGAGGATCGTTATGACATTTATGTGACCGAAGACGCCAAGGCGGCCATGGACCTGCTCGAACGTGAAAATTTTGATGTGTTGCTCACGGATTTTCGCCTGCCCAACGAGGACGGTTTGAAGCTCATTGCCCGTGCCAGGTCGTTGACTCGACCGCCCATTTGCATTTTGATGACCGCCTACGGTTCAGAAGAACTGGCGGTAGAGGCGATGAAACGCGGCGCGGACGACTACATTGCCAAGGGGCGGCTACAGATCGACGAATTGGAAATGCGCATTGCCCGGGCATTGCAGCGGCGAAATCTCGAAGTTGAGAACGTTTCATTGCATCAACAGCTCGATTCAAAGTTCGGCCTGGAAAACATCGTTGGTGAATCGCCCGCGATGCGGGAAATTTTTGAAATTGTCCGGCAGGTGGCACCGACGCGCGCAATGGTGTTGCTGGCAGGTGAAAGCGGCACAGGCAAGGAGCTGGTAGCGAAAGCGATTCACCAACTCAGCCCGCGCGCGAAACAGCCGCTGGTCACGGTGCATTGCGCCGCCCTGGCGCCGACGCTGCTGGAAAGCGAGCTGTTCGGTCACGAAAAGGGCGCGTTCACCGGGGCGCATGAGCGGCGTATCGGACGTTTCGAGCAGGCCCAGGGCGGCACCCTCTTTCTCGACGAAATCGGCGAAATTGACGCGACCCTTCAAGTGAAATTGCTCCGTTTTCTCGGTGAACGGACTTTTGAGCGCGTCGGTTCAAATAAAACTTTGACCGCCGATGTCCGGCTGATTACCGCCACCAACAAGAATCTGGAGGAACTGGTCAGGGCCGGCTCGTTTCGCGAGGATTTGTTTTTCCGGTTGCGGGTGGTGGAAATTCATCTGCCTCCGTTGCGTGAGCGAGCGGGCGATATTCCGCTGCTGGCGCAAAAATTTTTGCGCGAGTTTGCGCGCGAGAACGGCAAGTCATTGAATGCTTTCACCGCGGATGCGCTCGAATGGCTGATGAATTATTCGTGGCCGGGCAACATTCGCGAATTGCGCACGGCCATTGAGCACGCGGTGGTGCTGTGCCGCGGGGAAAAAATCTCGGCGCGCGATTTGCCGGCCCCCGTGCGGGCGGGCGGTCAATCCGGCCATCGGGTAACACCGCCGGCGCAGAATGACCTGACGGTGAAGGAAGCGGAGAAACAATTAATCATTCGCGCCTTGAAAGAAACCGACAGCAATCGCACACTGGCGGCGAAAAAAACAGGCATGAGCCGGCGAACGTTTCATCGTAAATTGCACCTGTACCATTTGGAAGGATTTTGATCTATGCCCTTGCGGGAACTGCTACAGAAACTGATTCACATGTCGGAGGTCGGCGCGGGGTCGCGTTATCTGCGTTACCTCGTGTTGGGCCTGGCCGTTGTGGGCCTGGCGCTGGTTTACAATTTGCGGGAGTATCGAAATTTTTCCACCCAGGAAGCGATGGACTCGGCGCAACTGGCGCGCAACATCGCCACGGGCAAAGGTTACACCACCTTGTTCATCCGCCCGTTCAGCCTCTACCTGCTGCAAACTAATAATTATTTGAAGTATGCGGCCCGGGCTGGCAACACCAACACGGACTTCGCCTGCATTAAAACCCAACTGCACCCGGACCTGGCGAATGCGCCGGTGTATCCGGTCGTACTGGCTGGACTGATGAAAGTGCGGACATTTCGCTACCCGGTTGAACTTACGAAGCCTTTTTGGGGCGAAAACAGCCATTTCTGGCGATATCAGCCGGATTTTCAAATAGCGGTATTCAACGAGGTGCTTTTGCTGGTGGTGGTGGTGGTGACTTTTTTTCTCGCGCGAAAATTGTTTGACGTGAACGTAGCCTGGCTGGCGGCGTTTTTGACCATCGGTTGTGAATTGCTGTGGCGATTCAGCGTATCGGGCCTGTCCACAATGTTGCTGATGGTGATTTTTCTGGGGCTGACGTGGTGCGTGCTACGAATCGAAGAAATGGGGCGCGAACCGCAACCGCGCCCGGCCGGGGTGCTGGGACTGGCCCTGGCGGCAGGCGTGTTGACGGGCGTGGGGGCGTTGACCCGGTATGCATTTGGTTGGACGATAGTTCCCGTCGCGTTGTTCCTGTTTTTCTTCAGCGGACAACGGCGGGTTCTGCACTCATTGGCGGCATTGGGCGCCTTTATGGTTATATTGATCCCGTGGGTAATCCGCAATTTCATGGTAAGCAGCACGCCGTTTGGCACAGCGGGTTTTGCCATCGTTGAAGGAACCGCTTTGTTTCCACGATTCCAACTGGAACGGTCGGTGCATCCCGATTTGGCGCACGCTTTGTGGTTCAAGCTGTATATGTTGAAATTGCTGGGGAATGCGCACGACATTCTAGCCAATGCCCTGCCGAAGCTGGGCGGCAGTTGGGCGAGTATTTTGTTTCTGGCAGGTTTGCTGCTGGGTTTTCGCGGGACAGCCGCGCGGCGAATGCGTTATTTTTTACTCGCGTGCCTGGGCATGTACATCATCGTCCAAGCGCTGGGGCAGACACAGCTTGCGAATGAATCACCTGAGGTGAATTCCGAAAACCTGCTCGTGCTGCTGGTCCCGTTGGTTTTTTGCTACGGCGTGAGTTTTTTCTTTACCTTCCTGGATCAGATGAAACTGGCGGTGCCACAATTGCGTTATGTTGTCATTGCGATATTTGTGGTGCTGTCATGCCTGCCGATGATTTTCACGCTCCTGTCCCCTAAAGTGTCGCCGGTGGTTTACCCGCCGTATTATCCGCCGGACATTCAACAAACCGCGGGTTGGATGAAGGAAAATGAACTGATGATGAGCGATGTCCCGTGGGCGGTTGCGTGGTATGGTCAGCATCAATGCATTTGGCTGACCCCCAGCGCCCAGGACGATTTCTTCGCCATCAACGATTACATTAAGCCGGTGCAGGCGCTCTACCTCACGCCTGAAACGATGGACCGCAAATTTGTCTCCGACCTGGTGCGCTCCGGTGAACACAGTTGGGGCAGTTTCGTCGTGTTCGGCGTGCTGCAAAATCAAATTCCACAGAATTTCCCCCTGCGCAACGCGCCGACCGGCTTCTTGCCCGAACGTTTGTTCCTCACGGACCGGGAACGCTGGAAAACCGCGCCTTAGCGCGACACCGATGCCCGTCTTAACCGGTCAGCAATGGCCGACCACTCCGGCGCTTCCGGCGGCGTTTCAACGACGATCCACCCCGCACCCGCC
>Ga0335080_10005462_pt1 | contig 13083 bp, 8 predicted proteins | sample Lox_Sample_34_FD_206720 | JGI IMG/M metagenome (GOLD analysis project Ga0335080, IMG submission 206720) | Soil microbial communities from Loxahatchee National Wildlife Refuge, Florida, United States - Lox_Sample_3.4 | ecosystem: Environmental > Terrestrial > Soil > Wetlands | place: USA: Florida... | reverse complement strand
TCGCCTTTCGCACGGTGGGATATCTCTCCGATGAAATTAGGCCATGCTGTCTGGCCCGTTCGGCATCTGTTAAAAACGACCGATAGCCGGCAATCATCCGGTCAAGCTCACATCGGCATTTCTCCCCAAATTCATCGAAAGAAAGCACGCTGGGAGACCATCGGCTTTGCAGGTCGAAGGTTATATTTTGGCCGTGTCTCCGATATTTCACGAGGGTGGCATCAATGCGTGTAAACCAGCCGCCTGCAAGTACCGCCCGAAACGCCAGGGTGGTATCCTCCAAAACAACGGTCTCCGGGAACGGACCGAATACATCGTACAGTCTCCGGGAAATGGCCTGTGCGCACCCCGGCACATGAGGGGTTCTTCGACGGATGAATTCAGGAATCGCCCCTTGCTCGTGAACAAACCGGACCCGCCCGGCTTGCCAGTCGTTCTGACCGGGCCCTTCAAGCACATGACCAGCCTCGTCAATCACGGAAAATCGCGAAAAAAGGCATGTCGCCTTGCGGCCGGAGTCGTTCCAGGCTTCAACGATGATGCTCACTCGTTCGGGCACGGAAATGTCGTCGCCCGCCGCGCCGACGATCAATTCGCCCCGGCACATACTCGCAGATTGATTGCTGTTTCCCGCAAGCCCCAGATTCGTCGAATTCCGGTTCAGCCGGACAGTATGCGGCCCTTTGTAGGCAGCGGCCATTTGGCATGCAATTTCAAACGTCCGGTCCTTTGAACAATCGTCCGAAATGATGATTTCCAATGGCGAGTAAGTCTGTGAAAATGCGCCGGCGATCGCCTCACGAATAAACGCTTCCTGATTGTAGCACAGTAAGTTGAAGCTGACGAGAGGCTTGTCCATAGTTTCCGTATTATTGGCTCTTCGCTCTGGCAGCAATGAATGTCAAATGCGAACTTAGCTTTTGCTGAACAAACCACGAGCCTGTTCAACCAGCGGTGGTTTTAATCTAGGGTGTCACCACCACCGGAGGTTGCGGCGGAGGCTGTAATTTTACAATCGTAACCGGTCCCAATTCCGCTCCGCCTTCCCTGCCCTTGATAACCAGTTGATGCGTACCTGGATTGAGTGAGAAATTCTGCTGGGGATAAATGCCGATCTGGTCGTTGGTACCGTTTCCTCGCCAGGTAACAATGACGTTGGTAAATCCGGCCGTAACCGGAACGTCCCAAATATCGGCCGGGTCGGCCGGCGGCCCATCAATGTTCACGTAAAATGAGTTGGCGCCAATGCTGGGCGCGTCCACCTGCGCTTCAACTGCAAAAGCGCTCGAACTGGTCGTTTGGAAAAAATAGACCAATTGCCCGCCGTTCGTACCCGTGGTCGCGGGCTGGGAAACATAGTTGCCACTGAGCACAAACGGGCTGGCGATGTTTCCGGCCGACGGTTGAAAAGTAAAGCTGCTGGTAACGACGGGCGGGGCCTCGACTCCAACCGTAAGATCTGATTCTGACGTTGAGTAGCCATTGCTGACACGAAGCTTCCAGATGTAAGTCTTGCCGCCGGCACTGGCGGGATAATTGTAAGAAACCGCCGTCACTGTTCCCGACCCGCTTTGCAGCACCGTTTCCGGACCGCCGTTCACTGTGTAAATCCATTGCCAGGTCAAAGATAATCCCGACGGATCCGATGCGGAACCCGAATAAGACTCATTGTAGCCTGCAAAAACCTGTAGTCCCGAAGAACCCGTATCAACGTCCGAACCTGATTGGCCCACAGCGGATACTTGGGGAGCTGAATAACTGGCCACTCCGTTTCCGGACAACGTTTCCGTTAACCCGCTACCCCCCAAAGCCGTCAGGAGAATGGAATTGGCAAAGGACCCGACCGTACCCGGCGAGAAACTCACCACGAGATTTGTGCTTTGGCCGGCTCCCAGCGTGTAAGTCGCGCCTGACAAAATGTCGAACGGCGACAAAAGCGGCAACGAGATCACAGCTGTTCCAATGAGGCTGCCGCCGCCCGCATTGCGCACGGTGTTCGTGAAATAAACAGTCGTGTTAGTCAAAACGGACCCGAAATCCAGGGTGGTTGACGGCAGCAACGAGAGAACGGGATTCGTGCTGAGCGTACCAAACTCAAAAGCGCCTCGGGTCCACGTCCCCCGAATATTTCCGTCCGGGTCAGCATTGTAGAGAGCGCCAAGGTCGGTGCCCGGCTGGGTATTGGCCTTGAGCATAAAATTGTCGTTCGCATCATCCACAAACGGGTCGCCCGAGCCGGTTTGGATATGGCTGTCGCCATCGTTGCCAGAACATGAGTAATAGGCCCCATAGTCCACGGACCATCCCGAGGAACTGCCACCGCCGTTCATGTTATAAAGCAAATTGTTTCGCGCGATACATCCGGAAAAGGTATAACCGGATTGATTAAAGCCGAGCCACGGCGCAGAGCAGTTTTCGAAAGTGTTGTTATAGACCACCGCGCCCGTCATCGAAAATCCGCTGGACCCGATCCCGATAATTCCGTTTCCGGCGGTGCAATTCTTGAAAACATTTCCGTAAATTATGTCGTTGATACTATTCCAGTTCAGCGTGATGATAATTCCGGTTCCCTGCGAACGACCTTCAAACAAGTTGAAACGGACAATTCGCCCGGAAGCGTAGCCGTAGCCATTGCTTACATCTTCGCCGTGATTGGCGGCGGAGGAGAATCCATTCAAACACACGTTATACTCGAAGATCCAGTTTGACATGGTTTGTGCCTCCGAATTTTCGTTGAATGAACATTGCCAGCCGTTGAGCAAGCAATGCCCGACCGTAACATTTGACGTGGTATGTAGAATCGCCGCATCGGAGGTGCGCAAAAACATCTTTTCCGTGTCACCGGATGGGGCGGTGGCTGAAATGTGGTAGAAGTAATAGTCGGAAGTGTTGGCTGAACCTGAACCGACGCGTATGCAGGCGAGCGTCGGCCCGTTAAAAGCAAACCCGTAATCTGATGGCGTCTTCGACCCGTTCCCTCCTACTTGTCCGTCCACAACCCAGTAGGATGTTGTGAAACTCAATAGCCCGGTGAACACGGCCTGATTTGCCATGGTGGAAACCCAGCCGGTATCCGTCACATGGTCCGAGGCGATTGCTTTCTTAATGGTGATGAGTGTCGTTCCACTCGCTGCGACGCTAAAGGTCTGTCCTCCGTAGGAACCATCCCGCAAATACCAGGTATCGCCGCGAGCCGGCGTTGCACTCCACGCCTTGATATTGTTCCAATCCGAGCCACTGCCACTTCCCGTAGCGACCGGACCGACACAATACACATTTTGGCTTTGCGCTGAAATGGGGACGAAACTGACAGCCAGAATCACCACAGACAAACAACGAAGAAACGAATTAATGTTCATCAAGCTCGTGCTTTTAACACGAATTATGCCAGTTTGACCGAACCGACGCCTGAACCAGCGATTCGTAGGTTTTAGCCCAAATAATTACCCGTTTTGGACCCCGTTTCGACCGAACGGGACGGTGCTTGGCCATTTTTAAGACGCAGGGTTGGTTTTAAGACGCACACTGTTGTCTTGTCCCGATTCACCGGCTGACCACCACCCTCTTGCATGGTACCGGTTCCAGTCAGCAACCACCGGAGACACACCAGGCTCCGCCGAAACTTGTAACCGGAATCTGAATCCCCGCCGAACACGGTTTGTGTACCTCGCAGCAAGAGTCTGACGAGGTGATGAAGAACGGACAAAAGAAAGAACATCACCACGCCCGGCGCTCCACGATATTTTCGCCAATAAGCGAAATTGGCCCGCAACATCTCGATGCTATAGCGGAGTGGAGCCCGGGCGGAACTGCCACCGCCAAAATGCGTCGCGGTAGCCTCCGGCACATAGATCACCTTCCATCCTGCATCTCCAAATCGTTTGCACCAGTCAATGTCTTCGGCGTAAAAAAAGAACCGCTCATCCAACCCTCCCACTTGTGCGACCGCTTCGCGGCGGGCCACCCAAAAGCACCCGCTGAGCACCTCGACTTCTGTCGGCCGGGCGGAATCCTGATGGCGCGACGTTTGCCCACCAAAAAGCGGCCAGCGGGGGACAATATTGTCCAACGCCAGGCTCCGGCAAGCGGTGTCCCGGATTGTGGGGAGTCGCCGGCTCGTCGGCTGTAACCGACCGTCGCCCCCGATCACTGCAGGACCAACCAGTCCCGCCTCCGTGTGCCCTGCGAGATAGTCCACGAGTCGCTGAAAGCATCCGGGATGCACGAGCACATCGGAATTGACCAATGCCAGCCACGATCCACGGGCGCGTTCGAGGCCGAGGTTGTTTGCGCGGGCAAAACCCAGGTTTTCTTCCGACCGGATGACTTTCACATCGGGAAACTGCTCGGCGACCATTTCCGGCGATCCGTCACTGGAGGCGTTATCCACGACGATGACTTCCTGAACCAGCGGACCACCCGAGGCTCGAATCGAGTCCAGGCAGCCCTTCAGAAGCTCGCGGGTATTCCAACTAACAATGATTACAGAGATTCCCTTCATGATCGGATGAAGCATCCATCACCGTCTCCCGTTCGTATTCTGTCGTAGCAGCGGGGACTTTGTGGGCAGTAGCGATCGCAGACAACACAAAATATAAGTAGAAAATTGACTGGTCAAAATATGAAACCGACACCATGGCCGTCATATGACCGAACAACATGCAACCGAATGCCCACATCAGGAATTGTTCCCGCGCAGGGACATCGCGGCCGCCGCGCAGCGTTTTTGAGATCATACCGAAAGCAATCACCAGGCTGCTGATAAATAGCGTCATCATCGGCAACCCGCCCCAGACGGCCATCCGGATATAGTGGTTTGTGATATCGGTGTTATTTTCATCATAGCCAGTCTCAGGCGTCCAGTCGCGCGTATAGTCGGTTCCGCCCAACCACCAATCGCCCACGTGCGAGATGGCGCCCTGGATGAGCATAGCCCGATGCCAGCCGGTGCTGCTGCCAGTGAGGTCAATTCTGTCCAACAGAAAATACACGGGGACCTGCATTACGGTATTGAGGGCAATCAGTCCAACCACGGCGCTCCACCGGATGAACTGCATATATTGTCTGAACTTCCAAAGGCCGAGGCCGAGGAAAACAAAAAACGCCGTCATGATCGGCCCACTCGATCTGCTGGCCAGCACGATAAACCCCGTGACGGCCAATCCCAGCAATGCCAGTTTGCGGTTTGATTTCCAAAAGAGCAGCGCGAGTGGCAGGCAGGTTGCCCCGACCGTTCCTGCCAGAATTGAGTGAGAAAAAGGACCTTCTGCCCGTATCTTGCCACCGCGGATTTCACTGAATGCCGAAACTCCGCCAAACAAGGAGAACAGATTCTTTCCGGTCCTGGCTTCCACAATCATTTCAAGCGCAATCGGAATCAAAGCAAAGATAATGACTTTGCAGATCCTCAACAGGTTGTCCACATCCTGAATGAAGACGCGAACCAAGAGGTAGAAGCCCAAAGCGTTAAAGGCCAATCCCAGCCGGAAAATCAGTGCGGCTGAAAAGTCCTTGTGAAAAAAACTGCTGCAAACCGTCCAAACGGCCCAGGCAATCATGACCCGATCCAGCGTGTTCATCCCTCCCGCAATCCGTTCTCCCCGGATGAGAACCCGCAAAACGCCGATCGCCACCAGAATGCGGATACTGGTGAAGTGTAACGGCCCTACGTCGAGAGAACTTTCCAGCGACATGTAGGTGGCCCCGATCAGCAAGGGAACGGCGGCCCACTGCCGGGGCAGTTTCAACAAGAAGAAACCGGCCAGGAGAGTAAAGATGATGGCAGGCAGATTCAAAGTTCCTCGTCCGTGGAATAATTACTCGCAGTCGCGTATCAATTTTGCAGAAAACGCCGATGCCAAAGCTCCAACGACACAAGCAGGTAGATGTGTCGCCGGTATTGCTCCTTGCCGGTTCGATCCAGCTCGAGCATTTTTTTAATATAATTCACATCGAAGTAACGGCGCGTGAAAGAATCACTCCCCAACAAACAATCTTCGACGAAAGGCTTCATTCTTACCCGAAACCAATCTTCGATCGGATTGGCAAATCCTTTCTTTTTTCGGCGAACGACCTCCCGGGGAAGCCACTTCTCCACCGCCTGCTTGTGGAGATACTTCCCGTTCAATCCGTTCAGCTTCAGCTTCGGCGGCAGGCTCTCGACAAATTCCACCAGCCGGTAGTCAAGAAAAGGCACCCTGGACTCGAGCGAGTTGGCCATGGAAGTCTTGTCCGCGACCATCAGGAGATCATCCGGCAGGTTGGCGCGCGTATCAATGTAGAGCATCTGGGTGAGCGGATCCAGATGCGCGACGTCTTTCTGGAGCCGATTCAACGCTTGCCTCGTTCCATACGCATCTGCGTTGAAACGTTCCTTCAAATCCCCGCGGTAGAGTCGAGCCTTCATCTCCGCGCTGAAGAAGGAGTAAACTTTGGTGAACCGCGTCAACATATCCTGCTCGCCCAGGGAGATCGCGCCCCGTTTGAGGCGTTCCATACGACCCGGCATCCTCGCCACGAGCGTTGCCACTCCGTTGGTGACCATGCGCGGCATCCGGTTGTAGAGGGCGGAGAGCTTCACTCCCTTGTAACGATCGTACCCGGCCCATGGTTCGTCAGCGCCCTGCCCCGTCAACACGACCTTGACCCGCTCACTGGCAATTCGCGCGACAAAATAAAACGCCGCAGCCGTCTCATTGCCCACCGGCTCTTCGAGGTCCCACATGTAACGCTCGTAGTATTTTACATAATCCTCGGGAGCCAACATCCGGAAATGATGGTCCGCGCCGAATTTGCGCGCCAGAACCCTGGCATCATCAACTTCGTTGGTCTTCTCCCCCCCTTCGAATCCTATGGTAAAGGCCTGGACCGGTCGGTTGGCGAACTTGCTCATGATTGCCAGCAACACGCCGGAATCAATGCCCGAGCTGAGAAACAACCCCACCGGCACATCGCTTCGCATCTGCAATCGCACGGCATCTTCCAGCAACTCCTGATATTCCTCGATGAGTTCTGATTCCTTGCGTCCGTTCTGCGGGCGCGGCACCCAATCCCAAAACCGCTCGATTCGTTGGCCGGCCCTGGATACCACCATGAAATGGGCTGGCGGCAATTTCATGATCCTTTGAAAAAGTGTTTTGGGCGACGGGACGTAACGAAAGGTGAAGAGTTCCGCCAAAGCGTCCAGATCCACTTCGCGCGGACAAGCCGGATGTTGCAGTAACGACTTGATCTCGGACGCGAACAGGAGTTGATTGCCGATGGTCACGTAGTACATGGGCTTGATGCCCAGGTGGTCGCGGGCTAGCAGAAGTTTGCGTTGCCGTGCATCCCAAAGGGCAAATGCGAACATGCCGTTGAAACGCTTGACGCAATCAGTACCCCATTGTTCGTAAGCGTGAACGATGACCTCTGTATCCGACTTTGTTCTGAATTGATGGCCAAAGCGCTCCAACTCATTTCGCAGCTCGATGAAGTTGTAAATCTCGCCGTTAAATACCACCTGGACCTTCCCGTCTTCATTCCCGATCGGCTGCCCGCCACCGCCAACATCAATAATGCTCAACCGCCGGTGCCCCAGTCCGATTTCATTGTCCACCAACTCGCCTTCGCCATCCGGTCCCCGGTGCCGGATGCTGGAGTTCAGACGGGCGAGGGTGTCCCGATTAATGGGTCTCCCCGACAAGTCGAAAATTCCGCAGATGCCACACATAAATCAACCGTGCAAAGGTCCCGTCAATTTGCCTGGAGCAGCCCCTTCACATTGCCGGTCATCCGCTCCCTTAGCAGTGCCTGATAACAGCGAGCTTCTCCCGGAGTCACGAGACGACCCTGCCGGCCGATCATCGTCCGCAGGTAACCCCAGAACAAGGCCAGCCCGCCGATAAGGAACGGCCGGCGGGTGAGCCGGTGGAGGACCTTCAAAACAAAAAATGTCCGGCTGCCGCCAGTCCGGTAATAAATCTCGCCGTGCATGAAGTTCGTGCGTAACGAACCAATCCCTGAACCTTCCGGCTTCCAATGTTTCATTTTCAATTCATCGAAATGGCTCGTGCGCCACCCGGCGGCGGTCGCGCGGATCTCGTCCACGGTGTCCCAACCGCGCGCGGTGACGAACCCGTCAATCTGTTCGAAACAGGCTCGGCGCACCACTTTTGAGGCGCCACACGCATGATAGGGCGGCATCGTGACCTCTTTCCACGAGACACCATCAAGACTCTCGGAATAGACGCCCGAAGCTATCCCCAGGCGGGGGTCCGCCTTAAATTTCTCCAGTAGCCGCTGGAAATAGTCAGGCTCAAAACTGAGATCGCAATCCAGCTTCACGATGAACTCGTAATCAAGCCCTCGGACCGCCTCATAACCCTGGTTGAAAGCGCGGACGACTGCCGAGCCGGGCTGGCGCGTCTGCCCACGCGAGCGTTCGACCACGCGGATAAAACCATGATCCTTCATATAACTGCCAACGATCTCTCTTGTCTTGTCACTGGATCCGTCATCCACAATCACCCATCGTATCGGTTTCATGGATTGGCCGACCATGGATTGCAACGTCAGTTGCACGTACTTTTCCTCGTCTTTGACGGGTGATATTACAACGTATTTCACAAACCTATAAGCGTCCGTGGGTCTGGGGAAGCCGCCGATCAGAATGTTCGGCGTGCAGGCATAGGGTCGAGGCGCAAAATATCCTCACGAGCCGGTCCGTTTGAAGAATTCTCTGATTTGATCGGCAACATGGACAATCATCGCCTCACTCATTTCCGGAAATATCGGCAGTGATAAAATCCGGGACTGGTTGGCGTAAGCCACCGGGAAGTCAGCCGGTTTATGCCCGAGGTAAGCATAGGCCGGATAAAACGGCAACGCCTTGGGATAATTCAACACGGTAGTGATGCCCGCGTCAGCCAGATGTTTCTTCAACGCGTCCCGTTTCGCCGTTCGTATGACGTAAAGGTGGTACACATGATCGCGGTCGCGGGCAATTTTAGGCGTCTCAACATCTCCAACCCCGTTCAACAGCTCATCATAATGGGCAGCAACCCTCCGGCGAGCTTCGGTCCAATCGGCCAGATGCGGCAATTTGACATTCAGGATGGCTGCCTGTAACCCGTCCAATCGGCTGTTGATCCCCTCCATGACATGATCACCTTTGCCTCCATGACGGGCAAAGGTCGCCGTCCAGTCCGCCAATGAATCCTCGTTGGTGACAATACAACCGGCGTCGCCATACGCCCCGAGATTTTTGCCGGGATAAAAAGAGAACGTCGCGGCGTTTCCAAAGGTACCGACGAGCCGGCCCTGGAAACGCGCCAGGTGAGCCTGGGCACAGTCTTCGATCACCCACAGCTTGTGTTTCGCGGCGATGGCCATGATCGCGGTCATGTCCGCGGGCTGACCGTAAAGGTGCACCGGGATGATTCCCACCGTGCGCGGCGTGATTTTGGCTTCAATCAGAGCCGGGTTGATTGTGAAGGTATCAGACTCAGTGTCACAAAATACCACCCGCCCGCCGGCCTGGGTGATGGTTTCGGACGTGGCAATCCAGGAATGCGCAGTCGTGATGACCTCGTCTCCGGATTTTATACCCAAACCGCGCATGGTGATGTAAATGGCGTCGGTGCCATTGGCGCAGGAAACACAGTGCCGCAGACCCATGGCATTGGCCCAGGCATGCTCGAAGCTTTCGACGTGCGGTCCGCGAACGAAGGCGGATTCGGCAATCACCGTGGCAATGGCCGCATCAATCTCCGACCGAATGGTCTGATATTGAGCATGGAGGTCAACAAACGGGACTTTCATGGCGCGAACCGCGCCGGGATTTTTCATTTGAATCGAAGTCATAAAAATAAATCTGTCGTGCGTGTCTGTTTCCACCGGGAACTTTTTCAATCTTGGTCTTCCGCGCCCGGTGGCTCAGGGTATTTTCCCCGTTGTCGCGCTGGCCGGTTGTAATCGTTTCGAAGGGGTGGCCAGCCGTCGCAAGAGGCGCGCCGGATTGCCCGCATAAATTCCGGGTTCGGAAATATCCCGAGTCACAACGGCACCGGCGCCAATGACCGCCCCATTGCAGATAGACACCGGCAGGATGGTTGCGTTTGTGCCGATGCTCACACGATTGCCGATCCGGGTGGGCCGCCAGATTTCGCGGTTCCGCATCCCCGGCCCGCCAATGGCAAAGGGATCGTTTATGAACATTACGCCATGCGAGATAAAGCAATCATCGCCGATCGTCACCATGTCACAAATAAAGGCGTGCGATTGGATCCGGCAACGTTTGCCAATGACGGCGCCGCGCTGAATTTCAACAAAGGGTCCGACCGAACTGTCATCTCCGATCACGCAACCGTAAAGATTGACCGGCTGCACGATGGTGACGTTTTCGCCGCACGTGACATCCACCACGCCGATGTTTCGAATTTTGGGCTCACCCATAAGTTATTGACCGCTTTGATTCAACCACGGAATGGTTTGGACCGTTCAAGAATCGAGACGACGTGGCGCGCGTGTGCGATCCCGGTCAGCGGCGCACGCTGGTTGCGGATGCAATCCACATAATGTTCGGCTTCCGCCCGCAGCGGCTCGCTGAATTTGATCTGCGGCAGGAGAATATCGCCGCTCCGGTAATCGAACTGCAGCCGGCGGGGATTATCAAAGTCCATGTTTTCCCCCAGGATGGCTTTGCGATCGATGCCTTTGTCGTAGATGGCGATTTTGTCGTCCGCCACGTCATCGTAAACCACCATTTTGCGCGACCCGACGACGATCATTTTGCGAACCTTTTGCGGATCCAGCCAACTGACATGGATGTTGGCCATGATTTTGCCCGGATAAACCAGGCTGAGAAAAACGACGTCATCCACGTCTTCCTGCATGTAATCCATTCCCTGCCGCGACACGGACAACGGTTCGGGATTACCCAGCCAATACTGGATAATGCTGATGTCGTGTGGAGCAAAATTCCACAGCGCGTCAATGTCCGATCGGATGCGGCCCAGATTCAGCCGTTGGCTGTAGATGTAGCGGATTTCGCCCAGTTCCCCCGACTCCACCAACTTCTTTACGTAACGCACCGCGGCATTATAAATGAATGTGTGCCCGACCATGACGACGAGTTTTTGTCCGTCGGCACACTGGGCCAACTCGTCCACCTCGGCTACTTTTGTGGCCAGCGGTTTCTCGACAAATACATGCTTGCCTGCGAGAAGCGCTTTGCGGGCGAATTCAAAGTGGGTGCCGGCGGGCGTTGCGATAATCACTCCCCTGACTTCCGGGTCCGCCAGGATTTTGTCCGTTGATTCCGTAGCCTGCGTGCGGGGGAAATTGGCCTCCACATAGGCGCGGCGTTCCGGGCTTGCGTCCGCGACGTATTTCACCCGGCAATTGGGAAGCGTGGAGAAATTCCGAAGCAGGTTGGGGCCCCAGTAGCCACACCCGAATTGAGCCAATATCATTGTGTCGTTGTTCATGTGCTGAAAAATCCGCGTCGCCTGGGTCAATTCCTCAGAAACCGATGGTCACAGTTTCACTTCCGTATCAAGAGTTCCTTTGAGAGCAATGTCCACAAAAGCGGGCGACGATTGGGAGGGCGCCCCCGCCGCGGCTTTGCCGGTTTCAGGTTTGTGCACGCGAACTCGGAGTCCGGGCGAACCGCCGTCCGCCCCCGGCGAAGCTTTGATTCTGATTTTGCCGTCTGCCACCGATGAGGTCTGTAGCACGGCCGCACGGCGTTTCCGGAACCAGGAAACGGCTTGAGTTGCCGTTGCAAACCAGGCGCCTCGCCGCTTCAATTCCCGCAGCAACCCCGAATAAAAGCCGTCCCACAATCGCTCCGGCGCAATACTGCGGTCATGCCAGTTAATCGTCAGGGCGCCGCCAAATGTGGCCGTATCCTCAACCAGTTTCCCGACCAACTGTCCGGCATCCTTCTCGGAAAGATTCAGGAAATCCGGGAAGAACAGTGCGGTGTCCATGATGTGCAGCGGCAGTTCCAGGAGAGTTTCCGCGGTCAGGGGTTTATATGCCTGCGTTGTCCCGGCGCGGTATCCCACCGTCTCATTATAGCCAACCGTCGAGTCGTACGAAAAACCCGCCCGTTCCAAAACCGCAGGGGATTTCTCGTCGAAGTACAGCCAATGCATCCGAACGCCGGCGACGGTTGTGCGCAACGTCTGCTCCACCCGCGCACGCTCTTCACAGCCTTTCACGCTGTCAACCCACGTATCAATTCCATGCAAGCCCACCTCACAACCCGACGAAAGGACCTTCTGCAATTGCGGCCTGACCTCGGTGACGTCGTAGCGGGCAGCGCGCCTGGAAACGCCGTTGCCTGCCAACGGGCGTCCCGGGTAATTTCTCGTGGGAATGGCAAAGTAGGTTGAAGCCAGTCCGGTCTCCAATTCGATATAGCGATCAAAACCGCTCCACACATCCCTCGCCATTCCCAAATAAACAAATGGTAACTTCAGCGCCGCTGTCCAATTGACGCACAAATCCCGGAGCGTCTTCCTTCGGCGACAGAGATTGATGGCGGTTCCAATCGTGGCACGATACAGAAAGCCAACCATCGTATGATCAAAGCAATGGCTCCGGATGGCCGGATGATCAATGTCATGTGTCAGGCAAACAATGAAGTTATGTGCTTCGGGAACGGGGGGTATTTCGACCACCGGGATTCCCGATTTCACGATCACGTCCCGTAACAGGGCGATGTGCAAGTCCAGCGTAGCGCTTCCGGCGTTACCCACCGGTTGCCCGGCACTGAGCACGTAACGCGCCTCCTTGAATAAATCGTACCCGACCTGCAACACGGTTTTGTTGCCTGAACTTCTGGGGAAAGCCACCGGCATCCCCGTGCTCTCCTCTGCCACAACGGCAAACCGGCTGTCGGGAAACGTCGCAACGTCGCCGTAGATTGGAATCTGCCGGCCCCGGTGGATCAGCCGTGTGCCGCCGGGCCTTGACTTCTGCGCAGGGCCGGCTTCCGTGGCGGACATTGTTGTCTCCGAACTGTAAAGCAGGACGAGCCTGGCGCTGTTGGGCGGAACCTCCTTGCGCGTGCACACCAGGACATCGTATCGGCCT
>Ga0335080_10005461_pt1 | contig 13083 bp, 13 predicted proteins | sample Lox_Sample_34_FD_206720 | JGI IMG/M metagenome (GOLD analysis project Ga0335080, IMG submission 206720) | Soil microbial communities from Loxahatchee National Wildlife Refuge, Florida, United States - Lox_Sample_3.4 | ecosystem: Environmental > Terrestrial > Soil > Wetlands | place: USA... | reverse complement strand
GACGCAAAACCGCCCACGCGTCTGGTTTGCAGGCGATCCCCAGGATGTCGACGGGTCCGGGCCCGGCGCCGAGCTCGCGCAGGCCCTGTGCCACCGCCCGCGAGGCCAGCTCGCGGGCGGCGCGGGCGGCCTCGAGCGGTGCGTCACCGTGTGCGAGACGCGCGGCGAGCACCGAGGAGTGGGTGCAGCCCGAGCCGTGCGCGGCCCCGTCCTCGTGGCGCTCGCCATCGAGCTCGACCAGCCGGCGGCCGTCGAAGAACACGTCGGTCAGGGGCTCGCGGTGGCCGCCGGTGACGACGACGGCTTGCGGGCCGAGCGCGTGCACCCGGCGTGCGAGCTCTGGGACGTCCAGGTCATTTCCGGCGTCCCCGATCAGGGTCCTCGCCTCCGGGACGTTCGGTGTGATGACGGTTGCCCTCGGGAGGAGGCTTTCGATGAGCGCGTGGCGCGCCTCCGGGGCGAGCAGCACCGCTCCGGACTCCGCCACCATCACCGGATCGAGCACGACCGGCGTGTGTCGGGGGAGCTCGCTCAGGGCTTGCGCGACGGCGTCGATCGTCGCGCGATCGCCGAGCATCCCGATCTTGACGGCGTCGACGCCGATGTCGTCGGCGACCGCTTTCACCTGGGCGATGATGATGTCCGGGGGGATGGCGTGGACGGCGGTGACCCCGACCGTGTTCTGGGCGGTGATCGCGGTGATCGCGGTCATGCCATGCACGCCGCAGGCGGCGAACGCCTTCAGGTCGGCCTGGACGCCGGCGCCGGCGCCGGAGTCGGAGCCGGCGATGCTGAGGACGCGCGGGGTGCGGCGAGTCCGGGTCACGGCACCGAGGTTAGGGAGTGCCGCGCTCGAACACGCATGACCGGTCGCGTCGTTTGTCAGATATTGCATGCCCGCGGCCCGTCGGGCTCGGGTGTGGCCGCCCGTTCGCCCGGTTGCGGTCCACCGGCGATGCCCTCGTAGTCACGGAATGACCGAGAAGCGCCCGCCCGCCCCCCGGCGCACGAACCCGCCGAGCTCGAGCTCCGCGAGCGCCACCAGTCCGCGGTCCGGCGCGAAGCCGGCGCGGCTCAGCGCCGCGGCCGTCTCGTGACCGTCGGCGATCGCCGCCAGCAGCGGGGCGAGCTCGGCGGGCGGCTGCCGGCGCGGCGCGCGCGCGGCGCGCACGCCGGCGCCGAACAGGTGATCGAGCACGTCCTGGGGCCCGCGCACGACGGACGCGCCGGCGGCGAGCAGCCCATTCGACCCGCCCGCCTGCGGCTGGGTCACGCGACCCGGGACCGCTCCCACCGGACGGCCGATGCCGTGCGCGAGCCGGGCGGTGACCAATGCGCCGGAGCGCTCGCCGGCCTCCACCACCACGGTCATCGCCGCCAGCGCCGCGATGATGCGGTTTCGCGCCGGGAACATCCACCGCCACACCGACGTCCCCGGCCCAAGCTCGGATACGGCCGCGCCCGCGGCCACGATCCGCCGGTGGAGCGCGCGCTTGCCCGGCGGATAGGGACGGTCGGCCGAGGCCGGCAGCACCGCGACCGTCGGCCGGCCCGCCTCGAGTGCGCCGGCGTGAGCGGCCGAATCGATCCCCAGCGCCATGCCGCTGACGATCGTGATCCCGGCGAACGCCAGCCCGCGCCCGAGCGCCCGCGCAACCTCCAGTCCGTACGGCGACGCCTTGCGGGAGCCGACGAGCGCGACAGGATCCTCGGCGAGCATTCCCGTCAGGCGCCCAAGCTCGCCGGCGACGTGCAGCACCGCCGGCGGCGCGGCCAGCGCGAGGAGCGACGCCGGGTAGGCCGGATCGCAGCGACACACGGTCTCGAGCCCGGCGGCCCGCGTCTGCGCCCGGACCTCGTCGAGATCCAGCGTCGCGAGCTCGCGCCGCAGGTCCGGACTTTCTCGCCCCCCGATCGCCGCGATCAGCTCATCGTCGCGCAGCGCCAGCACCTGGTCGATCCGTGAGCGCGCCCTTTCGAGGTGGGCGCCGAGGCGACCGACCAGCCACGACCGGGCGGTACAGCCGTCGCAGGCACGCTCGGTCATGCCGCCAGCAGCGCGTCGGCGTCGCCGCGCTGCCGCAGGCTGAGCGCGGTCAGCAGATCACGGTGCGTGACGTGGTCGTGACCCTCGAGGTCGGCGATCGTCCGCGCCACCCGCACGACCCGGTGGCGCCCGCGGGCGCTGAGCGCGCCGACCGCGTAGGCCCGGGCGAGCGCCTGCTCAGCGTCCTCGTCGAGGCGGACATGGCGCCGGGCGAGCTGCGCGTCCATCTCCCCGTTGCAGCGCGCGGCGTACCCCGACAGCCGGAAACGCTGGCGCTCGCGTGCATGCGCCACGCGCTCGCGGGCCAGCGCCGACGAGGTCTGGGGCGGCGCCCGCAACTCGGGCTCGGTGGGCCGCTCGACGTTGATCAGCAGGTCCATGCGGTCGAGCAGCGGCCCGCTGAGCCGGCGGCCGTGGCGTCGCAGGTCGGCCTCACTGCACCGGCATCGATCGCCGACGCCGGCGAATCCACAGGGGCACGGATTCGTGGCGGCGACGAGCATGAACCGCGTCGGGAACACGAGCGCGCGCTGGCCGCGCACGATCGTCACGCACCCGTCCTCGAGCGGCTGCCGGAGCGCGTCAAGGGTGGAGCGCTGGAACTCGGCGAGCTCGTCGAGAAACAGGACCCCGTGATGCGCGAGGGTGGCCTCGCCCGGTCGGGGCGGCGCGCCCCCGCCGACCAGGCCGGACGGCGAGATCGTGTGGTGGGGCGCCCGGAACGGCCGCGCCTGCACCAGGCCGGCGGCGTGCAACCCCGCGATGCTGTGGATCCTCGTCACCTCGATCGCCTCGGCCCGGCTCATCGCGGGCAGGATCGACGGGATCCGGCGGGCGAGCATCGTCTTGCCGGTGCCCGGCGCGCCCTCGAGCAGCAGGTTGTGGCGGCCGGCGGCCGCGATCTCGAGCGCCAGCAGCGGGGCGGCGTGGCCCCTGATGTCGGCCAGGTCGGGCTCGGCCGCCGTCGCTGGCGCCCCGGGCGCCCCGGCCGGCACCGCGGGCAGCGGGGGCGGCGAGGACCCGGCGAGCACCTCCGCGGCCGCCCGCAGGCTCGACACTCCGGCGATCTCGAGTCCCCCGACCAGCGCCGCCTCGCGGGCGCGCTCGCGGGGCACGATCAGACGCTCGAGGCCCGCGCGGCGCGCTCCTTCGGCGACGGCGAGCGCCCCGGGCGAATCTCGCAGCTCACCGCCCAGCGACAGCTCGCCGAACACCGCGTACGCGTCCAGCGCGTCGGCCGGAACCTGCCCGCTCGCGGCGAGCACGCCGAGCGCGAGCGCCGCATCGAACCCCGGCCCGACCTTGCGCAGGAACGCCGGCGCGAGGTTGGCGGTGATCCGCGTCTGGGGGAACTCGAAGCCTGAGTTCGCGATCGCCGAGCGAACCCGGTCGCGCGACTCCCGCACCGCGGCGTCCCCGAGCCCGACGACCGTGAACGTCGGCAGGCCGCTCCGGATGTCGACCTCGACCCACACGTGATGGGGATCGATCCCGTCGATCGCGAACGTGGCGATGCGCGCGAGCATCGCGTCAACGTACGCGCCGGCGCGTCAGGGGTGGGTGACGCCGCGTTCCAACTCTACGGAGCGCGCCATGCTGTGGTTGCGCAGAGTTGGAACGCGGCGTCACCCACGCGTCACGCGCCCCGGCGTAGCGTCACCGGCGTGTCCACCGATCCCCGTCCGCGGCTCGGAGCGCTCGGCGAGGAACTCGCCGCCGAGCACCTCCTCAGGCGCGGTTTCGAGATCGTCGAGCGCAACTACCGCACCCGCTGGGGCGAGCTCGACATCATCGCGTATGACGGCCGCGTGCTCGCGTTCTGCGAGGTCAAGACGCGCCGGGCGAGCCCGGCCGGCGCCAGCCCCCTCGACGCCGTCCGATCGATCAAGCGGGCGCAGGTGCGCAAGATGGCCGGACGCTGGCTGATCGAGCGGACGGGCCGGCCGCGCGCCGACACGCTGCGGTTCGACGCGATCGGAGTGACGGTCGACGCCGGCGGGCGCCTGCTGCGGCTCGAGCACCTCGAGGGCGCGTTCTAAGGCCCGGCTAAGGCGCCGCCGACCGTTCCGCCAAAGCGCCGCCGACCGCTCCACTACAGCGACAGCTGCTGGTAGGCCATCGACTGGAACGACAGCCGGTGCAGCGGCGAGACGCCCAGGCGCTCGATCGCCTCGCGGTGCTCCGGAGTCGAGTAGCCGACGTGCTGGGCGAATTCCCATCCCGGATGCGTGGTGTCGGCGCGCCGCATGTAGCGGTCGCGCGTCTCCTTGGCGATCACCGACGCGGCGGCGATCGCGGCGCTCTTGGCGTCGCCGTCGATCACGGCGCGCTGTTGGTGGCCGAGCGCCGCTACCGGGAATCCGTCGCTCAGGCAGATGCACCCGTCGCATGCCACCTTCGAGAGCGCGTCGCGGAGCGCGGCGAGGTTGGTGTTGTGGAGGCCGCGGGCGTCGATCCCGGGCGCGCACCGCGACACGATCACAACCTTGTCAGCGAGTCGCAGGATCACCGGGAAGAGCTCGGCGCGCGCTTCGGGCGTCTGCTGCTTGGAGTCGTTGAGCGCCCCGAGGGCGCGGACCTCGCCGGGTCCGATCGCGTCGAGGTCGAACAGCACGGCCGCCGCGACCAGCGGCCCCGCGAGGCAGCCCCGTCCGGCCTCGTCGGCGCCGGCGACGAACCGGACGCCCAGCGAGCGGTCGAACTTGAACAACCGCCGGGCCGCGCGCGGCGCGGTCTTGCGGCGGGGCGCGGGCGCCACCCCATTCGCGCGCTTAGAGGAATCCGATCCGGTCGGGGGGCCAGTACGTGAAGAACGCGGTCCCGATGAGCCATTTGCTCGGGACCGGCCCCCAGAACCGACTGTCGTCCGACTCGCCACGGTTGTCGCCCATCATGAAGTAGTAGCCGGGCGGAATCTTGATCGGTTTGCCGAAATTGCACGAAGGCGTGCCGGCGCATTGGATCGGGAAGGGCTCCTTCTCGAGCGAGCCGTTTCGGATGACCTGACCGTTGATGATCCGGATCACGTCCCCAGGCACGCCGACGACGCGCTTGATGAACGTCTGGGTCGACGCCTGGGGCGTCGGCTTGTTGCAGGCCTGCTGGGTCGGCCCGCCTTGGCCGCCCTGGTTCGGGTTCCCGCACACAGGATTGTCGAAGTCGGCACCGTGAGGGGGGTGGAACACGACCACGTCGCCCACGCTGGGGTTTCCGGCCAGACGATTCGTGAGCACCCGCTGACCGACGTCGAGCGTCGGGACCATCGATGGGCTCGGGATGCGGTAGGGCTTGACGATGAACGCCTGGATCAGCAGCGCGAGCGCCACGGCGATCGCGACCGTGATCACCAGCTCGAGCAATCCCCTCAACTTGGAGCTCCAACCACTACTGGTCGTGATCTGCGTGGGCGACCACTAGAGGAAGCCGATCCGGTCGGGCGGCCAGTAAGTCAGGAAGGCCTTGCCGATGATCCACGATCGCGGCACCGGTCCCCAGAAGCGGCTGTCCTCGGAGTCGGGCCGGTTGTCGCCCATCATGTAGTAGTAGCCGCGGGGGACCGTGATCGTCTGCGGGAAGTTGCAGGCCGAGTCGCCGTCGCACTGGACGATGTAGTGATCGGGCTCTCGCTTGCCGTTGCGGATCACATGTCCGTTGTCGATCGAGATGCGGTCGCCCGGAAGCCCGACGACGCGCTTGATGAACGTCTGCGATGACGGTTGCTTCCATGGCACCGCACACGCCGCCGGCGCGTCCTGTCCGGTCCCGTCCTGTCCCTGGTTCGGGTTCGCACAACCCTCTCCGTAGTCGTTGGGCGGGTGGAACACGACGATGTCGCCGATGTGCGGCGAGGAGAAGTCCATCCCGATGCGGTCCACGAGCACGCGCTGGTCGATGCGGACGGTGGGAAGCATCGACCCGCTCGGGATGCGGTAGGGCTTCACCAGGAAGGCCTGGATCCCGAGGGCCAGGGCGAGCGCAGCCACGACGATCGCCGCGAGCTCGAACAGCGTGCTCGCCGGCGACTTCTTGGCCTTCGTCACTCCTGCTCTTCGCCGGCGGATGCCTCCGCGGCCGCCGGACTGGCGTCCTGCGGCGCCGTCGGGGGGACGGAATCCTCGGACTCCTCAGCGCTGGAGCTTTCCGCGCCCGACTCGGCCTGTACTTCAGCGCCCGACTCAGCCTCGACCTCGGCCCCGGACTCGGACTGAGCCTCGCTCGCGCCGGGCTCCGCGTCCACCTCCGGGACGCCCTCGACGTCCGGCTGCCCGTCCAGGTCCTGCGATTCCTCGTCCGCGACCGGCGCGTGCAGCAGCTCGCGCTCGACCGCCACCTCAGGCGCGGCGCTCCGACGCTCGCGCACACGCGCGCGCTTGCCAACGCGGCCGCGGAGGTAGTAGAGCTTGGCCCGTCGGACGTCTCCACGCGCCGCGACCTCGATCCGCTCGATCTTCGGCGAGTGGAGCGGGAACGTACGCTCGACCCCGACGCCGAACGACTGCTTGCGCACGGTGAACGTCTCCCGCGCGCCGTGACCCTGGCGCTTTATGACAACCCCCTCGAACACCTGCGTCCGGCGCCGCGTACCCTCGATCACCTGGAAATGCACACGCAGACGATCGCCGGCGTCGAAACTCGGTACACGGCGGAGCTGGGCGCGCTCCAGGCTGTCGATCACGGTGCTCATGACGGTGCATCCCTGCCGCACCGGGAGTGTTTTCCGCGGCGGGGCCTGATTCGCGGCGCAATGCGCCAGCGCGGGCCGCCTATGGTAGCGGACCGTCTGAAGCCCCGGCTCCCCTCGCAGCGCTCTGTGCAAGCCGCCATTCCTTGATCCGTGCATGATGGCCTGACAGCAGCACATCCGGGACCCGCCATCCGCGGTACTCGGCCGGGCGCGTGTAGTGCGGATACTCGGGCCCGCCGGCGAGCGCCTCACTGAAGGACTCCTCGCGCGCCGAATCGGGATGACCGAGCGCGCCCGGGAGCTTGCGCAGGACCGCATCGCACAGCACCATCGCCGCGAGCTCGCCGCCGGCGAGCACGTAGCGGCCGATCGACACCTCGTCGGTGGCGAAGTGATCGACGATGCGCTGGTCGAACCCCTCGTAGCGTCCCGACAGCAGTGTCAGGGCCTGCTCGCGCGCCAGCTCGTCGACGAGCGCATCGTCGAGCAGCGTGCCGCCCGGGGCCAGCACGATGACCCGGCGATCCTCGCGCAGCTGCACCGGGTCGCGGCCGTAGCGCGCCCGCAGCGCGGCCTCGACGACGTCCACTCGCAGCACCATTCCCGCGCCCCCACCGAACGGGGTGTCATCGACCTGGCCGGCGTTCAACGGCGTGTGGACGCGGTAGTTGACGTACTCGAGCCGATGGCCGCCCGCGAGTGCGTTGGCGACGTGCCGCTGGCGCTCGAACCACGCGAACGCCTCGGGGAACAGCGTGAACACGTCGATCTGCACGGTCGGCCTACGACTCGCCGAGGAACTCGAGGTCGATGTCGATCGTTCGACGGTCGAGATCGACGTCGCGCACCGCGTCGGTGACGAGCGGCACGAGCAGATCGCCGCCGCCACCGGAGCGCTCGACCTCGAGCACCTCGCACGAGGGGAGCTCCATCAGCCGCCTCACCGTCCCGACGGTTCGGTCGCCGTCATGCACGGCACAGCCGGCCAGGTCCTCCGCCCACCACTCGTCGGGGCCGAGCTCGCGGGCCACGGCGCGCCGCACCAGCAGGTCCTTTCCGCGCAGCGACTCGGCGGCCTCGCGGTCGTCGTGATCCTGCAGGCGGAGAATCAGCCGGCGGTCGGTCCCGGCGCGGCGGGTGATGTCGAGCTCGCGATCGTCGACGACCACGGTCGCCGCGGCCGCGATCAGCTGCGCGTTCGGACGCGTGACGTGAAAGCTGCCGTCGAGCCCGTGCGGCCGCCCGACGCGTCCGGCGAGAAGCCACTCAGGCTGAGCACTCACCCGGCAGGCGCTTCACCCGTCCACGATGTCGACGAACACGCGGCGCTTGCTCCTGACCGCGGCCGTCTTGACGACCGTCCGCAATGCGGCGGCGGTCCGGCCGCCCCGCCCGATCACGTTGCCGTAGTCGTCGTCGGCGACCGACAGCTCGAGCACGATCGCTCCGTCTTCTTCGTGAACCTCGTTGACCCGAACCTCGTCGGGATGCTCGACGAGACCGCGCGCCAGGTACTCGAGCAGCTCCTTCATCGCCGCGGCGCTACTGGATGCCCTGGATGCGCAGCAGCTTGCGGACGGTGTCCGTGGGTTGCGCCCCGCGCGCGAGCCAGTCGCGAACTCGCTCCTCGTTGAGCGTGATCGTCGAAGGATCGGTCTGGGCGTTGTAGTGCCCGACGATCTCGATTACGCGCCCATCGCGCTTGGCGCGTTGATCCGCGACCACCACGCGCCAGACCGGGTTCTTGCGTCCACCGATGCGGGTCAGCCTAAGTCGTACAGACATTCGAGCGATCAGGGTAGCGGGTAACGGCGAACCGTAGTGGAATGGTCGGCGGCGCCTGGCGGCGGCGCCTTAGTGGAATGGGTCGGCGGCGCCTTGTTCGACGGCCGGGTCGCGGACCTGGGGTCAGCGCGCCTGGCGCATGAGCGCCCCGAGGTCGGGCATGCGTCCCTGCGCAACCTGCTTCATCACCTTGCGCATCTGCTCGAACTGCTTGATCAGCGCCTTGACGGCCTGCACGTTGGTCCCCGACCCCTTCGCGATCCGCAGTCGCCGCGAGCCCTTGATCAGCTCGGGGTGGCGGCGCTCCTGCGGGGTCATCGACAGGATGATCGCCTGGATGCGGTCGAACTCGCGCTCGTCGATCTTGGCCCCGCGCAGCTCCTTGCCCATCCCGGGGATCATCCCGATCAGCGACTGGAGCGGGCCGAGGCGGCGGATCTGGCGCATCTGCTCGAGGAAGTCGTCGAGCCCGAACTCCTGCTTGCGCAGCTTGCGCTCAAGCTCGGCCGCCTGCTCCTGGTCGTAAGCGGTCTCGGCCTTCTCGATCAGCGTCATCACGTCCCCCATCCCGAGGATGCGCTGGGCCATCCGATCGGGGTGGAAGCGCTCGAACTGGTCGAGCTTCTCGCCGGTCGACGCGAACATGATCGGCTTGCCGGTGATCGCCTTGACCGACAGCGCCGCGCCGCCGCGGGCATCGCCGTCGAGCTTGGTCATCACGACGCCGTCGAACTGGACAACCTCCGCGAACTGCTCGGCGACGTTGACCGCGTCCTGGCCGGTCATAGCGTCGACCACGAGCAGCACGTCGTGGGGCTTGACCGCCTTCTTGATGTTCGCGAGCTCGGCCATCAGCTCCTGGTCGACGTGGAGGCGGCCGCTGGTGTCGATGATCAGCACGTCCTTGCCTTCGGTCTGCGCGCGGTCCCGGGCCCAGGCCGCGATCTTGACCGGATCGCGATCGGTGCCCTGCTCGTACACGGCGGCGCCAGCCTGGGTCGCGACCTTGATCAGCTGATCGACGGCCGCCGGGCGGTACACGTCGCATGCCGCCACCGCCACCGAGGAGCCGTGCTGCTCTCTGAGGTAGCGGGCGAGCTTGGCCGTCGCCGTCGTCTTGCCCGACCCCTGCAGCCCGGCCATCACCACGATCGTCGGCGGCCGTGGCGAGAACGACAGCTCGCGCGCCGCGCCGCCCATCAGCTCGGTCAGTTCGTCGGAGACGATCTTGACGACCTGCTGGCCGGGGTTGAGCTTGCCGATCACGTCGGTCCCGAGCGCGCGCTCCTTGACCGCGTTCGTGAAGCTCTTGACGACCTTGAAGTTGACGTCGGCCTCGAGCAGCGCGAGGCGGATCTCGCGCATCGCCGCGTTTACGTCCGCCTCGGTGAGCGTGCCGCGGCCGCGGACGTCGGCGAGTGTGGACTGGAGTTTCTCGGCTAGCGAATCGAACATTTGCGCGCTCTCAGCGTACTGCGCGAGCTACTGCGTGACGAGCGCGCGAGCGAAGTCGGTCGAGTCGAACGGGCGCAGGTCCTCGAGCTGCTCCCCGATCCCGATCAGCTTGACCGGGATCCCGAGCTCGTTGGCGATCGCGAGCGCGATGCCCCCCTTCGCGGTGCCGTCGAGCTTGGTCAGCACGAGCCCGCTGACGGGGACGGCCTCCGAGAACAGCCGCGCCTGGCGAAGCCCGTTCTGCCCGGTGGTGGCGTCGACCGTGAGCAGCGTCTCGTGCGGCGCCTCGGGGATCTGCTTGGCGATCACCCGCTTGACCTTCGCGAGCTCGGCCATCAGGTCGTCCTGGGTGTGCAGCCGTCCGGCGGTGTCGATGATCACAACGTCGGCGCCCTCCCGGCGTCCGACCTCGACCGCGTCGTACGCAACCGAGCCGGGGTCCGCGTTCGGCGGCCCCTTGACGAAGCTGGCGCCCGCGCGCTGGGCCCAGATCTCGAGCTGCTCGACGCCGGCGGCGCGGAACGTGTCCGCCGCGCCGACGACGACGGTCTGGCCGAGCTCTTGGGCGAGGTGCCAGGCAAGCTTGCCGACGGTCGTCGTCTTGCCCGTGCCGTTGACGCCGGCGACGAGGATCACCGTCGGCTCGGGCGTCAGGTCGATGCGATCGTCGCCGGCGCCAGCGATCTCGGCGAGCAGCTCGGTCAGGCGCTCGGTCAGCGCCTGACCTCCGGAGATCCCGCCCTCGGTCGCCTCGCGCTCGAGTTGTTCGACGACCTTGGCGGTGGTCGCCGCGCCGACATCGGCGTAGATCAACGCCTCCTCGAGCCGCTCCCACGTCTCGTCGCTGAGATCCTCGAACAGCGTCGCCTGGATCTCGGTGGTGAGCGCCTGGCGGGTCTTGCGGAGGTTCTCGCGCAGCCGGCGGAACATGCCCCGGCGACGCTCCTGGGTCGCCGGCGCGGCTTCTGCCTCAGACGGAGCTGCGCCGTCGACGATGAACAGGTCTCGCCAGTCTCGTGCCATGCCGCGGCGAGGTTACGCTGCTTCTTCTTGCGGGGGCAGCCGGCGCGAGATCACCTTCGAGATGCCGTCGGCGCCCATCGACACGCCGTACAGCGAGTCCGCGGCCTCCATCGTGCGCTTCTGATGGGTGACGACGATGAACTGGGCGTGGCGCGAGTAGGAGCGCAGAAGCTCGAGGAAGCGGTCGATGTTGAGGTCGTCGAGCGCGGCCTCGACCTCGTCGAGGATGTAGAACGGACACGGGCGCGCGAGGAACACCGCGAACAGGAACGCGAGCGCGGTCATCGACTTCTCGCCGCCGGACAGCAGCGACAGGCGCTTCATCTCCTTGCCGGCCGGGGTGATCTCGATCTCGACCCCGAGCAGATCCTCCTCCTCGGACTCCTGCGCCGCCTCGCGACCCTCATCGGAGTCCTCTCCGTCCTCGGCTTCGGGCTTGCCGTTCTCCGGCGCGGGACCGCCGCCGAGCACGCGCGCCGGCCCCTCGCGCTCGGTCACGAGCCGCAACCGGCCACGACCGCCCGGGAACAGCCGCGCGGCGACCTGCTCGAAGTTGCGCGCGGCCGCCTCGAACATCTGCTCGAAGCTCTCGCGGATCTGACGGTCGGTGTCGGCGATCAGCTTGGTCAGCTCTCGGAGTGCGGTCTCGAGATCGTCGCGCTGGCGTTCGAGCTCCTCGCCGTGAGCGACGGCCTCCTCGTATTCGGCCTGCGCCAGCGGGTTGACGGGCCCGATCTGCTCGCGCCGGCGGGCCAGCCGCTCGAGCCTGGACGTCAGCGCCTCGCGCTCTTCCTCGCCGAGCTCGGCGCCGCCGGGCTCCGCGTCGAGCTCCAACCGCCCCGCGAGCGTCTGCAGCTCGTGGGTGCATTCCTCGACCCGGTCCCTCACCCGCTGGAGACGAACCTGGCTCTCGGTCAGATGCTCGTTCCCCTGGCGCAGCTGCGCCTGCAGCGCCGCCTCCCGCTGGGCGCACTCCTTGAGCTCTGCCGCGACGTGCTCTCCGGCCTCGCGGTCGGAGCTGAGTGCGAGCTCGAACTGCTCGCGTCGCGCGGCGATCGCGCCCGCCACCCGCTCGAGCGCGGCGATCACGGCCCCGACGCTCGGGAGCAGCGCCTCGTCGCGCACCGTCGCGGCACCGACGCGGTCGATCCTCGCTTGGCGCTCTGACCGGTCGCGCTGCTCGCGCTCGCGCGCACCGCGCGCCGCGGCCAGCTCGGCGGTCACCTGCATACGACGACCGGACTCGGGGCCGTCGTCGGGGGCCGCCCGCCGGCGCTCGATCGACGCCGCGATCCTCCGCTCGTCCTCGCTCGCCTCGTCGCGCTGAGTGACCGCGGCGCGGTGCGCAGCGATCGTGTTCTCGGAGTCGGCCTCGGCGCGCGCCACCGCCTCGCCGTGGCGCCCGAGCGCGGCCCCGGCCGCGAGCTCGGCCTGCGCGGCGGCCTCGCTGGCGCGCACCAGCGCGTCGCGGCGGTTGCGCTCGGCCAGGACGCGCTCCTCGCCCACCGCCGGCGCCTGGCGGAGCTCGCGCGTGCGAGGCGACCAGACGCGTCCCGACAGCGTGACCGCGACCCCGTCGAACCCGTCGGACAGCTGCTCGAGGCTCTCGACCACGCACACCCCATCGAGCAGCGCCCGGGCGAGCGACGCAGCCGGCGCCGGTCCGCAGACGTGGCGGGCGAGCGCCTCGGCCCCGTCCTGCGACGGCGGCCCGGTGGTGGCGGGCGACGGCGACGGTTGGTCGGACGGGGCGATCAGCGCGCGGCCACCGTCGGCGCCGGCGCGGTCGAGCAGCGCACCGGCGGCCGCCCGGTCGGCGAGCACCGCGGCGCGGAGCCTCCCGTCGAGGGCCGCGGCGACCGCGAGCTCGTAGCCCGGGTCGACGTCGAGCTGGTCGGCGAGGACGGCGGCGCCGCCGGGAGCGGCGGTCTGGCTCCGCAGGAACTGGTTGCAGGCGGCGAGCTCGCCGCCGACCCGCGCCGCCTCCCGGCGCGCGGCCTCGACCGCTCGCTCGGCCTCGCGCAGCTCGCCACGCGCCTGCTCGAGCCGCCCTCGGGCCTGCTCGCGCCCCACCCGGGCCTGCTCGACG
>Ga0335080_10005460_pt1 | contig 13084 bp, 8 predicted proteins | sample Lox_Sample_34_FD_206720 | JGI IMG/M metagenome (GOLD analysis project Ga0335080, IMG submission 206720) | Soil microbial communities from Loxahatchee National Wildlife Refuge, Florida, United States - Lox_Sample_3.4 | ecosystem: Environmental > Terrestrial > Soil > Wetlands | place: USA: Florida... | reverse complement strand
AACGCTATACGGAGAAAGCCAGGCGCGTCATCTTTTTCGCACGCTACGAGGCCAGCCAGTTCGGGTCTCCTTATATAGAAACGGAGCACCTCCTGTTAGGGCTCCTGCGTGAAGACAAGGCCCTGACCAATCGCTTCCTGCGCTCGCACGCCTCCGTCGAATCGATCCGCAAGCAGATCGAGGGACACACCACCATCCGCGAGAAGGTTTCGACTTCGGTCGATCTCCCGTTAAGTAATGAATGCAAACGAGTTCTGGCGTACGCCGCCGAGGAAGCGGAACGGCTCTCGCACCGCCACATCGGGACCGAGCACTTGCTTTTGGGTCTATTGAGAGAAGAGAAATGCTTTGCCGCCGAGATCCTGCACGAGCGGGGCCTGAGGCTCTCGACCATACGGGAAGAGCTTGCGCGGACCACCCAGGAGAAAGCTCAGCCGCAAAGGCAGCGTGAAAGTTCGCTGCTCGCCGAGTTTTCGCGTGATTTGACCCAGGCCGCCATGGATAGCCAGCTCGATCCTCTGGTGGGCCGCGAGGGAGAAGTCGACCGCGTTATCCAGATTCTCTGCCGCCGCACAAAAAACAATCCGGTACTGATAGGTGAGCCGGGTGTAGGAAAGACCGCCATCGTCGAAGGCTTGGCCCAGCGGATCGCCGACGGCGAAGTTCCTTCATTCCTCGCAGATAAGCGAATTCTGGCTCTCGATCTTTCGCTCATCGTGGCCGGCACCAAGTATCGCGGCCAGTTCGAAGAGCGGTTGAAGACCATCATGAAGGAATTGATGGAGTCGCAGAATTCCATCATCTTCATCGACGAACTGCACACGCTCGTCGGCGCCGGATCAGCCGAGGGATCGCTCGATGCCGCCAACATCCTGAAGCCCGCCCTTAGCCGCGGCGAGATTCAGTGCATCGGCGCCACGACTCCGGGTGAGTACCGCAAGTCGATCGAAAAAGACCGTTCGCTCGAGCGCCGCTTCCAGGCCGTCAAAGTTCCTCCGCCGAACGAGTCGGACGCGATCAAGATCCTCTTCGGAATCAAAGACCGCTACGAGAAATTCCACGCGGTCACCTACACCGACGAGGCGATCAACTTCGCAGTCTCGCACTCGAACCGCTACATCCCGGATCGCTTCCTTCCGGATAAGGCCATCGACCTGGTCGACGAAGCCGGCGCCCGCGTAAAGCTGCGCCAGACTTCGCTGCCCGAAGAGCTGACCGAAGTCCAGAAGCGCATCAAGTTCATCGTGCACCGCATGGAGAACGCCATCGCGAATCACGAGTTCGAGAAGGCGCGCTTTTACTCCGACGAAGAACGCAAGGAGCGCGAGAACCTGCGCGCCCTGCGCGAGAAATATCATCTCGACGAGTCTTCCACCGGGGTGGTCAACCGCGAGGACATCGAAGATGTCGTCTCGCGGTGGACCGGCGTGCCCGTCACCTCGATCAAGGAAGAGGAAACGCAGAAGCTGCTTCGCATTGAAGAAGAGCTGCACAAGCGGATCATTTCGCAGGATAAGTCGATCAGCGCTCTGGCTCGCGCCATCCGCCGTTCGCGCGCTGGCCTGAAGAACCCGAACCGGCCCATCGGTTCGTTCCTCTTCCTCGGACCAACCGGCGTCGGCAAAACTGAAGTCGCGCGCACGCTGGCGCAGTTCATGTTCGGCACCGAGAAAGCCCTGGTCCGCTTCGATATGTCGGAGTTCATGGAAAAGCACTCCGTCTCGAAACTGATCGGCTCGCCTCCGGGATACGTTGGCTACGAAGAGGGGGGACAGCTCACCGAGCGTGTCAAGCGCGCACCTTACAGCGTGGTCCTGCTCGACGAAATCGAGAAGGCGCATCCGGATGTCTTTAACATCCTGCTGCAGGTCTTTGAAGACGGTCAGTTGACCGATGGACTCGGCAACACGGTCGACTTCAAGAACGCGATCATCATCATGACTTCGAATATCGGTGCCCGGCACCTGCAGAAGCGCGAGGGCCTCGGCTTCCAGTCGTCGAAGGAAGAGATGATCTCCGAGAAGGTCGAAGACCTCGTGAAAAACGAAGTCAAGCGCACCTTCAATCCCGAGTTCCTGAACCGCTTGGACGAGATCATCCTGTTTAACGCTCTGGGCGAGAACGACCTCATCCAGATTCTGGAACTGATGGTCACGCAGCTGAACGCGAACCTGGCGCAGAAGTCGATCACGGTCACGGTTGCCGACGAAGCCAAGAAGTGGATCCTCAACCAGACCTTGACCGACCGCAGCTACGGAGCCCGTCCGCTGCGCAGAGCACTGCAAAAGTACATCGAAGATCCGCTGTCCGAGGCGCTGATCCAGGGCACTATCACCACGCGCCCCGCGTTCATCGAGGTCTTCTTGGAAGACAACAAGCTCTTCTACCGCCCGGTAGATTCAGAAAAGGCGGAAGGAGTCCTGCTGTACGAAAATTAGCCGGTGTAGGGACGGACGCCCTCGTCCGCTTCCCGCGGAGCAAGGCGACGCGTGACGAAAGCGTGGATCGCCCAAAGTTGCTGACCAATCCGATCAGCGCGACACGATGACCTACCGGAGACATCCCTCACTCCCAAAAGATTTAAACTAGTTTGAAATGCTCGGGCAGACGAAATTGAGGTCACTCAGCGCGCTATTCGGGCTACTCCTCGCCTGGCCCGTCGCAGCGCAAGGCCCGCCACCTGCATCGCAACCAGCAGCGAAATCGCCCCAAAAGCCTCCCCGTAAAGGTGTCACCTTTGAGGAGTTTGTCGATTCTGCAATCCTGCAGGAGCGACGCTTGGCCGAAGCGATGCGCTACTTCAAGCCGGTGGTTGAGACCTACATCCAGGTACAGAAGCACGACTCGCAGGTTCAGACCTCGCCTAGGAACGACCAATATTTCTTGAGCCGCCTTGACCTGACCGGCGACGCTCCGGCCAATCGGGAATTCGAAAATCCAGAGCACTCGAAGCTCGAAAGGGAGAAGAAATTACTTAAAGGAGACCAACCTTTTGCCGCCGTGGGCTTCGCCCAGTCAGTTTTCCCGGACCTGGAGCATTTCGATCGTCAAAACTACCTCTTCAAATTTGTCCGCTGGGAGGTTCTGGGCGATGTCCGTTGTGGAGTCATCGATGTAACGCTCCGCGAGAATTCTTCCAATCGCGGCTTTTTAGGACGGATCTGGGTCGAAGATCAGGACTATAACATCGTCCGTTTCACTGGAAGCTATACCTCGAAAGCTTACTCCAGGCGCTCATTCCATTTTGATAGCTGGCGTTTGAACACGTTGGGCATTACGTGGATGCCCGCATACGTATATACCGAGGAATCTGATCCGCATGATTCTTCTAGTCAGGGCCTCTGGTTCAAGGCGCAGACGCGTATCTGGGGCTACGATGTGCAGCAAGCCGGCGACCACCACGAGTACGCGAAACCTCTCACCGACAATCCCGCCGCGGCCAATCCCAATCGGCACGAAGCTTCGCAGAATTTAAGTCCGCAGCTGAGTTTGGCAGGCACGACGTACACACCGGAAGACGATGTGGTGGAACGCCTGCAACTCGCTGGACTGATGGCGCCCGACGGCGAAGTCGACCGAGTCCTGGAGACTGTCGTCAACAATCTCCTGATCACCAACAATCTTGACCTCGCCGGCGTGCGCTGCCGTGTATTGCTCACAACGCCGCTGGAATCGTTCGTCGTCGGAAGAACCATCGTCGTGAGTCGTGGACTGCTTGATGTCTTGCCCGATGAGGCCACGCTGGCTGCCGTTCTCGCGCACGAACTCGCGCATATCGTTCTGCGTCACTCGCTCGGAGCGGAAAATTCTTCGCAGTTCAACCTGCCCTTTTCCGACCTGGAGATTTTTACGAAACTTGATTTCCATTTCGATCCGGTCAAAGAAGCGGAGGCTGACAAGAAAGGCCAGGAGCTGTTCTCGCAATCACCGTACGACAACCAACTCGGCAGCGTAGCCCTCTTTCTGCAAGCTCTGGAGGCGCGCTCTGCGCAGTTGCCCAACCTTCTGCGCGCTCGATTCAGTAACGATTTCGGCAGCAGTCACCTGGTCGGAATGCAGGCCGTTTCCAAGGCTCCGAAGCGCCTCCGAATGGATCAACCCGATCAGATTGCTGCTCTGCCCCTCGGCTCACGCATCAAGATGGATCCGTGGTCCGACAGGGTCGAGATGTCTAAAAACAAGTTGCCACCTTTGGCATCGGCCGCCGAGAAAAGACCATTTGAAGTGTCGCCGTTTTTTCCCTACCTCAAGCGTTTACCAGAACAGAAATCACAGGTCGGAATAAATCAATAGGCTTTTAAGTCTTCATCGCTGACTTACTTCGCCTTCCTATGTGTGTCTTGCGCTAGTTATGAAACGAGATGCTAACCCTGCATGGTTGAAAATTGACACTAGTGGTGGTTTTCAACCATCCCCCTGGCAGTCTGCCACCTTCAATCCTCCGAAAGCCTTGCTGGGCGCGGAATTCCACGCGAATCCTGTTGACCCGGCCACAAAGCTGTGATTAGATGCCATGCAATAGTCGCAGCTCAGCCCTGGAGTGCGACTGAACCTAAGGGGCGTGCGACAGAGGTGAGTATGAAGCATAGGTTGCTGTTCGCCTTCCTGTTAGTTTCCCTTTTTGCTTTCTGTCTGAGCGCCAGCGCACGCGACATCGTCGTGCCCGCCGGCACTCTGTTGCAATGCACATTGAATGAGCCTAACCTTTCTTCCGCCACGGTCGACATCGGCGATCCGGTTCTGTGTCATCTTCGCTCGCTCACCGAATTCGGCCAGCAAGCCTTCCCGCGCGGAAGTTATCTCGTCGGCCACATTGAGGCGGAGAAAGATCCCGGCCATTTTGTCGGCAAGGGATATCTCAAACTCCAGTTCGATCGCATCGGAGTTCCGAGCGGCGATCTTCCCCTGGAAGCCAAAGTCATTGCCACCCGCGGCTACAAAGTCGACAAGCAAGGCAAGGTCGACGGCAAAGGCCATCCCAAGCGCGATGTCGCCGAATGGATGTTGCCGCCACTATGGCCGTGGAAGGTCCTCATGCTTCCAGCCCGCGGCCCACGCCCAACGCTGAAGGGTGAGAGCGTGCTCAGCCTGCGACTCATGGACGACGTCCAGATCCCGCAAGTGGCCCAGACCTATGGCCCTGGCTGGCACTTCTTTGGACGTTTCCAGAATGAGCGCTTCAATGACTCGCAGGCGAGCGACAGCCGTCAGCTGTTGACGCTTCGCCCGGCAGGCGATTCGTCAGTGCCGCAAGCCACTTATGCCAGTCTGGTGACGCGCGAGGTGCCCTCGAACGTTGACGGCGCGCCCGGCATGCCGGTGTTCGTTTTGAACAGCGGTGCCATGTTGTCGGTCAGCGGGTATGGCTACTCCGACAGCCGTATCACATACACGCTGGTTGGCGGGGGGACCGGTGTTATCAGCACCGATGACGTCGACTGGACGACAACGACGAAGCTGAATAATCAGCGCGGCGTACGGCTATCGCTGCACAGCGGACACATAGCCCAAGGCACCCCAGGGTTCTAATTGTTTGTGTAGGGGCGGACGCCTCGTCCGCCCCGCGACCCGAGCGAAGCGGGGGACGCGTGTCGGGATCGTGTGTCGCCCGGAACGCTGTCAATCTGCAATCCTCCTTGGTTGCACTTGGCGCAACTTCGGACGTACGGCCCGAACACCCTGGCAAATTCTTTGCAACTTCCCCGCGATCCCCGCAATCCCACTGGCATGCAAAAAATTAACATCGCCGAAAAATTCTCCAAAATCTCCGAGTACTGGAAGCCCTACATCGCCGCCGAACTAAACGGCCAGCATGTGAAACTCGACAAGATCAAGGGCGAATTCGTCTTCCACCATCACGACCACGAAGACGAACTCTTCCTGGTGGTCAAGGGCCGCTTCCGCATGGAGTTCCGCGATCGTCCGCATGAGTGGGTGGAAGAAAGCGAGTTCATCGTTGTCCCGCGCGGCGTAGAGCACAAGCCGGTAGCCGAGGAAGAGTGCTGGTTCCTTCTATTTGAGCCGGCTTCAACGTTGAACACAGGAAACGTAGTCAACGAACGCACGCACCGCGAACTCGAGAGGGTCTAGGGATTTCCCTGGGGCCTCTGTGGTCTCTGTGGTTAAATCTCCCCTGATGGAGATCATGCTCTACTCAGCCTTCTGGTGCCCAGACTGCCGGACCGCCAGGCGATTACTCGCGAAGCACAACATCCCCTTCAAAGAAATCGACATTGAAACCACGCCCGGTGCCGCAGACGAGGTCATCCGATGCACGGGCAAGAGAGCCATTCCACAGTTCGTGATTGATGGCCGATGGGTTCAGCCCTACCGGCCCCGCGAAGGCTTTCTCTACGAGGAAATGGCCGAAATCCTTGGCATAAACAACCTTTAATGTAGGGCGGACGCCTCAGCCTGCCCTGAGAGTAGGCGAAGGGGCCGCCCCGAGTCGCGAAGCGACGAGTGTAGACGCTAAAGATCGCCCAAAGATCCTGTTTCACAACGAACCGTCAGAATTGCGCTTCGCGCAACCCCGGACGGGGCGTCCGGGGCTACATAACCCATGTACATCCCCTTCGGTACCGTGGCAATTACTCCCCGCCCAAGCGAAGATAACCACTCCAAAGATTCGCCTATACATGGCCGAGAACGACAACCAGCCCGCTCCTCCTGACCCTGCACCGAAACCCGGGACTTCGCAGGAATCTACCATCGTTTGTGACAGCTGGCAGCAGATGATCCAGGGTGTTCTCGCGGTCATGATGCTGATCGGTGCGCTGGCCATGGTTCACTACTACGGGCGGATGGCCACGCAGGGCATTCCTGCCGACGATCTGCAGAAGCGGGTGCACGAACTTACGGCCGAAGTCGAGCAACTCAAGCAAGAGCAGTCGATGCCCGCTGTCGTGCTCAATCGCTATCGCAATTCGATCGGCTACATCTACGGCGTTTATCAGATCGGATTTCCAAACCATCGCCCCAGCATTCGCGCACGCGTTTCGGGTACCGGCTTTCTGATTGGTAATGGCTTGGTTGCCACAAACCGCCACGTTGCCGAGCCATGGTATGGAGACTCCGAAGCTCAACGCCTGATCGAAGAGGGAGCTCTGGGCACAATCGAGAATCTGGTGATCTTCTTCCCCGGATCTCCGACGCCGGTGAATCTTGTGCCCGCCACCGTGTCGAAGACCTCTGACCTTGCGGTGCTCCGTCCGGAAGACGCGAATGCTGTCCGCGGATTGCCACCGCTTCCCCTTGCCAAGTCACCCGGGAACCCCGGACAACTCGTCACGGTGATCGGCTATCCGATGGGCATCGCGGGCATGGTGGCTAAATCCCCGTCTGGAATCTACGAGCGTCTCGCATACCGCCACAATGACATCAACGCAGCCAGCGAATTGGCTGCCCTCTCGCTGATTCGTCCCTCCACGACTTGCGGACATCTCGGCGACGTAGTCGGCGACAAGCTAATTTACGACGCTCCCACAGCTCACGGTGGCAGCGGCGGTCCGGTCTTCAACTCCAACGGGGAAGTCATCGGCGTCAACTCCGCCTACATGGACGGATTTTCCGGAGGCACGCTCGGCGTCTCGGTGGATTCGCTTCGTCCCATCCTCCAACAGGCGCAGCGTTAGCAACTTCCTTCGGTGGTCTTCCGCCTGATGGTGCTCCGCAGGCACACGTGATCCTTGTACCAGGAAGGCCCAAAATTGCGCGCGGACAGTAAAGACTGCGCGCTTGGCCAATCGCGCGCAATATCGCTAGAGTATTGGCATGCGCCATTCGCTGATGTTGTTGTTAGTGCTGTTCGGCCCCGCGATTGCTGCCAGCGCTGTAAACCTCGACGCAAGGCCTCCGGCGTGGGCTTGCGTGATCAACCCGAACTCGCCCAACCCTGCTGCGCCTCCCGACAGCACGCCTCGCCATGTTCCCAACAGCGGCGCAGCATTCACGACCGCCGAGGCGCAAGATCTTTTCAGCGTACCCGACTGGCATCCCGCGGATCACCCAGCCATGCCGGAGATTGTCTCGCACGGCCGAAAACCGGATGTCTTCGCGTGCGGCTATTGTCACCTCCCGAACGGACTCGGTCGGCCAGAAAACGCAAGTCTGGCAGGGCTTTCCGCCGGCTACATCATTCACCAGGTTACCGATTTCCGCAGTGGCGCTCGTAAGAGCTCCGATCCCAGGCATCTGCCGACGACGAATATGATCACGCACGAGACCAAAGCGACGCAGGAAGAGATCGCCGCGGCCGCAAAATACTTTTCCGAGCTTCCACGCAAGCCATGGATTCGCGTGATCGAAACCAGCACCGTGCCGAAAACACACATCTCGGGATGGATGCGAGTACCTGACACCCCGTCCGCGACCGAAGCAATCGGGCAGCGCATCATTGAAGTGCCGGAAAACTTCGAACGCACCGAACTGCGCGACGATACCTCTGGATTCATCGCCTATGTCCCCGAAGGCAGCCTCAAGCAGGGAAAGTGGCTGGTCACCACCGGCGGAAACGGCAAGACAGTCCCGTGTGCCAAGTGCCACGGTCCCGGAGTCGGTGGAACCGGGAATGTTCCGTCGATAGCGGGCCGTTCGCCGAGTTACATCGTGCGCCAAATGTTCGACATCCAGTCCGGTGCCCGATCGGGAGCAGCCTCGTTGCAAATGCGCCGCCAGGTCGGCAAGTTGACCATCGACGACATGATCGCCATCTCGGCCTTCGTGTCCTCACTGAAGCCCTAGCCCCGCGGCCTCACCCAGGGAAGTGGCAGCCAGCGTCTCGCCCCGCAGCCGCCTGCCGATCGACCTCTCTTGCTCCGGCAGGAACGTCAGGTTTCCCATCGAAATCCTGCTCAGAATTTCCGGACCCCAAAGTGGTTCCATGATTCCTGTCAGCGAATGCGAGTGGGAGCCCAGAAAGAGATGACCTAATTCATGCGCCGTGACGGCTCCCAACAATTGTGCAACGTCAATGTTCTTTTCCTCCTGTCGAAGTCGGTTGAAAAAGACGTCGGCATATTTGCCCTTGCCATCCGGCCCGAGGAAAGCCTCACCGAAGACAAAGTCGCTTCGAGCCGTCCCTTGTGCCACGATGTGGAGCACGAACTCATTGGAGCGCGGTGGCCTGCGGCAGTCGCTGGTATCGGCGCAGTTCCGCCATTCGATTTCAATCCCTGCCGGATGGAACAGGCGCGCGGCCTCCGTCTCCGCATGCCTCAATACCGAATGTTTCACGCCCACAGAGTCATTCACGAATACCGTGAGGCGGCTTGAACCATAGTCCTGCGTCCAACCCAGACCCCCGATCATCAAGACAACAGCAAACAAGCGCCGCGAAAATTTTATTCTGAACCCCACGTTCCCACCCCGCGTATCTCCTTGAAAGTGAGGCTGCGTGGCAGGAGCCTCAAGGCCGTTGCCATCACGCGTGGGTGAAATGTGGGTGACGAGCTAAGACGCCGCGCGTCAAATAGTTACAAAGTGGGGTGACATGGGGAATCAGGCCGTCAGAGTGCTAAACACGCCCATTGTGGTGAACACAAACGGCGACGGTATGCTTTCGACCAGGCGCTTTGGCGTTTTCGAACTGGACCTGCGCGCCGGAGAACTACGCCGTAACGGGACCAAGGTCAAGCTGCAGGAGCAGCCTTTTCAGGTTCTTGCTGAACTGATCGAACGTTCTGGGCAGGTAGTCACGCGGGAAGAGTTGCGTAACCGTCTCTGGCCGGCCGACACCTACGTCGACTTCGACCATGGCCTGAACGCCGCAATCCGTCGTCTGCGCGATGCCTTAGGCGATTCAGCCGAGAACCCAATCTTCGTCGAGACGGTCGCTCGCCGGGGATACCGCTTCCTCTCGCCCGTGACCGGCGTTCCCCCGACCGGCTCCGCGCCAATGGAAGTGGAAAATCTTCCGGCTCCAACTGTGACACCCGTGCGTCGCTCGCGGCACTGGTGGATTGCCGCACTCGTCTCTGCAGTTGTGCTGGTTCTGATTGGTCTGATCATTGGCTTTCGCATCGCGTCGCCCTCTGCGTCCCTCGGTGGGACTGTACGCCTGACGGCCAACCCGGTAGGAGACCCAGTTCGCGCCGCCGCCATCTCCCCCGATGGCCGCCACATTGCTTTTTCCGACGACACCGGACTCTACCTTCGCCAGATCAAGACGGGCGAAACCCACGCCATCCCGTTGCCGGAAGGTATGTGGGCATTCGCGATCAACTGGGCTCCCGACAACGATCACGTGATTGTGGCGCTGGCAGGGCCCAACGATCGTGTAAGCAGCTTGTGGGACATTTCTGTCCTCGGAGGCGCGGCGCGCAAAGTCGTCGACCAGGGCTCCCAGCCTTCAGTGTCTCCGGACGGAAAACAGATCGCGTTCGTTGCAGGTCCACTCCTGCATCGGCGAATTTGGCTCGCTGCAATCTCCGGAGATTCGCCAAGGGAACTGCTCGGGGCAGATGGCGATTTGTTTGGCAACATCAGTTGGTCGCCGGATGGCAGCAAGATCGCTTATACGACCGCGAGATACACCTATGGATACGGAACCAAGGGCACAATCGCGGTTGCTGATGTAGGCAAGCTGGATGTGGCAGGAGAGCGCGTCAGCGCCAGCGCCGTTCTGTCCGCGGCTGGACTCGACGCTCCCATGGTGTGGACTCCCGACGGACGCCTCATCTACACCCTCCAGGAGCAACGACCGCGACAGGAGGATTCGAATCTTTGGTCGATTGGACTGAATGCCGATGGAAAAACAAGCGGCACCGCCATCCGCCTGACCGATGATCAAGGATACGTTTTCAATGTAAGTACAGCGAGCGACAGCAAACGCGTGACATATGTGAAAGGCGTTCCACAGCCGGATGTCTATGTCGCAAAGCTGCAGCCTTCAGGCGCCATTGACGAGCCTCGAAGGCTCACACTCGATGATCGGCGAGACTACCCCTATGACTGGACGCCCGACAACAAATCGGTAATCTTCACCTCTGACCGAACTGGGGTGTTCGGTATTTACAGGCAGTCGATCAATGAAAGCTTGCCCGAATTACTGCTGGCGGGCAGTCTACAGTGGATGCAGCCCCGGATGAGCCCGGATGGAACGCAGATTCTGTATTTGGCGAGTCCGAACCGGTCGGATTCGAACTACGCGGTGCCGCTAATGAGCATACCGGTGGCGGGCGGCCCATCCCGCGAATTGGCTAAGGCCAAATGGATCAGCAACCTTCAATGCGCCCGCGCCCCCGCGAATGTGTGCGTGTATAGCGTGATCAACGATGCGGGCCTCACATTCTTCCGGTTTGATGCGTTGCTGGGTGGAGGGACACAATTCCTTAGGATTAAGGACGAGCTGGCGGAGGCTTATAACTGGACTTTGTCACCGGACGGAACCACGCTTGCGATCGCCAAGGGTAAGTGGGGTAGCGACGAGGAACCCCGCATCCGCCTGGTGTCTTTGGACGGCGGTCCCGACCACTGGCTGATCATTCATGGTTGGCCGGGTTTTATTTCGATCGACTGGGCCGCCGATAGCAAAAGCATATGGGCGGCCACCGCCGGTGAAAAAGAGAACGCACTGTTACGAATCGACCTGCAGGGAAACGCCCGCGTCGTGTGGCGGCCAAAGAATGTCGGCGTCAGCTGGGCGATCCCTTCCCGCGACGGAAAAATGCTGGCTCTCCACGTCCATAGCAGTAGTGCCAACGTATGGATGCTCGATCACTGATCTTAAGGGATCTCAGAGGGTGCCCCACTTCTGGCCGAATTTGCCAGAAGTGGGGATGTGACTTTCACACTCAGCTAGAAAGCCCAGCGCAGCGAGAACTGGATCAACCGCGGCGTGCCCGTCGAGTTCACGATCTGACCAAACGGACCGTTCCCCGTGTTCCCAGCATTGACCCACGCAAGATACGCCTCGTAGTCGGTCACTGCCGGGTTCGCGAAGTTGGCGTGATTCCATGCATTGAAGAAATCCGCCGTGAATCGTACTTCGTTCCGCTCGTTGATCTTGAAGTACTTGATCAGCGAAATATCCCAGTTCTGTTCGTACGGTCCGCGATATATGTTCCGGCCTAGGTCGCCAAACCCTGTCGTGCAGCGATTGCTGTCGCCCGCGGCACATGCGGTCGGGTATAGCAAAGGAGCAGTCGTGAACGCCGCCGGACTTAGATATCCTCCGAGCCGTTCGTGAGTACTGCCGCTCGTCATCCCGCCCCCGACAGTTGCGCCAGGTGCCAGGCTCGCGCCCAGCAGCGGCGTACTGCCTAGCCCCAGGAAGGCATCGCCAGCTCCGGAATCGAGCACAGAAAACGGTGTTCCGGATTGGAATATCGTAACTCCGCTGACCGACCACCCGCCCAATGCAGCATGAGCAACTCCCGTCGCATGCGCAAAGAAAGGCAACTCGTAGACATAGCTGACCGACAGCCGATGTTTCCTATCGAAGTCCGAGAGTCCACGAGACGCATTGATGTTGCTTTGATCGTTGTACGCAGTGTTGAACGCCGTGTTTCCACTGGAAGTGGCGTCAATGTTCTTCGAGAACGTGTACGCGGCCTGCAAGTAGTTCGCGCCCCAACGCCGCGACAGCGTCGTCTGCAGCGAGTGATAGATCGAGTACGCATCATTGGCAAAGATCTGATACCCGCTATACCCATTCAGCCCAGGCCTAGGCGTGCGTGCGATGGCATTGGAAAAGGTGTTATCGGTAATCTGGTGTGGGGTCCCGTTTACGTCGGTGACCGTGAACGGGTGATCAGGAGTCGCATTAACCGATTGGATGCCATCCCGCGTTTCCCGCAGATGTATTCCCCGTGTTCCCACGTATCCCAGTTCCAGCACCCATTTCTTCCCAAGTTCCTGCTGCACGGACAGGTTCCATTGCTGCGTGTTGGGGACTTGGAAGTGCCGCGGCACTTCGAGCACGAAAAGATTCTGTGTAGAGTTCACGCCCGGCCCACCTGTGCACGCATAGCTGCCGTCGCCTAGCGGATTGTCAGGAGTGAAACTGACTAACTTCGCCAAGCAAGGAATCCACGCACCCGAGAGCGTTCCTGCCATCGGAACCGCGTTAGAGTTATCTTGCGGC
>Ga0335080_10005458_pt1 | contig 13090 bp, 10 predicted proteins | sample Lox_Sample_34_FD_206720 | JGI IMG/M metagenome (GOLD analysis project Ga0335080, IMG submission 206720) | Soil microbial communities from Loxahatchee National Wildlife Refuge, Florida, United States - Lox_Sample_3.4 | ecosystem: Environmental > Terrestrial > Soil > Wetlands | place: USA... | reverse complement strand
CGGCAGTTCGGCAAGCGCCTCCTGCCGCTTCCGGGCGGGCGAATTTCGAGAGCGGATGGATTCACGGCACTCTCCTGAACCGAAAGTCGATTCTACTATGGATGCCGGGGGGCTGCTGTGTCCGGCGAGATGCGGACACACGGTGGAGGCGCAGAAGAGGGTGCAGGGCCCAGCCCTCAAATCCGGGGACAGGCGCAAGGCGGTAGTCCGGCAGCGTCCACGGCGTGGACCGGGCGCAAGAGGTGCGGCGCAGAATCTTGAGAACATCGGCGCCACGGAATCACCAACCCAGCAGTGATCGGGCTCTTCCGTACGCGCATCCGGCATCCGCTGTATCCAGCGGTCCGCGCCACGCCCGCGGCGTCATCCTTCGGCCGAACCGCGGCGCTGTCAGGAACGTTTCCTCAGCTCACGCAGGCCGGATTGAGGCGCGTCGCAGTGCGCCGCGCGGTCTTTGTGCTGCAGAAGGAAAGCGACCCACTGCTCACCGACGCCCAGCGCGATGAGTTGTGGCAGCTATTTCGCGTGCCCGTCTACGTGCTGCTGCTCGATAGCAGCCAGAAAGTCTGCGCGTACGAATGTGAAGCGCATGAGGGCCTCCACCTGCGGCCGAACGAACACCGCCGGATTCCGCCCGGCGCCGACACCTCCCCCTGCGGCTGTGGCCGCCCCGGCCCTCGCCTCCGTTACCGGGGGGCGGCGCTCGCCAGCCCGCTCCTGGCCGGCTGAGGAGGGCGAACCGGCCAGGCGGCGTGTGGCGCCGGCCTCCGCCTGCCATCCGCATACCGTGGGGCGAATTCGCCCCACGGCGAGAGGCCTAAACTGCTGAAAGCAAAATAACGGGCTGTCGTTTTGTGGGGCAAAATCGCCCCACGTTCCGGCCACTTGCGCGAAAACGACCGGAGGCGGCGCCGGCGGGGGACGAGCAACCCCCGTTTCCACTGTGGCACGCCGGTGTCAGCGCGGCGTGCCGTAGAACAGGACAGACGGCGCTAAACCGTTCGGAAATCGAGCTCAGAAATATTTCGGGCCTGCGTCACCGGGCGGCAGCCAGTACGGCTTCCGCGGCGGCCTGGCCGCAGGCGGCAGCGCGGTAGCCCTGTTGCTCCAATGCTTCCTTCAAGGCTTCGAGGACGAGCAGCACATTTTGCGCGGTGGAGCCGTAACCCATCAGGCCGATGCGAAATATCCTGCCCGCCAGCGGGCCGAAGCCGCCGGCGATTTCCATGCCGCGTTGTTGCAGCAAATACTGCCGCACCTTGGCGTCGTCGACTCCCTCGGGCACGCGCGGCGTGTTGAGAGTCCAGAGGCGGTGTCCGTCGGCGACATGCATGCTCAGGCCCATCGCCTCGATTCCGGCCACAAACGCCAGGTGGTTGCGGCGGTGCCTTTCCCAGCGGTTTTCCCTGCCCTCTTCGGCGACCATGGCCAGGCCTTCGCGCAGCGCGTAGAACAGAGTCGCCGACGCCGTGTGATGATACTTGCGCCCGCTGAAATAGGTGTCCAGCAGTTCGAGGTCCAGGTACCAGGATTCCACCGGCGTTTTGCGGGCCCGCAGCCACTGCAGAGCTCGCGGCGAAGTGGTTATCGGCGAGAGTCCCGGTGGGCAGCCGAGGCCCTTCTGGGTGCAACTGTACGCGATGTCGATGCCGTTTTCATCCACCAGCACGGGCATGGCGCCCAGGCTGGTAACGCAGTCGGCGATCACCAGGGCACCCACCTCGTGCGCGGCCTCGCATGCCGGCCGGGCCTGGTTGTACATACCGGTGGACGTCTCGGCCTGGACCAGCGCCGCCACCTGCGGCCGCTCGCGCCGGATGAAGTCGCGAACTTCCTGCGGGTCGAAGGGCTCGCCCCAGTTCTTCGCCAGCCTTACGACTTCGGCGCCATGGCGGCGCGCCATTTCTCCAATGCGATCGGCGAAGAATCCATTGGTCAAGAGAGCGAATTTGTTCCCGGGCAAGGTGAAATTGGCGACCGCCGCTTCCATACCGGAGCTGCCCGTCCCGGAGAGGGCGAGGTTGCGCTGATTCGCAGTCGAGAAGGCGTAGCCCAACAGCGAGCGAATCTCATCGGCGACCTGAAAGAAAAACGGGTCCAGGTGCCCCACGACAGGCTGCTGCATGGCCTGGTACACGCGCGGCGCCACGAGGCTGGGTCCGGGGCCAAACAAGAGCCGCTGCGGCGCCTCCAGGGGCGGATAGGTGTGCGACATAAGCCTTCAGTGTATCGCCGGGGAGCCGGCCCAGAGCAGTGGGATCCGGGCGGGGCGCAGAGCCCACGCCAGCCTCAGCGGTTGTATTGCGGCGTGACGCCGCGCAGGTTCTGCCACACCCGGTTGCAGGTTTCCAGGAGGCCGGCGGAGAGCGGGCCGCCATTTTCCATGGCCGCCAGGTTCTGCTGCAAGTGCTCGATGCTCGAAGCTCCCAGAATGATGCAGTCGACCGGGGTGTGGTGGACCAGCCAGTTGATGGAGATGTCGGCCAGAGTGCGTCCGGCCTGGCGGGCGGCAGTGGTCAACTCGTCTACAGCGTCGAAGTATCCCGGGTGCCAGTAGCGATTCAGATAGAGCTGGTTGTTGTGGAAACGCGTCCCCGGCAGCGGCTGCTCGCGCCGCTGTTTGCCGGTGAGCAAGCCGCCGGCGAGCGGATTGTAAACCACGGTGGAGACGCCGAAACGGCGGCACATGGCCAGGTACTCCTGCTCGATGGCGCGGGCCAGCAAATTGTACATCGGCTGGGAGACGTAGGGCGGCGTGAAGCCGTTCTGTTGTGACAGACCGATCATCTCCACCACCTGCCACGCGGCGTAGTTCGAGCAGGCCGGGTAACGAACTTTGCCGGCCTTGACGATTTCGTCCATGGCGGCCAGGGTTTCTTCGATCGGCGTCTGCCAATCGGGCGCGTGCAAGTAATACAGGTCGAGGTAATCGGTCTGGAGGCGTGCCAGCGTCAGGTCGATGGCTTTCCGGATGGCTCCGCGCGAGAGGCCCTGCTCGTCGGGCGCCTCACCCATCTTGAAGCGCACTTTGCTGGCGAGGACCACGTTGCCGCGGCGGCCCCTGAGAATCGCGCCGAGCGTCGTTTCCGCAGCGCCGGCGTTGTACATATTGGCGGTATCGAAAAAGTTGACGCCGTGATCGAGGCACAGGTCGACCATGCGGCGGGCCTCCGCCTGATCGGTCTGCGAGGCGAACGTCATGGTACCGAAGCAGGCCCGCGAGACGGCCAGACCAGTGTGGCGGAGGGTGCGGGTTTCCATCACTCCAGGATACGGAAGGTGTACATCTTCCCCAGGGAAGTGTTGCTGGAAGACATGCTGCCGCCGGGCGGCAGGAAGCCAAACTCGCCCGCGCCCAGGGTAGCGGGGAGGAGCACTTTGTAGGTACGGGGCGCGACTTTCTTACCCTCGAAGGGAATCATGTCGCGGGTGGCGCCGCCGGAGACGTGCATGACGCCGCCGGTGACGGTGCGGAACTCGCGATTGTCGGTGTTCTCATGCAGGTGGAGGAGCTGATACTCGGTAATCGCCACGCCTTCGGGCGTGTAGATCAGAGCTTCGACCGGAAGCGACAGCGAGTTTCGGCTATGCGGGCCCTGGATGTGGCCATTGACATCGCCCTTGACGACGCCGGCGGTGGCGATATGCTTCATGACGCCGCCGGTTTTCCAATTGACCACCTCAGGCAGCATTTCCTCCCATTGGCCTGCTTTGCGGTAGTAGACGCCGATCTCCATGTCCTTCGGCAGATCCACGGCCTCGGCCGGGGCAGGAGCGGCCGCAGCCGGAGCCGCCGCTCCGGCGGCGGGAGCGGCCGCGTTGGCCATCATCATGGCGCCGATCACTTTGTCACTGACGCCAGCTTTCTTGAGGGCGATCAAGTCGTCAGTCGCAGTGGAGTAGCTGCCCGCTTGGCCTTTGATGGAGGTGATCACGAGGTCATCGCTGAGACCCGCTTTCACCATCTTGATAATCGCGTCGTTATTGAGCGTCTGCTGCGCCCAGGCGGCCCCAAGGAACAAAACCGCCAGAATCACCGGTACCCTCACTCGCATCCTGGACTCCTCCTACCGGGTTCGAGTTTACACTGCGATCGACGGGGTGCGCAAGACGGCGTTGGAGGCGCTGTCGAGGGTTTGCCGAGGGACCCTGCACTCGGTCTGCACCGCGGGGGGACGGGGCGCAGGCAGAGTTCAGTTGGACGGCGCGCCGGTCAAGGCCTTCAGGTAGCGGTAATAGAAATCAACGCCATCGTAGTAAGCGGACACTCGCAGGCGTTCGTCTTTGCCGTGGGCGCGCACGTCGTCGCGATCGATGGCGAGCGCGGAGAAGCCGAAGCTGGGGATGCCGGCCGCGTTGGTGTATTTGCTATCGGAGGCGCCGGTCTCCATGTCGGGAACGACCGGCGCACCGGGCCAGAAGTGCGCGGCCAGCCGTTCGAGCGGCTCGAGCACGTCGGCGCGCGGGGTCACCGGGGGCAGAGACTTTGCCGCCGGGGCGTGGTCGACAGGTTCGCCGGTGGAATCGCTGATATAGCTCACCGAGACGGCAGGGTCGTCGGCGATGCGCAGCAGATGCAGGCGCACCTCCTCGGCCGAATGGCCCGGGAGAATGCGGCAGTTGACGATGGCGCGGGCGCTTTGCGGCAACGCATTATTGGCGTGGCCGGCTTCCAGGCGGGTGGCGACGCAGGTGGTGCGAACCAAGGCGTTGAATTGGGCGACGCGCTGGAGGCGGCCGATGGCAGCCTGGTCGGGAGGCTCGGCGAGCATGGCGCGAATGTCCGCCGCGGTTGGCGCGGACTCGACTCGCGCCAGGGAAGCGAAGTAGCCGCGCGTTACCGGGTTGAGTTCGAAAGGAAAGGGCGAGCGCTCGAGACGCCCGAGCGCGCCGGCCACGTGGTAAATGGCATTGTCCGGCACGGGCAGGGAGCTGTGGCCGCCGGGGTTGACGGCTTTGAGCTCAAAGTCCGCGTAAAGTTTCTCGGTGGATTCCACTTCGACGTCGAGCGGGCGGCCGCGCTCCGTGGTAATGCCGCCCGAGTCCGGGTTGAGCGCATAGTCCGCGTCCACCAGGTCGCGATGGTTCTTCAGCAGCCAAGACACACCGTTGGAGGTGCCACCCTCTTCGTCGGCGGTAAGGGCGAGAATGATGTCGCGGTTCGGACGGAAGCCTTCGCGCCGGAAGCGGACGAGGGTGGTGACAATTATGGCGTCGGCGCCTTTCATATCCTGGGTGCCGCGCCCGTAGAAATAGCCGTCCTTTTCTACGAGTTGAAAGGGGTCGGTAGTCCAATCCGCGCGGCGCGCTTCCACGACATCCAGATGCGCGATGATGAGGATCGGCTTGGGCCCGCCCGGGCTCGACGCGCGCAACCGGGCCACCAGGTTTCCTTTGCGCTGATTGGGCCCCAGCACGGAAAGATCTTCGGCGGCAAAGCCGGCGGCCAGGAGACGTTGGCGCATGGCTTCGGCGGCGGCAGTGGTGCTGCCAACGGAATCCGTCGTATTGATCTCGATCAACTCCTGCAAAATGCCGCGCGAGAGCGCCCGGGTTGGTTCGTCGAGCGAGGCGGCAAAGGCCGGCGCAAGCAGGAGGGCAGGAAGGAATCGAGTCAGCGTCATGGCGGATGGAAGCTACGATTCTAGCTTACGCAGCCGACGATGCGATGGGCGCCGCGCCGGTCTATTACGTACTGAGAGTGAGCTACCGGACTATAAGCCGGTTTCTGTACCCGTGAGGGCGACAGTCATTCCTCTAGACCTGCCATCGCTGACAGGCTCAAGCAACCTACCCGGGAGTCCAGCGGGACGAGCCGCCCCTTCTCCCCTATTTGGTCTTGCTCCGCGTGGGGTTTGCCCTGCCGGCGGGATTGCTCCAACCGCGGTGCGCTCTTACCGCACCATTTCACCCTTACCCCAAACGATGAGAGACCAAAGCCTTCCACCGCGCAGGGCGGTATCTTTTCTGTGGCACTTTCCGTGTCCCGCGAAGGACCCCGGCCGTTAGCCGGCACGCTGCTCTATGGAGACCGGACTTTCCTCCCCCGTTTCCGGAGGCGACTGCCCATCCGGCAGCTCACGCACCCGATTATCTCACGGCATAGGGGGAAATCCGAAGCATGCGGCCGGCGTGTATCGCACGGTACGCGCGGCGAGGCTGGCAGGCGAGTCTTGGGAAGAAAATCGGTGTTTCCGGTGTAAAATATAGCAATAACGGCTCAGGTCTTGGGAGCGAGCCAATACCGGGACCGGCGCTGTATGTAGTTTGGACCGGCCCAGGAAACCCCGGCTTGCTTCTTGTTTTGGAGGACGGGACACAAGGGTAACCGATGCCGGGCGGTTCCCGCCCAGCCGGATTCCGTTGAGGAGATTACAAAAACAATGAAAAGAATTGCAGCGTTCACCGCGCTCGGAGTGATGACGTCGGCCCTGTTTGCACAGGGTCTGAATGCGCCGGCGAGCCAGACCAAAGACGACTGGGAGGAGATCAACTTCGAGTTCAACTCTTCGATCCTGTCGGACGGCTACCCCAGCTTGCTGCGTCTCGCCGACCTGCTGAGCCAGCATCGCGATTACCGGGTTGCGGTAATCGGGAACACCGACTTTGTCGGTTCGCATCCCTACAACGACAAGCTGGCCCTGGCACGCGCCAATACGGTGAAGCAGTTCCTCGTCAAGTATGGCGCTGCCGATGAGCAGGTGTCGGTGAGCGGCGAAGGCAAGCGCCAGCCGGAAGTGGACAACAAGACCAAAGAAGGCCGTTTCATGAATCGCCGCGTGACGCTGCGGGTGACGGATGGCAAAGGCAAGCTGATGAAGGAAGGCGGCATCAGCGAAGTGGTGCCGGCCTTGCAAGCCTGGCAAGATCAGATGACGAAGAAGCAGCAGGAATGCTGCGACGCGATTCTGAAGCGCCTGGACAAGCTGGACGACATTCTGGCGGCTGTGAAGGCACTGCAGGGCGAGAACGCGGCGTTGAAGGGTGAACTGGCCGACCAGCGCAACCAGATCAACACGCTGAAGGACCAGATCAACAACGCGGCCAAGCCGCTGACCGAAGCCGAGACGACCGCGGTGGTTCACAAGGAGGCGGTCAATGCGGTGGACGAGGCGCGGAAACACAATCAGAAATTCTCGCTGTTGGGGATCAACGTCGGGCCGACGTACGGATCGAGCAGCCGCGGCAACGCGACGTTCGATGCGAACGGCCGATTCTTCTCGCCATTTGGCGGAGACGGCACGCACGCGGTGCAGGCGCAGGGCGAGTATATTTACAACTCGCAGGCGCAAGAAGCGCAGTTCGACCTGGGCCTGGTAAACCGCTGGGGCAACGTGCAGGCCGGCGTGTTTGGGAGTTTCAAATACCTGAACTACAAGCAGTACCAGAACGGCGGCGGGCTGGGCCAAGGAGCCTTCCTGCTGGATTACATTTTCGGCCGCGGCCGCATCGGGGTATTCGGCACGCAGGGTTTCAAGAACTACGCCGTGCTGAACAACCAGACGCTGGCTCCGGGCGTTTTCCTGCAGACCTATGCGAAAGTGGTGAACCAGTACGGCGCCGACGCCCTGGTGGGCGTTTGGGGCAACGCGTACCTGCAAGGGAACCTGGGGCTGTTGCGCCGCGAAGTGAACGGCGGCAACACGGTAGGCGGCGAAATCAAACTGACGCAACCGCTGAATTCGCGGATCGCCTTCACTGCAGCGCTGGACTACAACCAGACGGGTGTCGCTTCCACCGGGAACGGGCAGGTGATGTTCGGGCTGGAAATGGGCAGTTACATCCATCCCAAAGACTACGGCAGCGTGAAGACGCCGGTGCCGATGGACGTTCCGCGCGTGCGCTACGAATTCGGCACGAGGCGGGTGGGCACCAGCCCGCCGGTGGCCAATGCCGGTCCGAACCAAGTGGGAGTGCCCGCGGGCACGATCACCCTCAACGGATCGGGATCATACGATCCTCTGGGTGAAGCGCTCACCTATGCGTGGTCGGAAATCTCCGGACCCACGGTGACGATCAACAATGCCAACCAGGCAGTGGCGACATTTACGGCCGCCGCCGGCCAGAGCTATACCTTCCTGCTCAAGGTGACGAATACGGACGGAATCTCCGCCCAGGCCAGCACGCTGGTCAGCACGGCATCGGGCAAGTCGCAGATTGTGGAGTTCACGGCGCAGCCGGCGGCGATCACGGCAGGCCAGAGTTCGACGCTGAGCTGGGTGATCAAGAACGCGACATCGGCCAGCATCTCGCCGGACATCGGTTCCATCGACCCCAACACAGGATCGGTGGCGGTGACGCCGACGGCCACGACCACTTATACGCTCACGGCGACGGGCCCCAACGGCAGCTCGACACAGAGCGTGCAGATCACGGTGGGCGCATCGACGGCGCAGATTATCCGTTTCGAGGCCAGCCCGCGCACCATCGCGGCCGGCGCTCAGTCCACGTTGAGCTGGACCACAAGCGGCGCGAGCACCATATCGATTTCGCCGACTGTCGGCACGGTAACGGCCAACGGAAGCACCACCGTGTCGCCAGCGACGACGACCACTTATACGCTGAGCGCGACTGGCACCGACGGCAAGACGGTGACCGCTCCCGTGACAGTGACCGTGACCGGTTCCGCCATCCCGCAGATCGTGACCTTTGTCGCCACGCCGCAGAGTATTTCGCCGGGCCAATCGACGAAGATCTGCTGGCAGGTGACGGGATCCACCAGCATCTCGATTACCCCGGGGGTTGGCAATAACCTGAACGCGAACGATTGCGCGACGGTGACGCCGACTTCGACCACTACGTACACCCTGACAGCCACCAACGCGGTGGGCCAGGTGCAGGGCAACCTGACGGTGAACGTCGGGCTGGTGCAGATCCTCTCGTTCCAGGCCAACCCAGTCAGTTCGCCGGTAGCCGGAGCCCCGGTGACGCTATCGTGGACGACGGCGAACGCCACCTCTGTGGTGTTGACGGGTGCGGACATACCGCCGATGACATTGCCGGTGAACGGCTCTTACACGGCGAACCCGATTACCAACGAAACCTACACACTGACCGCATACGGACCTGGAGGCCAGACCGTGAGCGTCAGCATCTCGGTGTTCGTCAGGTAACTCAGACCCTGTATCGAAAGCGGCGACGGGCGGTCCCTTGCGGGCCGCCCGTTTTGCTTTGCAGGCGGGAAATCCATTCCAAACAAGGCCGGCAAGCCGGGCATTACCAGGCGCGGCGTAAGCGCTGAGCAGGGAGAGGCGCTACCGCGCCTTCCTGGTAAATGAATTCACCACGCTTCATGGTGAGGTGCACGAGGTTCATGCCGGAGTAGTGGCCGAGTTCCCGATAGTCGGAGACGTTGAACACGACGAGATCGGCCGGCTTACCGTGTTCGATAGACCCGGCCGCGGCGGCGCAGCCCAAGGCATGGGCGCCGTTGATGGTGGCCGCGAGCAGAGCTTCGGCCGGAGTCAACCGCATCTCACGCACGGCCAGCGAAACGACGGTCTGCATATTGAGCATGGGACTGGTGGAGCGGTTGAAATTGCTGCCCAAGGCGATGGCGGCGCCAGCGTCGATCAAGGCGCGCGCAGGGGCCGGGCGGCAGCCGATGTGGAAAGCCTGGCCAGGCAGAAGGGTGACAATGGGGCCGGCGGCCAGCCGGACCACGTCCGCCGGAGCAATGGTTTCCAGGTGGTCAACGCCGGCGAGACGGAGATCGCACGCCAATTCGACCGCCTGGCGGGCGCCATCGCCTTCGGCATGCAGGCGGCAGGCAAAGCCGAGCCGGGCAGCGGTCTGCAGATAGCGCCGCAGCAGCGGCTGGCGGCTTTCGGCAGGGCTCCATTCTACGTCAGCAAACTGGGCCAGGCACCGGCGGCGCAGCAGCGGGAGCAGTTCGCCGCAGGCGGAAGCAACAGCCGCTTCCGCGGCGGCGGGCCCATCGCCGGCGCCGGGCAGGGACAACAGGAAGGTGGGCACGATATCGACCGGGTCGTGCCGCAGGAGAGACAGGGCGCGCAGCAGTTTCAACTCAGCGCTTTGGCCACCTCCGCAGCCGGTCTTGACCTCAACGGTGGTAGTGCCGTGGCGGGCCATTGCCTGCAGATAATGGCGCATTTGCGCAGCGGCTGACTTTGCGGTGGAGGCCTTGAGGGCGTTCAAAGGCAAGGCAGCATCCGCCGGAGTCCAGCCCGGAGGGGGAAACGCCAGGTGGGTGTGAGCATCCACGAACCCCGGCACGACGATTCGGCCCGCCGCGCTGATCTCGATGGCGCCGCGCGCCGCTTTCAAGTTCTCGACGCGCCGCGTGAGGCCGACTTCTTCGACTCGCCCATCGCGGATCAGCACCGATCCGTCGGCGATGAGTCCCGTTTCACCGAGGAAAGAACCGCGGCGGGCCTCCCGCGGGCCGCGCATGGTAAGCAACTGGCGCGCGCCCCGAATCAATATTGCCCCCGTGTGTTCTCGCCCCCTGACAAGAATATAGCATCCGGCGTAATAGTATTAACGAGGGCGGAATGAAGCAGCGCAAGGCAGGGAAGGCGGAGCAACGTGTTCTCAAGACGCTGGAACGAGTGTTTTCCAAGGCCGGAAGAGGATCGCGCAGCGAGGCACGGCGATGGATCGGCGAAGGCCGGGTTCGCGTGAACGGCGTGACCGTGCGCAGCCCCGACCACTGGATCGACCTGGAGCGGGATCACATCACGCTGGATGGCAAGCCGGTCACGGCCCAGCGCGGGGTTTACGTGCTGCTGTATAAGCCGAAGGGTTACCTGACGACTTACAAAGACCCGGAAGGCCGCCCCACAGTTTTCGACCTGGTGCAGGACGCGGGCGGATGGCTGGCGCCGGTGGGGCGGCTCGATTTAGATACCAGCGGACTGCTGCTGCTGACGAATGACACGGCATTTGCCGATCACGTGACGAGTCCGGAGCACCTGGTGCCGAAGACATACCAGGTGAAGACGGCCACGCTGTTGAGCGAGGAACAGCTGGAACGGCTGCGCGGCGGCGTCGAACTGCACGATGGGCCGACGCGTCCGGCGACGGTGCGGCGCGTGCGAGACAGCGCGCGCCACACGGTGATCGAGATGGTGCTCACGGAAGGCCGCAACCGGCAGGTGCGGCGGATGGTGGAGGCGGCGGGCAGCCACGTGCTGAAGCTGGTGCGCACGGCGATCGGACCGCTGGGCATCGGCGAACTCGGCATCGGCAGATGGCGGCACCTGACCGATGAGGAGATCGCAGCTCTCGGGGGGCGGCGGCGGACGGCGGCTACTTCGAATACCAGCGAAGGGAGACCTGGGGCGAAATCAAGGTCCCGCGCATGTAATAAAGGGCGTGCGTGGAAGTCTTGAAGTGGAACGCGCGGACGCCGCCGCCTAACTCGAAGTGGCCGAAGCGGAGGTTGAGGCTGGCGTCGGAGTCCCAGAGGGTCCAGCGATGGGGAAAGGCGAAGCCGGAGCCGTCAATCTGCAGGCGCACGTACTTAGAAAGGTACTCGGCGACGCCCAAGCCCAAGGTGGGCGAAATAATGGCATGGCTACCTTTGGCCTGATAGGTGATGGGCTGGCCGTTCGCTCCGTAGAGGGGTCCGCCGGAGGGACCGGTGATGGGCAGAAGGGGCGCGTCAAATCCGCTCACCACATTGACGTATTGGACCTGCCAGAGAGTCTTCAGGCGGAAGCGGCGGCTCTCCACCGGATAAGGCCAGGTGAGGTACTCGAAGGAGAACTTGACGTCCTGGATGTGGAAGTCGGTGGAAATCAGGACGTTCGGGTCATAATTCTGTCCCCAGAGGGTGAGCGGAGTAGCGGAGGTAAAGTCGCCGGCGGCGCGGGTGGTGAAGGCGGAGACGACGAGAGCGTTGTGCAAGCCCATGGCGAAGCCGATCTCGGCGCTTTCGCCAAGCTTGGGGCGGCCTTGGAAGGTGATGAGGGAGTTGTTGGTGATTCCCGAGGCTCGGCCTTTATCAAAAATCGGCTGCCCGGTGGGCTCAGAGCCCCCGACGCCGAGCCAAATGCCGGATTCGCCGGGCATGCGGACGTCCGGGTACTTCGGGAGCTCGGGCGGAGCGGTGATATTAGGCTGGCCGGTTTGCCCGGGCGGCTGGGTGGAAGGCTGCGCGGCGGGCGGGTTCTGCGGATCCTGCTGCGGGGATGCCTGTGGATCGGCGGGGGCCGAGTTCGCATCGGCAGGCGCAGCGACGTCAACGGCCGACGCAGCGGGCTCTGCAGGCTGCGCCAGCGCGCAGTACGCCCAGGACAAAACACAAACCAACACCATGGCCGATTTCTTCACGTATTCCTCTTTGTCCCGATTTAGGATGGACCCGGATGCCGCCAGACCCCGATGCACGGGTCAGGCCAAATGCCGCCTTCGACGCCGCTCTCCTATTTTGCCTCAACGCGGTGCTGCCGCGCACATCGGGTGCTGGGGGGTGTAGTGACGGAGAGGCCACAGGTGTGAATGGGATGGCGGCGTGCTTGCGGGGCAGCGGGCGGGGCGAGGGCGTTGGGGAGGCGATGATCCGGCAGGGCTGCGGCAACGGCGAGCGGGTTGCCGGCCGACGGCATCGGGACTCCGGCCGACGCTACAATGAATGTTTCTATGCCATTGCAGGAAGTGGTGGAAGCCGAAGGGCACCTGATCGACTCCCACATCATGGAGAACATCTTCGACACGGTGGTGCAACAGCATGGGCGTTTCGAGGTGGAGGAGTTCCGCATCGGGCGCACCAACAGCGAGCCATCCTACCTAAGGCTCCGCGTGACCGGCGCCGACCAGAGCGCGATGGACCGGCTGCTGGAGACGCTGCTGCTGCTGGGATGCGCCCCGGTGGATGCGAGCGACGCCACCCTGCGGGAGGTGGAGCGAGACCGGTGCGCGCCGGAGGATTTCTATTCGACCACGAACCACCGGACTTACGTGCGCCACGGCGAACAATGGATTGAGGTGGAAAACCAGCGCATGGATGCGATGGTGGTGGTGGACGGCGGGCGGGCGCGATGCAGGAGGCTGCGCGACTTGCGGCGCGGCGACCGGATTGTGACGGGGTTGCGGGGCATCCGGGTGGTTCCGGAGTCGAAAGAGC
>Ga0335080_10005457_pt1 | contig 13091 bp, 8 predicted proteins | sample Lox_Sample_34_FD_206720 | JGI IMG/M metagenome (GOLD analysis project Ga0335080, IMG submission 206720) | Soil microbial communities from Loxahatchee National Wildlife Refuge, Florida, United States - Lox_Sample_3.4 | ecosystem: Environmental > Terrestrial > Soil > Wetlands | place: USA: Florida... | reverse complement strand
TTTTGCGCGGTTTTGCTGTCGCCTTCTTGGCCATTGTCCTGTCCGGTAGTCGCAGACTTACGGGACCGCCGCCGCGCCTGCGCCGCCTTGCCTAGCAGAAGAGCCGCCGACACCGCCGAGCCCCACGCCAGATATTTCAGGCCGGATTTTGTCCGGAACGGGATCGGCGCGATTTCAGTCGCATGCGCGGGAGCGTTTTCGGAGATATCCACAGCGCTTCCAAGCCGCATGTTCTCCCAGTCGTAGGCGAACTGTTTCCCGCATTCCAGGCAGACCACGTAAGTTCCGCTGGGCGTCTCCTCCTGCTCGCCTCCGGCAGTCTTTCGCTTCACCGGCGTAAACGGAAAGGTCGTTCTCCGGTGTTTGCACGAAAACAGAAGGTCGAACAGCGCGCCGATCAATGCAGTCCTCCACCAGCAAGACCAATGTAGCATCTCGTTCAGGCTTTGCTTGAACGAATATCGGTACAGTACGTTACACTGGCTGAGATGGCAGCACAGAATCAGGCAAACGGGCGCGCACGCAATCACTACGTTCTCATCGTCTTCGATAGTTGCCGCTACGATTCCTTCACCAAAGCGCGGCCGCGCACCATCCGTAAGCTGGGCAAGCTGGAGCGGCGATGGTCGTACGCTTCCTGGACGGCGCCCTCCCATTACAACCTGCTGATGGGATTGATGCCGCACACCAGCCCGCATCACGTATACGCATCGGAATACTATAAGAAGGACTTCTTCAAGTTCAACGAGCGGCTTGGCGCCGGAGGCATCGAATTCAAATCGTTCGTGCCGCGCCTCTATCTTCCGGTTCTGTTGCAGAAACTGGGTTACCGTACCAATGCCATGGTTTCGCTTCCCGTCTTGAATCCCACCACAGTGCTCAACAGCGGTTTCGACTCCTACCGCCTGATGGAGAAGCACAACGATATGCGCGCCATGGTCCGCCAGATGCGCTTCCCAGAGGACCAGCCTTCCTTCCATCTGCTCAACGTGGGCGAGACCCACTATCCCTACGCTTTGCCGGATGAGCCCGAGGATCAGTGGCCGCGCGTCAGCGGCGTACACGGCGTGTTTAAGCATCTGGATGAAGCCATCGTAGGCGGCAAGCTGCGGCGCGGCCGGGAAAAAATGTTCGACAACCGCAAGCTCGCCAAGCTTCGCGACCGGCAGATCGAGGCCGTCAAATACCTGGACGGCGTGGTCGAAGAGCTGTTTGATCTCGTCCCGAAGAATACGTACATCACCATCACATCCGATCATGGCGAGCTGTTTGGCGAAGAGGGCTACTTCGGTCACGGGCCCATCTACCATGAGAAGGTTCTCGAAGTTCCCTTCCTCGAGGGCAAACTCCGATGAAACCCCGTCAGCCACTAACCGAGCCGCGACCGCCAGGGAGCGGTTGCCCGCTCAAGCTAAATCCGCACAATAGCTCCCTCGACGAATTTATCGGGTCAGGCAAGCTCCGATGAAACCCGGTCAGCCACTAACCGACCTGCGGCCGCCAGGGAGCGGTTGCCCGCTGGAGGCCATGTGTTGTCGAAAACCACCATCAAGCTGAATCCGGACCTGTGCCGGCGAGCGCAACGCATCGCCGAGCACGCCGGCTGCAGTTCGCTCGACGAGTTCGTCGAGCAGGTCCTCGAAAAAGAACTCGCGCACTTCGAAGAATCGGACACAAAAGAAGACATCATCAAAAAGCTCAAAATGCTGGGTTACCTTGAATGAAGCGCGTGCGCGCCGCTTCCTTATTGTTAAGTCTCGTGCTCGCCGCGCCCGCCTTGGCCGCGCCTGCCTATTGGACGCTCGTCTGGAGTGACGAATTTGACGGGCCGGCCGGCGCCGCTCCCGATGCTGCTAAGTGGGTCTACGATCTGGGCGGGAGCGGGTGGGGCAACCAGGAACTCGAGAACTACACCGACTCGCGCGACAACTCGTACCTGGACGGCTCCGGCAATCTGGTTATCGAGGCCCGCCAGCCGTCGCCGGGCCAGTACACTTCAGCGCGCCTCAAGACGCAGACGAAGTTCACGGTCGAGTACGGCAAGATCGAAGCGCGCATCAAGCTGCCCGCGGGTCAGGGAATCTGGCCGGCGTTCTGGATGCTGGGCGCGGGCGGCGGCTGGCCGCAGGGCGGCGAGATCGACATCATGGAGAACATCGGCCGCGAGCCCGCCATGGTTCACGGCACGGTTCATGGTCCGGACTACTCCGGCGACAAAGGCATCGGCCAAAGCTACACTCTGCCGGACGACCAGCGGTTCGCCGTCGGCTATCACGTCTTCGCCGTCGAATGGTCACAGAACAGCATCCAGTTCTTCGTCGACGGAAACCTCTATCACACCGTGACGCCGTCGTCGCTGCCGAAAGGCGCCCCCTGGGTGTTCAATCACCCGTTTTATCTGCTCCTCAACGTGGCTGTAGGCGGCTCCTGGCCGGGCAATCCGGACGCGACGAGTTCCTTCCCGCAAAAAATGCTGGTGGATTACGTGCGCGTCTACCAGCACCGCCGCCGGTTCAAAGCCAGGGGCGGACCTACCTTGTAGGACGAAAAACGTGGGTTGGCCTCACCCTCCCAAGTCGCTGGTAAATCGAGCGCGTAACCCACATGCGGCTCGCAATGGAACCGTTCCCGCGCACCAGGTGCGGGAAGCGCGAGCACGTGTCCGGCCGGGCGTCGTAAACCGTGCAGTCGTTGCCATCCAGAAAAACGCAGCCGCCTCTCTTGAAAATAGCTGTAACTGCCCGATTCGCAAAGCCCGTACGTCGCGAAACCGGGACTGGCTTCTGCGTCCCCAACGCATCGAATCCCAACCTTGCCGGCCCGCCCTCCGTGGACGCAGTTGCCTGGAAGCTGTGAAAAAATCGCGGCGCCCTCTTGAAAAAGAATGGCAAATGCGTAGACTCGATTTGTGGACACCAACGAAAACAAAAAAGAGTCGCTTCGTTTTGAGACCATCGATCGCTCACAGAGTGTCTTGCTCCCCGTTGATATCGAGGGACTCATCGGGGAAGAGCACGCCGCCCGCAATATTTGGAACTTTGTGGGTCGTTTGAATTTGGATGCCTTCGTGGCGGATCGCAGAGTGGTGGACGGCCAAGCGGGGCGGGATGCGATCCACCCGCGGTTGCTGATCAGCCTTTGGATCTACGCCATCACGCGAGGGATCCACTCAGCCCGCGAAATTTCCCGTCAGATGCGGTACGAGCCGGGGTTGCAATGGCTGGCGGGGCTGCGCGTAATCAATCATCACAGCCTCTCGGATTTCCGCAGCCAAAACGAGCAAGCGCTGGGTAAGCTGTTCGAGCAGGTGATTGCGCTCCTGCACATGAACCGGTTGGTGACGCTGGAGCGCGTTACTCAGGACGGCACCAAAATTCGTGCCGACGTCAACAAGAAGACCTTTTCGCGCGAGCAGAAAATCCGCGCGCATCTGGTGCTGGCGAAAGAACAGCTGGCGTACCTGGCGCGACAGGCGGAGCAGGAGCAGAGCACACGGAAGCAGAAAGCGGCGCAGCAGCGGGCGGCGCGCGAGCGGGCCCAGCGGTTGGAGAACGCGCTGGAAGAACTGCAACGGTTGCAGCGGGAAAAGAAGAACGAACGCGACAAACCGGCGCAGGCCTCGACCACCGATGCCGACGCACAATTCATGCGGACCTCGGATCATGGCGTGGCGCCGTGCTTAAACGTGCAACTCTCGGTGGACGGGGCGCATGGGTTCATCGTGGATGTAGACGTGGTGAAGCAACCGTCGGATAGTGCGCAGATGCTGCCCGCCATGGAGCGCCTGCAAGCGCGGTTCGGATCGTATCCGCAGGTGGCCATCGGCGATGGGGACTACACCAATTACGACACCGTGCTGGGCATGGCGGAACGCGGCATGGATTTCTACGGCAGTTGGACGGGGCGGACCGAGACATCGAGCGGACGCGGCACCAAGAGCCGCCGCGAAGACTACGAGGCCCGCCATTTTGGCTACGATCCGTGTCGCAATGAGATGGTCTGTCCGGAAGGCAAACGGCTGTCCTACCGGACCACCCAGCATCCTCATGCCGGAATGGAGGTCTACGTATTTGCCGCCCAAGCGGAAGACTGCCGCGATTGTAAGGCCCGGCCATACTGCTGTCCCGAGACGACGCTAACCCGACAGGGCCGGTCGGCCAGTATCGCCGTGCGGGCGGCAGCCATTGACCGCTTTGATCAGAAGATGCAGACGGCGGCGGCAAAGGCCATCTACAAAAAACGATCTCAGTGGGCGGAGTTTCCCCATCTCTGGTGGAAAGAAAAGCTGAAGTTCCGGCGATTTTCCGTGCGCGGCCGTATCAAGGCTCGCGCGCAAGCATTTCTCAGTGCGCTGACCTTCAATATCCAAAGGCTCATTCGCATTCAGCCGAGGCTAGCGGTGTAGGCCGCCAGTCGAGGGGAGCGAACCGCTCCCCGACCCAGCCGATCTGCGGTTGGTACGGGAAATCAATGCAGGCTCAGATTGCGGTCGCAGACTCGATTTCTTCACAGCTTCCTGTCCCGGCTTCGCCCCTTGCAGAATATTCCTAGCTCGTGCCTTCGCCGAATTTTCATCCTCGCGGGTGTCGCCGTCGGCGACATGCAGCTCAACTATCTCGTAAACTTCGTTTCCGCCTTAAATGCCTCGAGAGCGTTGTACACGATAGGGCAATAGCAGGCACGGTCGATGAACTGCCACATGCGGCTCGCAATGGAACCGTTCCCGCGCACCAGGTGCGGGAAGCGCGAGCACGTGTCCGGCCGGGCGTCGTAAACCGTGCAGTCGTTGCCATCCAGAAAAACGCAGCCGCCTTCAGTGCGTCGGAGAATTCGTCCTTCCTCGTCGCTCAACGTGACGTACTCCGCAAGAAATTCCGCTCGCGTGATGCCATGGTGCCGCGCCAGCCGGTCGATATCTCGATCACTCACCTGCACCGTCGCCACGCGGCAGCAGTTCGCGCAGACCGTGCAGTCGATTTCTTCCTCGATTTCTTCCGCAATGCGCCGGAACCGCCGTTCCGAATGATCGTGCGTTTTTAAATACCGCCGGAACCGCTCGTTCTCCGGCCGCTTCTTTTCGCCCAGCAACCGGATCTGTACCAGATCCTGAATCATCCGCTACCAGGATAACGGGAAACCGCGCTTTCCCTCACTCTCGCCGTGTCTCCGCATCCCCTTGTCCGCGATGCGTAGCATCGCCCGGTGCGAAGCGCCGGCTATTCGTATCGCAGCGCCGTCATCGGATCCACCCGCACGGCCCGCACCGCCGGCCCCAGCGTCGCAACCACTGCGACAGCCAGCAAAACTCCCACTACCCCGAGAAACGTCACCGGATCCGTAGCACTCAGCCCGGGCACCAGGAACATGGCCAATGGCCTCGTGGCGAACACAGCAATCCCCAACCCGATCGCTACCCCAATCATCACCAGCGACAGACTCTGCCGCACCACCATGCCGACGATCGCGCGACTGTCGGCGCCCAGCGCGATCCGCACCCCGATCTCCCGAATCCGCCGGCTCACCGCATACGCCAGCACTCCGTACAACCCAATCGACGCCAGCGCGAGCCCCAGCAGTCCCATGCTGCCCAGCAGCGCCGCGCCAATCCGGCTCGGCAGAAACGCAAATCCCAGGGCGTCGCGCATCGGCTTAACCTCGATTGCCGCCGACGCATCCAGCCGGCCGAGCGTCTGCACGATCTCTTTCACAACGTCTCGCGGCCGGGAAGAACGCACCAGGAAGTGCAGGTTGGCGTTCGACCCTCCTTCGCGGAGATAGGAAGTGTACAGCGCGAGTGGGTCCTCTTCTCCGAGTGTGAAGTATCTGCTGTTCTTGGCCACCCCGACTACGGTGGCGGGACTGCCGCCCCAACGAATCGTGTGGCCGATCGGGTTGGCTTTCCCAAACAGCCGCCAAGCTAAATTCTCATTCAGAATGACGGCCTCAGGCGCGCCGCTCCGGTCGGAAGGCAAGAACTCGCGGCCTTTGAGAATCGGGATCCCGATGGTCTTGAAATAATCCGGCGCGACGAAGTTGTAATTGAAGTCAGCGTGAACGGGCCTGTCGTTCAGGTCGGTGCGGATATCGGTGCCAATCGAGACATGATCATTCAGCGGTATCGCCCGGGCAACGCTGGCAGACTCGACGCCCGGCAGCGACCGCAATTGATCGAGAGCTTCGCGGATCCACGCGTGAGCCTTCTCTGGACCTGAGTGTTTTTCTGGGAAGTACTTCTCGGGAACCAGGCGCACGTAGGCCCAGATGGTGTGCTCGGCATCGAACCCCGGGTGCATCGTGAGCGCCTTTGTCATATTGCGGACAAACAAAAAGCCTGTGGCCAATAGCACCACCGAGACCGCAAGCTGCCCGATTACCAGCGCATTGCGAAGGGTCCAGCGCTGGTTTCCTGCCTGTCTTTGCTGGAGCTTCAAGGTATCGCTCACGCCCGTTCGCGTGGCTTTGAGAGCCGGCATGACCCCTGCCACCAGCGCGCTGATCAGCGCGACGCACGCCGAGTACAGCAGCAGACGCCAGTCCGGCTGGATCTGCAGTTGAATCGGCACCGGTACCGGAAGCTGCACCCGGTTCATCATGCCGGTGAGCCAGACATTGAGGAGAAGCCCCGCTGTGGTGCCGAACAGTGCCAGCAGCAGACTTTCAGCCAGAAGCTGGCGCACGATGCGCCCGCGCGCCGCGCCGATCGCAAGCCGGATGGCGAGTTCCTGCCGCCGGCTGGAGGCGCGCGCCAGCAGCAGGCTCGAAACATTGGCGCAGGCGATCAGCAGAACCAGGCCGACGACGAACATCAACATTCCGAAAAACGCCGCGAAGGGCCCCAGCCCAAGCTCGTCGAGCCGTTCCAGGCCCGCCACCGGCGCGATCCGGATTCCGTTTTCCCAGGAAGCATTTTGGCCACGGGGATGGACCTTGTTCAGCTCCTTACAGGCCACGCGGAGCCGGGCGAAGGCTTCAGCGCGCGTCATACCTTCCGGAAGCCGCGCAACTAAGGATACAGGCTCGTCCTCCCGCAACACGGGAAAATACAGTTCCGGCGAATATCCAAATCCGATGAGTGTGCGGTGGTCGCGGGGCAGAACTCCCACGACGGTGTAAGGCCGCCCATCGAGCAGCAGAGCCTTTCCAAGAACCTTCGGATCTCCAGTCAGGCGCCGTTCCCAGAAATGATGGCTCAGCACGACGGTGTCCCGCTCTCCCCTTTGGATCGGCCGGCCGAAAGCCAGCGGCACCCCCACCATATCGAAGAAATTGTCGGTCACGGGCATGACGAACAGACGGTAGGTATCTTCGCCGTTGCGCCAGTTTGCTTCGGCCTCTTCGAAGCTGCCGGCGACGTCGGCAAAAATGTGCGCGTCACGGAGAAAACGGGAATCGCGCACTTCCGCGGCGCTGTTGCCGCCAATCTGAATCGACCGCAGCGTCTCCGGATTCCGGCACGACGGCTGGCTGAACAGAAACTCCATCGTCAGGCTGAAGATCGTGGTGTTCGCGCCGATCCCCAGCGCCAGCGAGAAAATCGCGGCCGCCGCGAAACCGGGATTGCGCCGCAAAGCGCGAATTCCATACCGGAGGTCGGACAGCAGATCTTCCAGAAAGCGAATCTGCCAGGCCGCGCGCGTGCTTTCCCGCATCCGTACGCTCGAACCGAATTCGCGCCGCGCCTGGCGGGCTGCATCCGCACGCGGCATGCCGGCCTTTTCGAGTTCTTCGGCCCGCATCTGGATGTGGAACTCGATTTCGCCATCCAGCTCGCGGTCGAACCGAGTCCGCCGCCAGAGGTACGCCAACCGCCGCGCCAGCTCCTTAAGCCAGTTCATACTATGCCGACCTCATCACTAACTGAATCGCGCGGACCAGCCGGTCGAACTGGCTCGATTCGCGCTCCAGTTGTTTGCGCCCGTCTTCGGTCAGCTTGTAAAAACGCGCTTTGCGGTTGTTCTCTGAGAGGCCCCACTCGGCCGTCAGCCAGCCTTTCACCAGCATGCGGTTCAGCGCGGGATAGAGCGAGCCCTCCTCGATGGCCAGCGCGTCTTCGGATGACTGCTTAATCCGCCGCGAGATCGCGTAGCCGTGCAGCGGGCCGCTCGCGAGCGTTCGCAGAATGAGCATGTAGAGCGTGCCCGGCAAAAACTCCGGAATGGTGGGTTCCTCCATGTGCTCCCTTTTCTAGACTATGTATAGTCTCGACAAGGAAGTCAAGCCTAAAGAGCCGGGGAGCTTTGGGCGATTTAAGCAGAGTGTCCGTGTCTCCGCGCTGCCTCCTCTTCCTAACGGCCGTCTGCGCCCTGGCCGGCGCACCCATGCCCGTCCTGACCCGCGTGGAGCAAGTCCGCAGTCTCACGCCGGAACAGGCGCGCCGGAGTTATCCCGTCCACTTACGGGTGCTTGTCACCTATTTTGACCGCGTGAGCCCCAACATGTTCGTCCAGGATGCGACCGGGGCCATGTGGGTAGATTGGCCAAGAAACGGACAGGTTCCGGAGCCAGGGCAATTCATTGACTTGCAGGGGGTTACGACACAGGTTGACTTCGCTCCCGACATCGCCCGGCCGGTTTGGCGTGTCTTGGGGAAGGTCCCTTTGCCTCAGGCCCGGCGGGCATCCTATGAGCAGATGGCCTCGACCCGATTGGACAGCCAATGGCTTGAAGTAGAAGGGATAGTACGCACTGCCCAGCAGTTCCCGGACGACAGCCGTCTCCATCTGGCGCTGGAAGTTCCCGGCGGCCGGGTAATCGTGCACCTGGCGAAACACCATGGAATGACGGCAGGGCTCGTCGATTCCCGGGTTCGCATGCGCGGCGCCTGCGGGGCCATCTTCAACACCGAGAATCAACTTGTCGGGGTCGCATTGTTCGTGCCGTCGCTTGACGAGGTGAAAGTCATCGAACCGGGGCCGCCGGACCCGTTCGCGCTGCCCGTGAGCCCGATTGCGGGAGTGCAAAAGTTCACGCTCAAGGGCCTACGGTCGCATCGCGTCAAGATCGAAGGCGTAGTGCTGGCCCAGTTCGGCGGGAGAGACCTGTATGTTTCCGACGGGAGCGGTCGCCTATATGTCCAAACTAGCGAGGCAGCCTCCCTCCATCCCGGCGACCGTGTCGAGGCGGCGGGTTTCGCGGGATATTCGAACTACCGTGCGGCGTTTCAGGACGCCATCTTCCGGCTCAAAGGGGCCGGGCCAGCGCCCAAACCTATAGTGATTCAGCCGCACCAGGCACTGGAAGGCAAGTACGACTCGGCGCTGGTCACGATGGAAGCCCGCCTGACGGCTGTGTCCTCGCTCCCGCACGAAAAGCTGCTGATTTTGAACCAGGGGAGGACCGTCTTCAGCGCAATGCTTGAAGGGCAAGGCGGGAATTTCAGTTTTCGTGAGGGCAGCCGGCTTCGCGTGACGGGAATTTGTGTTGTGGAAAGAGAGCTGGTGCCCAATTCGGAATCTCTGGCAGACTCGTCGTTCAAGATTCGCTTGCGGTCGGCGCGGGACGTTGTCTTGCTGAGTAGCCCTTCGTGGTGGACGCGCGAGCGGGCGCTGTCGGTGATGGGATTTCTCACACTGGCCACGCTGGGAATTCTGGCCTGGGTGGCGATTCTGCGGCGGCGCGTGCAGGCGCAAACCGAAGTCATTCGAACCACGCTGGAGTCCACCGCCGACGGCATTGTGGTACTGGATGAGCGGAGAAAGATTGTGGCGTGCAACCGCAAATTTCTGGCGATGTGGCGGGTGCCTCCGGAGATCGTACGATCCCGGGATGGCGACCGGATGTTGGGATATCTCACCGCTCAAATGAAGGATCCCGATGCACTTGTCAAGCTGTCGCACCAGTTCGATACCGATCCGGATGCCAAAAGCGATGATGAGCTTGAGCTGGCTGACGGCAGAGTTTTCGAGCGCCACTGCGAACCGCAGCGCCTGGGGGGCAAGGTTGCCGGCCGCGTGAGCGGTTACCGGGACATCACCGATCACCGGCGGGCGCAGCAGGCCCTGCAGGCGCGTACACTCCAGCAAGCGGTAGTCGCGAAGCTGGGGCAACTGGCGCTGGCCGAAACCAGGCGCGACGCAGTGATGGTTGCGGCGCTCGAGATGGTCAGCCAGACGCTGAGCGTCGAGTACACGAGCATCGTGGAGTTCCTGCCCGGCCACGAACGGCTGGTGCTGCGCGCGGGAACCGGGTGGAGGGAGGGAGTGACGGGCACCGCTACAGTTAAGCGAAAAGGATCGGAAGTGGGGTATGCCCTGGATCACGCCGAACCCGTGATCATTCAACACCTGCCAACCGAACCGCGTTTTCAGCCCTCGCCTGTTTTGCTGGATCACGCCGTGGTGAGTGGAGCGATCATTGCGCTGCGCGGGCACGGCGTGCCCTGGGGAGTTCTGGGTGTCTATGCTGCGAAGCGGCGGCCGTTCAGCACCGACGACCTCCATTTCCTCGAGGCCATCGCCCATGTGTTGGAATCGGCGGTGGAGCGCAACCGCGTCGAAGCCGAACTGCACGAGGCCAAGCTGGCTGCCGAAGCGGCTAACCAGACCAAGGGCGAATTCCTCGCCAACATGAGCCACGAGATTCGCACGCCGATGAACGGGATTCTCGGGCTTACGGAGCTGGTGCTCGACACCCCGCTCACCGGCGAGCAGCGGGAAAGCCTCAGTATGGTGAAGAGCTCCGCTGAGTCTCTTCTGACCATCATCAATGACATCCTCGACTTCTCCAAGATAGAAGCCGGCAAGCTGGAGCTGGACGAGGTGGATTTCCATCTGCCCGACACGGTCGAAAGTATTCTCAAGAGCTTTGCGCTGCCCGCCAGCCGGAAAGGGCTGGAGTTGACCTGCGATATTCCGCCTTCGGTGCCGGGGCCGGTCCACGGCGATCCCGCGCGGCTCCGCCAGATTCTGACCAACCTGCTGGGCAACGCCGTCAAATTCACCGAGCGGGGAGAAGTGGCGCTGGAAGTGGAGACTCTGGACTGCACGGCTGAGACAGTTCTGCTGCGTTTCACCGTCCGCGACACCGGGATCGGCATTCCGAAAGAAAAACAGGCGAGCATCTTCGAGGCGTTTTCGCAAGCCGACAGTTCGACGACGCGCAAGTACGGGGGCACGGGACTCGGGCTGACGGTCTCTTCGCGGTTGGTGGCCCTGATGGGCGGGCGAATCTGGGTGGAAAGCGAAGCCGGCGGCGGCAGCCGCTTCAGGTTTACCGCGCGCCTGGCCCTTTCGGAAGACCAGATTCTGTCGCCGGCGCCACACTATCCGGAGCTCGAGAATATCCCGGTGCTGGTGGTGGATGACAATGCCACGAATCGGCGCGTGCTCGAGAATCTTCTCACGGGGTGGCGGATGAAGGCCAGCCTGGCGGAGAACGGCGCGGACGCGCTGGCTGCGCTACACGGGGCGCTTGGCCGGGGCCAGCCGTTTCGCCTCCTGATGACGGACGTCCACATGCCAGGGATGGATGGATTCACGCTGGTGGAAAAGGTTCGCGAGGATCCCGAGCTGGCGCGCACCACGGTGATCCTGATGCTCAGCTCGGGCGATCAACGCCGCGACGCGGCCCGGTGCCGGGAACTGGGCGTTGCCGTTTACGTCATGAAGCCGATCCGGCGAACGGAGCTGATTGAGGCCATCCTGACAGCTCTGAACCACCAGTCTCCGGTGACCGGGGCGCTTACCGCGCAGACGCCGAGCGATGAGCCGGAGTCCGATGAGCCGGCGGCGGGATGGCGCATCCTGGTGGTGGAGGACAACCCGGTGAATCAGGTGCTGGCGCGGCGTCTGCTCACCAAGCGAGGTCACGCGGTGACGACAGCGGCGAATGGCCTTGAAGCGCTGGTGGCGCTGGAGCGGGAGCCGTTCGACTTGATCCTGATGGATGTGCAAATGCCGGAAATGGATGGCTTCGAAGCGACCAGCGAGATCCGCGGCCGGGAACAAACTACCGGCAGGCACCTGCCGATTATCGCCATGACGGCACATGCCATGAAAGGCGACGAAGAACAGTGCCTGCGGGCGGGGATGGACGGTTATATCACCAAGCCCATCCGTCCGGAGGAGCTGTTTAGAATCATCGAACAGTTTCTGGTGATACCGGGGCAGCCCGTCACGTAGTGGAAGTGTGCCGGTCATTTTTAAGCGGAAGGCCGGACACGTATCCAGCCACTACGGAAGAACGTGGATTCCACCGATAGACAGAATGCATGGTGCGTTTCCAGGACATCTCCATCCGCCGCAAGTTGCTGTTCATCAACGTGCTGACCACCAGCATCGCTCTTGGCCTGGCTTCCACGGCATTCATAACCTACGAACGCCTCCGCTTTGAGAGCGATATTCGCCGGCAACTGAGTACGGTGGGGGACGTGATCGGGACGAGCGCCCGCACGGCGCTGACAGACCATGACCGGGCCGGCGCCGAAGCGGTGCTTCGTGCCCTCGCCGCCGAGCCGCGCATTCTGGCCGCGTGCTTGTACGACGTCCTGGGAGGGATGCGCGCCTGCTATGCGCGCGAACCGGGCGCGGAAAAGGTTTTCCCCACGGCGTATGGCTCAGCCACTCTCCGGCCCGAGGACGGCGACCTGCTTCTTGGGAGACCGATTCCGGCTCCGGGGCGGCCCATCGGTTATTTGTGGATTCGCTTCGATGGCCGCATTTCTTTCGAAACGCTGCGCCACGAGCTGTCGATGGTCAGCCTTTCGATGTCGGTGTGCTTCATTATCGCGGTGCTGCTTTCCACCAGATTGCAGCGCGTGATCACGGCGCCGCTGATGCGCCTGGCGCAGACGGCGCGGGAGGTTGCCGCAGGGCGTGACTATTCCCTCCGGGCTGAGAAGTCCGGGGAGGACGAACTGGGCCGGCTGGTGGATTCGTTTAACGAAATGCTGTCGCAGTTGGGAGAGCATGCCGCGGAACTGCGGTCGATTTCCGACTCCGCTCACGACGCCATTGTTACGGTCACAAGTTCAGGCGCCATCGCTTCCTGGAATAAGGGCGCCGAACACATTTTCGGCTGCGGAGAAGGTGAAGTTCGCGGCAAGTCGCTGGCGCCATTTTTCACCGAAGATTCGCGGCAAATTTATGAGCAGG
>Ga0335080_10005454_pt1 | contig 13095 bp, 7 predicted proteins | sample Lox_Sample_34_FD_206720 | JGI IMG/M metagenome (GOLD analysis project Ga0335080, IMG submission 206720) | Soil microbial communities from Loxahatchee National Wildlife Refuge, Florida, United States - Lox_Sample_3.4 | ecosystem: Environmental > Terrestrial > Soil > Wetlands | place: USA: Florida... | reverse complement strand
GAAGGCCACCGACATCGCCCGGCAGTGCGGGTTCGCCGGCCTCGTCCGGCGGATCGAGAGGGGCACCGCCTATCAGCTCGAGGGCCAGGGCGACCTCCAGGCGGCCCTTCCCCTCCTCCACGACCGGATGACGGAGACGGTCCTCGCCTCTCTCACCGACGCGGCGGCTCTCTTCCGACACGTGGCGCCCAGACCCCTCCTCCCGGTCGACGTCCTCGGCCGGGGCCGCGAGGCGATCGAGGAGGCGAACCGGGCGATGGGCCTCGCCCTCGCTCCGGACGAGATCGACTACCTGCTCGCCTACTTCGAGGGCCACCGGCGGAACCCGACCGACGTCGAGCTGACGATGTTCGCCCAGGCGAACTCGGAGCACTGCCGCCACAAGATCTTCAACGCGTCGTGGGTGGTGGACGGCCGGCCGCAGCCGCAGTCCCTCTTCCAGATGATCCGGGAGACGGAGGCGGCGAGCCCCACGGGCACGGTGAGCGCCTACTCCGACAACGCGGCGGTGATGGAGGGGCGGACGGTGCGCCGGTTCATGGTCGAGCCGCAGACCGGCCGCTACCTCTACCGCGACGACCTCACCCACACCCTCATGAAGGTCGAGACCCACAACCACCCCACCGCGATCTCCCCCTTTCCGGGCGCCGCCACCGGCTCCGGCGGCGAGATCCGCGACGAGGGCGCGACCGGGCGGGGGGCCAAGCCCAAGGCGGGCCTCTGCGGCTTCTCCGTGTCGAACCTGCGCCTGCCCGGCCGCGAGCGGCCGTGGGAGGGGCCCGAGTCGCGGCCGGAAAGGATCGCCTCCCCGCTCGCGATCATGACCGAGGGCCCGATCGGGGCGGCCGCCTTCAACAACGAGTTCGGCCGGCCCAACCTCGCCGGCTACTTCCGGGTCTACGAGCAGGAGGTGGCGGGGGTCGTCCGCGGCTACCACAAGCCGATCATGATCGCGGGCGGCGTGGGCAACGTGCGAGCCATGCACGCGCGGAAGGGCGACGTGCCCGCCGGCGCCGCCCTCGTCCAGCTCGGCGGCCCTGGCCTCCTGATCGGCATGGGCGGCGGCTCCGCGTCCTCGATGTCCACCGGTGCCAACACCGCGGACCTCGACTTCGACTCCGTCCAGCGCGGCAACGCCGAGATCCAGCGCCGGGCGCAGGAGGTCATCGACCGCTGCTGGGCGCTCGGCGAGCTGAACCCCATCCTCTCGATCCACGACGTGGGGGCGGGCGGGCTCTCGAACGCCCTCCCGGAGCTCGTCCACGGGTCCGGGCGCGGAGCCCGCGTCGACCTGCGGGCCGCCCCCAACGAGGAGCCGGGCATGACCCCCCGCGAGGTCTGGTGCAACGAGGCGCAGGAGCGCTACGTCCTGGCCGTAGCACCCGAGAGGCTCGACCTCTTCCGCTCGCTCTGCGAGCGCGAGCGCTGCCCGGTGGCCGTGGTCGGCGTCGCGACAGGCGACCACCACCTCGAGGTCGGCGACCCGCTCTTCGGCAACAAGCCAGTCGACATGGACCTCCCGGCCCTCCTCGGCAAGCCGCCGCGGATGACGCGGGACGTGAAGAGGCAGCACGCGGACCTCCGCCCGTTCTGCGCCGAGGGCGTCCGCCCCGAGGAAGCCGCGCGCCGCGTCCTCCTCCATCCCACCGTGGCCGACAAGACCTTCCTCGTCACGATCGCCGACCGGACCGTCGGCGGCCTGTGCTCTCGCGATCCGATGGTCGGTCCCTGGCAGGTGCCGGTCGCCGACTGCGCCACCACCCTCCTCTCCTTCGAGAGCCATGCCGGAGAGGCCTTCGCCATGGGCGAGCGGGCGCCGATCGCCGTGATCGACGGACCGGCCGCCGGGCGCATGGCGGTGGCCGAGGCGCTCACCAACCTCGCCGCGGCCCCCGTCGACTCGCTCTCGCGCGTCAAGCTCTCCGCCAACTGGATGGCGGCGGCCGGCTCGCCCGGCGAGGACGCCCGCCTCTTCGACACCGTGAAGGCGGTCGCCCTCGACCTCTGCCCGCGCCTGGGCGTCGGCATCCCGGTCGGCAAGGACTCCATGTCGATGCGGGCCGACTGGGAGGAGGGCGCAGAGCCGAAGGCGGTCGTGGGACCGCTCTCGCTCATCGTGTCCGCCTTCGCCCCCTGCGCCGACGTCCGCGCCACGTGGACGCCGCAGCTCCGCACCGACCTGGGGGAGACCGACCTCGTCTTCGTCGACCTGGCCGCCGGCCGCACGCGCCTCGGCGGCTCGATCCTCGCCCAGGTCTTCGGCCAGACCGGCGACGAGCCCCCGGACGTCGACGACCCCGATCACCTGGTGACCCTGTACGCGGCGCTCGCAGAGCTCCGCGCCGCCTCCCTCGTCCTGGCCTACCACGACCGCTCGGACGGCGGCCTCTTCGTCACCCTCGCCGAGATGGCCTTCGCCGGCCACACCGGCGTGGCCGTCGACCTCGACCCGTTGGTGGGCCCCGATGCCTACGTGCCGAGCCTCCTCGCGGCGCTCTTCTGCGAGGAGCTGGGGGTCGTCCTCCAGACCCGCGCCGCCGACCGGGCCCGGGTCCTCGACACCCTCAAGCGACACCGCGTGCCCGGCCTCGTCCTCGGCGCCCCCTCTGCCGACGACACCGTGCGGATCACCGGCGGCGGCCGCCCGCTCGTCGCCGAGCCCCGCCCATCCCTGCACCGCCTCTGGTCGGAGACGACCTTTGCGATGCAGGCCCTCCGCGACAACCCGGAGTCGGCCCGTCAGGAGCACGACCGGATCCTCGACGCGGGCGACCCGGGCCTTTCCCCCGTGCTCACGTTCGACCCGGAGGAGGACGTGGCCGCGCCCTTCGTCGGCCGCGGAGCGCGCCCACCGATCGCCATCCTGCGGGAGCAAGGCGTGAACGGCCAGGTCGAGATGGCAGCGGCCTTCGACCGGGCCGGCTTCGAGGCGGTCGACGTCCACATGAGCGACGTGATCGAGGGCCGCGCCTCCCTCGCCCGGTTCGGGGGCTTCGCGGCCTGCGGAGGGTTCTCCTACGGCGACGTCCTCGGCGGAGGCGAGGGCTGGGCGAAGTCGATCCTCTTCAACCCCCGTGCCCGCGAGGAGTTCCAGGCCTTCTTCGCCCGCGCCGACACCTTCGCCCTCGGCGTCTGCAACGGCTGCCAGATGATGGGCGCCCTCCACGAGCTCATCCCCGGCGCCGAGGCCTGGCCGCGCTTCGTGAAGAACCGCTCCGAGCAGTTCGAGGCGCGGCTCCTGCTCGTCGAGGTCCCGAAAAGCCCCTCGCTCTTCTTCGACGGCATGGCCGGGAGCCGGATCCCCATCGTCACCGCCCACGGCGAGGGCCGTACCCTCTTCACCCGGGGCGGGACCGCCGAGGAGGCGGTCGTCGCCTTGCGCTTCGTGGACAACCGGGGCGCTCCGACCGAGCTCTACCCCTGCAACGCGAACGGCTCGCCCGGCGGAATCGCCGGCGTCACCACCGCCGACGGACGGTTCACGATCGTGATGCCGCACCCGGAGCGCGTCTTCCGCAACGTGCAGATGTCCTGGCACCCCGACGGCTGGAGCACGGACGACAGCCCCTGGATGCGCCTCTTCCGCAACGCGCGGAAGCGGGTGGGGTGAAGCAGGAGACGGACAAGACCGAATCAGCCCAGGCACTGAATAGAGGTGGTGGACGGACCAGACATCCCTCGGCGCACGACTCGATCGGTGCGCCTCGGGATGACCGCTACCGGCTCATCTCGACGGCCTGCGTCGTGACCCAGTACTTGGCCAGCATGTTCGCCTTCTCCCACTTCGGGAGGGTGGCCGGGTCCTTCAGGTAGCCGAGGAAGCGCTCCGTCACCTCGGCGAAGTGCGCCTCGTGGCCCACGCGGTAGCGGTCGGGGACTCCGACGCGCAGCCCGGCGCCCTCGTCCTCGACGCTCAGGCCGGGGCGGACCTTCGCGAGCGCGCCGACGCGGGCGAGGAGCGCCCCCTTCACCGCCGGCAGATCGACGGGCCGGTTCGGCACGACGTACAGCTCGGGCCGCCATTTCTGCTCCGCTCCCTGCCGGATCTCGACCCGGGAGAGGCTCCCCCGGACGATCGCGGCGTGCGTGTCGCCCGCGCCCTCGGGCGCCGCGTAGTCCCAGAGCGCCGCGACGCGCACGTGGATCCCCCGGAGGGCGAACGAGACCTCGCCGTTGGCGAAGTACGGGAGCCGCCCGTCCTTCATCCGCGAGGCGAGGGCGGGGTCGAGCTCCCGCTCGCCCGTGAGCCGCCGGAGCTGCTCGCGGTCGAGCACGGTGGACCACTTCCGCGCCCCGAGGACGCGGACCTCGGAGCGGTAGTCGATCGGCTGTCCCGGGCAGAGGAGGAACGGCACGAGGTCCACGAGGTGCGTGGCCACGTCGCCGAGCGCCTCGCCCTGCTCGTCCGTGTCGAAGAACCACGCGGGCCGGAGGTTCACGGCCCCGGACACCACCTTCATCAGGTTGTGCACGCTCTTCATCTCGACCGCGGGCTCGGCCTCGCTGCCGGGACCGATCGTCCCCGCGACTCGCGGGTCGCGCACGAGCTCCCCCTGGAGGATCGTCGTCACCTCGCTCCGCTCGGTCATCACGTCGTAGGCGACGAGGCCCTTCCGCTCGGCCAGGTCGAGGGCCTTCTCCAGCTTCGGGAAGTCGGCGGCCTGGATCAGCCACGGCTTGTCGGCGAGCACGTGGAGCCCGGCCTCGACCGAGGCCAGGATGCGGTCCATCTTGCCGCGGTTGCGGCCCGAGAGGACGACGACGTTCCCCGGCTTCTCGCGCAACATCCTCTCCATGGAGTCCGGCCCGGCGTGGACCTCGAGCCGCCAGCTCGTCGGCCGCTCGGGGCGCCGGTTGAAGGCCGCGATCCGGCCCAGGTGGCCGAGGAGGTCGGGGCCGAGGGGCGCGTAGACGTGCACGGTCGGGTCCACGCCCGCGTACATCTCCTTCTGGATGAGCGCGGCGTGGAAGTGGCCGGGGTCGAGGGTGATGAGCCGCACGCGGGGCTCCTCCGCGGCCGAGCTCACGACGAGGGGCAGAAGGGCGAGGACCGGGATAGCCAGGCGCATGCGTCCACCTCCCTCAACCGGGGATCACCCAGGGAATGACGTAGGCGTAGAGCAGGACCACGAGGCCGACCAGGGCGGCGAGGGCGATGCTGTGCCGGAAGACGGCCCGGAAGACGTCCGCCTCCCGGCCCACCAGCCGGCACGCGCTCGAGGCGACGACGATGCTCTGGGCGTCGATCATCTTCCCCATCACGCCGCCCGCGCTGTTCGCCGAGGTCATGAGCACCGGCGAGATGCCGATCTGCTCCGCGGTGACCTTCTGCAGGTTGCCGAAGAGCGCGTTCGAGCCGGCGTCGGTCCCGGTCAGGGCGACGCCCATCCAGCCGAGGAGCGTCCCGAAGAACGGGTAGATCCAGCCCGTGCGGGTGAGGGAGAGGCCCATCACGGTGTCCATCCCGGCGTACTTCGTGACGTAGGCGAGGCCGACCATGAAGGTGATCGCCAGCATCGACGGCACGAGCTGCCCGAATGTGCGGCCGAGGAGGCGCAGGGCGCGACCCACGCCCATCCCCAGGAGGGGGGCGACCAGGAACGCGCCCAGGAAGACCGCCGTCCCCGGCAAGGCGAAGAAGTTGAAGTCGACGGAGGCCGTCTCGGGCGTGGGGACGGGGACGACCGGCGGCGTGCGGACGACCGCGGCGTCGAGCCACGGCGTCGCGAACGTGAGGGCGGGGACCTTCAGGTGCCGGCTGAAGCCGGGCAGGGCCCACAGGAAGACGAGGAGCGAGGCGAGGGCGAACGGGGACCAGCCCTTGAGCACCGACCCCACGGTGTGCTCGCGCAACGCGACCGTTCGCTCCTCCTCGCCCTCTTCCATGAGGCGCCGCGGCTTCCACACGCGCAGGAAGGCCACCATGACGAGCAGCGAGAAGAGGGCGGCCACGATGTCGACGAGCCCCGTCTCCTGGTGGTTGGACCAGTAGTACTGCATGGCCGCGAACGACGCGCCGCTCACCACGAGCGCGGGCAGGACCTCGAGCGCCTTCCTCCAGCCGACCATGGTCACGACGAGCCAGGCCGGCAGGACGAACGAGAACGGGGGCAGGATCCGCCCCACCATCGCGTTGAGCGCGTGGGTGGGGAGTCCGGTGACCCCGTTCAGCACCCGTATCGGGTTGCCGACGCCGCCCCACGCCACCGGCGCCGTGTTGGCGAGGAGACAGAGCGTGGCCGCCTGGAAGTGCGGAAAGCCGAGGCCGATGAGGAACGACCCGGCGATCGCCACCGGCGCCCCTCCGCCTCCGGTTCCCTCGAGGAACGCCCCGAAGCAGAAGGCGATGAGGATCACCTGGAGCCGCCGGTCGGAGGAGAGGCCGGCGATCGACTCCTTCATGACCTCGAACTGCCCGGTCTCGACGGCCACGTTGTAGAGGTAGATCGAGGCGATGATGATCCAGGCGATCCGGAAGAAGCCGAACACGAAGCCGTTGACGGCGGCGGCGCCGATCAGAACGGCCGGCATCCGGAAGACGGCCGCGGCGAGGCCGATCGCCATCAGCATCCCGGCCAGGGCCGAGACCCACACCCTCCTCCGCAGGACGAGGAGGACGAAGAAGAGGGTCAGGACGGGGAGGGCCGACACGACGGTCGAGAGCGGCCACCAGCCGAGAGGGTCGTAGTTCTGGCTCCAGCTCAAAGAGGCCCTCCCGCGGCGCCTCGACCCTAGCCGCCTCGGCCAGGGGCGTCAAGCGCCGAGCCGGCGCGAGGGGCATCCCGGTCTCGAGCCGCGTCGGCATCGCGCGGCGCCCGATGACGCTCGCGTGGACCACGCGTGTCGACAGGGCGTCCTCCCGCCGTCTATACTCCCTCGCCCACTCGAGGTGCCCCGTGCATCTGCACACGATCGACATCGCCATCATCCTCTGCTACCTGCTCACGTCCGTCCTCGTCGGCTACTGGGTCTCGAAGCGAGCCTCCCGCGACACCCACTCGTACTTCCTCGGCGGGAACGTCCTGCCCTGGTACGTCCTCGGAGTCTCCGACGCCTCCGGCATGTTCGACATCGCGGGGACCATGTGGCTCGTCTACATCCTGTTCATCTACGGGCTGAAGAGCGTCTGGATCCCGTGGGTGTGGCCGGTCTTCAACCAGGTCTTCCTGATGGTCTACCTCTCGGCCTGGCTGCGCCGATCGAACGCCATGACCGGGGCGGCGTGGATCGAGACCCGGTTCGGCAAGGGCAAGGGCGCCCAGCTCTCGCACCTCATCGTCGTCATCTTCGCCCTGGTGAGCGTGGTCGGCTTCCTCTCTTACGCCTTCAAGGGCATCGGGAAGTTCGCGACCGAGTTCCTGCCCTGGCACCTGAGCGCCAACCAGTACGCGCTCGTCCTCATGGCGATCACCGCCTTCTACGTGGTGAAGGGCGGGATGTTCAGCGTGGTCATCACCGAGGTGATCCAGTTCTGCATCCTGGCCACGTCGTCGATCGTTCTCGGGGTCATCGCGATGTCGCGGGTCACGCCGGAGATGCTCCGGCGGGTGATCCCGGCCGGCTGGGACAACCCGTTCTTCGGCTGGCGGCTGGACCTCGACTGGTCCTCGCTCATTCACTCGGTGAACGCCAAGATCGCCGCCGACGGCTACTCCATCTTCGGCTTCTTCTTCATGATGCTCCTCTTCAAGGGCTTCCTGGTGAGCGCGGCGGGCCCGGCCCCGAACTACGACATGCAGCGCATCCTCTCGACGCGCAGCCCGAAGGACGCCTCGCTCATGAACATGTGGGTGAACGTCGTCCTCATCTTCCCCCGCTACTTCATGATCACCGGCCTCACCGTCCTCGCCCTCGTCTTCTACAGCGACACCGTGCGGAGCATGGGCAGCAACATCGACTTCGAGATGATCCTCCCCGAGGCTCTCGCCCGGTTCGTGCCCGCGGGTCTCCTCGGCCTCCTCATCGCCGGCCTCCTCGCCGCCTTCATGTCGAACTTCGCGGCCACGGTCAACGCCGCCCCCCCCTACATCGTCAACGACATCTACCGCCGCTTCATCAACCCCCACGCGAGCGAGAAGACCTACGTCCGCATGAGCTACGCCGCCTCCCTCGGCGTGGTGATCGCGGGCATCTCGGTGGGCTGGTTCGTGGAGTCGATCAACGACGTGATCCAGTGGATCACCGCCGCCCTCTGGGGCGGCTACACGGCGGCGAACGTCCTCAAGTGGTACTGGTGGCGCTTCAACGGCTACGGGTACTTCTGGGGGATGGTGGCCGGCATCGGCGCCTCCCTGCTGTTCGCGGCCGCGCAGGCGCTGCACCTCACCTCTCTCTCCGCCCTCAACGCGTTCCCGCTGATCCTCGCCCTGTCCCTCGTCGGCTGCTACGCCGGGACGCTGCTCACGCCGCCCGAGGACGAGCAGGTGCTCAAGTCCTTCTACCGCCAGGTCCGGCCCTGGGGCTTCTGGGGTCCGATCCTGGCCAAGGTGCGCCAGGAGGACCCCTCGTTCGAGTGCAACCCGGACTTCGGCCGGGACATGCTCAACGTCCTGGTCGGCATCGCCTGGCAGACGAGCCTGGTCATGATCCCGATCTTCCTCGTGATCCGGAGGTTCGGCGCCACGGCGATCGCGGCCGCGATCGTGGTCGTGGGCTCCCTCGTCCTGAAGTTCACCTGGTACGACCACCTCGACGTGCGAGAGGCCCGGGGGAAGGCCGCGGCGTGATCGGGAACGGCCCGGGGGCATGACTCGCCTCGCGCGCTTCGCGTGGGTCGTCCTCGGCTGGAACGTCGTCGTGATCCTCTGGGGCGCCTTCGTGCGCGCGACGGGCTCCGGGGCGGGCTGCGGCGCCCACTGGCCCCTCTGCAACGGAGAGGTCGTGCCCCGGGCTCCCGCGCTGGAGACCATGGTCGAGTTCACCCACCGGGCCACGAGCGGCACCGCCCTCCTGCTCGTGCTCGCCCTCGCCCTCTGGATCTTCGGCAGCCGGCCGAAGGGCCACCCCGCCCGGTGGGCGGCGGGAGCGGCCCTCGTCTTCATCCTCGTCGAGGCCGCGGTGGGCGCGGCCCTCGTCCTCTTCCACCTCGTGGGCGCGAACGACTCCGTGGCCCGCGCCCTCTTCATGGCCGGCCACCTGGCGAACACGTTCGTCCTGCTCGCCTGCCTCGCCCTGGCCGCCCACTGGTCCGGGACCGACGCCCGCATCCGGCCGGAGGCGGTGGCGCGCTTCGGCCGGGGGCTCGGCGTCACCGCCGTCGTCCTGGTCGGGGTCGGCAAGAGCGGCGCCGTGGCCGCGCTCGGCGACACCCTCTACCCCGCCGACTCCCTCCTCGGCGGCCTCGCGCAGGACGTCTCGCCCACCGCCCACCTCCTCCTCCAGCTCCGGCTCGCCCACCCCATCCTGGCCGTGGCCGGGGCGCTCTGCGTGGCGTTCGTCGCCGGGCGCGTCTTCCAGGCCACGGCCGACGTCGCGGCCCGGTCCGCCGCCTGGTCGGTGTCGGCCCTCGCCTTCCTGCAGCTCGCGGCCGGCCTCCTCAACGTCGCCCTCCTCGCCCCGGTCTGGATGCAGATCGCCCACCTTCTCCTCGCCGACCTCCTCTGGATCGCGTTCGTCCTGCTCGCCGTCCGCGCGCTCTCGCTGCCCCTCCTCACGCCGACGAGGGAGGAGGCTCTGGCGCGGGGCGCCTAGGCGTCGAGGCCGTCGATCGCCTCGCGCACGACACCCGCGCTCCGCGCGAGGGCCCGCTCCTCGTCGGGAGGGAGGACGAGGGGCAGCGTCTCGAGCACCCCCGCGCCGCCCACGAGGCGCGGCAGGGAGACCGTCACGTCGCTCACTCCCGCCACCTCGGCCTCGGGCGCGCAGACGGTGAGGACCGACCGCTGGTCGCCGAGCACGGCGTCGACGACACGGGCGAGGGCGCTGCCGACGCCGTAGTAAGTGGCCCCCTTCCCCGAGATGATCGCGTCGGCGGCCCTCCTCACGGCGGTGTCGATCTCCTGCCGCACCTGGGCGTCGAAGGGCGCGCCGTGCCGTTCGGCCACGTCCGCGAGGGGCAGGCCCCCGACGGTGGCGATCGACCACGTGAGGACCTCGGAGTCGCCGTGCTCGCCCACGACGTAGGCGTGGACGTGGGCCGCGTCCACGCCGAGCCGGCGGCCGAGGAGGGCCCGGAAGCGCGCCGTGTCGAGGGTGGTTCCCGAGCCGAGGACGCGCGAGCGGGAAGCGCCCTTCTCGACGGCGGCGCGCGCGGCGAGGTGGGTCATCACGTCCACCGGGTTCGTGGCCACGATCAGCACCGCCTCCGGCGCGTGCTCGAGCACGGCGGGCACGATCTCCCGGAAGACCGCCGCGTTCCGGGCCAGGAGCTGGAGCCGCGTCTCGCCCGGCCGCTGGCCGACTCCGGCGGTCAGGATGACGACCCGCGCCCCGGCGAGGTCGGCGTAGCCGCCCGCCACGACGTCGAGGGGGTGAGCGAAGGGCACGGCGTGCAGGATGTCGTCGGCCTCCGCCCGCGCCCGCGCCTCGTTCCGGTCGACGAGGACGATCCTTCTCCCGATGCCCCGGAGGACGAGGGCGTAGGCCGCGGTCGACCCGACGAAGCCCGCTCCGACGACGCCGATCTTCATTGCCCGCCCTCCGGACCGACAGTATGCCTCCCTCCGTGCGGAAAGGCGGCGGGAACGAGGGCCGTCGGGCGGGCCGCGTCAGCGGGAGGAACTCAACGGGGGCGGGTCAGCTGGAACGTCACGGTCACCGTCATCAGGACCGGCACTGGGATGCCGTTGAGGAGGGTCGGCGTATAGACCCACTGTCGGACGGCGTCGACGGCGGCGTCGTCCAGGAGTAGCGGGCCCTGGAGCACCTTCACCTCCTCGACCCTCCCGCGCGGGTCGATCCGGCACTCCAGGATCACCACGCCCTCGACGCGGCTCAGGACGGCGAGGTGCGGATAGACGGGCGCCACGTTCTTCAGGCGACGGGGCTCCCGGACGTCTATTCCCGCCCGGGCGGGCCGCGCGGGTGGGGGCGGCGACGCCTCGGGCAGCCCGCCCACGACTCCCCCCACCACCCCGCCGGGGACGCCGCCCTCGACACCGCCCGGCGTCCCGCCTTCCACGCCGAGGTCGAGGCCCTGCTCGGGGACGATCTCCGTCGGGACCGCGACGGGAGCCACGAAGGCGGCGGGAGCGGCGGTCACGGGAGGGCGCGACTGGGCGCGGGCGGCGCGAGGAGGAGGCGGCGGGGGAGGCGGCGCCAGCTCCAGGGGCTCGGCGAAGAACGCCCGGACCTGGGTCGTCGTGTCGGGCAGGCTCTCGTCGTGCAGGAGCGGGAGCACCAGTACCGCCGCCAGGGCCAGGCCGTGCACGGCGATGGACGCGGCTCCGGTCCACGAGCGCGGTTTCGGCGGCGAGCCGACGGCGTCCAGGAAGGGTTCGCGATGGGAGAGGGAAGCGGACATGGCGACCTCGTGTTCGGCCCGCCCAGGCCGACTACGCCCCCACGGTTGACTACGATGTGACCGCCGGGGATTGTTCCGGAGGCCGGCCCCCCTCAGGGCCGCCTCACCTCCGACGCCCGTCCCTTCCTGGCGTCGTCCAGCTCGATGGGAACCGGCTCCACGCGCCAGACGTCCCGGCAATAGTCGGCGATCGAGCGGTCGGACGAGAAGCGTCCCACGCGCGCCGTGTTGAGGATCGACATCCTCGTCCAACGGTCCGGATCGAGCCAGGCCCTCTCCACCTGCGCCTGGCACTCGACGTACGAGCGGAAGTCGGCGAGGACCATCCAGGGATCCTCGCCGAGGAGCGAGTCGAGGAGAGGTCGGAAGAGAGAGGCGTCGCCGCGCGAGAAGGTCCCGTCCGCGATCGCGTCGAGGACGGCCCGCAGGGCCGGGTCCTCGTCGTACACGTCGCGCGGCCGATAGCCGCCGGCCCGCCGCCGTCCGATCTCCGCAACCGTCAGGCCGAAGAGGAAGAAGTTCTCCGGTCCGACCGCCTCCCGGATCTCCACGTTCGCCCCGTCGAGGGTGCCGATCGTGAGCGCCCCGTTCATGGCGAACTTCATGTTCCCGGTGCCCGAGGCCTCCTTGCCCGCGGTCGAGATCTGCTCCGAGAGCTCGGCCGCGGGGAAGACGGGCATGCAGTTCTTCACGTTGTAGTCGGGGAGGAAGGCCACCCGCAGGCGGTCCCGGGTCGCGGGATCGGCGTTCACCACCTCGGCCACGTCGTGGACGAGCTTGATCATCAGCTTCGCCATCCTGTAGCCGGGGGCAGCCTTGCCCCCGAAGAGGACGGTCCGCGCCGGCGCTACCCCCTTCCCCTCCCGGCGCAGCCGCTGCCAGAGGGCGACGACGTGGAGGACGTTCAGGTGCTGGCGCTTGTACTCGTGGATGCGCTTCACCTGGACGTCGAAGAGGCTGTCGGGGTCGCAGTCGACCCCGGCCCTGCCCTTCACCACCGCGGCGAGGTCCGCCTTGCTGGCCCGCTTCGCCGCGCGCCACCGCGCCCGGAACGAGGCGTCTCCGGCCAGGGGCTCGAGGCGCCGGAGGCGCTCGAGGTCCTTCGGCCAGCCGTCCCCGACCGCCTCGGTGACGAGCGCGGCGAGCCGCGGGTTGGCAAGGGCCAGGAATCGCCGAGGCGTCACGCCGTTGGTCACGTTCAGGAACTTCGCCGGCCACAGGTCGTGGAAGTCCCGGAGGACGTCGGCCTTCAGCAGCTCCGTGTGGAGCGCCGCCACCCCGTTGATGCGGTGGCTGCCCACGCTCGCGAGGTGGGCCATCCGCACCGACCGGCCGCCCGACTCCCCGATCAGGCTGAGGCGGGTGGCCCTCTCCTCGTCGCCCGGGTACCGGCGGCGGACCTCGTCCAGGAAGCGACGGTTGATCTCGTAGACGATCTCGAGGTGGCGCGGGAGGACGGACCCGAAGAGGGGCAGCGGCCAGGTCTCGAGCGCCTCCGGGAGGAGCGTGTGGTTGGTGTAGGCGAACGTGCGGCGGGTGACGTCCCAGGCTTGGTCCCACCCCATGCCGTGCACGTCCACCAGGAGTCGCATGAGCTCGGGGACGGCCACGGCGGGGTGCGTGTCGTTGAGCTG
>Ga0335080_10005453_pt1 | contig 13096 bp, 9 predicted proteins | sample Lox_Sample_34_FD_206720 | JGI IMG/M metagenome (GOLD analysis project Ga0335080, IMG submission 206720) | Soil microbial communities from Loxahatchee National Wildlife Refuge, Florida, United States - Lox_Sample_3.4 | ecosystem: Environmental > Terrestrial > Soil > Wetlands | place: USA: Florida... | reverse complement strand
CGAGTACACCCTCGATGTTCGACAGTACATCGTTGTTCCAGAACCGGATCACGCGATAGCCGTGGCTCGCGATGTAGGCAGTTCGGATCTCATCCTTGCGGCGATCGCGATCATGCTGACCCCCATCGACCTCGATGACGAGCCCTGCTTCTAGGCAGAAGAAGTCCACAATGTATCGCCCCATCGGCACCTGCCGCCGGAACTTCCATCCCTCGAATCTCCGACCCCTCAGATGCTTCCACAGCGCCAGTTCGGCATCCGTCGACTGTCGACGGAGACGCCGCGCCCGAGAAACTCGCTTGTGATAGTCGGGCAGATCCATTCAGACTCCATCGTAACGAGTTCGCACGAAGCCCCCTCTCCCGCAGGGAGAGAGCGGGGGGTGAGGGTCTGGACGCTGCCTGAGGCGGGGCAGAGCTAACTCTGGCCGATCAGCTCTGCCCGATCAGTTCCAGCCACGCATCTTCGCTGAGCGTCTTCACGCCGAGTTCGGCCGCCTTCTTTGCCTTGGAGCCCGCGTCGGCGCCGACGATCAGGTAATCGGTCTTGGCCGAGACCGAGCCCGCGACCTTGGCGCCGAGGCTTTCCGCTCGGGCCTTCGCCTCGTTGCGGGTCATCTTTTCGAGGGTGCCGGTGAAGACCACGGTCTTGCCGGCGATCGGGCTGTCGGCGGTGGCGAGCGGGACGAACTTCTCGATCGTGACCTCGTCCTCGAGCTCGTCGATCACCTTGGTGTTGTGCTTCTCGGCGAAGAACGCAGTCAGGTCATCGACCACCGAAGGACCGATGCCGTCGATCTCGTCGAGATCCTGGCGCTCCTGGCTGCCGACGGTGTTCGCCGCCACCATGGCGATGCGGAACGCCTTGAAGTCGAGATAATGCTTGGCCAGCAATCGCGCCGTGACCTCGCCGACCTGGGGAATGCCCAGGGAATAGATGAAGCGGTCGAGCGCGACCGTGCGGCGGGCCTCGACGGCATCCAGCAACTTCTGCACCGAGGCCTCGCCCCAGCCCTCGCGCTCCATCAGCGCAGCGCGATGCCGCTCGAGCCTGAAGATGTCGGCCGGCGACTTCAGCCACTTCAGCTCCCAGAACTCCTTGATGGTTTTGTCGCCGAAGCCGTCGATGTCGAAGGCGCCGCGGCCGACGAAGTGGCGCAGTCGCTCGGTCGCCTGGTTGGCGCAGATCAGGCCGCCGACGCAGCGTCGGGCCGCCTCGCCCTCCTCGCGGATGGCGTGACTGCCGCAGACCGGACAGCGATCGGGCATCTGGAAGGGCTTGCCGCGGCCCTTGCGGTCGGCGTCGACCACCTCGACGATCTGCGGTATGACATCGCCGGCGCGCTGCACCACGACCTTGTCGCCGACCCGGATGTCCTTGCGCGCCACCTCGTCCTCGTTGTGCAGCGAGGCACGGGAAACCATGACGCCGCCGACATTGACCGGCTCCAGCATGGCGATCGGCGTCAGCACGCCGGTGCGGCCCACCGAGATGAAGATGTCGTTCAAGGTCGTGATCGCCCGTTCGGCGGCAAACTTGTGGGCGATCGCCCAGCGCGGCGCGCGACCGACGAAGCCGAGGCGCTCCTGCAGCACCAGGTCGTCCACCTTGTAGACCACGCCGTCGATGTCGTAGTCGAGATCGGCGCGGTCCGCGGCCATCTTGTCGTAGAACTTCATCACGCCGTCGAGATCATGGGCATGGCTGTTGAGGGTGTTGGTGGCGAAGCCCCATTGCTTCAACTGGGCGAGCAGGTCGGTGTGGGTCTTCGGCCAGTCGAAGCCTTCCGCATGCCCGAAGGCATAGGCGTAGAAACGCAAGGGGCGCGACCTGGTGATGCCCGGGTCCATCTGCCGGACGGAGCCCGCCGCGGCGTTGCGCGGGTTCATGAAGGCCGCCTCGCCCTGCTTCTCGCGCTCGGCGTTCATCTTCAGGAACCCGGCCTTGGTCATGAAGACCTCGCCGCGGACCTCGACCACCTTCGGCGCCTTGCCCTTAAGCTTATGGGGCACGTCCGCGATCTGCCGCAGGTTCTGGGTGATGTCCTCGCCGACGGCGCCGTCGCCGCGGGTCGCACCGACCGTCAATTCGCCGTTCTCGTAGCGGAGATTGGCGGAGAGCCCGTCCATCTTCGGTTCGAGCGCCAGCGGAATAGCGGTCTCGGGCTTCAGCCCGAGGAAGCGGCGGATCTTACCCAGAAAGTCCTCGACGTCCTCGCGGCTGAAGGCGTTGTCCAGCGAGAGCATCGGCTCGAGGTGCTTCACCTTGGCAAAGCCGCCGGCCGGCGCGGCGCCGACCTTCTCGGTCGGTGAATCCTCCCGCTTCAGCTCCGGAAAGCGCTTCTCGATCGCCTCGTTGCGGCGGACCAGCGCATCGAACGCGGCATCGGAGATCTCCGGCGCGTCCTTCTGGAAATAGAGCTTCCGGTGATGCTCGATCTCCTTGGCGAGACGATCGAGCTCCTTCTTCGCCGCGGCGTCGGTCAGCTCCGCCACGGGGACCGGTTTCGCCTTCGCAGCGCTCATGCCGCCCCCACCAGCAGCTTGTCGGCGGCCGCGCGGGCCTCGTCGGTGACGACGGCGCCGGAGAGCATGCGGGCGATCTCCTCGCGCCGCGCGGCATCGTCGAGCGGAGTCGCGGCGGTAGCGATCTTGCCCTTGGCGGTCTTCTTCTCGACCCGGAGATGATGGTGCGCCAGCGCCGCGACTTGCGGCGAATGGGTGATGACCAGGACCTGCACCTTCTTCGCAAGCCGTCGCAGGCGCTCGCCCACCGCAGCGGCGGTCGCGCCGCCGATGCCAGAATCGACCTCGTCGAAGACCAGGGTCGGCACCGGCTGGTTCGCGGCCAAAGTTACTTTCAGGGCGAGCATGAAGCGCGCAAGCTCGCCGCCGGAGGCGATGCGGTTGATCGGACCAGGTGCCGCGCCGGGATTCGTCGCGACCTGGAATTGCACACGATCCCAGCCGCCCTCGCCCCAATCCGCCTCGGCCAGGCTCTCGAGCCGGGTGCCGAACCGCGCCTTCTCGAGCTTCAGCGGCGGCAGTTCCTTGTTGACCGCGGCGTCCATCGCCTTCGCGGCCTTGGCGCGCGCGGCGCTCAAGGCTTCCGCGGCGGCGCGGTATTCGGCGCGGGTGGCCTCGGCCGCCTTCTTCAAGGCGCCGAGATCGGCACTGCGGCCCTCGATCAGCGCCAGCCGCCGCTTCAGGTCATCGAGCAGGTCGGACAATCCGGTGACGGGCACGCGGTGCTTGCGGGCGAGCTCGCGCAGCAGATTGAGGCGATCGTCCAGCTTCTCCAGCCGGTTGGGATCGGCGTCGAGATCGGCGGCCAGGCGCTGCAGTCCGGAGATCGCTTCGGCGAGCTCAGCCGCCGCGCGGTCGAGCGCGCCCAGCACTGGCTCGAATCCCGGCCCCGCCTTGTCGGCAAGGCGCTGCAGGCGACGGCTGGCGTTGGCGAGGCCGCGGTCGGCGCCCCGCTCGCCGGCGAGTTCGCCATGGGCGCCCTCAATCGCCTCCAGCAGCTGCTCGCGGTTCATCAGCGTCTGGCGTTCCGCCGCGAGCCGGGTCTCCTCGTCGGGCTGCGGATCGGCAAGCTCCAGTTCGCCCGCCGCATGGCGCAGATAGTCCTCGTCGGCACGCGCCTTCTCGAGCTCTGCGTTCGCCGTCTCCAGGGCCGCGCTCGCCTCGCGCCAGGCGCGATGCGCATCTCGGGTCCGCTCCCCGAGGCGCTCGAGCCCGCCGAACGCGTCGAGGTGCGCGCGGTGAGTCGCGGGATCGAGGAGCCCGTGCACCTCGAACTGCCCCTCGATCTCGATCAGGCTCTCGCCCAGCCGCCGCAGCAAGGCGACGCTGACCGGCTGGTCGTTGACGAAGGCGCGCGACTTCCCGTCGGCGCCGATCTGCCGCCGCAGCAGCAGCACGTCGCCGCGCTCGATCCCCTGCTCGTCCAGCAAGGCGTGCGCGGGATGGTCGTCAAGGACATTGAACTCCGCGGTCGCGACCGCCTGTGTGGCGCCGCTCCGCACCAGCCCGCCTTCGGCACGGGCGCCCAACGCCAAGCCGAGTGCGTCCAGCAGGATCGACTTGCCGGCGCCGGTCTCTCCGGTCAGCGCCGTCAAGCCGGCCGCGAAGCCGAGTTCCAGCCGGTCGATCAGCACGATGTTTTGGACGGTCAGCCCGACCAGCATCGCGCGATCAATAGGTGCTGTTGTTGACCGTGGATCCGCTGCCGCCCGGCGCGGGCTGGTCCATGGAGGGCGGCGCCGGCGGCTGGACCGGCTGCTCCTCGACCGGCGGCGTCGGCACGGCCGGAGGCGGCGTCGGCAGGTCGGACTGCCCAGGTTGCGTATTTGCCAGCGGCGGCAGCGGCGGCAGGCCGGTGTCCGAGCCCGGATTGTCCTGCTTCGGTTCGGGCGGCGGCGGCCCGGCCGGAATCTTGTTCGGGTCGGTGACGGCGGGCGGCACGTCGGCCGACGCCATGTCGACGCCCTTGCTGGTCAGCAGGTTGTAGGCGTCCTGATACCACTGGCTGCCCGGATAGTTGTAGCCGAGCACCGAGGCGGAGCGTTCCGCCTCGTCCATGACGCCGAGCGCCACATAGGATTCGGTCAGCCGCTCCAGCGCCTCGGGGACGTGGGTCGTGGTCTGGTATTGGTCGATCACGTTCTTATAGCGGTTGATCGCCGCCAAATACTGGCCGCGCTGCTGATAGTAGCGACCGACCGACATCTCCTTGCCGGCGAGGTGGTCGCGCACCAGGTCGAGCTTCAGGGTCGCATCGCGGGCATAGGGCGTGTTCGGAAAGCGCGCGATCACGTCGGAAAGAGCGCGCTGCGCCTCCTCGGTATTCCCTTGGTCGCGGCTCACATCGGCGATCTGCTCGTAGTAGCAGAGCGCCCGCAGGTAATAGGCATAGGCCGCGCCGCGATTGCCGGGATGAAGGTCGATGAAGCGCTCAAGCGCAGGGATCGCGTCGTCGTAGGAGTCGACCAGATAATAGGCGTAGGCCGACATCAGCTGGGATTGGGTGGCCCAGGTGGAATAGGGATGCTGGCGCTCGACCTCGTCGAACAGCTTCGCCGCCTGCTTGGTATTGCCGGCGTTCAGGGTATCGAGGGCATCGTTGTAGAGGATCTCGACCGGGGTGTCCGGAATGTCCGGCTCCTGGCTCTTGCAGCCGGCGAGCGCGATGAGGACCGCAGGTAGGACCATGGGCAGGACGGCCCCGGCCAGCAGCCGGGCCTTGCGACCGCGTCGGTCGCCGGAGGCGCGAGATGGGCGGCCAAAGCCGATCTTGAGACGCACGATTCCGCGGTTCCCTCTTGAGACCGCCGGACTATAGGCGGAGCGCCCCGGCTTCTCAAGTGTGGCCAGGCGGCCATCAACCCATTCGGAATACTGACAAAAAAGAAACGCCCGGCACGCGTTCCGCCGCGTGCCGGGCGAGTCTGGAGAGCACCACTAGGACCCTGGCAGAGCCCGGGACCGGTCAGGGTCCCGGGGTTGCCAGGATCAGTTCGCCTGGCGCCGGAGGAAGGCCGGAATGTCCAGCAAATCCTCCTCGCCGCGGGCGGCGGCGATGCGGTCGGCGGGGTCGAGGTTGAGCATCGGCTGGGCCGCCGGAGCGTCCAGCTTCGGCTCGACCCGCTGCGGTTCGCGGGCCTGGGCGCGCGGCGCCTGGGGCGCCACGGGCTGGGCCTGCGCTCGCTGCGGCTGCGCCGCCGGCTGGCCCTGACCCGAATGGCCCGGGATCGGCTGACCGGTCAGGCGCGAGGTCATCTTCTCGAAGAGCGTGCTGCGCCGCGCCGGCTCGGCCGACGATGCAGGCCGGCTGCTCGCCTCCATCGCCTGCGGGGCGATGAAGGGACGATCCTCGGCCGGACGGTGCTCCGCCGTGCGCGGGGCGGCCGCACGCTGCAGATGCGCCATCTCGTCCTTCACCATCGGGCGCGCCGGCTGAGCCTGGAGCGCGGTGGCGCCGATGCTGGAGGTGGTCATGCCGGTGGCCGGCGCCATCGGCCGCGGGGCGGGTGCCGCCGTAGTGAAACCCTGCGCCATGATCGGTGCCGAGGTCGAAGCGGCCGTCATCCCGCCATGGAGCCCGCCCTGGGCGACGATCGGCGCCGGATGCAGCGGCTGGGCCGGCGGCGTCATCTCCATGCGGGCAACGCTGCGGTCATCGGCGGCGACCGAGAGGCCGGGGCCGCTATAAGGTGCCGCCTGCGGCGCCGGGTTGCTGGCGATGACGCTGAGGCTGACACCGCCCGGCATGCTAGGGCGCTGCTGCTGCGCGACCGCCTCGATGCCGGTCGCGACCACCGAGATGCGGATCTTGCCGTCCAGCGACTGGTCGAAGGTCGAGCCGAAGATGATGTTCGCCTCGGGATCGACCTCGTCGCGGATCCGGTTCGCGGCCTCGTCGACCTCGAACAGGGTCATGTCCATGCCGCCGGTAATGTTGATGAGGACGCCGCGGGCGCCCTTCATCGAGACCTCGTCCAGCAGCGGGTTGGAGATCGCGGCCTCGGCGGCGGCGATCGCGCGATTCTCGCCGGTCGCCTCGCCGGTGCCCATCATCGCCTTCCCCATCTCGCCCATCACCGCGCGGATATCGGCGAAGTCGAGGTTGATCAGGCCCGGCATGACCATGAGGTCGGTCACGCCGCGGACGCCGGAATAGAGCACCTCGTCGGCCATCTTGAAGGCGTCGGCGAAGGTGGTCTTCTCGTTGGCGACCCGGAACAGGTTCTGGTTCGGGATGATGATGAGCGTATCGACGTACTGCTGCAGTTCCTGAATCCCCGATTCGGCGAGCCGCATGCGGTGCGCGCCCTCGAAGTGGAACGGCTTGGTGACGACGCCGACGGTCAGGATGCCCTGCTCCCGGGCGATCTGCGCCACCACGGGTGCCGCACCGGTGCCGGTGCCGCCGCCCATGCCGGCGGTGATGAAGGCCATGTTGGAGCCGGCCAGCTGCTCGGCGATCTCGCGCACCGCCTCTTCGGCGGCGACGCGGCCGACGTCGGGACGGGCGCCCGCGCCGAGCCCCTTGGTCACGGTCTGGCCGAGCTGGATGCGCCGCTCGCACATGCTCTGCTGCAGCGCCTGCGCGTCGGTGTTGGCGATCAGGAACTCGACGCCCTCGAGCTGGGCGCGAATCATGTTGTTGACCGCGTTGCCGCCCGCACCGCCGACTCCGATCACGGTGATTCGGGGCCGGATGTCGAACGGATCCTGCGGAAGAGAGAGATTGAGAGTCATGAGTGGTGCCTCCTTAGAGTTTTGATGGTCGTTGATCAGAAGTTCTCTTTCAACCAAGAACCGAACCGCCCGAACAATCCGAAGCTCGGAACATGCTGGGAGCGGCTTGATTTCAGGGTTTCAGGCTCTGCCTGCAATGCGTAGTTCAACAGGCCCGCAGCGGTCGCGAAGGCCGGTCCGCCGGTGGAATCAGCAAGACCGTGAATGCGAATCGGACGACCCATGCGCACTTGCTTGTCGAGCACGAGCGCTGCGAGCTCGCGCACGCCGCCCAATTGGCTGCCGCCGCCGGTCAGCACGACTCGCCGGCCGGCGATCTTGTCGAAGCCCGAGGCTTCGAGTCGCGAGCGCACCAGCTCGAAGGTCTCCTCGAGCCGGGGCTGCACGATGCCGATCAGGATCGAGCGCGGGATCGGGTTGGTGATGCCCGCCTCCTCCTCGCCCACCTGGGGAACCTGGATGATCTCGCGCTCGTCCGCCGGGGTCGCGAGGCAATTGCCGTAGAGCGTCTTCATGCGCTCGGCATGCGCCAGCGGCGTCGAGAGGCCGCGGGCGATGTCGTTGGTGACATGCGCGCCGCCGATCGCGATCGAATCGGTATAGACCACGTGGCCATCGAAGAAGACGGCGATCGAGGTCGTGCCGGCGCCGAGGTCGATGACGGTGACGCCGAGATCCATCTCGTCCTCGACCAGGGTCGCAAGGCCCGAGGCGTAGGGCGAGACCACCAGCGCCTTGATCTCCAGATGGCAGCGCGAGACGCAGTTGGTGAGGTTCCGGACGGCGCCGGCCGCCGCGGTCACGACATGCATATCGACGCCCAGCCGGTCGCCGAACATGCCGCGCGGGTCGCGTATGCCGCGCGAGCCGTCGATCGAATAGCCGACCGGGATCGAATGGATCAGGCGCCGCTCGACGCTGCCGTTGATCTGGGCGCCCTGCATCAGGACCCGCTGCAGGTCGTGGTCGCCAATCTCGCGGCCCGAGAGCGGCACCTCGACACCGATGGTCTGCGACGCGGGATAACCGCCGGAGAGGTTGATGACCACGTCGGTGATCGTCTCCTCCGCCATCTGCTCCGCCGCATGCACGGTCGAGAGCACGGCCATCTCCGCCTGCTCCATATCGACGATGGCGCCGGTGCGGACCCCGCGGGAGATCTGGTGTCCGATCCCGACCACGTTCGGCTTGCCGTCCTCGGCGAGGCGCGCGATGAAGCAGCAGATCTTGCTGGAGCCGACGTCGACGGCGGCGATCAGGCCGTTCTTGGTCGCGATTCTCGGCTTCTTCATACCCGTTCCCCCAAAACCCTGTTCACGTCCCGATCCCTCTTCATGTCTCGTTGCTCTTGACCGCTGGAGCCTGCTCGACCGGTGCCGCCGGATGCCCTTGCCGCACCACGACACGGTCGGGCTGGCGCAGATCGACGATGGTGATGTCCTTGTCGAGGAGGTCGTTCTTGCGGTTGAGGTCGGCGAAGCGCCGCCAGGCGTCGGCGGCGCCCTCCTCCGGCAGCTTCACATCGACGTCGTTGTCCATCCGGATGTTCCAGCGCCGCTTGCCGACCAGCACCGCCGCCGTCACGTGGTCGCGGAGATCCGGCTCCTCGGCCAGGATCCCGAACAGGTCCTGCGCCCTCTTCGGCGCGTCGTCGCCGACGATGATCAGCAGCTTCGCGTACTTCGTCAGATTCGCAGTCTCGATCACGTCGCCGTTCTGGCTGACGAGAAAGAGCTTCTGGTTCCGCTGCCAGAGCGCCATCGGCTCGGCCTCGGTCACGGAGACGATGAGCTTGTCCGGGAAGCGGCGCTCGACGCTGGCGCTGACGATCCACGGCAGGTCCTCCAGCCGCTGGCGGACGGCGTCGATGTCGATGCCGAGGATCGGATCGCCGCGATTGGCCCGGACCGCGGTCAGGATGTCGGTGGTCGCGGTCTCGCCGCGACCTTGGACCTGCACCTCCTGCAGCGCCAAGCCGGACTCCGCCGTGAGGTTGAGCAGGCCCCGGCGGGCACTCTCGACCGCGGCCATCAGCGCACCGCTGGTGATCGACCAATAGACCGGCGCCACCACCGCGAGCACCCCGGCGATACCCATCCCGAGGCGCAAAGCGCGCCGTGTCGCGGCGCCGCGCAGATGCGGGCGCAGGTCGTCGCGCTTCGGCATCTTCGCGCCCGCAGGACCGAAGCGCGGGCCGGCTTGCGGCGCGCCGAGGGGCAGCTGCGGTGCCGCCTTGCTTTTCACTCGTCCCATGCCGCGTGCTCCACCATCCAGCTCACGAGTTCGGGATAAGAGATGCCGAGATGCCGTGCCTGCTCCGGCACCAGGCTCAGCGCCGTCATGCCCGGCTGGGTGTTGATTTCCAGCAGGTACAGGCCATCGATAGCACTGCCGTTGCTCTTGCTGTCGTCCCAGCGGAAGTCCGCGCGGGCGACGCCGCGGCAGCCGATCGAGCGATAGGCGACCAGCGCCATCTGCATGGCCTCGTCATAGACCGGCTTCGGCAGCGGCGCCGGGCAGAGGTGCTCGGTCATGCCCTCGGTGTACTTGTTCTTGTAGTCGTAGAAGCCGGACTTCGGCCTGAGCTCGGTGACCGCCATGGCATGATCGCCCATGACGCCGACGGTGAGCTCGCGGCCCGGGATGTAGCGCTCGCAGAGCACGCGATCGCCCTTCGGCCAGTCCGCCGATTGCAGCGGGTTGGCGTTGTCGCCCGGCAGCACGATGTGCACGCCGACGCTGGAGCCCTCGTTGGCCGGCTTCAGCACATAGGGCCGCGGCAACGGATCGCCCTTCAGGTAGTCGGCCTCCGAAAGCTCGACGCCCTCGGGACAGCGGAGGCCGTTGGAGGCGAAGATGCGCTTGGCGACGGGCTTGTCGATCGCCAGCGCCGAGGCCATGACGCCGGAATGCGTGTAGGGGATCTTCAGGAGATTGAGCAGACCCTGGATGTCGCCGTCCTCGCCATGCCGGCCGTGCAGCGCGTTGAAGACGACCTGCGGCTTCTGCGCCAGTAGCTTGGCGATCACATCCTGGATCGGACCGGTGACGTCGAGGGTCTCGACCGCATAGCCCGCCTGCTTCAGCGCCTCGGCGCAATTGGCGCCCGAGGCCAGCGAGACCTCGCGCTCCACCGAGTAGCCGCCGAGCAGGACCGTCACGCGCTTCATGCGCGGCCCTCCACTTTGACCGCAAGCGGCGAATCCGCCGGCACGCCGATGCGCTTGATTTCCCATTGCAGCTCGACGCCGGACTGTGCCTTCACCCGGCGCCGCACTTCCTCGCCCAGCGCCTCGAGATCGGCGGCGGTCGCGGTGCCGGTGTTGATCAGGAAGTTGCAATGCTTCTCCGAGACCATGGCTCCACCGATCGCGAGGCCGCGGCAGCCGGCGGCGTCGATCAGCTCCCAGGCCTTGCGGTGCGGCGGGTTGGTGAAGGTGCTGCCGCCCGTGCGGGCGCGGATCGGCTGGCTCTCGGCGCGTGCGTTCTGGATCTCGGTGATCCGCGTCTGGATCGCCTGCGGCGTGTCGGTCCGGCCTTCCAGCTCCGCGCCGACGAAGATCCAGTCCGGATCGACGGCGGAATGGCGGTAGGTGAAGCCGAGATCGTCCTTGCCGAGACGATGCAACCGGCCGTGGGGATCGAGCGCGGTCGCAGAGACGGCAACCGCGGCGAGGTCGCTGCCATAGGCGCCGGCATTCATGCGGAGCGCGCCGCCGATGGTGCCGGGCACGCCGGCGAGAAATTCGAGCGCCGCTACCCCGCCGTCCCGCGCGGCGAGAGCGACGTTGAGATCGAGCGCCGCCGCGCCGGCATGGACCCGCGTGCCATCGACGCGGATCTCGGCGAAGGCGCGGCCGAGGCGCAGCACGACGCCGGGGATGCCGCCGTCCCGCACCAGCAGGTTCGAGCCGACGCCGAGCACCGTAACCGGCACATCGTCGGGCTTGCGGGCGAGGAAGCCCTGCAGGTCCATCAGGTCGGCCGGCTTGAACAGCACCTCGGCGGCGCCGCCGACCCGGAACCAGGTGACGGCGCCGAGATTGGCGCCCGCGGTCAGCCGGCCGCGCACTTGCGGCAATCTCTCGATCAAGGGGCGCTGCTCGGTCATCAATGCCCTCATTCCGCCGCTCCAGTGGACTTCCGGCCCTCGGACTCCGCTTGGGCGAATGCCGCTTCGAGCTCGGCCGGAAGGCTCTGCGCCCAATAGGTGATGGAGCCCGCGCCGAGGCAGACCACGAGATCGCCCGCCTTCACCATCGGCGCCAATTGCGCCGCGAGTTGCTTCGGATCCGGCATCAGCTCGACATGGCGATGGCCGCGCTCGCGCATGCCCTGGACCAGCGCCTCGGCATTGACTCCCTCGATCGGCGCCTCGCCGGCGGAATAGACATCCGCCACCAGCACCGCGTCGGCATAGTTGAAGCAAGTGCAGAAGCCGTCGAACAGGCTGTGGAGGCGGCTGTAGCGATGCGGCTGCACCACCGCGACCACCCGGCCGCGGCTCGCCTGGCGGGCGGCGGTCAGCACGGCGGCGATCTCCACCGGATGGTGGCCGTAATCGTCGATGACGGTGACGCCGCGCGCCTCGCCGGTCTTGGTGAAGCGGCGCTTCACGCCGCCGAAGCCGGCGAGACCCTTCCGGATGGTGTCGTCGGAGACCCCCATCTCATTGGCGACGGCGATCGCAGCGAGGCTGTTCTGCACGTTGTGGCGGCCGACCATCGGCAGGCGCACGCTCTTGATCTCCCGAGGCGTGCCGCGATAGCGGTCGGTGATCACGACGCGGTATTCCGAGCCGTCGGGATGCATGATGAGGTCCATCGCCCGCACATCGGCCTGGGGCGAGAAGCCATAGGTGACGATCCGCCGGTCGACCAGCCGCGGGATCATCGCCTGCACCACCGGATGGTCGATGCAGAGCGCCGCGAAGCCGTAGAACGGGATGTTCTCGACGAAGGTCTCGTAGGCGCGGTTCATCGCCTCGACCGTGCCGTAATAGTCGAGGTGCTCCGGGTCCATGTTGGTGACGATGGCGATCGTGGCGGGCAGCTTCATGAAGCTGCCGTCGCTCTCATCCGCCTCGACCACCATCCAGTCGCCGGCGCCGAGCCGGGCGTTGGTGCCGTAGTTGTTGATGATGCCGCCGTTGATGACCGTGGGATCGAAGCCGCCGGCTTCAAGGAGAGCCGCGACCAGGGAGGTGGTCGTGGTCTTGCCGTGGGTGCCGCCGATCGCGATCGACCACTTCAGCCGCATCAGCTCGCCCAGCATCTCGGCGCGGCGGACGACCGGCAGCAGGCGCGCCCGGGCGGCGAGCACTTCCGGATTGTCGGGCTTCACCGCCGAGGAGACGACCACGACCGCCGCGTCGGCCAGGTTCTCGGCGCGGTGGCCGATCTCGATCTGCACGCCGCGCTCGCGCAGGCGCTTGGTGTTGTAGCTGTCGGCGAGATCGCTGCCGCGCACCTTGTAGCCGAGATTGTGCAGGGTCTCGGCGATGCCGCTCATGCCGATGCCGCCGATCCCGACGAAGTGGATGACGCCGATGTCGAGGGGAAGCGCGCGCATCAGCGACCTCCCTCTCTACTGGGGATCAGACCGGTCACCACGTCGGCGAGACGCTCGGCCGCATCGAGGCGCGCGAGCCCGCGGGCGCGTTCGGCGGCGCGGGCGAGGCCGTCATGGTCGACAAGGATCGCGATCAGGCGCTGCGCCAGGGTCTCCGCCGAGCAGGCGCTCTCATCCAGCACCCAGGCGGCGCCCTTGACCGCAAGCGATTCCGCGTTGGCGAGCTGATGGTCGTCGATGGAGTTCGGCAGCGGGATGATCAA
>Ga0335080_10005452_pt1 | contig 13097 bp, 9 predicted proteins | sample Lox_Sample_34_FD_206720 | JGI IMG/M metagenome (GOLD analysis project Ga0335080, IMG submission 206720) | Soil microbial communities from Loxahatchee National Wildlife Refuge, Florida, United States - Lox_Sample_3.4 | ecosystem: Environmental > Terrestrial > Soil > Wetlands | place: USA: Florida... | reverse complement strand
CGCACAGCCTACCATCACAGCCTTTGTTTGTGGAATGGAGTCCGAAGGGCGCTGGACACATTTCTTGGGGCGAAGTCGGCCGCCAGTCTCGCCGATGCCCCCTGTCCCCTCAGAACGTAAACTTGGCGGAGAGTTGAAGTTGTCGCGGATTGAACATCGTCCTCGGCGTTCCGAACAGCGGGTTGGGCACCGGCGCCCCGCCGTTGTTGGCCGGGCAGCTGACACCTTCCTGCTGGATCGCCCGCGAAATCGCGTCGTTGTAGTGCTGAGGTGGCGCTCCGCAGAAGTCGATCGTTCCCCCGCCGTAGACCGACGTTACCTCGTTCACGTTTTGCCGGTTGAATACGTTGAAGGCGTCCACTGCCAGGTTGAGCGTCGTGCGCTCGCTCGTGTGGATCAGCCGCGCCAGCCGCATATCCACCGCGTACAGATCGTCGCCCCGGTAGGCATTGCGCGGTGAGAGGCCCACCCGGTCGGTAACCGGGTTCGTATCCCCGTTGATGTCGCTGCCCGCAAAAATTGTAAACGGCCTCGGGCTCTGCAGCGTCACGATGGTGCTGAACTCGAAGTTCCGCATCGGGCCTCGCTGGGGCGCGTCCACCGTGAAATTGCCCACGAAACGATGGCGGACATCCTGCACCGAATCGCCGCGTTCTAGTTCCCTCATGAAGTTGTCCTGCGGCGTGCTCACGAAGGTCGTGAAGGTGCCATCATCCTGCGTGTGCGAATACGTGTAGTTCGCGCTGAAGCGAAAATACTGGTTGAAACGCTCATTCACGGAAATGGTAAGCCCGTTGTAGGCGGCATTGCCGGAATTATCCAGGAAATACATCAACCCGGCATTCTGATACAGCGCGCCGCTGAAAGTCTGCTTTCCGTCCGGCAGCGGCGGCGATGCCGGACAGCTGGTGGCCGAGTTCGTCAGCCCCTGCGGCGGACAGACGTTCAGGTTTTCCGGCCTCACCTGCTTCCGCGCTCGCAAGAACAGATACCCTGCGCTCACCACCAGTCCCTTCCCGATCTCCTGGTCGACCTGCAGGCTGGCTTGCTCGGAATAAGAAATACGGCTGTTGCGGTCGATACCCCCTCCGCTGTTGGTCACCAGCGTGCCCTCGGGACCAGTGTTAAAGTTCGGCGGGTTCTGGCCAGTGAGGACGAGCCGCACGGCTGCATCCGCCGGTGTCGGCGCCTGGTTGGTGTTGCCCGCGTTATAGGGCGTCGGTCCGGGGTAGGGAAGACCCAGGATCAGCGACGGCACCACGAACAGCTGGTTCAATACCCAGGTCGCGGTTTCGTTCCCCTGCCGCACCCAGGGCTGGGGCGCATTCGGTATTACCACTTCTCGCTGCGGATACGTGACGAAGAAGAACGTCAGATTATAGTGATCGTCGAACATCCCAAATCCCGAGCGAATGACCGTGTGCTTCGTCGGCGAGTAGGCAAACCCCACTCTCGGCTGGAAGCCGCGGAAGTCGTGGTTGACGATCTGCGTCAATCCTCCTTCAAAGTCCCACCGCACCCCATAGTTCAGCGTCAGCTTTGGCGTGATGCGCCACTGATCCTGCCCGTAGAAACCAAGATAGCTGTGGTTCAGATATACGTAATAATCCTGCGGATCTACATATGCATTCGGCCACGTGCCTCCACCTGTGGGAATCGCAGGCGGAAGGCTGCCGGGCGAAATCGGTCCGGAACCGACCGGCGCGCCCCAGAACACAATCGGCACGCCGTGGAAGTTCAGAAACGGAGGAAACGGCGGCTGGCCATTCGGCAACGGGCACGGGATGTCCGTCGGGCTCTGCGCCACTCCGGCTCCGGGATTCGCGTAGTTGGCGAAATCCACCAGGCAGTTGATCCCCGGCAGCACAATACGCATAGGCGTGAACCCCGGCCAGATGACAAAATTCTGAATGAAATTCACATCCCCGCCCATGCGGAAGTAGTGGTTGCCTTTCACCCAGGCGAGGCTGTCGGAAAATTGTTCCCGGCTCTCGTAGATCGCGTCAAAAGTCCCGAAATTGTGCCCGAAGGAAAGCGTATTGGGAACATCCAGGTTCGGCTGTCCCGTGACGCCCGGAAAGCTGTAGTGCCGGCGGGCGTACTGCACCAGTGCCGTATTCACCAGGTTCGGCCGCAGGGTGGAGTTCACCGTCCCCACCAGTGACTGGTCTCGCAGCGCTGTGTCATGCCCGTCGCTGGGCGCGCCGATGCCCCCGCCATCCAGCGTATCCCCAACCAGCACGTTCAGGTCGCGCGCGTCCACGATGCCATAACGGATCGCTAGCCGGTTGTTGTTGTTGATCTGATGATCCAGCTTGATGAACGCGTTATCGTTGTCCAGCGTCTTCAGTACGTTTAAGTCCTCAGCGGGCAGCCCCAGCGCCTCTTTCGCCGCGTTGATCGTTCCCAGGTCGCTGATCAGTGTGCCAGGGTAGGTTGGCGATTCGCCCAGCCGCTGGCCTTCGTAATTCATGAAAAAAAACGTTCGGTCTTTCTTGATCGGCCCCCCCAGAGTCCCCCCGAATTGGCCGCGGCGGTACTGGTCGAAGTCCGCAGACTGCAGCAGCGACCGCGAATTGAGTGCCTTGTTGCTGATGTATCCGTAGGCCGAGCCATGCAGACCATTCGTGCCCGATTTGGTGACCACGTTCACAATCCCGCCTAGGGCACGGCCATATTCCGCTCCGAAGCTGTTATTCACTACCCGGAACTCGCTCACCGCTTCCTGCGATGGCGTCGCTCGCTGCGAGCCTGACGCTTCGTTGATGTAATCCGCGCCATCCACCGTCACGGCGTTGCTCAGGTCGCGCATGCCGCCGAAAGAAATGCGTGTAACTTCCGGTTCGGTGAAGGTCGATTGGATGCTCGTCCGCCCGGTGGCCACTCCCGGCGTCAACAAGGCGAAGTCCACGAACTGGCGGCCGTTGGTCGGCAATTGCTGAATCTCTTGGGTGTCGATCACCTGGCTGATTTCTGTTCGCGTCGGCTCCACCGCGGGCGCTTCCGAGGTGACAGTTACCACTTCGTTCACCGTCGCCACCTTCAGCGTCACGTTGATCGTCGCCGTCTGCGCCACGGACAGAGCCAATCCCGTCTGCGTATACTTCGCGAACCCGGTGCTCGATACCGTCAACTCGTATCTGCCTGGCGGCAGGTTCGGCACCAGGTAGTATCCGGCATCGTTGCTCGCGCCTGAGTAGCTCAGGTTTCGCTCCACCTCTCGCAATGTGATGGTGGCCTTTGGCACCGCGTGGCCGCTGCTGTCCAGCACCGTGCCGTTGAGTTGCGCGTAGCTGATCGTGGCTTGTCCCGGTGCCCGTGGAGTCAGTACCACGGCCAGTACTATCGCCAGGCCCAAAGCCGACGCCGAACGCCGTTCCATAGACCTACCTCCCTTGCACTGCCTGACGTCAGGTCCGAATAATGTTTGCCAACATCCATCGCGACTGCGATGCTCAGCCGGCCCGCTCTAAATCCATGTCAGCAACCCACATCAAGATGTTTTGCCGTGAGCATCGTTGGAAACCAGAAAACTGTCCAATACATGTTGGGTCCGATAGTCATACCACTTAGGTATTAAGGCTCCGTCCCGAGTCTTGAGCCGTTGAAACGCACGATTCCGCAAGTGGAAGACCGTACGCCATGTGCCGGTCTCGGCGGCAGCGTCATCGCATCTTGGCGCTCCTGCGAAATGACCCCATACCGCCTCGACCGCCGGTCCATCCTCACGCCGCTCGCAGCCGGCGATACCGGCCATGCTATACTCGCGCACCGTTGGCTTCACTTGCGAGCATAATCTCAGGCGGATGGCGCGCGGTTGATCACCCTTCCCGAACAGTTCAATGTGGCGGAGTACTTCGTGGACCGCAACGTCCGCGAGGGCCGGGGCGCGAAGATTGCGATCGAGTCCGGAGATGAGAAAGTCAGCTACTCCCAGCTGCTCGAGCGCACTAATCGGGCCGGGAGTCTGTTCCGTCAACTCGGACTCCGTCCCCGGGATCGGGTTCTGCTCCTGCTCCTCGACGGCCCCGATTTTCTCTACTGCTTCTTTGGCGCAATCAAGATCGGCGCCGTGGCCGTTCCCGCCAACACTCTTTTGCAGGCGCCAGACTACCAATACCTCTTGAACGACACACAAGCAGAGGTTGTTGTTGTCAGCCGCGAATTGCTGCCCCAGCTGCAAGCGATTCCGCCCGACAAGCTCCCCCGCCTGCGCCACATGGTTGTGTCAGGAGAAGTCGACGGCCGGAGCCAGTCCTTGAGGACCTTGATGCGCGCCGCTTCGCCCGATCTCCACGGCCAAGCCACCCGCAAAGATGATCCTGCCTTCTGGCTCTATTCTTCGGGCAGCACCGGCTCCGCCAAGGGCTGCATTCACCTTCATCGCGATATGGTGGTGTGCTCGGAGCTTTACGCCAGGGGAATCCTCGAGATGAATGACCGCGACCGTTGTTACAGCGTCGCTCGTCTGTTTTTCGCCTATGGCCTGGGCAATGCCGGCTATTTCCCTTTGGGCAGCGGAGCCACCGCCATTCTCACCCCCGGCCGGCCTACTCCTGCGGGTATCTACTCTGACATCGAACGCTACCGCCCTACGCTGTTCTTTTCCGTTCCCTCGAACTATGCCGCCCTCCTCGCCCACCGCCGCGACGATGGCCGCGAGTTCGACCTCTCCAGCCTTCGCCATGCCGTCTCCGCAGGCGAGGCCCTGCCCGCGCCCCTGTTCGAGCGCTTCAAACAGCGTTTTGGCGTGGAAATCCTCGACGCGTTGGGCTCTACCGAAACTCTGCAGATGGTGATCTCGAACCGCCCCGGGGAAGCGCGCCCAGGCTCCAGCGGCAAACTCATCCCCGGCTATGACGCCAGGATCGTCGACGATCACGGTACGCCCGTCCCGCGCGGTGAGATTGGCAATCTGCTCGTGAAAGGCGAATCCACTTGCATCGGCTATTGGAACCAGCCCGAAAAGACCCGGCAGACTTTCGACCTGGGTTGGTTTCGCACCGGAGACAAGTACTACCAGGACGACGACGCTTTTTTCTGGTACGCCGGCCGGGCCGACGATCTCTTTAAGGTGAACGGACGCTGGGTCAGCCCATCGGAGGTCGAGAGCGCGCTGATTGCCCACTCTGCCGTTCAGGAAGCCGCCGTCATCGCCCGCGACGACGCCAACCACCTCACCAAGCCGGCCGCCTACGTCGTGCTGAGCGCCGGATTCACCGCCGGCCCTGAGTTGGTCCGGCAGCTTCAGGATTGGGTGGGCGCCAAGATCGGCGACTACAAGCGTCCCCGCTGGATCGAATTCCTGCCCGAGCTGCCCAAGACCTCTACCGGAAAGCTGCAGCGCTTTAAACTTCGCGAGCGCCAGCAGCAGGCCGCATCAGGCCGGGCAGACCCGGGAGAGCCGCGCTGAGTTCTCATCCCGAGCGGCGATATCAAAAATGTACCGCCTTCATACCCATTAGGTATACAATACCGCGCCGTGGAGCTCCGTCACGTCCGCTACTTCATCGCCGTAGCCGAATATCTCAATTTCAGTAAGGCGGCCCAGCAGCTGCACATCGCTCAGCCTCCGCTCAGTCGTCAAATCCGCCAGCTGGAAGAAGACTTGGGCGTCGCCCTCTTTCTGCGAAACAAAAGGCATGTGGAGTTGACCCGCGCGGGAAGTGCCTTCCTCGAGGAGGCCCGAAAGCTCGTGGTGCAAGCCGGTCACGCCACCGAAGCCGCTCGCCACGCGCAAAAAGGCGAATGCGGAGTGGTCCGCATCGGCATCGCTTCCGGCCTCGGGGGCACGGTGGGCGGCGCTGTCGCCGAACACTGCCGGCGATATCCCGCCATCAACATCGAGTGCAAGGATATTTTTTCCACGGTCCAGAACGAAGCTCTTCACAAACACGAAATCGATGTCGGTTTTCTGCGCCCTCCGGTCGATCACGTGATCCTCGATTGCGAGATGCTGTTTGAAGAGGAATTCGTCGTCATCCTGCCCAAGAGCCATCGCCTGGCAAAGCGCAAATCGCTCCGCCTGGAAGATGTAGCCGACGAGCCTTTGATCATCTTCGATCGCAATTTCTCCAGCGGCCTTTATGACAAGATCCTCGGCCTCTACAGCCGTCAGGGACTTACCCCGCACTTTGCCGTCACTCACGTCGAGGCTCACGAGGAAGCCGGCGCCATCATGGTGGCCTCAGGCAAGGCGATCTTCATCGGCGCCGGGGCCATCGTTACCCGCTCGGTGGGAGGCATTGAACTGGCCTCGGTTCGCTTGAATGAAGCCGAGGCCAAAATCGAGGTCTACATGGCCTGGCGAAAGGATGAAACCTCTGCCGCAGTTTTCTCGTTCTTGGAATCCGTCCGCCACGTCGTGAAGCGCGCCGTCAACCACCGCGCCATTGCCTGAACCCGCTATCGCGCCTCTTCAAACTCACGCCCGGCCACGAACGAACCGCCCTGACTCCCCGCTGTTTCTTTCAGGCACAGCCCCACCGCAAACAGCACACCGCTTCCCGCCGCCGCCAGCCACAGGGCGAATCCCAGACCGTATCGCTCCGCCAGCGAGCCGGCTACGATCGGCGCCGCCGTAGCTCCCATGATTTCCCCGGTCAGCGTCGCCAGGCCGATGGACGCAGCTCGAAATTGTGCGGGCACGCTTTCCGTCGGCACCAGCACCATGATCACGCTGGCGATGCCCTGCCCCGTGTTAGCGGCAAATACAATCGCTGCCATCGGCCAGAAATGGGCGTAGAGGGACGATACTTGATAAGCGATCGGCACCGCTGCCGACATCGCGGCCATTACCAGCAGTACCGGCTTGCGCCCCACCCGGTCTGACAGAGCCGGCAGCAGAAATCCCAGAAAAAAGCTCCCCAGCCCGCTTGCCCCCATCAGAAAACCTGCGGTCGTGGGAGGTTGCCCCGCGACCCTGGTGATGTACAGCGGCGCAAAAACATTCACCACGAATAGCCACGACATGAACCCGGCCGCTCCCAGGCAACACAGCCACATGTTGCGATGCCGCAGAATCGCAAAATAATCCGCCAATGCCACCTGCTCATGCTGCGCTCCATGGACGCTCTCCTCCGGCTCACGCACGTACTTCCAGATAATCGCGCCCATCACCAGTCCAGGTATTCCCGCGACCAGGAACGCGGAACGCCATCCCCAGCGCGATGCCACCTGTGTGGTCAACACCGGCGCTCCCGCTAGCCCAACCAAGGCGGCTGCGCTCACCACCATGCCTACGTTGCGTCCCCGGCGCCGCGGATTCGAGGACTCCTCAATGAGAGCGGTAATGACCGACCATGTCGGTCCCTCGGCAAAGCCCAGCAGGGCCCGTATCCAGAGCAGTTGCTGGAAGCTGTGCGCCATCCCCGAAGCCCACGACAGTCCCGAGAAGATGAAAACCGCCGGAATCAGAACCGGTTTGCGCCCCCAGCGGTCCGACAATGCCCCGAATAAGAATGTCGAAACCGCCCACGCAATCGCCACCACCGAGGCCAGCGTACCGATCTGCGCCTCACTGAGATGAAATTCGGGCGCGAAGTACGGTGCCAGGTACATCTGCGACATTCGGTCGAGAAACACCGTGCCCCAGGTAAAAAACAAAATGACCACCAGCGTGTTTTCGTACCGTCGCGCAGGATTCATCGAAGAAACCCACCGCCCCTAGACGAACAGCTTCTTGTTGACTGGAAGATTGTGCTTTCGGCAGTGAGTCAGGTAGTGGTCCATGAACCAGAACACATCCAGCGTCTCCAGCAGTTGGTCCTTTTCGTCGAAGAACTCCAGCGAGCCGTTCAGCCAGAAAATCGTCTTCATGCCCTCGTCCGACACCAGCGTGTGGATGGCTCCCGGACTTTCCTGCACATAGCTGCCGCTGCGCGCCACCCAGTCGTACTCGAGATAGCGCCAGCTGCCCTCCAGCGTGTAGCCATATACCCGGCCGCGGTGGCGATGCCGCCCGAGCATGCCACCCTTCTTCACCCACAGCACGTTGGCATACATGTTGCTCCGCACATCGAACGCCAGGTGCCGAATAAAGGTATTCTCTCGAAAGGGTACCCACGGCGATTCCGCTTCGCCATCTCCAATGTGAATGTCGGGGACCGCGTATTCCTGCACCACGCTCTCCAGACTGCTCTTGCTCTCTGTGATCGGCATGATTCCTCCCGCCTGCTCTGGCGCAAGAAGGTACCACAACCGCAGCCGCTTTTGCAGCCTCCCTCCTCGCCGCCAGCAACGGTTGTATGTAACACTGGAGGGCAACGTCTAAGGAATGAAGCCCCACAGCCGGATGCTTCATCTCTAAAATGGAACCAGGCTGGATGAAAGTGACGTCATTGAATGTCGGGCTTCCCCGGGATGTGATCTGGCACGGCCGTACCGTCACCACCGGAATCTTCAAACAGCCTGTCTCCGGCCGCATCGCTTTGCGCACGCTGAACCTTGCCGGCGACCGCCAGGCGGATCTTGCCGTTCATGGCGGGGCTTTCAAGGCCGTCTACTGCTACCCTCTCTCGCACTACGACTTCTGGAAGAAGGAATTGCCCGGCCGCGAGTTGCCGATGGCCAGCTTTGGAGAGAACTTTACGATTGATGGTCCCCTGGATGAAGACTCCGTCCACCTTGGCGACCGTTTTTCGGTCGGGTCTGCCGAGGTCGTGGTCACACAGCCTCGCATGCCCTGTTACAAGCTGGGCATCCGATTTCACTCCGATGATATGGTCAAGCGTTTTCTCGCGAGCCGGCGCAGCGGCTTCTACGTGGCGGTCCTGCAGGAAGGAGATGTTGCCGCCGGCGATGAATTCAAGCTCATCGCTCGCGACCCCAATGCCGTTCCCGTCTCCGCAATCACCCGCCTTTACGTAGCCAAGAGCTACGGCAACGACGAGCTCGCGTCGCTGCAACGCGCTCTCCAGGTCGCGGCCCTTCCCGAGAGCTGGAAAGGCTACTTTCGCGAGCGAATGGAAAAAACTGGGTCGTGATTTCGCTTGACGCCCGCATGAATATGACGGCCAATGCCGGCAGGGAACGCTTTCACAGCGGCGCGGACCAGTATGCCGCCTACCTCGAGACGCCCCAGGGCCGGTTGCGCTCCGAGTTGGCCGTGGCTAACCTGCACGATTTTCTTCCCCGCGACGCCAAAGGCTCGTTGCATGCCCTCGATATCGGCTGCGGCACAGGAGTGGCGGCGGTTCACCTGGCTCGACTCGGCATCCACGTTACGGCGCTCGATTCCTCCAGCGAGATGCTGGACATCGCGCGGCAGGCGGCACGGAACGCCGGGTTTACGGAGCAGATCGAATGGAAACACCGCGACGCCGTCGAGTTGACAAACTCCTTCCCACGGTCGTTCGATCTGGTGCTCTGCCACAACGTTCTGGAATATGTCGAGAATCCCGATTCCGTGTTGCGCGACGCGGCCGGTGCCCTGCGAGACTCATCGGCGATTCTCTCGGTCCTGCTGCGCAACCGGGCGGGTGAGGTATGGAAGGCCGCGATAAAAGACGGCGACCTGGATGCGGCCGAGCAGAATCTCGCCGCCAGGTGGACAACCGAGTCTTTATACGGAGGCCGCGTACGGCTGTTTTCGACCGAAAGCCTGCAGGCCATGCTGGCATCGGCGTCGCTGGCGGCCGTCGCCAGGCGCGGTGTACGCATCGTTTCCGATTACCTGCCGCAAAGCGTCTTCAGAAACGACCGGTACCAGCGGATTTTTGAACTGGAGCTTGAGCTGGGCAGGCGGCCGGAGTTTGCTGCGGTCGCCCGCTACTCCCATTGGCTGGCGCGTCGCGCCGACCCGCTGACGGAGGGCGGTGCGTGAACAAAGTCGTAGTCCAGCCTTCATCGATGGCTTCCGGCTTCGAGCCGCCGGCCGCCGCGCTCTCGCTCGGGCTCGGGCTGACCAACGAATGTAATCTCACCTGCGCCTTTTGCTACCGTGACCCGGCGCGCGCTGATCGCCTCTCCCTCGGCCAGGTGAAATCAGTGATGGAATCCCTGCCCGTCCGCTCGGTAAACCTGGGTACGGGCGAGAACGGCATGCATCCGGATTTCAAAGCCATCCTCGCTTTCCTGCGAACGCAATCCATCAAGCTCACCATCACGTCCAATGGGCACAGCGTCGCGGTTCTCGAAGATAGCGAGTTGCGCGCTTTTCACGACATCGAGTTCTCCCTCGATTATCCGGCGCAGGCAGAACAGGACGCGCAACGCGGGCCCGGCAACTGGGAACTGATTCACCGCCAGGCGGAGCGCTGCCTACATCTCGGCGTACCTGTAACCGTCGTCGCCGTCATGATGAAGTCGAACTACCTCCGTTTAGCCGATGTGGCCCGGGTCGCCAGGCAGTTCGACGCGCCCTTACGCGTGAACGTCTACCAGGCCGTGCGCTCCGACATCTATGCCCTGAGCTATGAAGAGTACTGGGAGGGATTCCGGCGCCTGTTTGAAGAAACCGATGTCATTGCCATTGGCGAGCCGCTGGTTCGCGCCATGGCGGGGCTGCCCCCCCTCAGGAGCGGATGCGCCGTAAGCACCGTGCGCGTCACCCCACGCGCCACCACCCAACCGTGCGTTTATTGGCCCGGGCAGGGAGAGCCGCTTTCCGACTTGATCTCCGCTGGCGTCGGCATTTTCAGCTCCTCACCTTTCAGGCAGGCGCGGACGCTTCCCGAAGCCTGCAATCCGTGCGAGTTCCGCGAGTCATGCCACGGTGGCTGTGCCGGACGGCGACGCTTGCAGGGCGCGCCGCTGCAGCCTGATTATTATTGTCCCATCATTCGCGGCCAGCGGCCGTTGCTCAAAATCCGTATCGCCGCAAATCGCGACTTGCCCAAGCTGAGCAGTTCCTGCACCACCGTCGTGATGGCCAGATAGTCTGCACGAGCAAACCTCGAAAACGATAGTTGTTCTTGATTGTTCCCGACCGGGTTCGCGACACAGTCTTATGTTTACTGCGCCTCCATCCACTTGTCCGACCCTGTCACCTTGACCGCTACATCCGTAAGCCAAATGTGCAATGGCTTGCCGTCAGCCATGCCGCGATGCTCAGTCGCGAACAGAATCGGGCCCGCCTTCTTGTAGCCTGCCCACGTCGCGAAAACCCGGCTCGGTGGCTTGGCCCCGCCGCGATGGTAGACAAAGTACGCCACGCGATTATCTTTACCGATGTACAAGTCCCAGACATCGCCCGGCGTGTAGCCGCCATCCGCCGGATACTTTATCGGCAGCAGCTCGGCCATGCCCGGTCCCATTGGCAAATTAAACTTGCCCTGATCGATCGCGCTGGCGACCTTGTCCCAGTAAGCATGGAAAGGGAACAGGGCCCAGTAATTGTCGTTGACGAAACTCGGGTCGATTTGCGTCTTCACCGCCTCGGACTGGTTGCTGAGATCGGTGTGCACGAAGGAAACGTTGACCGGCTTCCCGTCTTTATCCGTTCCTTCAAACGTAACCTTGCCGGTCTTGGGCTCCCACTCCCACTTGTGCGCAGCTTTGAAGAGCCCTGTAATTTCACCGTTCCAGGTGTAGCGAACCCCCTCTACTTTGTCCCACGACTCGACACCAAAGGTCTTGGCGACCTGTTCGAGAATCGGGTCCCGCTGCTGTGCCCAGCAGTTTGCAGCAAGTACTCCGCAAAACAGAAGACCCATCACAGCCAAACGGCGGGCATTTCTCATAGCGTCTGCTCCTCAATGTATTGAACGGATGATCTCTTGGATGACGGGCAGAGGTCTTCGGATACAAGTATCCGCCTGAGACCGCGAACCATGTTTGCGACAACTTTCGTCGCCTATCCAGACCCGCGCCGCCCGGTTGAGTCCCGTGCTGCTGCCGCTCGGGCGAATCGACGAAACCATACGCTGGCAGCCGCCCCCGCTACGGCTCCATACTCCACCAGCATCACCCAACCGGGAACCAGCCATAGACCGCCTGTCGCGCGCAGATGCCACACGTAGTAAGTCGGGATAATGCTCACCGTCCAGATTGCAATCGGCAGCGTCGAGGCCGACCGCAGGAACGGCAGCATCCACAGCAGGTACCACGGATACACCACCGGCGCGCACAGAAGCGAAGCTGCCATGGGCCATGCCCATGCCACCACACACCCTGCCGGCCACTTTCTTCTCAGCCAGCCGGCGGTAACAAGCCCCGCCAGCAGCGCCACCCCAACTGCCACTTGTGGGGCCACAATTCGCTCGAGGATTGCAAAAACCGGATCATTAAAACGAAAACTCCTCACATAGGTGCCCAGCGAGCCGGTGGGAATGTGGCCATCGCTCAAAAATGAACGGCTCAGAAATGGCACATACACCAGTCCGGCCACGGCCGCGGCCAGCACCCCCTCGCGAATTCGAATACGCCTCCAATACAGTGGCAACAGCACAATCGGCAGCAATTTCACCGAAACCGCCAGCCCGAATGCCACGGCCGCGACTGCGCGCCAGCGCCGCTCCAGTGCGGCAAACGAAATCAGCAGTAGCAGCGCGCCCACAATATCGACATGACCGCTTCCCGCCACTTCGGTCGCCAGCAGCGGATTCCAGGCGTAAGCCAGAACCCAGTGCGTCCCTTGCCCGCTGCGCCGCAGCAGATCGACCAAAATCAGAACGATCGCGAAATCGCAAACCACAAACGCCACTTTCATGGCGAACACCGATTCGTGAATCGCGGTCACGCCGCGGAAAAAAAGTTGCGCACCCGGCGGATAGGGGCTCGGCAGATCCGGGTGGTTGAGCGTCCGCGTCTCCAGCGTGTGCAACCCTGCGAGCGCAGGATCGCTGGGGACGACGATATAAGGGTTATAACCGCGCCGCTGCACCCGGCCGTCCCATACGTATCGATGAATGTCATCATCCGCTCCCGGGGACAGCCGAAGGAACTCTACGCGCCATACTCCAGCCAGCACGAGCCCCACGGCCACAACGCGGAAAGAGAATGTGGCGCCCCGCCTGCTGGAAAACTCGCCAATCACGAGCAAATACATCGTGCCCGCAAGCGCCAGCGCGGTCATGAAGCCTGGACCACCCCGGTCGCCGAAGTTGCGTGAGCAGATCGTCAGCGCCAAAAGCATGCCGGCGCCGAGCAGGCAGGCT
>Ga0335080_10005450_pt1 | contig 13101 bp, 15 predicted proteins | sample Lox_Sample_34_FD_206720 | JGI IMG/M metagenome (GOLD analysis project Ga0335080, IMG submission 206720) | Soil microbial communities from Loxahatchee National Wildlife Refuge, Florida, United States - Lox_Sample_3.4 | ecosystem: Environmental > Terrestrial > Soil > Wetlands | place: USA... | reverse complement strand
CACGCAAAGGAGCGACTGGCGTAAGCCAGCGTCACCTTTTTGATGGCTTCTATCGAGGGGGAAACGGCAAAGGAAATCCCTGACGGGTGAAATCTGGATAATCTTGCGCACGGCGCATGCTCCGCAAATGCGGATCGAGTCCTAAACTCAATCCAAGGAAAGGAGGAACTGACGTTTTTTGTGGGAGTCGCGTCAGATCGCTCGCGGCGGAGCACGGGCTTGAGAATTCGAACCGGTGCGGGCAGGGAAGAAACGGACGACGTGGTCGCCCCAAAGCGCGTATCCGACCTCAAGATAAGGGCTAACAAGCACCGTGACCCGTGGCGGGTCCAGGGACGCGCTCGCATGCAGCACGCAGCAAATGAAACAGGCGCCGCCATGAAGGGCACCGCCACCCTGATCGGAACGGACGGGGGCGGAATCCGGGTTGCTCCGGCAGATTTCAAGAGTTCTGAGCGGGTCTGCGGCAGCAAACGAGGCGGCCCAGCAGGCCGCAACCGGCGCCCAAATCTGAACGATCAGTGCCGTCAGGATGACTGGAAGAAATCTACGCAAATGTCGCCGCATAGGCGCCCTCTAGATGACCCAAATATCACCCGGGAAATTCGAAGTCGAGGCAAGCACGGGGGGCTACGACGTGTGAGGGAACTTGAGTGTGACATTTTTGTCGATTAGGCGACATGGTGATAATGCCCAGAGCCGATCTCAATATCAGGGGGTCTTGCCGGCCGGAACTTGCGGATTATTGGTTTCAGAAAAAGAGAAAAGATATGATCGTTCGATAGTAGAAAGTCATTCCGATGGCGAATGCCGCGAACACAGCTACCAATATCAAGCTGACTTTCATAATGACGAGGTTGGCGGAGCGCACTAAAGCCGGAGCAACATGCCTCCGCCCTTCGATCCTTTTGGTTCGAGCCTTGGTGGCAGCCATTTTCTTAAAGCTCGATAGAGGGGCTTGCTGAATTGAGTAGGTGACAACTCGAGATTTCGCGTTCGACGATGACTAGCGCACGGGAACGCGAGAAGTGCCAACGGAACAGATACTCACTGCCATCGTATCTTTGTCCTGAAACCCAGGGGCTTCGTACTACCGCCGTCGCAGTCTGTCGAGGTGATCTGGCAGCTCGGTCGGTCCCTTTTTGCGATCGGCCATAACTCGGATGGCGCCGGTCGGTTGGTTTCATTCGTTGGCGAGGAAGCGCTCAGCCGCAGAAATAATATCACCGCGGTTGCGTTCATAAGGCCCCCAATGGGTGGCGTCGATAATGAACTTTTCCTGCGCCCCCGGTATTTTGGCGGCGAGACCCGGGTCGGCGAAGAGGTCGCGGTCGCCCCGGATGACCAAGGTCGGCATTTTTACCGCCGCAGCATCGTAAATCGGATGATCGCGCCAGATATCGAACAAATCCGCAAGGGGCCCCATCGGACGGGTTACGATTTTGGACGGCGCGCTCTCATCGGCATGGCCACATCGTTCGGCGAGCGTCTGCACCCGTGCAATAGTGGTTTCGTCGACGAGACCGGCTGATCCTTTCAGCATCATTCGCCAATGCGCAAGCACCAGATCGGCGGGCAGCTTCTGATAGTCGACCTTCGATGGTGCAAATTTGTTTGGGTCGTCTTTCGCGGCAAAAGGAACTGTCATCATAGGCAACGTGAAAGCATGCATCGCGCCGAGCAAAACCATGCGATCGATGAGATCAGGTCGGGCAATCGCCACCATTGGTGCGACGACGGCGCCCCAGCTCCATCCGACTAGGGAGACCTTTGCCGCGCCCGTTTGCTTGCGGATCGCCTCGACGACGCTGATCACGTCGCGCACCGAATCCGGAGCGCGGTCGACCGGCGTGTCCCCAACGGGGCGGCTCGACTGGCCGAAGCCGCGAAAATCGATAGCGTAAGCAGCAAATCCCGCGGCATTCAGGTCATCCATCCAGGACAGACCAGGAGCAAGGTCAAAAGCCTCGCCACAGGGCGAACCAAATGCGTGCAGCATCAGGACTGGCGAGTTACTGCTCGTTTTGGCAGCCTGTTTTTGGATCATATGGATGGTGATCCCTGGATCTCCCCCGGGGACATCGCTTTCAATCCTATCGGCGGCGATCGCTGCGTTGGCGACCAGTAATGCGACCAATATGGCTATTGCGGGAGCAAGAGCGCGACACATGTGCAACCTACCATTTTAGTTGAAGTCGGAGGTCGAGACATTTCCCTACGATGACAGTTGGATTTTTCGCCTTGACGCGCATCAATGATCCACTTGTGATGCGCGGTAATTTGTTAAGTTTTTACCGCACATGAATCGCAGAGATGCTATTGTGTTTGGAGGGATGCTTGTCGCAATGCGGCCTCGGTGCTTGCGGATACTATGGGTCAGGTGCAAGACCACGAGGGTCACGGCGGAGGTGCGATAAATCCGCTATTTGACGCTGCTGGCAACTGCCTGAAAACGGGACAGGTCTGCCTAGACCACTGTCTTCGCGCATTTGCCGCCGGATAATTCGCTGGCAGCCTGTGCACGGGCAAGCGATCATATGCTCAGCACTTGTGGTACGCTCGCCAAGTTTGCCAGCGTTCCGGCAATGGTTAGGGTTGCTCTCGCGGCCTGCCAGGATTGCGAGACCGAATGTCGCAAGCGCGCCGACAAGCACGAGGCCTGCAAGAATTGTGCGGAGGCTTGTGCAACCTGCGCGTTGGAGTGTAAAAAGCTGGCTGCTTAGGATCGTGCTTGGCTTTCCGATCCTTTGGCGATCGTGACAGAAGGAGCCAATTAGTGGCACGGCGCCGGTTGCATCCACGCTTGGATCGTATCGGTGAAGTCGACTGGCGAACCTCGCGCGAAGACGAGCGAAATGACGTATTGAAGTGAGCGGTCACCCCGATGACCTCAATGTGCAATCCTTCGGCCAAAATAACCATTCGAGCACTTGTTGCCGTCTTTGCGCTCTTTCTGAGCGCTAGAATGACGCTCGCGGAATCCGCAGAGCAATCGATCCGACAGTTGTTGGTGGACTCTTTTGGCAAGCCTGAGGCGCCGCTCGCTGTCGGCCCCGTCGTCGTGGTGGGAGATCATGCCATCGCCGATTGGGTCCAGCAGGGGCATGGAGGTCGCGCTCTGCTAAGACAGCGTGACGGCACGTGGTCGCTAATATTGTGCAGCGGCGACGGCATCAAGTCGGCTACAGCCTTGCGCCGGGCGGGCGTTCCAGCGCCGGATGCCGCCAGTCTTGCGGAAAGACTGGAAACCGCCGAAAGCACGATATCGCCGGAAGAGCGAGCGATGCTATCAACATTTGAAGGAACCGTCGTGATGGGAGACGCTTTTCATCGCGACCATTGACGACCAAAAGCCCGAATAAGTGCAAATATTCTAGAGAGGTGGATGCGATGCCTAAGATAAAGCTGGTTCTTCTGGCGCTTGTGTTCCTTTGCGCCGGTTTCTCCGTTTCGAACGCCGATGAGATTAAGGCCGGCGACCTCGTGATTAGCCAGGCCTGGAGCCGCGCGACTCCCAGCGGAGCGAAGGCTGGAGCAGGGTATCTCACCATCGAAAACAAGGGCAGTGCGCCGGATCGGCTGATCGGTGGTTCGGCCGATGTTGCCGGAAAGATCGAAATCCACGAGATGGCCATGAGCAACGGTGTGATGAAAATGCGCCCGCTGGACAAGGGGCTCGAGATCTCTCCCGGCAAGACCGTCAAGCTCGCGCCGGGCGGCTATCATGTCATGCTGATGGATCTGAAAAGCCAGCTGAAGCAGGGCGACAAGCTGCCGATCACGCTCGAGTTCGAAAAGGCCGGGAAGGTGACGGTTTCGTTCGATGTCGAAAGTGTCGGCGCGCAGGGGCCGGCTGGCGGTTCCGGTATGGACGGAAAAATGGACATGAAGAAGATGGACATGAAGAAGATGGACATGAAGAAGATGTAGCGGGATAGCCGTGGCATCGCTAAAGGGCAGGGAGATTGGATCGGCGGGAGTTTCAACAACGCGCTCGCGGCGGAGTGCCCACGGTGCGTGCTGAAGAGGCCGCAGTCGGACGGTAGCGGCCTGTTATAGGGATGATGATCTATCCGGATATGATCCTGCTCGATCCGGTCGACCCTCTGACTGCCTTCAATATTATGCGGGCTGATGTGAGATTGACTGCGAGAACACGGGAGACCGTGCCTGCGGATGGGGGTCTTGCCGGTCTGGGGACCGCACACCTTCGAGAGCGCGCCGTCGGGCTTAGCTGGGAATTTGGCTGGTTTTGTCTACCTGCGTTTCCACAGGGTAGCTACTGCTCGGCGCGGCTAGCCTACTAAAACATTACAATGCGACGTCGCGCCGGTAGTTCGCGATGGGTTGTTGGCGACGGTCACAAGAAAGGATCGTGTGGTGGAGGACCGCAGCCGGGCTTTTACCGGATCTGAGCATCGCGAACTGATGAACAATGACTGCGATGGCGAGCCTCTAAGCAATGCTGACATCGCCAATATTGCTTTCTTTCTTATCTGACTTGCCGCCACGAGTTCCTTGATGACCGAGCCGCCATTCAAAGTTGAAACAATGGAGCCGTACATGGGCCTTACTGCTCGAGTTGTCGCAGGAGTTTCTGCAGCACTAGTTGCGCTTGGTCTGGTGAGCGTGATTGTGGTTGGGTGGAACGATCTCTCGAGCAAGATTGAATTGCGGCCGACCGCAGGCATCGGCGGTCCATTTTCGCTCGTCGATCATCATGGGAAGCTGGTCACTGAACGCGATTATCTGGGCAAGCCAGCTTTGGTTTTCTTTGGATTTACATTTTGCCCGGACATCTGCCCGACCACGCTGCTCGAATTAACCGAACTGCTCAAGAAGCTTGGTGCAGAGGCGGATCGTTTGAACGTGCTGTTCATCACTGTCGATCCGGAAAGGGACACTCCGCAGCAGCTTGCGCTTTACCTATCATCGTTCGATCCTCACATCGTCGGTCTCTCTGGCACAACTAGCGAGATCGAATCTGTCATGGCTAAGTACAAGGTTTATGCGCAAAAAGTGCCGTTGAAGGATGGTGGCTATACAATGGATCATACTGCCGTCGTCTACATGATGAACCAGAAGGGGCAGTTCGTTGGGCTGATGAACTACGAAGAGCCGCAAGAAACGGCGCGTGCCAAACTCAGAAAACTGCTTGATGACGCGGCAAAAAATTGGCAGTGAGCCAATGCGTGCGATATCTTCGAACGGTTCGACCGGCTTCAGTGTCGGTTTGGAATTCGGCGTAAGGCTCTGTCTGTTGGACGTGGGGGCTCTGGTCGCTGGTGAATGACTCGAAGGCGCGGGCATATCTGCTGTTCGACGTCGTCCGATTCGGATGCGCGTTCGGCATTCTGTCGATCGCAACATGTTACGGAATTTGGTGAGCGACGGGTAACGATTGCCCGGATTGATACAGAGCAAATCCGAGTGCGCATCTGGTGCCTTATGTTTAATTTCGTCGCCGGGTTTCTCCTGGGCTTTGCATCACGTTTGCATTGTCTCGGGTGTGTTCTGGAATCGCAGCAAGTCTGTGCTTGGTAACCCGGCCGACTTCCACAACCTGCTCAACGTCGGCCGGGTCACCGGCTAAGACCTGGCGGGAATAGCTTTGGTGGACTTGGTACCAAGATATTCGGCGTCCTCGACCGCTCCATTGCACATCGTCATTAGGTGGGCTGCAGCCGCGTCTCTGGGTTGGATCAGGCTGGTGATGCTGGCCGCACTTCCAATTCCAACGTCGCTGTATCGCCTGAGCGCCACGGTGAGCGGTGAGCAACCGTCTTGCCGCGAAATCTGGATCCTTTCGTTTGCCATCCTTCGCTGGACTATTCTTCGTCAGCTGTGTCTGGGGTTTTTCCCGTGTGCAATGGTCTATGCGGCGCGATTCTATGCGATGCTGTCTGCCTGGCTCAACGGAGCAGCCGTCATGTTCGGCTTCGGCCTCGGCACCTTGCCGTCGGTCATGGGAGTAGGTCTTGGAGTGCCGTGGCTGCGCATGGCGGCAAAGTCGACTTTGCTACAAAAGCTCGTTGGCCTCGCAATCGTTGCGATCGGCATCGTCAGCGCACTTCCTGCTGCGACAATCTCGATTTGGTGCAAGCTTGGATGACGGTTTCGCCTCAGCTGCGAGCTTGGCGGAAAACCGTAATGCCGGCCTTGGCGGCGTGAATAGCGGCCTATTTGCGTTCGGGTCAGCGCGCGCGTTCCTTCAGGAACGCAATGAGGTCCGCGCGGTCCTGCGGATTCTTTACCTCATAGAACATCTTCGTTCCGGGGATAAAATCCTGCGGGCTTGTCAGCCACTTGTCGAGATTCTCCTCGGTCCACACAATTTTTGCGTTACGCAATGCCGGCGAGTAATTGTACCCCGGCACAGTTCCAGCATCGCGCCCAACGATACTCTTGTGCATTGGCCCCACGTCGTTCTTTTCGATTGAGTGGCAATCCTGGCAGCCCTGATAAAGCACTTCTCCGCGCGCGGTGTCTCCCGCGGCGTTTGCGGGACTCCACCAAAGCACCAGCGCAGACAACGCGCCCGCGCAAGCCGTAACTTGTCTCCAGTGAGTTGCGCCGAAGCGTGTCGACCTTTGTCCCATAAACCTCTCCTGCTTGGGATTTTGCGAGGGGAGGATTCGAATCGTTGCCGCTTTATTCCCGCGCCATCCAAAGCGACGAAGTTGCGTTGGAATAATTTATGATTCCGGTTGTGCACGTATCGTTCTGCAGCGAGGAGAAAAATCGATGATCAAAGGGGCGAGAATTGTTTCTGGCGAGCACGGTCTTCATGTTTTCGACGGCATTTGCTCAGATGGCACCGGCAAAAATCGGCGACACGTCGAAAAGCAAAGGTACTGTTCAACGACAAGTGTATGACCCTCTACGTCTTCGACAAAGACAAGGATGTACCCGGCAAGTCAGCTTGCAACGGAACGTGCGCTGAAAATTGGCCGGCTTTGCTTGCTTCAGATGCCGACAAAGCGTCGGGCGATTGGTCAACAAGGGACGACCCTCTATGCCTGGACGAACGACAAGGCACTCGGTGATACCGATGGTGACGGAAAGCTAAACGGCGCTTGGCATATTGCTGCGCCTAAGGCTTAAGACCGGACGGCTCGCGTCGCCCCGACTGTCGAAGGAAATCGTATTGCAGCGCGTTTTCGTGGGGACGCTGTTCGCCTAGTGTCCCGAGTCACAATTTCGCAATCATAGATTCGCAGTAGATTCGCGTCGCTGTGCCAGGGATGGAGGCAAACAGCGACGGAGTCTCCAATGGCGGCCCAGCAACTTGCCCCTCTGATCTTGAGCGATGATGAGCGTGCGGAACTGACTTCGCTGACGATGCGGCGGAAGACGGCGCAGGCGCTGGCTCTGAGAGCCCGGATTGTGCTGACCTGTGCGGAAGGTGGTCAGAACACGGAAGTGGCGGCCAAGCTGGGGCTGGACCGGCAGACCGTAGGCAAGTGGCGTCGGCGTTTTATGGAGCAGCGCGTGGCCGGGCTGCACGACGAGCCGCGCTCCGGGGCGCCGCGCACGATTGACGATGCCCGCATCGAAGCCGTGATCGTGAGGACGTTGGAGAGTTGCCCTGAGAACGCCACTCATTGGAGTTCCCGTGGCATGGCGAAGACCAGCGGCCTATCGGTGTCGACGGTGCAACGCATCTGGCGGGCCTTCGGGCTGCAGCCGCATCGGATGGAGACGTTCAAGCTCTCGACCGATCCGAACTTCGTGGCCAAGGTGCGCGACGTCGTCGGCCTTTATGTCTCGCCACCGGAGCATGCCATCGTTCTGTGCGTGGATGAGAAGTCCCAAATCGAGGCGCTGGACCGCAGTCAGCCGATGCTGCCGATGCGTCCCGGCCAACCGACCCGAAGAAGCCATGACTACAAAAGGCACGGCACCACATCGCTGTTCGCCGCCCTCGACATCGCGACCGGGCGGGTCATCGGCAAGTGCTACGGACGCCACCGTGCCGCCGAGTTCCGCAAGTTCCTCGACGAGATCGAGGCCGCCGTGCCGCGAGAACTCGACGTCCATCTCGTCATGGATAACTACGCCACGCACAAGACCCCGCTGATCCGGCGATGGCTGGCCAAAAGGCCGCGTTGGCACGTGCACCTGACCCCGACCAGCTCGTCATGGCTCAACCAGGTCGAGCGCTTCTTCGCGCTCCTCACCGATAAGAAGATCAGGCGCGGCATCTATCGCAGCGTCGCTGCCCTCAGGGCTGACATCGCCGCGTTCATCGACCGACACAACGCTGATCCCAAACCGTTCCGATGGACCAAATCCGCCGATGACATCCTTGCTTCCATCGAGCGCTTCTGCCGATACAATGCCCCGGAAAACGGCGACGCGGTGTTGCGAACTTCTGGTTCAGGACACTAGCCGCAAATCCGCACTGGACAAAGGCGCCAGCCGTTGCGCCCGCGCTGACAACTTTTGTTTAAGCCAGTCATCAGGTCTCATCGAATCCACGGTTCGGACGCCACGAGACGGGATCTGCGATCCAGCGGTTGATGTCGGACTCATGCCAGCCGCTCCCGTTGACGCTGATCTTGAGCTGAGCCGGGAAGGTGCCCTCGGCGATCTTGCGGTAGATGGTGGACCGGGATAGCCCGGTCCGGGCGAGAACGGTTTTCAAGCGAACTATACGGTCTGGTTCTCGCATGGTCGCGCTGCCTCCTGCTAGCTGTTTCTGACGGCTTCTGAGACCAGACAGGACAGGCGCTGCGCGCGCGCAAGAGCATCTTGCACATCGGCGTACTCTGGCGTTCAGACGTCGGAAAAGAGGATGCACTCAAATTTCGATGCCCCGGCCTCTGCCGAGGTCAATGCCGTGGGTGAAGGCGAGTTCGAGGCCGAGCCGGCGGCCGGAGTCGAACGCGATGCCAAGCTCTCTCTTGCGGTTGGCGAGGATGGATTCGAGTTGCGGATCGCGTTCGAGGCTTCTGGCCATGTCGCCCATCGCCGAGCGGGTGGCTCTGTAGCCGGACATATCGCCGGCCTGATACTGTTGCTGTCTGGTCTGATGCAGCTTCTGCCAGCGTTCCACAAAGTGGTCGGCGCGGCGTTCCGGATGGATGCGCAGTTCCGTTTCGAGCTGGAGCGCGCGGACGGCGCGGTTGACCCGGCCGCCAGCCGCCTCGCGGGCCAGTTCCGGGTTTTTCGGCGGCTTCGGCGTCGTGCGAGCCATAGGGCCGCACCTCCTCGAAGGCCCGGCGGGCCTTTTGTAGTTCTTTCACCTGCTCGGGACTTGCCTCGCCGCCCATCTCCCGCGCCTCGAAGATCGCATCCACGGCGCGGGCATGGCGCACGAGCGCTCGAGTGCGGAGGCGACGTGCTTCCGCTTCCGGGTCTGCCGCCACCTTCCTTTCCGACGCATCGGTTTCGCGCCGCTCGGCTGGCGTACCGCTCCTTTCCCTTTCCGGCGTTTCCCGCTCCGGCCTACGTCCGCCATCCCCGCCGGGCACATCTGAAGGAGGGCGCAGGCCATCCAATATGTCGCGTACCTTCTCCGGCACGACCTTGCGCACGATCTCGGCGACGCGCTCTCGGAAGGTGATCCCGCGTCGCTCGGCGTAGCTTTGTACCGGATCGACCCGCTCGTAGTCCGAGGCCATGTCCTTGGCACGGTCGCGCGACAAGGTGCGGGCGAGTCGGTCCTGACTTGCAAAGTCGTCGCGGCCATAATGCAGCTCTATACCGTCGCGGTGCCGCGAAAGGGCGACATAGCTGCTGTGGGCATCCATTCCCGGCGTTGCCAGTACATGGGCGCGGTCTACCGTCATGCCCTGCGCCTTGTGGATGGTCGCGGCATAGCCGTGGTCGATCTTGTTGTAGTCCTTCAGGTCGAACTGCACGGATCGGTCATCGTCGGTCTGCGCGGTCATGCTCTGTGCGTTGACCTGCTCGATGGTGCCGAGCGTGCCGTTCTTCACGCCAAGGCCGCGCTCGTTCTGCAGGAACGTGACGCGATCCCCGCTGGCGAAGCTTCGCTCGCCGCGCTCGACCGTTATACGCACCTCATCGCCCAGATCACCGGCGGTCCGCATCCGCTCGCGGGCTGCTTCGTTGAGCGCTCGCACCTCGACATTGGTGTGGGTGAGGATGATCCGGCTGCGCTCCGGTGAAGCCTGCCGGTCGTGGTCCCAGCGGTCGATCAGATCGCCGCGCGCCTGCTCACGTGTCTGCGCCTCATGCACCATGCCCTGGGAGCGATAGGCTTCCAGCGCATTGCCAGTTTTGCCATTGGCGAGATCGCGCGTGACGTCGCGCTGCCAATCCTCCCGCTGGCGGCGAACCTCGCCGATTTCGGCGCCACCATGGCGCTCATGGATCGAGCGGAACGCCGCGCCGGCTTCGATGGATTGCAACTGCTTGGGATCGCCGACTAACACCACCTTTGCGCCGGCCTCTGCCGCATGGGACAGCACGCGCTCCAACTGGCGCGTGCCGACCATGCCCGCCTCGTCGACGACAAGGACATCGCGCGATGTGAGCAGGTCGCGACCTTGTTCCCAGCCATGCTCCATGCTGGCGATGGTGCGCGACGCGATGCCCGATCCGCTTTCAAGATTTTCTGCCGCGATGCCGGACAGCGTCACGCCCCGGACCTGGCAAACATCGGCTTCCTAGGGCTCGGCCGCATGGGGTTTCCCATGGCCGCCAATCTCATCGGTGCCGGCCATTCGGTGCGCGTCTACGACCCGGACACTCAAGTAAGTCAACGGGCCAGGAACGCCGGCTGGTCCACCGCTTCCTCGATCGGGGAGGCAGTGACGGGGGCAGAGTTCGTCATTTCGATGGTGCCGACGGGAGGGCACGTCCTCGACATTTTGACCGGCGCGGATGGTGCATTCACTCGCATGCCGAAAGGCAGCATCGCCATCGACTGCTCCACCATCGCTCCGGCCGACGCGCGCCGTCTGCATCTCGAAGGACAGTCGCGCGGTATCGCAGTCCTGGATGCTCCCGTCTCTGGCGGCGTGATGGGCGCCGAGGCAGGTACGCTGACGTTCATGGTTGGCGGCAACGCCGGGGACCTGGAGCGCGCACGTGCCGTCCTTGAAGGCATGGGCCAGCGCATTTTCCACGCCGGAGAGGCTGGCGTCGGGCAGGCCGCCAAGCTCTGCAACAACCTGCTTGCCGGAATCTCGATGATTGCCGTGTCAGAGGCGTTCGCGCTGGCGAAACAGCTCGGGCTCGACGCGCGGAAGATGCAGGAGATCTCCGCCGTCTCCAGTGGTGGATGCTTTTCGCTGACAAACTATCCGCCCGTTCCCGGCCTTCTGCCTAACGTGCCCTCGAGCCGAAACTATCACAACGGCTTCGCGTCCCAGTTGATGCTGAAAGATTTGAGACTGGCACAGGAGACCGCGCAGTTGTCCGGCACGCCCCTGCCGCTCGGCGGCCTCGCGGCGGCGCTCTATGGAATGTTCTGCAAGGCCGGCAATGGCGAACTCGACTACTCAGCCATTATCAGGCTGATCGAGGGAGAGCCAGCGAGGTCGCCTGCGGCTGGTGCGCGGGCGAAATAGAAGAGGTGACCCAATGAATTCTTTGAGCATCAACGCGGATCGGAGCACCGTGTCCTTCAAGGCTCGCGGCATGCTGATCGGTGGCGAATGGGTGCCTGCTGTGTCCGGAGCGAGCATCACCGTCGAGAACCCCGCGCGGCGCAAGCCAATCGGCCAGGTGCCGCGAGGACGCACTGAAGACGTGGAGCGGGCCGTCGCGGCGGCAGCCGACGCTTTCCCGGGCTGGGCGAAGATTCCCGCCCGTGATCGGGGGCGTCAGCTGATGCGCATAGGCGAAGCGCTTGAGGTCCGGTCGGAGGAAATCGCCCGCACGATTGCATCCGAGACCGGTAATGCCTTGCGCACGCAGGCGCGGGGTGAGGCGCGCATGGTGGCTGATGCGTTTCGCTATTTCGGAGGACTTGCGGGGGAATTGAAAGGGCTGACCGTGCCGCTCGGTGAGGGCATGCTGAGCTATACCCGCCGTGAGCCGATCGGCGTGGTGGGCGCGATCGTGCCGTGGAATGCGCCAGCGCAGCTCGCCGCACTCAAGATTGCGCCGGCGATTTGCGCCGGCAACACCATCGTGCTCAAAGCGGCAGAGGATGCACCGCTGGCTGTCCTTATGATTGCCGAGATCTGTCAGGATCACCTCCCGCCGGGCGTTGTCAACGTTGTGACCGGCTATGGCGAGGAATGCGGAGCGCCGCTATCCGCTCATCCGCTTGTGCGCAAGGTCAGCTTCACTGGGTCCACCGCAGTGGGACGCGCCATCATGCGCGCTGCGTCCGAGCGGCTTGCGCCAGTCTCGCTGGAGCTCGGCGGGAAAAGCCCGTCAATCGTCTACGAAGATGCCGATGAGGACTGGGTGGTCGACGGCATTATCGCCTCGATGCGCTTCACCCGGCAAAGCCAGTCCTGTACCGCCGGCTCGCGTCTATTCCTTCATGCCAGAATCTTTGACGTCTTCCTCGACAAACTGGTGGCCCGCCTGTCCGCTCTCAAAATCGGCGACCCGCTAGACGAGACGACCGACGTTGGCGCTATCATCAACGAACGACAGTTCAAGAAGGTCTGCGCCTATATCGAGGAGGGCCTCACCAGGCCTGAAGTGCGCCTTATCACAGGTGGCCTGCCGCCCGCCAGCGGCCCGCTCGCGAAAGGCTATTTCGCCTTGCCCACAATTTTCGCCGCCGATTCGAACGACTGGCGACTCGCGCGAGAGGAAATCTTCGGGCCGGTGCTTGTTGCCATTCCCTGGACCGATGAGGCGGAAGCGATCCGCATGGCCAATGACAGCCATTATGGCCTCGCCGCCTATGTCTGGACCCGCGACATCGGTCGCGCCCTGCGTACCGCGCACGCAATCGAGGCGGGCTGGGTGCAGGTGAATCAGGGCGGCGGACAGGCGCTCGGTCAATCCTACGGCGGCGTCAAGGAAAGCGGCATCGGCCGCGAGATGTCGCTTGAAGGTATGCTCGACAGCTTCACCGAAACAAAGAGCGTCAACGTGAACCTCACGATTCCTCCGCCCGAGCTTGAACGCTGACTGCGCCGATCAAGACGTTGTCTTCCGTTA
>Ga0335080_10005449_pt1 | contig 13103 bp, 12 predicted proteins | sample Lox_Sample_34_FD_206720 | JGI IMG/M metagenome (GOLD analysis project Ga0335080, IMG submission 206720) | Soil microbial communities from Loxahatchee National Wildlife Refuge, Florida, United States - Lox_Sample_3.4 | ecosystem: Environmental > Terrestrial > Soil > Wetlands | place: USA... | reverse complement strand
GGCGGGCACGCGAACCGGCGCGGGTGAGCCAGCAGCCGTGGCCGCTCGCCGCGAAGGTCGTCTCGCGCAGCGCGGCGAGATGGTTGATGCCGAAAACTGGCTCGCCGTCGATGAGCAGCGACACGAGGGTGCCGAACATCGGCAGCCCGAGCACGTAGGAGGAGGTGCCGTCGATCGGGTCCAGCAGCCAGCAGCGCCCGCTGCGTTCGAGCGTGCCGCCGTACTCCTCGCCGAGCACCGCGTCGGTGGGGAAGTGCTTCTTCAGGTGTGCCCGCAGCAGCCGCTCCGTTGCCCGGTCCGCCACGGTCACTTCGCTGCCGTCGCTCTTGTGACGGATCCGCACGCGGTTCAGGTGCCCGAGCGTGATGGAGTCGGCCTTCTTCAGGACCGGCAGCAGCCGCTCGAGCGTGGCGCGCCATTCGCGCGCGCTCAGGACGGGCTTGGAGTCGGGCACGAATCTCCCCGCATGCGTGTCGAAGGTGAGGGACCGAGCGTAGCATGCGCGCCCGGCCGGCAGCGGTACGCCCTAGCCGCGATGCAGGCGCCGCGGTGCGACGGCCGCGGCGCTCATGCCGAAGGCCGCCAGCTCCGGCGGCACCGGCGCGCCGCGAGCGAGCGCGGCGGCCAGCTGCGCCGCCGCCGGCGCGCTCTGGATGCCATAGCCGCCCTGACCGGCAAACCAGAAGAGGCCCGGCACCTGCGGGTCGTAGCCGATCACCGGCTCGCGATCCGGCGCGAAGGTGCGTAAGCCCGCCCAGGAACGCTGGACGCGCTTGATCTCGAGTGTCAGCGCCGCCTCGATGCGTTCGACGGCGAGCGCGATGGTGAGGTCCTCGGGGTACGCATCGCCCGGTGGCACCGGCTCCTCTTCCGCGGGCGAGATCAGCAGCCGCCCGGCGTCGGGCTTCAGGTAGAAGGCGTCGTCCATGTCGAACACCGCCGGCCAGCGCGCGACGTCGACGCCCGGCGGCGCCTCGATCAGGGCCGCCGAGCGTCGCAGCGCCGCAAGTCCGAGCGGCTCCGCCCCGCAGGCCCGGCCAACCTGGTCGGCCCAGGCACCTGCGGCATTCACCAGCACCCGCGCGCGCAACGCGGTGCCCGCAACCTCGAGCTCCCAGAACTCGCCCCTGCGCTGCGCGCTGCTGAAGGGCGTACCGAGGAACAGCTGCGCGCCCGCCGCCCGTGAGCGGTTGAGGAACCCGCGGAAGAGCGCCTCGACGTCAATGTCGAACACCCCGTCCTCGTAGGCCGCCGCAGCGGCGTACTCCTCGCGCAGCACGGGCAGGTAGCGGCGCGCCGCGCTCGCGCTGAGCGCTTCGATGTGTCCTCCGGCCGCCTGCACCGCGGCGATCAGCTCCTCGAGCCGCCCGCGCTGATCGGCGCGCGCGAGGTGCAGCGCGCCGCGCGGCTGCACGAGCGGTGAACGGAAATGCGTCGGCGGCGGATCGAGGAAGAACGACGCGCTCGCGCGGGTGAGCGCGGTGAACAGCGCGCTGCCGTAGCTCGGTGAGAACAGCGCCGCCGAGCGAGCCGTGCTGTGGTAGCCGGGGTGGGGCTCGCTCTCGAGCAACGCCACACGCGCATCCGGGGCGAGTGCGTCTGCCACGCTCACCCCGGCCATGCCGGCCCCGACTACCAGGAAATCAAACACGTGGCTCATCCGGTTCTCTCAGGCGGGGCTTCCGCACGACGCTTAACTCTCGCCACTTCAGCGCCCGTTGCAACTTGGCCCGTGCCGCCGAATGCTGCAACGCAACATCATGTTCCCTACCTGCCGCGCGCCGCGTGCGAGGCGAAGCGGCCTAGGGTGGAAAACGCAGGCCGGCCACGACGGCCTGGTAACGGGCGTTGCCGTGCAGCGGGTCGAGCATCGCATCGGTCTTCAGGTACTCGAGGCCCGGGTCCTGCAGGCGCACCGCGGTCTCCAGCCAGTTGAGCGCCTCGGCGGGGTTGCCCCACTGGGCATAGATCTGCGCGTACTGGTAGGCGGACCAGTCGCCCTGCTCGGCGACCGCGGTCGTGAGAATGGTCTGCGCCTGCTCGTGGCGGCCGAGCTTCTCGTACACCAGTGGCAGGCACAGCTGCGCCTCATATTCGTCGGGCTCGGCCTCGCAGGCCGCGGCGGCCTCCGGGTAGCGGCCCATCAGGTAGAGCGTGCGGCCGCGGCGCTGGTGCACTTCGCTCGCGTGGCGGGGATTCAGGCGCACGGCCTCGTCGAACTCCGCCACGGCCTCCGGGTACCTGCGCGCCACCATCAGGGCCTCACCGAGCGCAAGATGCGCGAGCGTGTTGAAGCGGTCGCGTGACACACTGCGGCGTGCGGCGCCGATCGCCTTGTCGGACCAACCCATGTAGGCGGCGAAGTGTGCATAGGCGCGCAGTACCCGCGCACTGCCCGGAGACAGCTCGATGGCACGCGCGAACGCATCGGCGGCGGCGTGGAAATCCAGGAAGCCGTACTCCTGTGCCTCACCGAGGGCGGCGTAGCCATCTCCCAGCGTCGGGGCGAGCGCAATCGCCCGCTCGCCGTCGGCTCGCGCCCGTGCAAAGACGTCGCGGGACGATTCGAGCGTGAAGTGCCCGCCATAGTCCATCAGAGCGCGCGAGCGCGCCGCGTAGGCGAGGGCGAACTGTGGATCGCTCGCGATGGCCTCATCGAAGCAGGCAACGAGCGCACGCGCCTCCGCGGAGCTGCTCACGGTGGCGTCCGCCAGACTCAGGCCGCGCAGGTAGGCGTTCATGGCGCGCGCATCGCGCGTGCCGCCGAGCTCGATCCGCGCGTTGGCATCGGATAACTTGACCTGCAGGGCCCCTACCACGGCGCTGGCGATCTCGCCCTGGACGACCGGCACGTCGCCGACGGTGCGGTCGTAGTTCTGTGACCACAGGCGCGCGCCGCTGGCGGTGTCGATGAGCTCGGCGTGGATGCTCGCGGTCTGCCCGGAGCGGCGCACGCTGCCCTCGAGCAGCGCCGCCACCTTGAGCAGCAGGCCGATCTCGCGGGCATCGAGGTTGCTGTCCTTGAAGCGGAACGAGGAGGCGGCGCCGGTGACTTGCAGGCCCGGCACGCGCGAGAGTGCGTCCAGCAGTTCCTCCGAGAGTCCGTCGGCAAAGAAGTCCTGGGTGGCATCCCCGCTCAGGTTCCTGAACGGCAGCACGGCCAGTGAGCGCGGGGCCGGCGTGTCGGCGGCGCTCGGCGCCACGTGTGGCTCGCGCGAAGGTGCGAGCAAGAAGTAGCCGCCGGCCAGCAGTGCGAGCGCGAGCGCCACGGCGCCGACGGTGAGCCAGCGTCGGGCCAGGGTGCGACCGGGGTTGGCCGCCGCCCGCGCTGGTCCTGAGACAGCGGGGGCCTCGAGGCCCGGGGTGCGCTCGCCGGGCGGCTCCGCAGCGGCGGCAGGGGGTGGGGCGGCCGCTTCGAGGGTTCCGATGAAGCGGTAGCCGCGCCGCGGAAGGGTCTCGACGTAGCGGGGGGTGTCGGCGGTGTCCCCGAGCGCCAGGCGCAGCTTGCGCACGGCAGTGTTGAGACCGGTGTCGAAATCAACGACCCCGCGCGGCCAGAGCCGGGCAATCAGCTCCTCGCGCGTGACGAGCTCACCGGGGTTGTGCAGCAGCGCCGCGAGCACCTGCAGCGGATGCTCCTGCAGGCGCACCCGGGTAGCACCCTGCTCGAGCTCGCCCGATTGCAGATTTAGCGTCCACCCGTCGAAACGGATGAGCGGCGCGGCCACGCGGTTGCTCTCCCCGGTTTACTGACAAGTCAGCCACCGCTCAGCGAGGGTTCAGACCCCGTCCATGGAGTCGTACCCCCTGCGGCGGCAGCCTCGTGCCCGGGATGGTAGTGCAACGCAACCCCCGAATGACAACCTCAACATGAACTTAAGGAGTCTCAGCATGACCCGTATCCGCATCGCTCTGTGGGCCGCGCTTCTGTCCGTCGCCACCCTCGCCAGTGCCGACCCGGCCCCCGACACCGCCGCGCGCGCCGCGCCTCCCGTACATCGCTACCTGGTGGAGCGCACCTTCCCGGCCGGGGCGCTCGATGGCCTGAATGCCCAGACCAAGGCCGCCGTGAACGCAACCAACGCCAAGTACGGCGTGCGCTGGGTGACTTCGTACGCGAACGCCGACAAGACAAAGACCTACTGCATCTATGAGGGTCCGAATGAGGTGGCGATCCGCAGTGCCGCGAGTGCCAACAAGCTGCCCGTGGACTCGATCACCGAGGTACCGGTGACGCTGAGCCCGAAGTAAGGCGGGCGGGGCAGCCGAGGAGGGAGCGCATGCCCCACCCGTCGTTTGCGGCGGGTGGGGCCTGGCTCAGTGAGTGACGAAGGCGCGCTCGATCACGTAGTCGCCGGGTTCGCCGATGCCGGGTGACAGCTGAAATCCACGCCCATCCAGAAGCGTGCGCGTGTCCGCCAGCATCGCGGGACTGCCGCAGATCATCAGCCGATCGCTGGCCGGATCGAGCTCCGGGAGCTTGAGGTCCCCGAACAGCCGCCCCGACTCGATGAGCGAGGTGAGCCGCCCCTGGTGGGCATGGGGCTCGCGGGTGACCGCCGGGTAGTACTTCAGCTGCCGCCGGACCTCTTCGCCCAGGTGCTCATCGTGGCGCAGCGCCTCGACCTTCTGGCGCACGACCGCTGATTCGCGCAACCAGCGCACGCCGTGCACCAAGATCACCTGCGCGAAGCGCGCATAGAGCTCCGGATCCTTGATCAGACCCAGGAACGGCGCCGCGCCGGTGCCGGTGCTGAGCAGGTACAGCCGCCGCCCAGGGCGCAGATCATCGAGCAGCAGCGTGCCGGTCGGCTTGCGGCTGACCAGGATCTCATCGCCCGGGGCGATATGTTGCAGCCGCGAGGTCAACGGGCCGTCCGGGACCTTGATGCTCAGGAACTCGAGGTGCCCCTCGTGGTTGGCGCTCGCGATGCTGTAGGCGCGTAGCAGCGGCCGCTCCGCCAGCGCGAGCCCGACCATCACGAACTGCCCGTTGGCGAAGCGAAAGCCCGCATCGCGCGTGGTGGTGAAGGTGAATTGCGTGTCCGTCCAGTGCTGCACGCGCAGCACGCGTTCCCGTCCGATGCCCGCCACGATCCGTCCTGAGCGCGTAGTGATAGCCGTGATGATAGCGGCCGCGCCCCGGCGCTCATTGACTTTGCGGGCATGCGCTTATAAGTAATCGTTATCTGCGCCCGTTGGAGGAAGTCTCATGGCCCGAGCCAGCGCCTCACCGCCATGCTTCGCCGCGACGCTGGTACGTACTCGGCCGCCGCGCGCGCTGCGCGTGCGTGTCAAGCGCGTCTACGAGCCCCCCGCCCGCGCCGACGGCTTTCGGGTGCTCGTTGACCGGCTCTGGCCGCGGGGACTGAGCAAGGACAGGGCGGCACTCAGTGCCTGGGCCAAGGAAATCGCGCCGAGCACGGCGCTGCGACAGTGGTTGCACCAGGATCCGGCGCGCTGGGCGCAGTTCCGCGTGCGCTACCGGCGCGAGCTCAAGGAGCACGCCGTAGAGCTCGAGGCGCTGCGCCAGGTGGCTTTGCGCCGGCCCGTGACACTTCTGTACGCGGCCCACTCGACCGTGCGCAACCACGCCCTGGTGCTGAAGGGGGCAATCGAGCAGCTGCACACGCGCGCAGCGGCCCACCTGCTGCGGCCGCGGCGCTCGCGGGGCTAGCGGCGGCTGCGACCCGAGGCGCTGGCGCGGCGCGGCGTGCGCGGGGATGCGAGCGGCCGTGCCCCCTGTGGACGCACGTGCGTCTCAGGTGCCGCGGCATCCGGTCCGGCGAAGGCCCGCGCCACCTCGCGCAGCCAGGCGAGCAGCTCCTGCAGCTTGGGTAGCGCGAGATAGCTCTCCGGGCAGACGAAGTAGTACGAACGCGGACAGGGGATCGCCAGCTCGCTCGCACGCACGAGGCGGCCGTCGGCGATGTCCTGCGCCGCGATGGCCCAGCGCGACAGCGCCAGCCCGTGACCCTGCTCGGCGGCGGCAAGCACAGTGAGCGAGTCATCGAAGGCTGCGCCACGTTCGCGCCACTCGCTGTCGGGCGCAGGGTGCCGCCACAGGCTCCAGGACTCGTCCGAGGACCGCAGTAGCGGGTAGCGCCGCAGGTCCGCCGGCGTGCGGATCAGGCCGTGACGCGCCAAGAGCTGCGGGCTGCACACCGGCAGGAACCACTCATCGAGTAGCTTCTCGTTGTAGAGCCCGGGGGTCGGAGTGGTGCTCATGCGCAGCGCCGCATGGAAGTCGCCCTCGGCAAAGTCCACGGGTGTCGGGGAGGTGTGGATACTCAACTCGATGTGCGGGCAGCGCTCGTAGAAGTGCGGCAGGCGCGGCAGCAGCCACTTCTGCAGGAACGAGGCGATCGTCGTGATGTTGAGAACGCCGCCGCTGCGGTCCTGGCGCAACTGCATCATCGCCTGCTGCAGCTCGCCCAGGCCCCGCCGCACCCCTGGCAGCAGTAGGGCTCCCTCGGCGCTCAGCGAGACGCTGCGGCCGCTGCGCTTGAAGAGTGGCACGCGCAGGTACTCCTCCAGCGTGCGCACCTGCATGCTCACCGCGGCCGGGGTCACATGCAGGGCTTCGGCAGCCTCGGCGAAGGAAAGATGGGTCGCCACGGCCTCGAACACCCGCAGCGCGTTCAGCGGCAGCCGCTCGTAGCCGCTCTTTTTCGCGTCAGTTTTTCTTAAGCGTCGTTCAGACATCGAGTTTGCTGCCTGCAGCGCGCGGATCGACACTGCGCGCCACGGGTTGAACCACTTACCTAAGGAGAGCTGACATGAACACTATCAAGGTCGTCGCACTGCTCGCCGCGCTGCTGCTCACCGTCGCCGAGGCTGTGGTGCTCGATCGCGATGCCCAGAGGCACGTGCAGCGCTATCAGATCACGACCACATTGCCCGCGCGTGGCTAGTCTGCCACCGCCGCTGCCGCCGTGGCAGCCCCTGAAGCCTCCGCGCTTTCACGCGGGGCGGGCAAGCAGCCACGGCGGCGGCGCCTGGGGCGCGGGGCGTTTGCCGGCCCCAACCGGCGGCGAGACGGCGGCCCCGCGCCGCGGAGCCGCCGTAACGCCGGCGTCGCTATACGCCGGTCGCGACGCGGGTGGTATCGGCGGTGGGTCGCCGCAGAGAGGGCACGAGCATCGGCACGCGCTCGCGGTAGTTCGCGTACTCGGGGTGCGCCTCGATGAGATCGCGCTCCTCGAGCCGGATCGCCACCAGAATGTAGGCGCTGGTGGCGAGCGCAAACACCAGGTGGGCCGCCGTCATGGTGGGTGCGGCCCAGAAGATCAGCAGCCAGCCGACATAAATTGGATGGCGTACTACGCGGTACAGCAGCGGCGTGCCGAAGGGGAGCGGGCGATAGGACTGGCCGCGCAGCTGCAGCCACACCTGGCGCAGGCCAAACAGGTCGAAATGGTTGATCAGGAAGCTGGCGAGCAGCAGGATCACCCAGCCGAGGCTGTAGAGGCCGTAGATCAGGCGCCGGGCGAGGGGTGTACTCGCTTCCCATACCGTGCCACCGAGCGGCTGCCACGCGATGAACAGAGCCAGCAGTGCGACGCACGAGAACAGCATGTAGGTGCTGCGCTCGGCGGCCTCGGGCACGATACGCGTCCAGCGCCGCTTGAACCCCGGCCGCGCCATCAGGCTGTGCTGCAGCCCGAATAGCACCACGAGTGCGACGTCGATCAGCAGCGCTCCGGGCAGTGTCGCGCTGCCCTCGCTGTCGAGTGTTCGCGGCAAGCCGAGGTTGCCCAGAAACAGGAAGGTATAGGCAAAAGTCACGAGAGTGGCCGCGTAGCACAGCGCGCCATAGATAAAGATAGACAGGCGTTTCATGGCAGATGAATCTCCTTGGGCGTGGGCCTATTCAGGGCAACGTGAGGCGTATGAACGGCGTCTCCGGCCCGACCCTGGGGGTCGCGGCGAGCAGCCCCGCGAGTGGGGCGAAGATCGGACTCGGGAGCCGGTGTATCAGAACTCCTCATTACGTCTATGCACCGGTGCGCACTACGCGCGCGGCAGCGACAGATTGCAGCCGCGTGCCGCGCGCCGATACGGGAGGAATGTCCCGTTGCACGACGGCGGAAACCCGCAACGCGGGCACTTTGTCCCGGCGCGACCGCTGAGCAGGAGTGTTGGCGAGTGAGTCAGTCGGTTCGTTATCTGAAGACACGCGACGGCGTGCGCATCGCCTGGGCGATGACGGGGCAGGGGACGCCCTTGGTCAAGGCCGCCAACTGGCTGTCGCATCTCACGCACGACCTGGAGAGCCCCGTGTGGCGGCACTGGATCAGCTTTCTCACTGATCACTACCGCCTGGTTCGCTACGACGAGCGCGGCTCCGGGATGAGCGACTGGGAGGTCGCTGACCTGTCCCCGGCGCGCTGGGGCGAGGACCTCGAGGCAGTCATCGAGGCCAGTAATCCCGGCGAGAAGTTCGTACTGCTCGGCGTCTCGCAGGGAGCCGCGACCACCCTCATGTACGCGACGCGTCACCCCGAGCGCATCTCGCACCTCATCCTCTACGGAGGTTACAGCCGCGGCTGGGCGCACAGCCGCCAGACCGATGGCTACGCCCGCTACCGCGCGATCGTCGAGCTGGCGCGCCTGGGGTGGGGGAAGGACAATCCGGCGTTCCGGCAGCTGTTCACCTCGCAGTTCGTCCCGGGGGCGAATGCGACGCAGCTCGAGTGGTTCAACGAGCTGTGTCGGCGCACCACCACCCCGGAGGTAGCCACGCGGCTGCTGCATGCGCGCGCAGAGGTCAACGTGCGCGAGTTGCTGCCGCAGGTGCGCGTGCCGACGCTGGTGCTGCACGCCCGACACGATGAGATCGTGCCGTTTGCGGCCGGGAAGTTCCTCGCCGCCGAGATCCCGGGCGCGCAGTTCGTGCCGCTGGAGTCGCGTAACCACATACTGCTCGGCGACGAGCCGGCGTGGGAGCAGTTCACGGCCGCGGTCCTGGACTTCACCGGCCGCCCGCGCAGCGCCGCGGTGGAGGATCCGTTGTTCGCGGCACTGTCGGCGCGCGAGCGCCAGATCCTGAGCGCCGTCATTGCCGGGGCGAACAACGCCGAGATCGGCGCCCGCCTCTTCGTGAGCGAGAAGACCGTGCGCAACAGCCTCACTCGCATCTTCGGCAAGCTCGGCGTGCATTCGCGCACCCAGGCGGCCGTGCTCGCCCGCGACCGCGGGTTTCCGCAGCGCGGCAGCTGAGCGCCGCCGCCGTCGCATAACCTGCCTCGAATGGGTGCCGCAGCCGGCGGCGCTGCACCTTCGCGGTGCACGCGGCCGGCGATCTGGACCTGATCTCGCTGTAATGCGCTGTTAATACGCGCCCGCCCGATCTGGCACGCCCTTTGCTTCGTACTGCGCGGTTGTCGCTCAAGGCGCGGCCGTCACAAGAACGATTCAACTGGAGGAGTGCGGATCGATGAAGCTAATCACCGCCATCATCAAACCCTACAAGCTCGATGACGTGCGCAAGACCCTCGGGGATCTCGGCGTCCAAGGGCTCACGGTAACCGAGGTGCGCGGCTTCGGCCGCCAGCGCGGTCATACCGAGGTCTACCGCGGCGCCGAGTACGCGGTTGAGTTCGTCCCCAAAGCGCGGCTGGACATCGCGGTCCCAGACTCCCTCGCCGAACAAGTCATCGACGCGGTCATGCAGACCGCGCGCACGGGCAAGGTCGGCGACGGAAAGATCTTCGTGACCGAACTGCTTCAAGTCGTGCGCATACGCACCGGCGAAAAAGACGCCAGCGCGCTCTAAAGAACAGCCTCAGGAGATTCCATTGACTACCAAACTGTCACGCTTCACGGCGCTTGCTGCGCTTGCCCTGTGGATGCAGGTTGCCGGCGCGCAAACCCCACCTCCCACCCCTGGCGACTCCGCCCCCGCGGCGGCCGCGGCGCCGGCGGACGCGAGCGCGGCCGCGCCGGCGGCTGCGCCCGCGGCGGCTGACTCGGCCACCCCGCCCGCGCCAACCGAGCCGGTGCTGATCGGCGTCGACAAGATCAGCGCCGGGGATACGGCCTGGATGCTGACCTCCACGGCGCTGGTGTTGATGATGACCATCCCGGGACTGGCGCTGTTCTACGCCGGCATGGTGCGCAAGAAGAACGTCCTGGCGACGCTCATGCAGAGCTTCGCCATCACCTGCGTGGTCACCATGCTGTGGTGGTTCATCGGCTACTCCTGGGCGTTCACGCCCGGCAGTAGCGCTTATCTGGGCGGCTCCTCGCGCTTCCTCATGCACGGCGTCTCCTTCATGAAGGACGCCAACAAGCTCACCGTCTCGCATCTGGCGCCGACCATTCCCGAGACGGTGTACGCCATGTTCCAGCTGACCTTCGCGATCATCACGCCGGCCCTGATCGCCGGCTCGTTCGCGGACCGCATGAAGTTCTCGGCCATGCTGGTGTTCATGTCCGTGTGGTCGCTCGTGGTATACGCGCCGATCGCCCACTGGGTATGGGAACCCTCGGGCTGGCTCGCGGCCAAGGGCGTGCTCGACTACGCCGGCGGCACCGTGGTGCACATCAATGCCGGCATCGCGGGCCTCGCCAGCTGCCTGGTGCTCGGCAAGCGCCTCGGTTACGGCAAGGATCCGATGCCGCCGCACAACCTCACCCTCACCGTCGTCGGCGCCTCACTCCTGTGGGTGGGCTGGTTCGGGTTCAATGCCGGCTCGGCGGTGGCCGCCGACGGCCGCGCGGGCATGGCGATGGCCGCGACCCAGATCGCCACCGCGGCCGCGGCGCTCGCGTGGATGTTCGTCGAGTGGTTCGCCAAGGGGAAGCCGAGCGTGCTCGGCATCGCCTCGGGAGCGGTCGCTGGCCTGGTAGCCATCACCCCGGCCTCGGGCTTCGTCGGCCCCTCGGCCGCGGTCGTGATCGGCATCGCCGCCGGCGTGTTGTGCTTCATCGCCGCCACGTCGCTGAAGAAAGCCATGGGCTACGACGACTCGCTCGACGCCTTCGGCGTCCACTGCATCGGCGGCATCGTGGGAGCGCTGCTCACCGGGGTGTTCGCCAGCAAGGAGATCGCCGGCGTGGATGGCTCGGTGGTGACGCAGCTCTGGGGCGTATGCAGCACGCTCATTTACGGCTTCATCGTGAGCTTCGTGATCCTCAAGCTGATCGACATGACGATCGGCCTGCGCGTCACCGAAGAGCAGGAGCGCGAGGGTCTGGACATCGCGCTGCACGGGGAGAGCGTCGAGTAATAACTTAACGGCACGCCCGGCGGCGCTGTGGTGGTATGCCGCCGGGCGATTTTTCGCCACCGGTCACGTTGCACCGCACGGGTCGGGGTCAGGAGCGCTGTTGAGGGGGCAGCGCGTTCCCCCAACTCGCGTCCGAAGTTCACATAGTTAGGAGGAGATCCGAAGATGCCTTACAACCACAAGATCGCGACGATGCTGCTGGCGCTGGGGGTGCTGAATGGGGTCCCGGCGCTTGCCGACGAACCCGCCAAGCCCGCGGCCCCCGCCCTCGGCGACGTCCTGGAAGCCTCCGGGATCACCGTCAACGGCTACGTGGAGGCCTCGTACCAGTACCTCTCGGGGGAGGGTTATTTCGAGAGCGGAGTGCCGGACCGGGTGTTCGATGCACGCCATGACAGCTTCACCCTCAATCAGGCCGCGATCACCATCGCGAAGCAGCCGAAGGAGGGTTTCGGCGTGCTCGTCAACCTGACCGCGGGCCAGGACGCCGAAGTCATCAAGTCCTACCCCAACCAGGGCGGCTCGAACTTCGATGTCACCCAGGCGTTCGTGCAGTACGCGACCGGCCCCTTCACCATCATCGGCGGCAAGTTCGTGACGCTGGCCGGGGCTGAGACCATCAATCCGACCACCGACAGCAACTTCACCCGCTCGATTCTATTCGGCTTCGCGATCCCCTTCACCCATACCGGCCTGCGCGCCACCTGGGCGGTGAATGACCTGCTCGCCCTTACCCTGGGGGTGAACAACGGCTGGGATCAGATCAGCGACGCCAACAAGAACAAGACCCTCGAGTACGGCGTGACGTTGACGCCCGTCAAGAGCTTCACCCTGGTCGTAGACGGTTACGTGGGCAACGAGCCGCTCGGCATCGTGAACAACACAGCGACCGCGGCCGGCGGCCAGCGCCTGCTGGTGGACGTGGTGGCCACTTGGGCGGTCACCGACAAGTTCACCATCGTCGGCAACTACGATTATGGTTACCAGAAGGACGATACCGCGACCCTGGGGCTCGACAAGTACAAGTGGGACGGCGCGGCGCTGTACTTCAACTACGCGATCGCCGATCAATGGGCCGCCTCGCTGCGCGGTGAGATCCTCGATGACAAGAACGGTTATCGCACCGGCGTGGTCGATGCGAACGGCAACGGTCAGAAGTGGAAGGAAGTGACACTGACCCTCGCTTACCTCCCGACGAAGAACTTCCAGCTGCGCCTGGAGGGTCGGTACGACAAGTCGGACATCTCGGACGCCTTCGTGAAGAACTTCAACGCCACCACCGAGACCACCGAGACCAGCGACGATCAGGCCTCGATCGCGCTCGAGGCGATGTACAAGTTCTGAGGATTCTCCGCGGTTGCGGGCGCGGCGCCACCACAGGCGCCGCGCCCGATTGCCTCCTCAGCGCCGCGGCGGGGGCGTGAAGTACTGCAGGGCGGCCGCGTTCGCGAGCGCCTCGATGTTCTTGACGGGCCGGCCGTTTACCACCTCGCGCACGGCGATCTCGGCGATCTTGCCGCTGCGGGTCACCGGAATGTCCGGCACGGCCACGATGCGCTTGGGCACGTGCCGCGGTGAGGCGCCGGAGCGGATGGCGGTGCGCAGGCGCTGCTCGAGCGCCGCGTCGAGCTCGGTGCCGGGGGTGAGCTTCACGAAGAGCACGATCTGCACGTCACCGGGGATCTCTTCGCCGACCGCGACGCTGCCGGCGATACCGCTCACGGCGTCGACCTGGCGGTAGATCTCGGCGGTGCCGATGCGTACCCCGCCGGGATTGAGCACCGCATCCGAGCGCCCGTAGATCACGTAGCCCTCGTGCTCTGTCGTGGCGATGAAGTCCCCGTGCGCCCAGACCCCGGGGAAACGCTC
>Ga0335080_10005446_pt1 | contig 13105 bp, 9 predicted proteins | sample Lox_Sample_34_FD_206720 | JGI IMG/M metagenome (GOLD analysis project Ga0335080, IMG submission 206720) | Soil microbial communities from Loxahatchee National Wildlife Refuge, Florida, United States - Lox_Sample_3.4 | ecosystem: Environmental > Terrestrial > Soil > Wetlands | place: USA: Florida... | reverse complement strand
CACATCGCGCACGGCATCGCGTGGCGGGGCGGATTCGGAGACATGGCCGTTGCCAATCCGGCGGGCGCCCAGCAAACCCTGCGTTTCGAGACCGCAGACGCCAAGCTGATCAAGACCGGAGCGAAGGCAGCGAAAAACGGTCCTGTGACCGTGAGCGGAATATACTCCTTCGCGGGAATCGAAGACCAATACTTCGTGGCGGCGTTTTTGCCCGAAGACGCTGCTAGCTTCGAACTGACCACCCTCAGCGACAACGCTTCCACTCCGCTCGACACTAAGGAGCAACCTTTTGCAGGCGTGGCGGTCGGAGGCAATCCGCCTTTGCGGTTCTCGCTGTATGTGGGGCCCAAGGACATCGATACCCTGCGCGCCGTGAATCCCAAGCTGGAACAGGTGGTCGACTTCGGCTGGTTCAGCATCCTGGCCAAGCCGCTATTCCTGCTGGTCCACTGGGTCACGGATCGCGCCATCCACAACTACGGCTGGTCGATAATCGTGGTCACTGTGGTTTTGAATTTCGCGCTTTTCCCGTTGAAGCTGTCGAGCATGAAGTCCATGAAAAAGATGCAGGCGCTCCAGCCGCAGATCGCCGCCATCAACGACAAGTACAAAAACGTGGGGCTGCGCGATCCTCGCAAGGCGGACCAGAACCAGGAAGTGATGGACCTTTATAAGAAGCATGGCGTGAACCCCATGGGGGGATGCGTACCCATGCTTCTTCAGATACCATTCTTCATCGCCTTCTACAAAGTGTTTACCGTGTCGGTGGAGATGCGTGGCGCCGGTTGGCTTTGGGTGGCCGATCTCTCGCAACCCGAGCAACTGCCCATTCACATCCTGCCGATCATCATGATCGTGACACAGTTCCTGATGCAGAAGATGACCCCCACTACCGCCGGTACCGATCCGAATCAACAGCGCATGATGATGTTCATGCCGTTGATCTTCGGCTTCATGTTCTATAACTTGTCGAGCGGGCTGGTATTATACTATTTGACCAGCAACCTGGTGGGTATCGCACAGCAGTGGTTTTTCAATAAGACCTCCATCGCGGCGGTCGCCGCGCAGTCGGTGCTACCGCCACCAAAGAAAAAGGGCAGGAAGTAAAACGGTGAACGATCGCAAGTATTCGGCAGCTTCCGTAGGTTCTAGAATCGAGCAATTCCTTCGTCCCGTGCTGGAGCACGCCGGTTTCCGGATGAATTACGAGATTGCTGACGGGCAGACCGCCGACGATGATTTCGAGACGCCCGACGTGGTAGTGAAGTTCCACGGGCTTGACGTGGAGCATCTGCTTGCCAATCGCGCCGAACTATTGTTGGCGCTGGAGCACGTGACCATGGAGGCGCTCCGCATGCCCTCCGAAGATCACTCGCGCGTTTCCTTCGACGCCAACGACTACCGCTTGTTGCGCATCGAAGAGCTGCGGATGAGCGCTTCGGCCGCGGCCGAGAAGGTGAAGCGCACGGGGCAGCCGTTTCGCTTTAATCCCATGAACAGCCGCGAGCGCCGCGTGATCCACCTGGCGCTGCGCAACGAAACGGAAGTTCGTAGTGAAAGCAGCGGCTCGGGACCCTTCCGCCAGGTGATCGTTTACCCGGCCGGCATGGCCAGCCTGCCGGAACCGCCGCAAACGGAGTATGTGCGGCGTGAGCCTTCGCGCGACCGCCGAAACGGCGGGCGTGGCCGTCCCCAGCGCCGCGGAACACACGGCGCGCCGCGCCGGTAATTGAACCTCACCGATACCATCGTCGCTATTTCTACGCCTCCGGGTCGCGGCGGGCTAGGCGTAGTGCGGCTATCGGGCGCGCAGGCCCGGGAAATTGCTGCGCGCACTGTGCGATTCGCGGAGCCCGGCGAATGGCGCCCATGGTCGTGCTGCTTGGGCGAGTTGCTCGACGCTCAAGGCCAGCCCGTCGACCAGGTGGTGGTCACATTCTTCGCGAAACCGCGCTCCTACACGGCGGAGGATGTCGTCGAGATCTCGTGCCACGGTGCTCCGGTCGTGCTGCGGCACGCGGTGGCGCGGGCGCTGGATGCCGGTGCCCGCCTGGCTGAACCGGGTGAGTTCACGCTGCGCGCATACTTGCGCGGGCGCATCGATCTGCCGCAGGCGGAGGCGGTCCGTGACCTGATCGGCGCCACCACGCTTTACCAGGCGCGAGTAGCCGCGCAACAGGTGGGCGGCTCGGTCTCGCGCCGCATCGCCCCTCTCAAGGAGCAACTGCTGGAACTGATCGCGCTGCTCGAAGCGGGCATCGACTTCGCCGATGATGATGTGAGCGTCGCGCCGGCGCCCGAGATCTTGAAACGGCTGGAACCGATTTCGAGCGGCGTTGCGCGCCTTGCGGATAGCTTCGCTTTCGGCGGGCTGGTCCATTCCGGCGTGACGCTGGCCATCGTGGGGCGGCCCAACGTGGGCAAGAGCAGCCTGTTCAACCGGCTGCTGAAGCAGGACCGCGCCATCGTCACCGGCATCCCCGGCACCACGCGCGATGTGGTTTCGGAAGTCGCGGCGATTCACGGTATTCCCGTCAAGCTGCTGGATACCGCCGGCATTCGCGAGAGCGCGGAAGCGGTAGAAACGCTGGGCATCGAGCGCAGCCTTCAGGCCATGGCCGACGCGGACCTGACGCTGGTTGTGCTCGACCTGTCGGCGCCGCTGGAGGAACAGGATCAGACGTTGATGGCGCGCGCCCGGGCCCAGGGCCGCGCGCTGGTGGCGGGCAACAAGTGCGATCTCCCGCGCCGCGCGCTCCTTCCGGACGGCGTGCAGCCGGTCTCGGCTTTGACCGGCGAGGGAATCGGCGCGCTACGCGATGCGATCCTCCGCTCGCTGGCGCCTGGTGGTGCGTCAGAAGTGGAGACCGGCTTCATCACGAGCTTGCGCCACGAGCGCCTGCTGCGCGAATCGCTCGAGTGTCTGCACAAGGCGCGCTACGCTGTGGCACGGAACATTCCGCACGAGATGCTGTTGCTCGATCTGTACGGCGCGCTGCGGCCGATTGACGCCATCACCGGCGCGACGACCGCGGACGATATCCTGAATCGTATTTTCTCGACGTTTTGCATCGGGAAGTAGGCCGCCGGTCAAGCCGGCGTAATCTTCCCAAGGATAACCGCCCGTCGTGCACCCGTAGCAGACGGCACGTTGGAAGTCTTGCGGCGCCAGGTCTGATATGCCAGCACGGCGAAAGCCACCGCCTCTTTGGCGTCTGCATCGACGCCGAAATCGGCGGAGGTTGCCATGGCCACCCCCGGCAGGTACGCCATCAGATACGAGCGGATTTGCGGATTATGCGCGCCGCCTCCGGATATGATTAGCTCCGCGGGGGCGAAGCGTGCCACAGCCTTGGCAATGGTAGCGGCAGTCAACACCGTGACCGTGGCCACCAAATCAGGCAACGGCAGGCCGGTCTTGCGGAGATCAGCCACGAACGCTTCGCCGTACTGCTCACGGCCCGCGGATTTTGGCTGCTTGCGGCCATAGTAAGGATCGGCGAGCAGGTGGTCGAGCAACGCACGGTTCACCCGCCCGGACTTCGCGATGCGTCCGTCGCGGTCGTATTCCAGCCGTCCGCCAGTGTATTCGCGGACCAGCGCGTTGATGACCATGTTTCCTGGACCGGTATCGAAGGCCACGACTTCGTCGCGGGCGGCATTGGCGGGCAGCACTGTGATATTTGCGATGCCCCCGATGTTGAGCGCGACGCGGGTAAGGCGCGGATGCCTGAAAAGCAGGTAGTCCACAAACGGCACCAGGGGCGCGCCTTGGCCGCCGGCGGCGATGTCGCGTGTGCGGAAATCCGAGACGACCGGCACTCCGGTGCGTTCGGCAAGCACCGCAGCCTCGCCGATCTGCATGGTGTTGGCGCCGCCCTCATGGTAAATCGTCTGGCCGTGACACCCGATGAGTTCGACCCTGCCATAGCGGCCGCATGCGCGCGCCACGGACCGCGCGAAAAGCTCGCCCAGCAGGAAGTTGAGCCGCGAAATCTCGCAGGTAGGTGTGGTGGTGTTCGAGACGCCCAGAATGGCGCGGCGCACGCGCTCCGGATAGGGCGTGAACTGAAAGCTTACGTTCAACACGCGGTTGCCGCGGATCGTGACGATGGCCACGTCGATACCGTCGAGCGAGGTGCCGCTCATTACCCCCGCTACACGCATCCGCGGCTCAGTTCCTCCTGCAACTCGGCCAGCAGCTTCAACGCTTCGATGGGACGCAACTCGTCGATACGCAGTCCGCGGATACGCTCGGCAATGCCGTAGTTCAACGGTTCAAAAAGCTGGATCTGCACGGGCCGTTCGGAAACCGGCGACAATTCTCCGGAGACCGCGTGCTCGCTGCGCTCGTGCATCCGCAGGACCTGCGACGCGCGCTCGATCACGCTCAACGGCAGGCCGGCCAAGCGCGCCACTTCGATACCGTAGCTCCGGTCCGCCTTGCCCGGCTCGACCTTCCTTAAGAAAATGATGCGGTCGCCCGATTCCTTCACAGAAACCCGCAGGTTGCGCACGCCTTCCAGTTGCTCGGCCAGGTCGGTCAGTTCGTGATAATGCGTAGCGAAGAGCGTCTTTGCGCGGGTGTGCGCGTGGATGTGTTCCACCACTGACCAGGCCAGCGCCAGGCCATCGTAGGTAGCGGTGCCGCGGCCGATCTCATCGAGCACGATGAAGCTGCGGGGCGTGGCGGTGTTGAGGATCACGGCCGTTTCGGTCATCTCCACCATGAAAGTGGAGCGCCCGCGCGCCAGGTTGTCGGACGCGCCGATGCGCGTGAAGATGCGATCGATCAGCGGCATGCTGGCCGCATCGGCCGGCACGAACGAACCCATCTGCGCCAGGATGGCGATGAGCGCCGCCTGCCGGAGATAGGTGGACTTGCCGCCCATGTTGGGGCCGGTGATGATAGCGATCAGGTCGGTGTCAGAATTCAGATACAGATCGTTGGGGATGAAGCGCGCGGCCTCCTGTTCGGCCAGCCGTTCGATGACCGGATGGCGGCCGGCCAGGATGCGCATCTCGCTGTGTTCGGAGAACGACGGGCGCACATAGCGATTGTCCGCGGCCACCTGTGCCAGTGCGGCGGTCACATCGAGCGCAGCCACCGCGGCTGCAGTGGCACGGATGCGCTGCGCGTGCGCGGCGGCGAACTTGCGCACCTCCGCAAACAGTTCCTTTTCGAGCGTCAGGATCTTCTCTTCGGCATCCAAAACCTTGCGCTCGTAGTCCTTCAACTCGGGCGTGGTAAAGCGCTCCGCATTCACCAGGGTCTGCTTGCGCTCGTAGTCCGCGGGCGCCAGGTGCAGGTTCGGTTTGGAGATCTCGATGTAGTAGCCGAACACGTTGTTGAATCGCACCTTGAGCGACTGGATGCCGGTGCGCGCGCGCTCGCGCGCCTCGATCTGCGCGATGTACTGTCGGCCGTTGCGGCTGAGATCGCGCAATTCGTCGAGTTCCGCGTGAAAACCGGAGCGGATGGCGCTGCCGTCGGCGATGTTGAGCGGCGGTTCATCGGCGATGGCTGCGAGGATGTGGTCGCGGACTTCGGCCACCTCATCCAACCGATCGTGCAGGTCGCGCAGGCGCGCGGCGCGTCCGGTCTTGACGCAGGCTTTGAGCCCGGGGATCTTCTCGAGCGATCGGCCCAGTGCCAGCACATCGCGCGGCCCGGCTACGCCCATGGTGATTTTGGCAAGCAATCGCTCGATATCGAGCACGCCGCGCAACTGTTGGCGCAGATCGGCACGGAGAATGGTCTGCTGCAACAGTTCGCATACCGCATCCAGGCGCCCTTCGATCTCCGTCAGGTCGAGCGCAGGGTGCAGCAGGCGCTGCCGCAACAATCGCCCGCCCATCCCCGTGGCCGTCTGGTCGAGGACGTTCAACAGCGTGGCGTCCGTGCGCTCGCCCGCGAACAGGGGTTCGACCAGTTCGAGGTTGCGCACCGTCACCGAATCAAGCACCAGGTTCTCCGCGCGATCGTAATAAGTAGGCCGGTCAAGATGTTCCAGCGCGGCGCCTTGGGTTTCGCGCAGGTAGTGCAGAATGGCGCCCGCGGCGCATACCGCCGCCTGCCGGTTGGCCAACCCGCATCCATCCAGCGAGAGCAGACGGAAGTGATCGCGAAGTGTGCGGTCCGCGTAGTCGAAACTGAAGACCCATTCTTCGAGGTCCGTGCGCAGGAAACGCGGCCCCTGGTCTTCGGCTGCCAGCAAAGGCAGTTCCGCGGGGAACAGAACTTCACGCGCACCCAGTTGCTCGATCGCCGGGGGCACCTCAGATTCGTCCATCTCGGACGCACGGAACTCGCCTGTCGAGATATCCACGTAGGCCACGCCGGCCCGTCCACTCAGCCGCGATACCGCCGCCAGGTAGTTGTTCTCGTGCGAGCGCAGGGCCAGGGAATCGGTTGCCGTGCCGGGTGTGATCACGCGCGTGAGCTCGCGCTTGACCAGTTTTTTGGCCAGCGCCGGATCTTCCATCTGGTCGCAGATCGCAACCCGATGGCCCTTCTGGATGAGCCGCGCAATGTAACCTTCAGCCGCGTGATACGGCACGCCGCACATCGGGATGGCCACGCCCTTTTCCTTGTTGCGGGACGTGAGCGTGATTTCCAGATCACGCGCCGCGACGATCGCGTCTTCGAAAAACAGCTCGTAGAAATCGCCCAGCCGGAACAACAGTAGGGCATTCGGCACCTGCTGCTTGATGGCGTTGTATTGCCGCATCAGCGGCGTGGAGGCGTCGGATGCCACTAGGCGTAAATTCCGCGCAGCTTGATCGCGCATGCCACCCGGTCGAGCGCCAGCATGTAGGCGGCGGTGCGATTGTTCGCCCCATGCTTTTCGGCATAGGCCACCACCGAGTCGAAGCTGTCCACCATGATCTCTTGCAACTGCTGATTGACCAGTTGCTCGTTCCAGAAGAAACCCTGGCGGTCCTGCACCCATTCGAAATACGAGACCGTGACACCGCCGGCATTCGCCAGGATATCGGGGATGACGAAGATCTTCTTGTCGGCCAGGATCTCGTCAGCCACCGACGTGGTCGGACCGTTAGCGCCCTCGCACAGGACCCTGCAGCGTAGCCGGTCGGCATTCTCTGAAGTGATGACGTTCTCCGTGGCCGCGGGCAGCAGGATGTCGCACGGCAGGAACATGGCCTCGGCGGGGTCGTAGTTCTCGCCGCCCGGAAAGTCGCGGATGGAGCCGGTCTCCTTGCGGTGCTCCATGATCGCCTGCGGATCCAGGCCATTCGGATTGTACACTGCGCCATCGTACTCGATGACGCAGATGATCTTGAATCCTTCGCGGACCATGAGCTTGGCGGCCATGCCGCCCACGTTGCCGAAGCCTTGCACCACCACCGTCGTGGATGCAGCCGGCTTCTTAAGCCGCTTCAGAGCCTCCATACAAACGATCATGCACCCGCGCCCTGTGGCTTCCGGACGCCCGCGCGATCCACCCAGCGGCATGGGCTTCCCGGTAACCACAGCCGTCACCGTATGGCGCGCGTGCATCGAGTACGTGTCCATGATCCATGCCATCACGCGCTCGTTGGTGTTGACGTCGGGCGCCGGCACATCGCGCTCGGGGCCCAGGAATTCCATAATCTCCGCTGTGTAGCGCCGCGTGAGCTTCTCCAGTTCGCTGTCGGAGAGCAGGTTCGGATCGCAGATCACCCCACCCTTGGCGCCGCCGAACGGGATGTTGACCACCGCGCACTTCCACGTCATCCAGGATGCCAGCGCACGCACTTCATCGAGCGAAACATCCGGACCGAAGCGGATGCCGCCCTTACCCGGGCCGCGCGCGATAGAGTGCTGCACGCGGTAGCCGGTGAAAACCTCCAGCCGCCCGTCATCCAACTGCACCGGGATGTGCACCGTGATCTCTTTCGCCGAGGTGCGCAGGACCTTGCGTAGTCCATCGTCCATGTTGAGGCGGGTGGCGGCCTCGTCAAAGCGCGCCTCGGCTGCCAGCCAGGGGTTCTTCTCCTGCTCGAGCGACAACGTGGTGCTTGCCAAAAAGTGAAACCTCCGGTCTTATTATGCCATCTGCGCGTGCAGGCGTCGGCCATCCTCCCCGCTTGTTATATTGAGTCCATACCATGGGCCGCATCCGCGTTCTCCCCGATCAAGTGGCCAATAAGATCGCGGCAGGCGAGGTGGTGGAGCGCCCGGCCTCGGTGGTGAAGGAGTTGCTGGAGAACGCCCTTGACGCTGGCTCCACTGACCTCCGCGTCGAAGTCGAGAGCGGCGGGCGCCGGTTGATCCGCATCTCCGACGATGGTTGCGGCATGCTGCGCGACGACGCCCTGCTGGCCTTCGAGCGTCACGCCACCAGCAAACTGCGCGACGTCAAAGACCTGCTCTCCATCGCCACGCTCGGATTTCGCGGCGAAGCGCTGCCATCCATCGCATCCGTTTCGCGCCTGCTGCTCGAAACGCGCTCGGATGAAGAGACCACCGGCACGCGCGTGGAAATCGCGGGCGGCAAGATGCTCCACTGCGACGAAGTGGCGCGTGCGCGCGGCAGCACCGTCACCGTGCGCGACCTGTTCTTCAACGTACCCGCCCGCAAGAAATTTCTGCGCACCGAGCAAACGGAACTGGCACACATCGCCTCGCTGGTTACCCACTACAGCCTGGCGCATAAGGACAAGACGTTCCGCCTCACCAGCGGCGCTGCCGAGTTGCTGGCGGTGACGCCGGTGGCCACCATGCACGAGCGCGTCTTTCAGGTGTTCGGCAGCCAGATCATCGAGGAACTCGTGGATTTGGGCGAGCGCGAACAGCAACTGATCCTGCCGCCGCCGTACGTGCCGCCATCCGAGGCCATCGCCGCCTTCCGCCGCGAGGACGACGAGCCTTCGAGCAAGACCTTTCGCCTCACTGGATTCGTCTCGCGGCCGCAAGTGCAAAAGGGCAACCGCAATTCGATCTTCATTTTCGTGAACCGGCGGCTGATCCGCGACCGCCTACTGCTGCACGCCATCTCATCGGCGTATCACAACCTGATGCCGCCTGCGGCCTTCCCGTTCGCCCTGCTATTTCTGGAGTGCGATTGCGACGAAGTAGACGTGAACGTGCATCCGTCGAAGACAGAGGTGCGCTTCCGCCATCAGTCCTTTGTGCATGACTTCGTGCGCGACTCCATTCGTGAACGGCTGATCGAAACCCGCCCGGCTCCCACGTTCTCGCCTGCGGCCAGCCCGCAACCGGCGGCGCGGATGCCGTATTCGGAGTTCTCGCAGATGCTGGAAAACCAGCCTCCGCCGGACGTCTCGGAGCCGCCGGCCGAGGCCGATTCCGCGCCGCCACCACCGGCCGATGACTCGTCGCCGCTTCCATCATTTGCTCTGCGGCCCGCCGTGGGCCCGACGCCGCGCCTGGATTTCGGCGGGCCTGGCATCAGCGTTTCCGCCCCGTCGGCGGAGACTGCCGCGCGGCCTCGCGTTCCCGAAACGCACGGCGCATTTCCAGCCGACGCCCTGCCGGCCTCCGATGCCTCGCTCAGCGCGCTTTCCGATTTACGCCCGCTGGGCCAGATTCACGAAAGCTTCATCGTCGCAGCCGGCCGCGACGGATTGTGGATCATCGATCAGCACGTGGCGCACGAGCGCATCCTGTTCGAACGCGTTCTGCGGCAGCGCGCCGCCGGACAAGTGGAAACGCAGCGCCTGTTGATGCCGCTCATTCTGCAACTGACTCCGGGCCAGCAGATCGAATACGCGCGGATCGCCGATGAACTGAATGCGCTGGGATTCGAGACCGAGCCATTCGGAAACCGCACCATCGCCGTGAAGGCGGCGCCCGCGGCCGTGGGTCAGGCCGAACTCGAACGTCTTCTCAGCGAGATCCTGGAAACCGCTGAATCGGAATTGCGCGGCCTTTCGCTTGATGACGTTCGGCGCGCGATGGCGGCGTCGATCGCCTGCCACGCGGCCATCAAGATCAACACTCGCCTGGATCACGCCAAAATGGAGTGGCTGCTGCGTTCGCTCGCCGCGACCGATTGCCCGATGAGCTGCCCGCACGGCCGGCCCATCGCGCTACAGTATTCCACACGGGAAATTCTGAAGGCCTTCCACCGGATTTGACGGCGCGCGCGATCACTGCGCCGCGGAGGCAGTGTCGCCCGCCAGGTCTTCTACGGTGATTGGCGGATTGTAATAAAGCAGCCGGCTGCAACTCTCGCAAGCCATCACCTGGTCGCCCCGTTTCAAATCCTGGAAAAGTTGCAGGCGAATCGCGATGTGGCAAGCGCTGCAGCGGCCGTCCACAGCCTCGGCCACGGCAACTCCATGGCGCGCCTTGCGAATGCGCTCGTACCGGTTGTAGATGCCTTGGTTCATCCGCGCCACGATCTGCGCGCGCTCGTGGCGGATCTCGTCGAGCGCCTTCTGGTCGGCAGAGGTGCGAGCCACGGCCTCCTTCTTTTCGCCCTCCACTTGCGCCTTTTCCTGTTTCAGCGCGGCCTCGGCCGCTTTCACGTTCTTATCCAGTGGCTCGGACTCGCTCATCAACTCCAGAATGCGATCCTCGGCTTGGCGGATTTCCTTCTCGCAGAACTCGATTTCGTGCTGAAAAGCGCGGTATTGCTCGTTGGTCTTGGCGTCGAGCATCTGGTCGCGCAGCCTCGAGATCTTCTGTTCCTGAGTCTGGATTTCGCCTTCCATCCGCTTGCGATCTTTCTGATTCGCGGTCAGCGCGGCGTGGTCGGCCTCCAGCTTGCGTTCGTGACTTTCCAGCTTCTTTTCGATTTCGGAGATGTGTTTCGGCAGGGCGGAGATCTCGCGGGTCAGCTCAACTACCCGATTGTCAAGCTCCTGCAAGCGGACCGCCCACTGCAGATCAGGAAGCATTACTTAAGGCAGTGTAACACGGGCGAGCGGCGCTACGAGGGTGGCTCAGCAACCAGCGCGGACTTCAACTCCACCAGCAGGATGCCCGCCAGAATCAGCACCGCGCCGCCTGCCGCCCGCGCCGTGAGGCTCTCGCCGGTCACCAGGTACGATGTAATCCACGCAAACACCGGCTCCAGCATGAAGATGAGCGCCGTGCGCGTGGAAGTCGTATACTGCTGGGCCCAGGCCTGGAAGGTGAACGCCAGCGCCGTAGCCAGAAGCCCGGTGATGACGATGGCGGCCACGACGCCTCGCGACCATAGAATGCGCGGCGTATCGATCCAGCGATAAAGTGTCCAAGCCAGCAACGCCGAGACCGCAATCTGTGCGATGGAGATCAACTCGATGCTTCCTTCTTGCGAATATCGGCTCAATACCATGATGTGCGCGGCGTAGCACACTGCGCAGACGACCGTGAGCAGGTCGCCGCGGTTGATGCCTGCGTCCGCGCCGGGTAGCGTCATCAGCCCCATGCCGCATGTTGCCGCCGCCACGCCGCCGGCCTCCATCAGGCGCGGTCTGTGCCGGTAAACCAGCACGCTGAGCACGGGAACCATCACCGCGGTCAGTCCCGTGAGGAATGCCGACTTCGGCGCGCTCGTGAACTGCAAGCCGATCGTTTGGAAAGCGTAGCCCGAGAACAGGAACACTCCCGCAAGCGCGCCCCCGGTTAGCGACCAGCGTGGCCGGCGTGGATGACTCCAGGAGCCGCGAAACAAAACGGTCAGCGCCACCGTCGCCAAGCTGAATCGCAAGGCCAGAAACAGCACGGGCGACACGTCGCGCAGCGCCTGCTTGACCACCACGAAGGTGGAGCCCCAGATGAGCGTGTTGACGATGAGGGCGGCTTCCGCGCGCCGCGCCAGCCGGGCGTCACCCTGCTTCACTGCCGCGCGCCGGGTGAGTCGGCGGCCGGTTCGGCGGCGAATCGCGGATCCCGCAGCAGCAGGCAAAGCGTGAGCAGGATCCGTTTCAGACCCAGGTCGCGCCCCTCCGGTTTGAACCACTCCTGGGCGCTGTGCGCTCCCCCCCCTTGGCCCCCCGCTCCGATCGACACTGCGGGAATGCCCAGCGACATGGGGATGTTGGCATCCGTGGAAGCGCAATCCAGGTGCGACCGGATGCCCAGGTGGCTGTCCACCGCGCGCAAATAGGAGAGGATCGGCGAACTGTCCGACAGGTTGGCCGCGGGCCGCGAGCCGATCTCCCGGATCTTCACCGCCACCTTGCCGGCGGTCGCCCGCTGGTTCTCCACTTCCAGGGCGCGCTCGATGGAAGCGCTCAGCGCATCCACCAAATCATCCATCTTCTCGTTGCTCTCCGAACGGATGTCCACCTTGGCGCGCGCCAGCGGTGGAATGGCGTTCACGCCCGCGCCGCCCTCAATGAAGCCGACGTTGATGCTCGACTTGGGCGCGCCGTTCAGGCGTGTCTCGGAAAAAAGCGCCACCGCGCGGCTGAGTGCATGCACCGGGTTGCCGATGCCGTAGTCGCTCCAGCTATGCCCGCCGGGGCCGGTGAAGGTGATCTCGAAGCGGCGGCTGCCCAGCGCACGGCTGGTGATGTGGTCCGTGCTGGCGCCGTCCAGAATCAGGAATGCGCCGATGCTCCTGCCCAGCGGCGACTGCTTGCACAGGAAGCGCATGCCGCTCAGGTTGCCCTCGCCTTCCTCGCCCACGTTCGCCACCAGCAGCGGTTCGGATTGCCACCCGTCGATAGGCGGGCACACCTTCAGAGCGCGCGCGATGGCCAGCAGCGCGGCCAGTCCGGCGCCGTTATCCGAAATGCCCGGGCCACGGAAGCGCCCCTCGGCATCCACCGCAATTTCATCTTTGTTGCGCGGCGCCAGCACCGTGTCCAGATGCGCGGTAAGCGCGACATAAGGACCTTCGGAGTGCGCATGGGGGGTGGCCACCACATTCCCTGCGCGATCGATGGAAGCCTCCCATCCCAGGCTGCGCAGTTGCGCGGCCATCCACTCGGCCCGCTGCTGCTCCAGAAAAGTAGGCGCCGGGACGCGGCAGATCTGCAAATGACTTTCGTTGATCCACTGCTTCTCGCGTGTGAACCACTGCAGGCACTCGCGGACGCCCCGCAAATCGGCCACTTCGCCGACTACCCCGCCGTTTGCCGCCAGATTCGCCGCCATTAAATTTCAGTTTAGCAAGGCGAAACTCCGACCCCGGCGCCGGCA
>Ga0335080_10005444_pt1 | contig 13105 bp, 11 predicted proteins | sample Lox_Sample_34_FD_206720 | JGI IMG/M metagenome (GOLD analysis project Ga0335080, IMG submission 206720) | Soil microbial communities from Loxahatchee National Wildlife Refuge, Florida, United States - Lox_Sample_3.4 | ecosystem: Environmental > Terrestrial > Soil > Wetlands | place: USA... | reverse complement strand
GTCTCCGCCTGGCAATGGCAAAACTTCGATTCGCTCGACATGTTCCATCCGCTCGGCCGCTCCGGCATTCTCAAGTCCTTTCTCAGCATCACCGGCAAGCCGCAATCCGGCACGCGTTACAGCATTCGCGCCGCCACGCGCACTCACGGCCCTTCCATGCGCTTTATCGCCGACCTCTCCAATTGGGACAACTCCCTCATGCTTCTCCCCGCCGGCCAATCCGGCCAACCCGCCAGTTCCCACTACACCGATCAATTTTCGTATTGGTACGAAGGCAAACCCATCCCCAGCCCTTACTCCAGCGCCGCCGAATCCAGCGCCCGCAAACACACCCTCACCCTGACTTCCGCTCAGAAATAGGCCTCGCCTCGCTCATCGTGTGGCAGGTTTCTTTCAGCCAAAGCGCAGTTCATGGCTGATTTGCCCGGTTGAAGCCGACTCAAATATAGTAGTGGGTATGAGAAGCAACTGCCGCGGGCAGCGTCTGGTCGCAGGCTCGCCTGGGTGGTGTGAGTTTTTTTACTTCAGAACCTGCTCGACGACTTTCATCAGGTCGTCTTCCGCAATCTCAACCGCAGCCGAGTTACGAAAACCTTGGTTGCTCGGAGGATAGGCAATCGCTAGCCCTGCCCTCGCCGCAACGAGCTCATCGTTGAAACCCTCTCCAACAAAGACGCTTTGCTCCACCCCAACTCCCCGTTCCTTGCAAACGAGCTCCAGCGCATCCGCCTTACCTTCAAAATCGTAAGACGTTGACTCAACGCCAGCGATCAACCCGTCCGGATCAAATTTCAGCTTATTAATAAAGATGTAGTCGAACAGGCTAGCGGCATCGGGAACCAGCTCCTGCAAGAAAACATCGAGGCCACCGGAGATCAACGCGGTCACGAAACCGTCATCCTTCAGCAGCCTTATCGCCTCTTGCAGATTCCGCGTTACGGCCAGCCCCGAAACGATTTTCGGAAAATCCTCCCGCTTGAGGTTTTTCTCGCGGAACAACTTGCAGGCCCATTCACACCACTCCTGATACGTCGTTTCCTTTCGGCGAAATCGGCGCATCCCCGTCTTGTAGACATTCTCGGGAAATTTCAGGTACTGCCATACCCGCGTCCAAGAAAACTCGAGCCCCCGGATCAACGTGCCATCCAGATCGAAGGCGATCACCCGATATCCGCCCTTCTTGACCGGCGCAGCCGACGTCGGGTGCTGCGTTGGAACAACTGGCTTCGCAGATTCGACTCGCGCCATGCAATCTTTGATGCGCTCTCTCACGAATTGATATCCGTCCGAGTTCGTCGAGGGTGGTTTTACGATGCTCGTGTGCGAGCCGATGACGGTCTTCAGTTGCGCCGCCGGAATTGCGATCCCCGCACTTAGCCGGTCCACCCACTGGTCCGCAGCCGCGCAAACTCCGTAGGCCGGAAGCACAAAGCGATCTGGAATCGTCGCCGCCAGGTCGCCATTGATGCGGTTTCCGAACGTCTCCGTAACACGCGTCACATATTCGGAATGCGGTCGCAGCGCTCGCGCATCCGCCGTCCAATTCCACAGAAAGTGCGGAACGCGAATCGCTCCCAGTTGCGGCGTCGCCATCAAAACGAGTCCCCGGATCCCACAGAGCACACCTACTTGATTCGTATCCAGTAGTCGACAGATGGCGCCTTTGCACAGCAAGCCACCCATGCTGTGCCCAACCAGAACAATCTTCTCGTACGTGGCCAGGTCTCGGATCTCGTCGGCAAAAACCCTGGCCTCCGCCTCCAATTCCAGAGAATATCTGAATCGCCATCGCTGCAGCAGCGTACGGTAGCGGTACATGCCGATGTCGACTTCCGGCATTTCTTGAAAGAGAAAACTTGGAAATTTGCCCCAGGTCGCCTTCCGCCCATATCGACTGCCACCGAGGCCGTGCACGAATACGACAATCGCCTGATTTCCCGCTCGGCCCGCATGTCGGTGCACTACCAATGGCTCGTCAAAACCTGGGTCGGGTTCAATGTCGATGAAGGCCTGCTGTTCGCGAATCAGCATAGCTAGCGAGTCGAATCACCATCGCTTGTTGCGACGCTAGGAATATAGGCGGATCTAACTAATATTTCAATTACTAGTGATGCGCTTAGTCTGGAAGCGATGACTTTGGCGAGCTGCCTTTCGGTCACTTCGGCCTGCAACAAGCGCCGCGTCCATCCCGTATACACTATATCGCCGTCGCCGAGGAGCTTGTCTTGTCCACGAAGCCCACGCCTATCACCCAATGCCAAAAGCCTCAGGGTTGGCTCGGCCGCTTCACCCTTCACCGCATGAACAAGTCCCACTCCAAGCTCACCGACTGGGGCCTTTCCCATCTCACCATCCTGCCGCACTTCACCATTCTTGACGCTGGCTGCGGCGGCGGCCGCACCATCTCCAAACTCGCAGCGCTCGCCACCCAAGGTCACGTGCAAGGCATCGACTACTCCGCCGAATCCGTCGCCGTCAGCCAAAAACTCAACGCTGCTGCCATCGCCGCAGGCCGCGTGCAAATCCAGCAAGCCTCTGTCTCGCAGCTTCCTTTCGCCGACAACACCTTCGACCTCGTCACCGCCGTCGAAACCCACTTCTGGTGGCCCAACCTGGCCACCGACCTCCGCGAGATTTTCCGCGTCATCAAACCCGGCGGCCAGTTCGCCATCATCGCCGAAGTCTACAAAGGCGCGCCAGCCGCGGCCTCTCGCCTCGTCGAAACATTCGCCCCCAAAACCGGCCTCAAAATGCTCACTCCCGACGAGCACCGCGACCTTCTAGCCGCCGCCGGCTTCACCACCATCCAGATCGACACCATTCCCAACAAAGGCTGGATCTTCGCCCTCGCCCAAAAACCCTAAGATCCTGGTGCGACCAATCCACGCTTTTGCCAGTCGCACGGCTCCATATTTCACGGGAGGGCACGACTTTAGTTCACCCTGAGCGACGAAGGGTCGTGCCGTACGCGCAGAGGACTAGGCCGCTTTACCCGCTGAGGTGCGAATTCACACCGCCCATACTGACCAGTCAATCCCAAGGGAAGTGCTATAAGTTTTCTTTCCTCCCTTCTCCCTCCCTTCGCATCCAATCTTATTCCGCGCTGGAGCGCGGCCTCATGCACTTCGGCATCGAAGACTACGCTCTCATCGGCGACTGCGAAACCGCCGCGCTCGTCTCGCGCACCGGCTCCATCGACTGGCTTTGCTTGCCGCGCTTTGATTCCGAAGCCTGCTTCGCCGCTCTTCTTGGCTCGCCTGAAAACGGCCGCTGGCAAATCGCTCCCGCCGGCAAAGCGCGCGCCACGCGTCGCTACCGCCCCGGCACACTCATCCTCGAAACCCAATTCCATACGAGCACCGGCTCCGTCACCCTCATCGACTTCATGCCGCTCCGCAAGTCGCATCCGCAAATCATCCGTATCCTTCGCTGCACCCGCGGCCACGTTCGCATCAAAACCGATCTCGCCATCCGCTTCGACTACGGCCACACCATCCCCTGGGTCACCCGCGAAACCGACGGCGCCATCGCCGCCATCGCCGGACCGCATCTCCTGTTCCATCGTTCGTCCGTTCCTGTCGAAGGCCACCGCCTCCACACCGTCAGCGAATTCAAGATTCGCAAGGGCCAAACCGTCACCTTCGATCTGCAGTACTCCGACTCCGTCCAGCGCTATCGCGTTCGCACCGATCCCAAGACCGCGCTGCGCAAAACTCAGGCCGACTGGTGCAAGTGGAGCTGCCGTTGCACCTATAAAGGTCCCTTTGCCGAGGCTCTCGAACGCTCCCTCATCACCCTCAAAGCGCTCACCTACGCTCCCACCGGCGGCGTTCTCGCCGCGGCCACCACTTCCCTCCCCGAGCAGCCCGGTGGCGAACGCAACTGGGACTATCGCTACTGCTGGATTCGCGACGCCACCTTCACGCTTCTCGCCTTCATCCACGCCGGCTATCACCGCGAAGCCAGCCGTTGGCGCGAATGGCTTGCTCGCTCCGCCGCTGGCAGTCCTGATCAGCTGCAAGTCCTCTACGGCGTTGCCGGCGAACGCAATATCCTCGAATGGCAGGTTCCTTGGCTCTCCGGGTATCGCGGCGCATCTCCGGTCCGCATCGGTAATGCCGCCAGCGCCCAGCTTCAGCTCGACATCTACGGCGAACTCGCCGACGCTCTCTATCAAGACGGCCACTCCCCGCACAGCGTGCTCCGCAAAAATCTCGACTTCGAATTTGGCTTGCTCGAAGTGTTGAAAAAAATCTGGCGCCAACCGGACCATGGCATCTGGGAAATGCGCGGACCCGAGAGGCAATTCACCCACTCCAAAGTGATGATTTGGGTCGCCTTTGACCGCATCATCAAGCGCTTCGCTCGCGCTGACCTCGACGCGCCCTTTGCCGAATGGCGCGTCCTGCGTGACAAAATCCACGAAGACGTTTGCAGCCACGGCTTCGACAAAAAACTCAACAGCTTCGTTCAGTACTACGGCTCGAAACAAGCCGACGCCTCGCTTCTGCTCATTCCGCTCGTCGGCTTTCTCCCGCCTTCCGATCCCCGCGTCGCCGGCACCGTTCGTTTCATCGAAAAACACCTCCTCCGCCACGGACTCGTTCGCCGCTACCAAACCGCCAAAACCAACGACGGCTTGCGCGGCTCCGAAGGCGCCTTTCTCCCCTGCTCGTTTTGGTTAGCGGACAACTACGAACTCCTCGGCCGTCACGCCGACGCCGAACGTCTCCTCAAACGCCTCCTCAAACTCCGCAACGACGTCGGCCTCCTCTCCGAGGAATACCACCTCCAAAAAAAATGTCTCGTCGGCAACTTCCCCCAGGCCTTCTCCCACGTCGGCCTCGTCAACACCATCATGAATCTCTACCGCACCCGCGGCCCCGCCCACCAACGCTCCTCCTAGCGTGTAGGGTCACCCTTCTGAGGGTGACCGCTAAGGACGACCGGCCGGCAGGGGGGATCGCGGAAGCTCGCTTCCGCATTTTCTTCCATCTCGCACTGCTGGTCGCCCAGCGATCCACCCTTTCGCCCGCCCCGCGCGTCACGCAACTCCCCTGCAAAATCCGTGCCCTCCTCTTCTCTCCGTACTCTGCGCCTCTGCGTTTCACTTTCTTTCTTTTCGCTATTCCGTCTTCGCCGCCGGCAAGTACTCCCTCAGCTTGTCTTGTTTCTCTTCTCCTCCCTACGTAAAATGCTCCCCAGCTTCTGCATTCTTGAGGACATACACATCAATCCCGTGAACCAACCCGCTCCCAAAAGGCCCGATCCGCAGCCCTCCGCCGCGAAAAAACCGAATTTCGAGAACTCCCTCGCGCGTCTCGAAGAAGTCGTCCGCCGCCTCGAATCGCCGCAACTCTCTCTCGATGAGGCGATGAAGCTTTTCGAAGAAGGCGTCGAGCTTTCCCGGGAATGCCAGAAGCAACTCGAAGAAGCCGAAGGCAAAGTCGAAATCCTCCTCAAAAAAGCCGACGGCAAACTCGCTCCCGAACCCTTCGATCCCGAAAGCGAGTCCGGATCGTGACCCCGGGAACGCCAATCTCTCGATTGGCGCTTTTCCTTCCCGCTGCAACATTCACCCGGCCGTACACCCGACCTGCACAAACCGCAAACGTGGCTCGATTCGTTTTGTCTTTACCTTCAACTTTGAACCCTCGACTTTCAACTCGCCGTCCATGACCCTCCCCGCCTTCTTCGAAGAAGACCGCATCGCCGTCGACGCCTCTCTCGACCGCCTTCTTCCTCCCGCTTCCGCGCAACCGCCCACCATCCATGAATCCATGCGCTACTCCGTTTTCGCCGGCGGCAAACGCGTTCGCCCCATTCTCTGCCTCGAATCCGCGCGCATCTTCAACGCCGATGTTTCCGCCGCGCACTATCCCGCCTGCGCTATCGAATTCATCCACACCTATTCCCTCATCCACGACGATCTTCCCGCGCTCGACAACGACGACCTTCGTCGCGGCAAGCCCACCAATCACAAAAAATTCGGCGAAGCCATCGCCATCCTCGCCGGCGACGCCCTCCTCACTCTCGCCTTCGAAACCATCGCCAACGCTCCCGTCCACGCCGAGCGCCGCGTCGCCATGCTCGCCGAAATCTCCCAAGCTGCCGGCACCATCAACGGCATGGTCGGCGGCCAGGTCGCCGACCTCGAAGCCGAACGCAAACCCGCCACCGCCGAAACGCTCGAATACATTCACCTCTCCAAAACCGCCGCGCTCATCCGCGCTTCCATAACCTCCGGCGCGATCTGCGGCGGCGCTGCGCCCGACGACATCGCTCGCCTCCGCTCCTTTGGCGAATCCATCGGCCTCCTGTTTCAAGTCATGGACGACATTCTCGACGTCGAAGAATCCTCCGCCGCGCTGGGCAAAACCGCTGGCAAAGATATTGCCCAGCAAAAAGCCACTTACCCCGCCCTCTACGGCCTCGAACGCTCCCACCAAATTGCCAACGACCTCAGCGCCAAAGCCATCGCCCAACTCGCCCCCTACGCCGACCGCGCCGCCCGCCTTCGCCAAATCGCCGACTACCTCGTCCACCGCCGCTCTTAGGGGCACGACATGTCGTGCCCACCTTTTGATTCATCTCGCCAGCCGCACCAGCTTTCGTTCCGGCCGGGTTTTTCTGTTTCCCTGTCTTCTCTCTGCGTCTCTGTGCCTCTGTGGCTATTCCTATGAAAAAAACCCGCCTCCGCCTCGACGCAGCCCTCGTCGCCCGCGGCCTAGCCGATTCCGAAAAGGAAGCCCAAGCCCTCATCCTCGCCGGCGAAGTCCGCCTCAACGGCCTCCGCGCCGACAAAGCCGGCACTCCCGTCCCCGCCGACGCCCGCCTCGAACTCACCACCCGCCAAAAATTCGCCTCCCGCGCCGGACTCAAACTCGAATCCGCCCTCGCCGACTTCTCCCTCTCGCCCGCACAAAAAATCTGCCTCGACCTCGGCTCCTCCACCGGCGGCTTCACCGACTGTCTCCTCCAACACGGCGCCGCCAAAGTCTTCGCCGTCGACGTCAACACCCATCAACTCGCCTGGCACCTCCAACAGGATCCCCGCGTCATCCAGATCAAGCACAACGCCCGCACTCTCTCGCCCCGCGAAATTCCCGAGCCCGCTGCTCTCATCACCGCCGACGTCTCCTTCATCTCCCTTTGCAAAATCCTCCCCGCCGCACTCACCTGCGCCGCTCCCAACGCCGACTTCCTCCTCCTCATCAAACCGCAATTCGAACTCCCGTCCGCCGACATCCCCAAAGGCGGCATCGTCACCGACGCCCAGCTCCACCAAAAAGCCATCGCCTCCGTCAAAACCTGTGCCGCCAACCTCGGCCTGCAAATCCTCAATGTCCTCCCCTCCCGCCTCCCCGGCGCCCAAGGCAACCTCGAATTCTTCCTCCACGCCCGACTTTCCGCGAACGCGTCTTCCTGGCTCGCGCTTTCCAGCACATAAAGCCCTCTTCTCTGCGCACTCTGCGTCTCTGCGTTTAGCTCTCTTCTCGTCATCCCCTCACGCCGGTGCGCACCCAAGCAACCCCCTTATTTTTCTCCTTTCTCGCAAACACTCTGTCGTAAAATCCTCCCAACGCCTCAACCACATGCCGCCAACTCCATCTCCATCCGCACCACCCATCCAAACCATCGGCGTCATCTCTCGCCCGCGCCGAGCCAACCTTTCCGTCGTTATCCCGTCTCTCCTCCGTTGGCTCGAATCCCGCCATCTCCGCGTCCTCTACGACGAAGAAACCGCCTCCGCCCTTCCTTCCAGCTCCAACTCGCTCTCCCGCGAACAAATCGCCGCCCAATCCGATCTCCTCCTCGTCCTCGGCGGTGACGGCACCCTCCTCGCCGCCGCCCGCTTCGCTGCGCCGCGTTGCCTCCCCATTCTTCCTATCAACATGGGCAGTCTCGGCTTTCTCACCAGCTTCACCGTCGACGAACTCTATCCCGCCCTCGAAGAAACCCTCGCCGGCCGCGCCTCCAAATCCGTTCGCACCATGCTCCAGGTCGAACTCCTCCGCGCCGGCCAAATCATCGACACCCAGCACGTCCTCAACGACGCCGTCATCAACAAATCCGCCCTCGCCCGCATGATCGAACTCGAGCTCTCCATCGACCACGACTTCGTCGTCCGTTATCGTGCCGACGGCCTCGTCGTCGCCACTCCCACCGGCTCCACCGCCTACTCCCTCTCCGCTGGCGGCCCCATCGTTCATCCCACCGTCGAAGCTTTCATCATCACGCCCATCTGTCCGCACACCCTCACCGACCGCCCCGTCGTCGTCCGCGATTCCGCGCTCATCGAAGTCAAATTCACCGGCACCTCTGAATCCGTGCTCCTCACTCTCGACGGTCAAACCGGTGTCCCCCTCCAGGAAAACGACACCATCCGCATCACCCGTTCCCCGCAATGCCTTCACTTAATCCAGCCTCCCAAAAAATCCTACTTCGACATCCTCCGCAACAAACTCAAATGGGGCGAATCCTAGTAGCACAGGCTTGCCCTGAGCCTCGAAGGGCACTCTTGCCTGTGCGGTTTGTGCCCTACCGAAATCTCTACTTACTCGGCGCGAAGCGATCCTTGTAGGGATCATCCTTCTGAGGATGACCCCTTCTGTTTTTTCCAGGTTTCCTCTTCTCTGCGCCCTCTGCGCCTCTGCGTTTCCCTCTCTTTCCCCAAAGCAACGCCTCCCCCTCCTCGCTCATCTCATTACCACTGGTGCTCAGCCCGCCGGCTTAAAACGCATCGCGTTTTTCGCATCATCGATGGGGAGAAAGATTAGCCATTACTCATGAGGTCCAACTCGACTAGCTCTTTCCTACTCTGGACTTTTCCCGCCCTCTCAGTCCTCCTCGCTGCCTTCGCCCTTCCCCGCCCGCTCTCCGCCTCTCTCGGCGGCGACGCCACTTCTGTCGAATCCGACCGCGCCAAAATGCAAGCCTCCTTGCAAACCACCAACAAGGACCGCTTCACTGTCCACGAAATGAAGTCCGCCAACAACGTCACCGTTCGCGAATTTGTTTCTCCCACCGGCAAAGTCTTCGGCGTCGCCTGGCAAGGCCCGACGCGCCCGGACATGCAGCAGCTCCTCGGCTCTTATTTCGATCAATTCATTCAAGCCGCGCAAAAGCAAAAATCGCAAACCAAACGCCGCGGCCAGCTCTCCATCAACGAGCCCGGCCTCGTCGTGCACATGTCCGGCCATCAACGCTACTTCGTCGGCCAGGCCTACATCCCGCAAATGCTTCCCTCCAACGTTCAGGCCGAGGAGATTCGATGATCCGCTTCCGTTCCGCGCGTCTCGCCAACTCGCTCCTTCTTCCTGCGCTCTCGCTCACTCTGCTCTTGTCCGGTTGCGGTGGCGGCGCTTCCACTTCCTCCACCAGCGGCAGCGGCACAGGCGGCTCCGGCTCTGGAGGCTCGGGCTCGTCCGGCGGAAACGTGGCGAACGTCGCCATCAACGCGGGCCCCAGCAACGTCGGTACCGACCTGCTCTACGCCTCCGTCACCATCTGCGTCCCCGGCAGCACCACGCAATGCCAGACTATCGACGGCCTGCAGGTTGACACCGGCTCTTCCGGCCTCCGCATCGTCGCTTCCGCCGTCACTATCCCGCTCACACAACAAAAAGATTCCAGCGGCAATCCTATCGCTGAATGCGAAGAGTTCGCCGACGGCGAAACCTGGGGCCCCGTCCAAATCGCTGACGTCACCATTGCCGGCGAAAAAGCTGCTTCTCTCCCCATTCAAGTCATCGGCAGCACCGCTGCTAACGTCGCCTCGGTTCCTCAATCCTGCTCCAATCTCGGCATAATCAACGACGACGTCAATTCCCTCGAGGCTAACGGCATCCTCGGCGTCGGCAATTTCATTCAGGACTGCGGCCCTTCCTGCGCGCAACCGCCCAACAGCGGTCAAAATTTCGGCCTCTACTACAACTGCGGCACGAACCCCTGCGCCATCACCGCCGAACCCGTCGCCAATCAGGTCGCCAATCCCGTAGGCTTCTTTGCCACTGACAACAACGGCGTCATCATCCAGCTTCCTTCCCTCTCCGCTCCCGCCGCCACTCTCGCCGGCACCTTGACCTTCGGCATCGGCACGCAATCCAACAACGCCCTCTCCGGCCAGACCGTCTACACCCTCGATCCCAACACCGGAAACATCTCCACCACCTTCAAAGGCACCACCTTCACCAATGCTGCCTTTCTCGACTCCGGCTCCAACGGCATCTACTTCCTCGACGCCACCACCACCGGCATGCCCGTCTGCACCGATGCCAGCTTCTTCTACTGCCCCGCCAGCACACAAAATTTCTCCGCCACCAACACCGGCGCCAACGGTGCCACCAGCACCTTCAATTTCAGCATCGGCAACGCTGATACCCTCACCAACAACACCGACTCGGCCATCCCCAATTTCGGCGGCCCCAATCCGCAAACCATCGACTGGGGCCTCCCCTTCTTTTTCGGCCGCACCGTCTACGTCGCCATCGCTGGCAAAACCGCCGGCTCCGCCACCGGCCCCTACTGGGCCTACTGACTGTAGGTCATCCTTCCGGGGATGACCGCGTCTTCGCCGCACGTAGTGGCTGGTCTTTAGACCCGTGCTTTTGGAGCCAGCTCGCTTGGATCCAATTGAACGCTACCTAGGGACTGCGGAAACTCGCTCCGCTTTTCCTCCCTCCACCGTCCGCCTCGGCGGGGCCACTCCACCTCAATCACCCTCCCCCAAATCCCATCTCTTCTCTGCGTACTCTGCGCCTCTGCGTTTAGCTCTCTTCTCCCCCGCACGCCAGGTTCTGCCTCTATCCGGCTCGCCCCCAATCCTCGCGTTTCCGAGGTTCCCAAAATTTATTTTCATCAAACTAACTCTCACATTCTCAGCACTTTAGCCTTTAAAAGGACCGAAACAGTCTCGGCAACCCCGTCCCTGCACACCAATCGCCCACTTCTTTTCCAACTCCGTCGTAACTCTCGCCTTTCCAACATGTTACCCACCGAATAATATTTTCCTCTTGACAAACCTTGCCGGGTTTTGGTACCCTATGCCTGTAGAAAACTACGCCTCGCCACTTCGGCGAGGCGTTTTTCTTTCTAGGGTCATCCTTCCGACGATGACCTCTTCTCTGACCCAAGCCACCCAGCACCACACCAACTTTCGCTTCACTTCTCGCTAATTTAAGGAGCCTCACTCATGCCATCTCTCAATCCGCTCGATCGTCTCTCCCTTTGCCGCTTCACCTTCGCCGACGGCCGCCGTTGCCGCACTCCTCGCCTCTCCACCCATCCCAACTTCTGCCACTACCACGCCCAACTCGAAGCTCAATCCCAACTCACCACCCAACTCGCCAACGACCTCGCCAAACTCTTCGCCACTCCCAATCTCTCCACCACCGACCTCTCTGCCGCCATCGCTCGCCTTATCCCCGCCGTCCTTCACGGCCACCTCAAAATCCGCACCGCCCGCACCGTCGCCTATCTCCTCCAAACCCTTCTCCAAACCATCCGCCTCTCCCAACCCGCTCACCCCTCGCCCATTCCCCCGCAGCTTCCTCCGCCATCCTCCACTCCAAGCTCATCACCCACGACCGAACAACCCAACGTAGCGGCTGGGTCACCCCACCGTCCTGCCGCCCCAACGGTGTCCCCCTGTCATCCTGCTTGCCCGGAGGGACGAAGGGAGCGTAGCGAAGGATCAAGCCACGATTCCGCCAAGCCAAGCTCCCAGTCCATCCACACCGCCCTCTCCATCGCCCGCCAGCTCTTTCCACCCCGGCCAACCGCAACCTAACTCCCGTCGGGTGCCGCACCCTACGTCTTTTAGGGTGCGGTTTTTCGCTTCTCCATCCCCGGCCCATCCGCCATCCGCACATCTAACTCCCGCATCCGCAACACTTACAAAAATCGAGGGGTACCAAGCCTACGCGTCGCACCGCAGTGCAGCGGCGCATCACCCACACCACCGCACAGCCTCGCCCGCGCACAAAAACACAAACTCACTCCGCGACATTCTCGCGTCCGCCGAAGCGGACGCCACCCGTGTGCGTCGAAGCTTATGTTCGCCAATTTTCGTTTCGGAAACGATTCTTCAGGAAAAACATGAAGACTATCTTTGGTTCCGTTCTGCTCTGGGCTTCTCTCCTCATCGCCTTTGCCGCCGGCCCCGGTACTCTCAATTCCACTCCTCAATCGAATTCTCAGCCCGCACTCGTTCACACCTGTCTCATTACGCGCAACATCCGCGCGCTTGCTGCCTTCTACGCGACAATTTTAGAGATTAAACCGAGCTGGTCAGGAGAGGACTACGTCGAATTTCGCAGCACCGTCGGCACGCTCGCCATTTTTTCTTATTCCGCCCAGCAACAATACATCCCCGACATCACCGAACCCGCCAGCAGCCGCGGTGTCATTCTCGAATTCCGCGTTCCCGATGTGGACCACGAATATGCCAGGCTGCAGCCACTCGTTAAGACCTGGGTCAAGCCGCCCACCACCCAACCCTGGGCCACGCGCTCCATCTACTTCCGCGACCCCGATGGCAACCTCCTCAACTTCTTCACCGAATCCCAAAAACCTTAGCCATCGACGGGGCAACGCCACGCTTCCGCCCCTGTGGAATTACCTGTCATCCGCGAGATTGCTTCAACTCGCCACTCGCCACTTCTTTCCCCAAAATATCTGCCCTCACCAAATCCGCCTGCGTCTCCCGCCGCCGAATCAACCGCATCTCCACGCCATCCACCAACACTTCCGCCGCTCGCGGCCGCGCATTGTAATTCGACGCCTGCGTCATTCCATATGCGCCCGCTACCCAAATCGCCAGCACGTCCCCCGGAACCACCTCGCCCAGCGGCCAATCGCGCAGCAAGAAATCCCCGGTCTCGCAAACTGGTCCTACAATATCCACGCGCTCTCGCCGCGCTTTTCTCGCCCTGGCCGCCCGCGTTACTTTCGTGATCGGATGCGTCGCGCCATACAACGCCGGGCGCAGCAAATCATTCATCGCCGCATCCACTACCACAAACGTCTTCCCGCGATTCTTCTTCGTGTAAATCACGCGCGTTAGCAACACACCTGCTGCTGCAATGATCGACCGCCCCGGCTC
>Ga0335080_10005441_pt1 | contig 13106 bp, 9 predicted proteins | sample Lox_Sample_34_FD_206720 | JGI IMG/M metagenome (GOLD analysis project Ga0335080, IMG submission 206720) | Soil microbial communities from Loxahatchee National Wildlife Refuge, Florida, United States - Lox_Sample_3.4 | ecosystem: Environmental > Terrestrial > Soil > Wetlands | place: USA: Florida... | reverse complement strand
GACCGGTATAACGTGAAGCCGTACCTTCACACCGGCGGCGCGACGCTGAAAACCGTTGCTACGGCGTGGGTACTGCCGACTGTGTTTGGAAGAGAGCGGCGACGCGAGAGAGGGTGTCGAGGTCGGAGGGGGTTTTATCAGGCCGAAGGCGAACGATGCGGGGGAAGCGTAGGGCGTAGCCGCTGGCGTGACGATTGGACTTCTGGATGTTGTTGAAAGCGACTTCGAGGACGATCAGGGGTTCGACGGTACGGACGTGACCATGGTCTTCCAGGGTGTGTGCTTTGAAAAAGGTGGTGAGTTCCGCGATTTCCGCGTCGGTCAGGCCTGAATAGGCCTTGCCAATATTGACCAGTCGATCGCCATCGCGGACAGCGAAGGTGTAATCGGACAGAACTTTGTGGCGCTTGCCATGGCCGTATTCGACTGCAGTGACAACGACGTCGAGTGTGGCATAGGGTTCCTTGAGCTTGAACCAGTAGCCACCACGCCGGCCAGGGGTGTAAGGCGACGAAGCGGATTTGGCGACGATACCTTCGTGACCGGCGGCGAGGGATTTTTGAAACGAGAGTTGGACGTCCTGGGGCGAGTTGGCTTCGCTGAAGGTGGCGGTACGAAGACCGGAAGGAGCATTGTACAGGAGAGTGGAGAGGCGGGCTTTGCGCTCGGAGAGTGAATCATCGAGCAGCAGGTGGCCATCTTGATAGAGAAGATCGAAGGCTACGAAGACAACCGGGATATCGGATTGGATGAAGAGGTCGAGGTGTTTGCGGCCAAGGCGCTTTTGAAGTTCGGTGAAGGGGAGAGGGCGGGAGTCGCGCCAGGCGAGGATTTCGCCGTCGAGGATGAGTTCGCCGGGAAGTTGGGAGATGGGCGACTCGAGTTCGGGGAATTCTGTGAGCTGGTCGCGGGTGCGGGAGAACATGCGGACCTTGCCGGAGGCGTTTTTGTGAATTTGGGCGCGGATACCGTCGTACTTCTCTTCGACGAGCAGGTGAGCGGCGGCGTCAGAGCGTTCGGTTTGGGCCTCATCGAAAAGGTCGGAAGCGGTCTCGACCGGAGCAGCGAGCATGAAACCGATGGGATGAAAGAGGCGAACGGCAGCGGTGTGCAGATTATCGTGCGAGGCGAGGATGAGAGTTTCCCCGATGTCGCCGAGCATCATGTTGGCGCGGCGGACCTGTGCTAGAGGTTGGTTAAAGGCTTTCGCGATGGCTTCTTCGACCAGGGATTCCTTGGAGCCGATGCGAAGGTCGCCGGTAATGATCTTAACGATGTACTGAATGTCTCCGGGACTGGCCTCACGGAAGGCGGCGGTCAGGAGCTGCGCCTTTTCAGACTGGCTGCGTGAAGCGGCGAGTTGATCAAAGAGCCGGACTATTTTCTCTAGAGGAAGATCGGCATCGGGATTCTGGTTGCGGAGGAGATCGGCGGCCATGTCGCCGAGATCGCCGTGTTTGCGGTAAGCGACGCCGAGATTTTGGTTGGGATTGCCGGAGAGTTCGGCGATGAACTTCGCGAGCGTAGAACCGCCTACTCCGAGAGTGCGCTCGTCGTGAGCGGGAAAAGCATGGGCGGAAAGAAAGCGGGCCGCGATGGCAGCGTCACGTACCGAGAGAGACTGGAAGAATTCGGAGATAAGGCGGAGTTTTTCCAGTTTTTTTGTGGTGGAGGCGACAGCGTTGGCGAGTTGGACGAAGGAACGCATCAGTCAGCGGCTTCGATGGCGGAGTTTCAGTGTAGCAAAACCGGAAATGTGGCGAGACTGGCGGCAGGGAACGGATGGGCAACGCTTGTGCTATAAACCTTGGCGTTGAAGGCCGTTTTTTGGGAGGGCTGCATGATTGCAAAGAGAAGATTGCTGGTTTGCCTGGGCCTGCTTGCAGTGAGTGGAGTGATCTTGTTTGTGCAGAGAGGGTCCAGCATACCGAGACAAACCGCGCCGAATGCGCAGGCAAAGGGAACGACGGATGCGTCTGGAGTGATGTATTTTTCGCATGAGGACATCGTGCCGGCGTTTACCAAGCCGCTGGACGTGTATGACGGAGTGCCGAATCAAAGGAATTATCGGGTGGCGGTGTACCACCGTGACAAAGGCGGCGAGGTGGAGATTCACAAGAAGGACACGGACGTTTTCTATATTTTGGACGGGGAGGCGACGTTCGTGACGGGTGGGACTGTGTCGGGCGGAAGGGAGACGGCGCCGGACGAAATTCGTGTTGCGACGATGGACGGAGGGGTTACGCGAAAGATCGGAAAGGGAGATGTGATTGTGATTCCGGTCGGCGTGACACATTGGTTCAAGGAAGTGGAGAAGCCGGTGACGTATTTTGGGGTGAAGGTGAGGTAGGAAAACTGCAGAGACGAAGAGAAGACCCACCCTTTGCGCAAAATGCGCGCAAAGGATGGGGCACCCTCCTCCCGTGCGGGCTCTGAGACAAGACGCAAGAGTTGAGATCCTTCGTCGCACAAAACGCTCCTCAGGATGACAGAGGTTCATTTTTGCTCCAGAAATACAGACGCTGGAGGGCAGAGGACGAATGAAAACAGAAATCACCAGACGGGATTTCGTGGGCGGGGTGCTGCTGGCCTCGGGTGCGGCGCTGTTGGATGGACTGACGCCGCTGGAGATGATGGCGCAGAAGGATGAGTTCACGGGATACGGAGGAGTGGGAGAGTATGCGCGGTCGAATGGAAATACGTGGGCGGTGCTGCAAGCGGGTCACCGCATTCGGGATCGCGTGTACGAGGCGCTGCCGAAGGATGTGACCGAGACCGGCGAGATGTACGACTGCGTGGTGGTGGGTGGGGGAATCAGTGGGATTGCGGCCGCACTGCTATTTCAGCGCCAGACAGGTGGAAAAAAGAAATGCCTGGTACTGGAGAACCATCCGATTTTTGGAGGAGAGGCGAAGCAGAACGAGTTTGAGGTGGACGGGAAGAGACTGGTGGCGCACCAAGGGTCGGCGATTTATCAGTTGCAGAAGCCGGCGAGTTTCCTTGCGCAATTCTACGATTCGATTGGATTGAAGACACCGAAACTGACGTATCAAAAATGGGCTGGCCCACAGCCGGAAATGAAGCTGTCGCAGACACCGTACGACGCGGCGGGAATGGAGGTGGGGCAATACGGATACTGGTTCGGGCCGAAGTTTGGGCAGAAGACCGGGATGTGGGTGATGGACCCGGTGCGGAGGAAATTGGACGGCGCGCCAATTCCCGCGGCAGCGAGGGCGGAGTGGGTACGATTTTTGACGGGTGCAGAGGTGAACGGAAAGCCATTCGAACATCCGAAAGTGGAGGGTGACGCGATTTCCCGATACCTCGACTCCATCACGATGGAGCAGCACTTCGTGGAGCGATTCGGATTGAGTCGAGAGACGGTGAGGACCTATTTGTCGCCAGTGGAGGGAGGGGGATCAGGGCTGGGGCCGGATGCGCTTTCGGGCTATGCGGATTATGCGTTCGAGATGCTGGAGCCCGTGCCTGACGAGAATGGCGCGATGAGCCAGATGTTCCCAGGAGGGAACACAACAATTGCGCGGCTGATGGTGAAGAGCCTGATTCCCGGCGCGATGAACGGCGAGGCCGGCGTGGATGGGGTGACTCGAAACACAGTGAGGTTCGAGTCGCTGGATGTTGCCGGTGGAGCGGCACGGGTTCGATTGGAGTCGACTGTTGTGGCAGTGCAGCATGAGGGGGCTGCGGAGAAAAGCGAGAGCGTGTCGATCGTTTATGAGAAAGGCGGCAAGCTGTATCGAGTTCGGGCACGCAGCGTGGTGATGGCGGGAGGCAGTTGGACTTCGAAACATATTGTGAAAGATTTGCCGGAAGCGCAGAAAGCTGCGTACGCGCAATTCTACCGTTCACCGTGCATGATGGCGAATGTGGCGGTGAGGAACTGGCGGTTTCTGCACAAGATGGGAATGAGCGGGTGCCGGTGGTTTGGCGGGCAAGTGGGAGATTATTTTGAGGTGCGAAAGCTGGCGGTGGTTGGGGGAGTGGAGCCCACGATTGGACCAGATTCTCCGGTGGTGCTGACGGTGAAGTGCTTGTACCCCTATCCCGGATTGCCGACGGAGGCGCAAGGGAATCGCGGGCGGGTGGAAATGTTAAGTACCTCGTATGCGCTGTATGAACAGCGGATCCGGCAGCAGTTTGCGGACATGTTTGCGAACGCGAGGTTTGATGCGAATCGCGACATTGCAGGAATCATTTTGAACCGCTGGGGACATGCATATCTGAGCCCGCAGCCAGGATTTTTCTTCGGGAAGGATGGGAGAGAGGCGCCGAGGGAAGTTTTGCGGAAGGCGCCGTTCGGAAGGATTGCGTTCGCGAACACGGATTTGGCTGGCGCGATGGATCACCGGTATTCAATTCTGGAGGCAAAGCGGGCGGTGAAGCAGGTAGCGGGGATGGGATGAAGGTTGGATTGTTAAACGACTGAACGATGGCTTTGCGAGGGTTGCTGGGCAAGACGGAATGGTTGAGATCCTCCGCGCAAAAGGCGCGCTCAGGATGACAACACACAGAATATGGTATGAGGGATTACAAAATCCAGAAGTGTTCTAGGCCTTCGAAACGGACCGCCTCAGAAGGCGGTCCCTACAAGGAAGAGCGGCAATGGCCAGCCGAAGCGGTCTGCTTATGACGATAGGAAGAGGGTGAGGGCGGCGGTGAGGATGAGGGAGAAGGCCCAGATGCGGTCGAGGTTGAACCAGGCGCGGCGGAGAATGGAGAGGCCAAGCCTGGAGTAGACGAGCCAGGCTATGGCGCCAGTGACGAGCAGGTAGGCAAGGGTGTGAACCGCAATTGCAGCGATAGCGGCGGAGGCTGTCGCCATTTGAGGCGCATGTTCCGCGTGAGCTAGATGGGCGGCATGGACGGTCGACATGCCCAACAAAACAGGCAGAAGCATGAAGCCAGCGCCATGAGCGGAGGCGGTCAGGAGCGACCAAATGGTGAGGTCGCGGAAACCGACCTGCATTCCGCCGTAGCGGGGATGTTTTCCAGAGAGCAAGCGAAACAATCCGAAGCCGAGGAGAAGCACGGCGACGGCGAGGCGGGCGTAATTCAGCGGCAGCGCGGAGCCCGCGAAAAGAGCAAGCGCTACGACGAACCCGATTGCGAGCAGGTGTCCCACAGCGATCGGGAGCAGCGATTGCCAGACGGCGCGGCCGGAATGTCTTTGCAGGCCGAGAGCGACTGCGAATAACCAACCCATGGCCGGGTTAATGCCGTGCCAAGCGCCGAGAGCAAAGAGAGCGACCCAGGCCCATGGTTCGAGATGGCTCATGAGTAGCAGTAGGAGTCCGAGGAAGCGTCACCGCCTTCCAAATGGACCTGATGGCTGCGCAGTTCGTCGAATTCCAGGAAAAATTTGGGATCGAGTTTCATGCCGCCTTGTGGATTGGCATCCAGCTTAACCATCCAACTCTTGATTCCATCTGGATAGAACTGTTCGTCCCAAGGAGAATAGAGAGAGTTGGTAAAGTAGGCGCGGCGGCCGTCGCGACTGAGTTCGACCATCTGCGGACCACCATTGAGCGGCATGCCGGGCCTGGCGGGATGCGCAGCGCGACGCACAATTCCGCCCACATGAACGGAACCGGTGAGTTTTGGATGGAAGGGATCGGAGACGTCGTACTGCTGGAATTCGCCGGTGCCCCAGCAAGAGACGTAGAGGAAACGGTCATCGAGAGAGAGGTTGATGTCGCTGACAAGCGGCGGAACAGCCTTGAAGCCCTTGAGCATCGGGGGAAGTGTATCCGGATCGGCAGGTTCCGCAGGAATTTCGATGACCTTGGTGATGGCCCATTCGCCATTCTTGCGATGCCAGAGCCAGATCGAAGCAGAGAGATCCTTGAGGGAAACGACGACGCCGACGAAGCCGTAGGCCTTGGCAGGATCGTGGGCAGGTCGAAGTTCGAGAACCATTTGTTGTTCGGCGCCGAGGTCGAGCGTTTGTTGATGGCGGCGGCGGCGAAGATCCCAAATGTGGAGTGCGTGGCCGTAGCCCGATTTCAGGAGGATGTCGGGATTGAGGCCGTGCTCGACCATGTTGGGAGTGCCCCATTCGCTGGTGATGAGCGTGTCGTGGCCGAGATGCCACCAGAAGTCGTAGTGGAGGTTTTGCGGGCCGCGTTCGATCTCCCATTTGCCGAGAACGTCGAAGGATTCAGGATCAAGGACGAAGATGCCGCCGGGGCCGTCACCGGAGGGAGCGCCGAGCGCGCTGACGAAAATGCCGGTGGGTCCACAGTGGACGGTGTGAGGACGGCTGTAGCCAGCGCGCGAAGCGAGCGTTTCCGGCTCGATGACTTTGACGATCTTGGGATTTCGCGGATCGGGCTTTACGTCGATTATGTGAATGCGCGAGGAGCGGATGCCCGGGACGACGAGATAGCGGCGTTCCATGTGCGGGTGGGAATTGTAGGGACAGAGGCAGGAGCTGCAGGCGTTCCAGCCGAAATGATGGAGTTCGTCGCCGACGTTTGGCATATCGACCTGGCCGACCTGCTTGCCGAAGGCGGGAGAGGAAGGGTCGACGTCAACGACGCCGATGGCATCGGGGCGGCCGGCGTGGCTTGGATTGAGCAAGGCAACGTAAGCAAGTTTTTCCGGTGGCGCTTCGCTGGCCAGTTTGGGTGAGGGATAGAACGTCGGATCGGGTCGCCAAAGGTCCATGATGTGTAATCCTCTCCGCTCTTCGATTTCGTACGCGAAAAATAAAACCCGCGAACCGGTGACTCTGGCTAGCGGGCCTGGGAACTTGGAATCGCTCAACGCGTCAGGTGCTGTAGAAGGCGTGAACGTCCCGCTCAGCCGGATTGGCTGGGGGACAACAGCATAAGGTGTGGAGCGAGGAAAACATGAGACAGGAGGATACAGGGGGGACGGGGATGGGTCAATCAATATTGGAAGCCAAACGGCGGCGCAGAAACAAGACGCCAGGGTTGAGATCCTTCGTCGCGAACGGCGCTCCTCAGGATGACAGGACTGTTCTTGTTTTCTGAAACGCGGGGCCGAAGTTTAGCTCGCGCGAATCAGAAGTTATGTTAGCTGCGGAGCATACCGTGGAAGTCTGCGGACACGCCGCTAAATGATGCGGAGCGCACAGGCTCAAGCCTATGCTACGGAGTTTTGATGATGTTGTTACGGATGGCGTAGTGGACCAGTTCGGCTAGGGAGTGGAGGTTGAGCTTGAGCATGATGTTGGAGCGGTGAGCTTCGGCGGTGTTGACAGAGATGCCGAGGAGAGAGGCGACTTCTTTGTTGGATTTACCTTCGGCGAGAAGTTGAAGAATTTCGCGCTCGCGGGGAGTGAGACGGAGCCGGGTACGAGAGCCGTCATGAGAGGGAAGGTCATCGGCGGGTGGGGTGGAGACGCGGGTTGAGAAATAAGGCTTGTGGTGGAGCACGGCATCGACGGCGGCGAGCAGCACGCGGTCGGCATCGTCTTTGAGGATGTAGCCACGAGCGCCGGCTTCGACGACTTGCTGAACGAGGTCGTCGGATTCGTGCATGGTGAGAATGAGGATTTCGGTTGAAGGAGAAGCGGCGCGAATTCGGCGAGTGGCCTCGACGCCGTTCAGGAGCGGCATGCCGATGTCGAGGATGGCGATGTCGGGCTTAAGCTTGACGGCCTTTTCGATGGCGTCGCGGCCGTCGACCGATTCCGCACAAACTTCCCAGCCAGAGCGAGATTCGAGCATCGCTCGAAGTCCGGCGCGAACGACGGAGTGATCATCCGCGATAAGAATGCGCAGAGGGGGCATAGAAGTCACCAAAATCGCTCAAGACGACTTCCAATTCAGGCGTCCGTCCGAAGGGACGATGGTTCGCCGGGAGACAAAGGAGCGAGGGGAATAGTAGCGCGAACGGTGGTGCCGTTGTTATCAGAAAAAATGTCGAGCGAACCACCCAGTAGAGTCATCCGCTCGCGCATACCGGGGATGCCGACACCCAGGCGAGCTTCCTGAGACGAGGCGTCTCCGTCAGGGACGACCATGCCCTGACCGAAATCAATGACTTCGAGAGTGACCTGGAAATTCTCCTGGCGCAGGCGGATTTTTGCGGTGGTACTGCGGGAGTGGCGCTGAATATTGGTGAGCGATTCTTGCACGATACGGAAGAGGGCAGTTTCAACAGGTTGGGACAAGCGGTCAAAGGGAGTCAAAACGAAGAGCTGGGTATCGATGCCGCTCCGATCGGTGAATCCTTGCGCGTATTCCTTCAGAGCAGAGACGAGGCCGAGGTCGTCGAGCAAAGGGGGATGGAGGAGATAAGAGAGAGTGCGGATCTCGCGGGAGATTTGCTGGGTGAGCTGACGAGCCTTGTCGAGAGCGCGGGCGGCTGCTTCCTCGGCGGGCTGGATAGATTGACGGGCCTGCGCAAGGGAGAGATTGATGGCGAGAACGGTTTGCGCAAGGCCATCGTGGAGTTCACGGCCTAGACGGCGGCGTTCTTCATCCTGAAGCTTGAGGAGATGCGAAGAAAGGCTATGGATGGCGCGCTCGGCATTTTTCATTTCGGTGATGTCAGAGAAAGAAGAAATCACGCGAAGAAGTTTGCCGTCGGAATCGAATTGGGGGACGGAGTTGCCATAGAGCCAAACGATGTTTTGAGGGTCGCGCGGGGAAGGGAAGCCGAGGAGAAGGCTATGGACGGGTTTGAGAGTGCGGAGAACGATCTCGATGGGGCGTTCCGAATCGGGTATGGGCTTTCCATGCTCATCGACGGGATACAGATTGAGTTCGGGGACGGTCCTGCCGATGACGTCGTTCTCTCGGAAGCCAAACATAGCGACCGCAGCATGGTTGGCGAACTCAATGCGACTGTCGGGGGTATTGAGGACAACGGCGACTTGAAGATCACGGACGAGAGTACGGAAACGCTCTTCACTTTCGCGGAGAGCGTCGACGGCGCGGCGCTGTTCGGTGAGATTGGTGAAGGAGACGACGATTCGTGAAACTTCGCCGGTGGCAGAAAGTTCCGGAATGGCGTCGAGGAGGGTCCAGACCGTGTCCGAGCGGCCGGGAATCTGCCAGCCGATGAGGCGATTGCGTTGAGGGAGCCTGGTGGCGATGGCGGTGGGCACGGGGCGGAGGTGATCGGGGATAAGAGTGCCATCTTCGTAGATGGCGACGAGATTGAGATCTTTAATGGTTTTGCCGACGGCACGATCGAGAGGAATGCCAAGGATATCGAGGACAGCGGCGTTGGCGTAAACGATGCGTGCTTTAGCGTCGTACCAGAGAATGCCGACGTGAAGGTTCTGAACGAGAGAGCGAAAACGCTCTTCACTGGAGCGAAGGATCTCTTCCGCCTCCCGGCGAACGGTGATGTCGCGGACCATGACGAGCGAGCAGGGAGTGCCTTCGTAGTCGATGAGCGAGGCAGAGAGATTGCCGAAGCGAATTTCGCCGGACTTCTTGCGAAAACGGAATTCGACGTCGCGAATATACCCGTGTTGGGTGAGCTCTCGAAGAACGATTTCGCGGAGAGAAGCGTCGAGCCAGAGATTGAGGTCGCGTGGACTTTTGCCGATGGCGTCTTCACGGGTATAGCCGGTTAGAGCGGTGAAACCCTCGTTAATCTCGAAATAGGCGCCATCGGGAAACGGATTGATGCTGAAAGAATCCGGACTGGAGCGAAAGGCGGAGGAAAGAGTGTGCTCGGTACGCCGGAGCGCCCTTTCGGTGGTGAAGAGATTTTGAGTGATGACTTGCTGCTGTTGATTGGTGAGAACAAGGCGGCATCCTGAGGAGACGACGGAGGCGGCTACGGCCAGCCAGGCGAGCAGGAAGTGTTCGCGAGCGATGGCATAGCTCATGAAAATGACAAGCAGCGGCACGATAACGGGAAGAAGTTGAGAAGTAGATGGAGGAGGGTGCGAGGGCTCGGAAGGGTGCAGGGAGCCAGTGGAAGGAGATTCCCAGGTGGCAGCGAAAAGGACAACGGCCGCGCCGGAGAGGGACCACATCAGATCGCTCAAACCTGGGGAGGAAACGGAACTGGCGACGAGGACAAAATCGGTCAAATCGGATAAGGCCGCAGCGGAGAAAACCAGCGCCAGGACGACACAAAACGAACGGAACCAAGACGGCAACCGATCACGAGAGCGGAAGGCAAAACCGAGAGCGAACAGTAGATCCCGAACCACGTAGATGACGAGAATCTGGCGAAGAATGGTGGGTTCGAGAAGCCAGCGGGATGGCGAGAAGAAAAAGTACAGGTAGATCGTGATAGCGACGATGGCGACCTGAAGGAAATCCAGCACCCGAATCCAATTGATGCCGGAGAGACTCTCGTCCGAAGCGGGAAGGAACATGAGAAAGATAGGCGCCGGCCAGATGAAAAAGAGGATGTCGGATGGCCAAGGAGAGTGGGCAGCCCCTTGAACAAAGCTCTGGTAGTAGGTAGTGATGGATTGAGCAGCGCATTGGAGGGCAAAGGCGAGAGCGAGCAGGGCCCAGAGCTGGCGTGGGTGGCCGGAAGAGCGGCGGGAGCGGTAGAAACAGGCGGAGGCGGCGAGGAAGGCCGTCAGGAGATCGAGACAATTGCCGAGGAGGAGAGCGGTCCACGAGGCCCGGACAAAGGCAAACTGGACGAAGAGCAAGGAGACAATGATGACAGCGGAAACGAAGAGGAAGCGAGGAAACCTGCCCGAAGGAAGCAAGAAGACCTCACATTAAATAACTGAGAGCTGGCCGGAACGCCCGTGAAATGTGCTGAGTGTACAACAGAAGGCAAACCGGGGGTGGGTGGAAACGGAAACACCGATAGTAAAGTGGCAAGGGCGGCGAGGGGAAAGAAAACAGGGAAGAGCGTCTCCAATCACTGCACGACAGTTCAAGAGGGTGACGACAAGGATGTAGAGTGCAAAGTAGAAAATTGGGGGGTTAAAAAGAAAAAAGGCGGGAAGCTTAGCGCCTCCCGCCGGGGATTGTTCAGAAAGTGGTTTACAGAGGTTGAACGTTGGCAGCCTGCAGGCCCTTGGGGCCGCGGACAACCTCGAATTCAACGGCTTGACCGTCCGTCAGGGAGCGATAGCCGTCGGCCTGAATGGCCGAGAAATGGACGAAAACGTCCTCGCCGCTCTGGCGTTGGATGAAACCAAAGCCCTTGCTGGCGTTAAACCACTTCACTGTACCTTGTTCTTTCACAGATGTGTTCCTTTTCAAATAATAAAAGCTATTCGGTGCACTCTTTTTCCGGATGCCACTTTCGAGGTAAGCCGGGCGTCTTTCGCTGATTCCGACGACACCGCGGTAAGGCGGGTGGGAAACAAAAAAAGGCCGCAAGTTGAACCTGCGGCGCTTTAAGACAAAAGGCGAAACAAGAGCAACAAACGCAGATACAGGATAGCAGGTACGGCCGACTGGCGCAACAGAAATCGTTGTTAAAGGGGCAATTCGCCGACCGGCGAGGCAGGGGCGGTGAGCTGTAATTTCCGGAGCGCGCTAAGGATACAGGGCTGCTGCAGGCATATTGCGTGGGACACTTGGCGATTATAAAATTAAGGAACTGCAGAAACCGGAAGGCCAAATCGTAGTCGATTCGTCGAGCCCTTCCTGCCTAGTGAAATTTCAAAGCGACAAGCGCCTTTAGCGGCAGGTATGCGAGGCGAGCCAAAAAGGAGAGGAACATGCTTCGCTCAGGGAGAGTGTGGGTGTTGGTTGTGGGCTTAGCGGCTGCGATGGGCTTGATAATGCCTGAAGCGAAAGCGGGCGATGAAGAGTTTGACAATTCCAAGTTCAAATTGCAGCTGAACGGATGGGTGTCGCAGCCGACCGGATATTTCAATGGTCCGGATCACAACGGATACTTTGATCTGCAAAAGGATTTCGGATTCGGAAACTACGCGACGTTCAGCGGCAAATTGGACTGGAGATTCAAAAGAAAGCACCATTTATTGTTTGGGGCAACGCCGGCCCTAAGTTCCAGGACAACGACGATCACGCGAACGATTACCTGGCAAGGTCAGACGTACGATGTCGGTGCACGGGTGAATGCGGACATAAAATCGCTATTTTTCACTCCGGGATATCAATGGGACATTTTGCGCAGGAAATCGGGTTTTTTGGGATTGCTGGTAAATTGCAACCTCGCTAGCACGGACGCCACGCTCAAGGTTACCGGAACGGCGTCGGGAGTGGGGAGCGCGTCGCAGAGTTCGAGCGGATCCTTGTTTGTGCCGCTGCCCGCGGTTGGTCCCGACTTCAAGTGGTACCCGATTCCAGACAACGGGCGCTTTTACCTGGACGGGGCATTCACGGGGATGTCATTTTTTGGATATGGAAATTTTCTTTCGTCGAACGCGGTGATGGGATTTCCTGTGAGCAAGCACTGGGACGCGCGGGTGGGTTACCTGTGGGGCAGTCGGCTGAAAATCGACGACTCGAATAGCAATATTTCGCTGAGGTTGGTGCAGAAAGGCCCGGTGTTTGGATTCGAATACCACTGGGGAACGAGGTAAGCGGGTTAACTCATCGCGATAACACGAAATCGCGCCAATTGACCGCGAAGGCAGCTATCCAACAAGCTTTACACAACGAGTACTTTTCGTAAGCGCACGCGAGGCTGAGCACCTATGGGTGTATTGGGTCATCTCTTCTATCCGTGGGGACTGATCTTACAGGGAGTCGCCCTATGGCATTTCGTGAAGCGGCGCCCGGACGGATTCTGGCTCTGGATCATCATTTTTGGAGGACCGCTCGGAGCCGGAGTGTATGTGTTTGCCGAGATGATTCCGGATCTGGGGTTGCTCCGAGGCACGTTCCAGGGACTTGGCAGGAAGTCGCGAATACAGACACTCGAAGCGCAGATTCTAGATAATCCGTCGGCCGGCAATCTGGAAGAGCTGGCGGAACTGTACTTCGACAACAAGGATTACGCGAAAGCGCGGGAGGCGCTCGATCGGGCGGTCGCGGCGCGCAGTGATTCTCCACATGCATTTTATCTAAGAGCGAAGGCGACACTAGCGATGGCAGATTACGCCGCGGCGATTCCGGACCTCGAGCACGTAGTGGCGAAAGACTCGAAATTTGATTACTACCGCGCGACGGGTTTGCTGGGAGACGCCTACGCACGGACGGGGCACT
>Ga0335080_10005440_pt1 | contig 13106 bp, 8 predicted proteins | sample Lox_Sample_34_FD_206720 | JGI IMG/M metagenome (GOLD analysis project Ga0335080, IMG submission 206720) | Soil microbial communities from Loxahatchee National Wildlife Refuge, Florida, United States - Lox_Sample_3.4 | ecosystem: Environmental > Terrestrial > Soil > Wetlands | place: USA: Florida... | reverse complement strand
CACGCGGATCAGGGGAACGTTCTGGTACAGCCGCGCATTTCGCACCGCCACCGTTACCTGGCTGGCCAGGATTTCCAGCGTTTCCAGGTGGCTCTCGGATAGGAAGTCGGCCTCGCTGCTTTCGAGCGACAGTACACCCAGTGTGCCCTGATCGTCCCGCAGCGGCACGGCATGGAAGCCGTCCATCTGTTTGTCCGTCAGATAGGGAACGAGCCGGGGATCGGGTTTGCCCGGGCTGGTTTCCCAGCCGCTCTCGGACTTGTCGGCGGACACCGGCTCGGGTTCGCTGCCCACCCATTCCAGGATTTCACGCAGGCGCTTGTTTTCCGGCGTCGACGGCACTTCGGATTCGCCGGACACCGCCGCCAGATAGAACTTGGGGCCGTCGTACAGGCCGATGGCGCAATACTCAAACGGCAGCACGTCCGCCGCTTGGTGCACCAGCGTGGTCAGGATGTGGTCGAGGTCCAGCGTCGAGGTGATTTCTTTGCTGATCGCCAGCAACGCCCCCAGTTCATGCACTTTCCGTTCGGCCACCAGCAGGTTCGCGTTGTGCACGGCCAGCCCGGCCTGCTCGCCCACGCTGTTCAGGAAGAAAATGTCGTCGTCGTCGAACTCCGTTCCATCGAGCTTGTTCAGCACTTCGACCACGCCCAGCACGCGCTCGTCCTTCAGCAGGGGCGCGGCCATGGCCGACGTGATGTGGAAGCCTTCGGCGGAGTCGCACCGTGACTCGAGCAGGGGCTCCTCCATCGCGTTCGCGGCCACCCGGCTCTTTCCGTCGCGGGCCACAGTTCCGGCGAAGCCCTCCCCCATGGCGAGCGACGCGTCCTCCGCGGTCGTCGGGTCGTCGCCGTCCTGGTGGGCGAATTCCAGCGTCTCGCCGTCCCGCGACACCAGCCACAGGTTGCACGCCTCCGCGCCCAGAATGTCCCGGATCTTGCTCGTCACGATCGGACAGAGATCCTCGAGCTCGAGCGTCGAATTGAAGATCCGCGCGATATCGTAGAGCGCCGTCAGGCGCTCCAGAGTTTCAAATTGCGCGTGTCGTTCCGTGTCGGAGGCGCGTATCGCGTCCAGCGCGCGGCCTGTCATCCGCGCCGCTTCCTCGACGTATGCGGCGTCTTCCGGCGTGAATTCGCCTGTGGTCTTGTTCAGCAGCTCTACGACTCCCGCCGGGCCTCTGGACCCGGGAATTGGGGCATACAGCGCGGATTGGACGCGGTCGCGGTGCGTGGGCTCGAGGTGCGAGAGGAGCAGAGTCTTCTTTTCGGCGCTGCCCAGCCTGCGCGCGCCGCGCGAGCCCATCACTTCACTCAGCAGGCCATCTTCGGCCTTGCCCTTCGGCTCGATCCGCTCTCCGGCCGCAAACGACCGCTCGCGGCAGCGCAGTCCGGAGTCCGCACCATTACTCAGCCAAAGGAGAACCGCCTGGGGGCCTAGTCGCGCGCGCAGGTCGCGGGCAAATGCTTTGAGGAGGCTTTCCGTGTCACGGCAGGAATGATACGAAGTCGCCAGCTCATAGAGAGCTTCGAGCCGCTCCATCTAGCCTCCCCACACATCGTCTGGGCGCACAAACCCTGAAGGAATCCACCAAATCGTCAGTATTTATGCGGGGAGGCTAGCAAATGCCCCCAAAGGGTGTCAAGGAACGCGGGCGGGTCCCTGGAGTAAGCCGCTCTGTAGTGCGCTCACCGTGGCCCACTTCCTGCGACGCTACTTGCGTGCCGTGCGCCCCTGCCCCATCACGGCTTCCACTTCGTCCGCATTGCGCGGAAGGCGCCCGCTCAGCAGCTTCGCGCCGCTGTCCGTCACCAAAATGATATCTTCGATGCGCACCCCGAGCTTCTCCTCAGGAATGTAGATTCCGGGCTCGACGGTCAGTAGCATGCCTGCCTCGAGCGGCCGTCCCGGGTCTCCCGCATCGTGTACATTCAGTCCCACGTGGTGTGAAACTCCGTGGATGAAGTACTGGCCGAGCGGCTTGCCGTTGCGGTCCTTTCCGTGCGAATCGATGTAGTCGTAGGCCACGCGGAACAGGCTGCCGGCGTCGCGGCCTGTCGGCTTCACGCCGGGTTTTGCCGCGGCGATCGTGGCATTCTGGGCCCCCAGCACGATTTCATAGATCTCCCGCTGGCGCGCCGTGAAATGCCCGTTCGCCGGCAGCGTTCGCGTGATGTCGGCCGCATAACCGTCCTGCGCGCAGGCTACGTCCAGCAGCACGACGTCCCCATCCGCGATTTTCGCTTCCAGGCTGTCATAGTGCAGCACTGTGGAGTTGAAGCCGGCCCCCACAATCGGAGCGTAGGCCTCCTCCGTACACCCCTCGTCGGCGTGCACGAATTGCATGCGCGCGGCCACCTGATACTCGAACAGCCCCGGCCGCATCATCTTCATCGCCTCGATGTGCGCGTCCAGCGACACTTCGATCGCCCGCGTCAACAGCTCGATTTCCCCGGGCGACTTGATCTGGCGCAGCGCTCCGATTCTTCCAGACGCGTCTTCCAGTTGCGCTCCCGGTGCCTGCTTTCTCAGCCAGTCGCTCCATACCTGTGCGTGCGGGTAGCCGGTGTCGCGCGGCTGCGGCAGCTCGGTGTACATCTTCGGGAACGTGTGGGCGAGCTGCGCCGCCAGCGGGCCGAGATCCGCAAACGGCCGCACGTCCTTGAAGCCGGTGGCCTCGGCAACTCCCGGATCGCCCGGCGCCAGGCGCGGCCCGTTCCATCGCTCTGCCCGCGCATTCTTCGGCGGAAGAAACAGGACCTCGCTTGGGCCGCTGTAGGTTTTCCCGGCGGGTGCGGCGGGAACCAGGAGCACCGCCGCGCCCTCCTCATTGTGTCCTGTCAGGTAGTAGAAGTTCTCTTCCTGCTGGAAGCGAAGGAACTCCAGCGTGTTTTCTTTCCCGGTGAAGCCGAACAGGATTACCGGGCCGTCCACCTGCGCCAGCAGCCTCGCCCGTCGCGCCGCATACTCGGAGTTGGGTTGCCGCGCCCGCGCGTCCAGGGCTGTGCCGGCAAGCGCCGCCGCAGCGGCCAGCGCAACTGCCGCTGCAAACTGCCAAATCCTCAGTCCCGCAAATCTGCGACCAAGTTTCATCCGATTCTCCCCTTACGATTGCTGTTCCGCGGGATTACCCCGCGTCGCCCTCTGCCACAAAAATCATTTCCGGCGATTCCTCGCTGAACGCCGAACGATCAAAATCGCCGTACAGCGCCGCCGCGCGCAGCCCGGCGCGGGCCAGCAAATGCTCCACTTCGAAGCGGTAATAGTAGCGCAAGGCTATCCGCCAGCGGATTTCCTCGCGACGTTCGTTCGGGTGCGTGATGTACCAGCAAAACTGCACGTCGTTGATCTGCTGCGTCCGATGGAACGCCGCAATGCGCACCGTGCGTCGCACCATCCGGCCATCCGGCAGGCGGGCCGCAGGGCCATCTTCCTTTTCCTGTAGCCACGCAGGGTCATAGACGGATGGCGGGCTCACATGGAATACATCAAAAACCAGCCGGCCGCCGGGCGCCAGGTGGCGCCGGCAGGTCCGAAGGCAGCCCAGTTGCTGCTCCACCGTCAGCAGGTGCTGGAACGGGCGGAACGGCATGGTGATCAGCGAGAATTGGCGGCCTAGGTCGAATCCGGACAAGTCTCCCTGCACCAGCTCGATCAGCCCCCGCACTGCTTCCGGTTGCGCCACCAGCTTCACGCGGCAGCGCCCCAGCATGTTGGCCGACGAGTCCAGGCCGGTAATTCGCACTCCTGCGCGCGCCGTCGGCAGCAGCACCCTCCCCGTGCCGCAGCCGAGCTCGAGCACCGGTCCCCCGGCCGCCTTCGCTTCGGCTACGTAGAAGTCCACGTCTTTGCGCTGTTGGTAGACCAGCGTGCCGTCGTAGAACTCCGCGATGCTGCTGATTTCGTCGTAGAGACTGTCGCTGGCCATGTTCGGCTCCCCCAGCTTCAGGGAGCCGACATTCTACATGTCCGGGCGCTTCTTGGAGCGATTGGGCGCTACTCCATGCGCCCGCCGCGGGCGCGGAGCAGCGCAGCGACGTCTGCGCGGTCGTACTTGGTTGCTACGGCAAGTGCCGTCCCCTGAGCCATGAACGGGTAATCAGCAACAAGGTTGGGTTCCGCGCCGCCCGCCAGCAGCAGCTCCGCGATTCGCAGGTATCCCTTGCGCGCGGCAAAGTGCAGAGGCGCTACGCCGCGCATGTTCGCGTTGGGATCGGCGCCCGCCTGCAGCAGCAGCTCCGCGATATCGGCCCGCTCTTTGCTGAATGTCGTGTACAGGAGGGGAGGGAAGTCATGCGCTCCCCGTTCGGTCGCTCGTCGCGAATCTTCACGCAGCAGTTCGCGAACCCGCTCCGTCATTCCCATCATCGTCGCGGTGCAGATGGAGAGCGGCGCGCCCTTTTCCAGCAGAAACTCGGCGCACGGCACGGTGCCCACGTGGGCCGCGCCTTCGATGCCCAGCTCGTTCCACGTGGAGCGCGTCGTCAGCAGATCCGGACACAGTTCATAGAACTTCCGGGTCCGTTCCGGGTCGAAATGGCAGAACGTGACGAACTGGTTGATGAAGCTCTGCGGAATCAGGTCGGCCTCGGCGGGCTGGCTCACAGGCGCTCCCCCGGCGCTGGCGTAGCGTGACGTATACACGTCGCGCGGAATCCTGCCCGCAGAGCGCAGCAAGTCGGTCGCAGGATTTTCCGCGCGGAGCGAGGCCACTTCCAGCGCCGTGCGGCCGTCCTGATCCTTCGCCGCTGGGTCCGCGCCCTTGCGCAGCAGCATGCGCACCGCGTTGTCATAGCCCGCGCGAGCGGCGGCGTGCAGCGGGGTGCTTCCATCCTTTTGGGCCGCGTTGGGGTCCGCGCCGTTCCCCAGCATCCACGTCGCCATCTTCTCTGCCTGTGCCTTCTGCGGATAGTCCAGCGCGACGCGGAGTGGCGTGAATCCCAGCGGCTTTCCATCCTTGTCGACGACGTTCGCGTTGGGGTCGGCCCCCCGGCCCATCAAGAACTCCACAATCGGAGGCTGGCCGGCCTGCGCCGCGTAACCGAGCGCGGTGGCGCCGAATCGAGTGCGCGTGCTGACGATGCCCTGGTCCTCGCGGTAGAGCTCCGTGATCCGTGTCTCGTCGCCGGAGGTCGCTGCGTCGAACAGGTCGAGGACCAGGCCTCGCGACCGTAGCAGGCCCGCTACCTGCGTCTGCCCGGCCAACGATGCCAGACGGTACACTGACGTGTCGTGTGCGTCGCGCGCGTACAGCAGGTTGGGATCGCGGTCAAGGTACGACGCCACTGCCGTGGTATCGCCGCGCACGGCCGCGGCAAGAAACTTCTGCGAGTTCGCTTCGTCCACGGCGGCCTCCGTCGGACGATGCTCCTGCCCGCTTGGAGCGCCGGCGCCCCCGGTTGCCTCCAGCGGCAGCGCGATTGCCGATCCCGCGAGAAGACCCGAAACCATGAAATCACGTCGTCGGCTCATTTAGCCTCTCCTTCGACCCGCGCACCAGACTGCGCCGTCCCGGCGCTCCCCGCTTCTTGGATCTTGCTATTTCCCTTGGGCCTTTCGGTAATCGCGGGGTGATGTTCCGTGGAAACGCCGGAAGAGGCTGCTGAACGTACCCAGACTTTCAAATCCTGATGCGAGACAGACATCCGTCACGCGCTCGCCGCGGGAGAGCATCGAGGCCGCCCGCTCCAGTCGGTAGCGGGTTAGCGCCTGGTGTGGCGTTTCGCGGAACGCCTGTTTGAACGCCCGGTGAAAGTGAAACGGCGAAAGGCACGCGGCGCGAGCCGCATCCCCCAGCGTGGCGCGCTCCCCGGCCTGCGAAAACAGAAAGTCTCGCCCGCGCAGTACACGTCGGAACAATTCCGCTCGAGTCGACGCGCGGACAGCCGGCAGCCGCGTCATGCCGCGCTGCGCGTCGAATTGGTCCCGCACCATCCGATCCACTATCCGCACAAACCAGTCTTCCGCGGCATCCGCATCGAGACCGGCCGCAACTCTCTTGCGGAATGCATGAATCATTCCAAAAAGCGGGCTGGTGCGCGTCTCTAGCCGCTCGAAGAACTCTGCCTGCGCGCGGGTGTCGGCGGGATTGTCCAGCAGGCGGCTCCCGCCTGTTGTGTCGCAGCGCAGCGCGTCTTCCGCCAGCCCGCGCCGGAAGAACAGGACGAACGTCGTCACCGGCGTATCCGAGTGGAAGCGCAACGCGTAACGGTGGTCGTCGTTCAGAACGAGGTAGCTGTTCTCGTCCACCACGAACTGCCGCTCCCGCGTTTCCCATGTTGCCGATCCCGCTGCCATCGCCTTGATGGAAAGCCATCCCGGCACTTCGCCGGAATCGTGCAGTCTGCCCCTTCCGGAGTAGACGGCGTTCCGCAGGCCGAGTTGCGACGCGGGAGGATTCACCAGGGGGAATGACGGCGCGAGCGGAATCGTCTTTCCTCGAGGGGTTCCGTCGCCGGGAGCGCTCGCCATCTTCGGTTCACACGCCGTGGGTTCGGGTCTTGCTGCTCTGGATGTTACCGTGCCCGGCAGCCGCCTGGCCTATCGATTGCGGCCGCGCCTTGCGCGTTTCACTTTTCCTGCGCGTCCCGCGCCGTGCCCATGTTCCGAACCGCGCGGTGAAGCCACCGCAACCGCCTCTATCTCCACCAGCATCGCGGGGTCAATGAGCGCTGGAACCTGCACCATCGAGGTGGCCGGACGGATCTCCCCGAAGAACTCGCCGTGTGCGCGGCCGACTTTCTCCCAGTCACCGATGTTGGTAACGAACATCCGCGTGCGCACCACGTCCTTCAAGCTCGCGCCCGCCTGTTCCAGTGCCCACGCGATGTTCTTCAGCGTCTGCACCGCCTGCGCGTAGGGGTCGCCCGGCCCTATGATGCGGCCTTCGCGGTCTGTGGCTGTCGTTCCTGAAACGTAGATTGTGTCTCCCACGCGCACAGCACGCGAGTAGCCGGCCACAGGCTCCCATCGCGTTCCGCTGGAAATGTTTGTGCGTTTCATTCGCCCTCTTCATCCTGCTGGTTCGTTTTCTCGCGCGGCGGCCGCACGGTGGGCTGGACACGCCGCGGCGAAGTCCCTAATCTGATGCCTGGCTCGATGCCCAGGAGATTCGCATGAAGTGTCAGAACATTCTTGAGGCCGTGGCGCACACGCCTCTGATCCGCCTGAACCGCATCTCGCACGGTCTCCCCTGCGAGCTGTGGGTGAAAGCAGACTACCTGAACCCCGGCGGCTCCGTGAAGGACCGTATCGGCATCACCATGATCGACGCCGCGGAGAAAAAAGGCCTGCTGAAACCGGGCGGCACCATCATCGAGGGCACTTCCGGAAATACGGGCATGGGGCTCGCGCTCGTCGCCGCTGTCCGCGGCTACAAGGTGGTCTTTACCATCACCGATAAGCAGTCGCGCGAGAAAATTGACCTGCTCAAGGCCCTCGGCGCCGAAGTGATCGTCTGCCCCACGGCTGTCGAGCCCAACGACCCGCGCAGCTACTACTCTGTGGCAAAGAAACTCGCAAAAGAAATTCCCAACTCGTTCTATCCCAACCAGTACGACAACCCCGACAACGCTTCGGCTCACTACGCGTCCACCGGCCCGGAAATCTGGCAGGACACGGAAGGCAGGATCACCCATTTCGTTTGCGGCATGGGCACCGGAGGCACCATCAGCGGCGTGGGGAAATACCTCAAGGAGAAGAACCCCGGAATTCGTGTGATTGGCGTCGATCCCATCGGCTCGCTCTACTACGACTACTTCAAGAACAAACGGCTCACCAAAGCCACTACCTACGTGGTGCAGGGGATCGGTGAAGACATTCTCCCCGGAAACATGGATTTCTCCATTCTCGACGATATCCAGCAGGTGACCGACGAAGAGTGCTTCGTTACCGCGCGGCGCCTCGCTCGTATGGAGGGGATATTCACCGGCGGTTCCTGCGGTGGCTGCGTTTCCGCCGCGTTGCGCGTCGCTCGTTCCCTGCAGCCCGGCGACATGATGGTCGCTTTCCTGCCTGATACCGGTATGCGCTATCTGAGCAACGTGTACAGCGACGCCTGGATGGCCGAGCACGGCTATAGCGAGAAAGCCGTGGCTCTAACCGCTGCTGACGTTGTCCGCGCCAAGAAGTCGCGCGGGCCGGCGCGCGATCTTGTCACCGTGAAGCCGTCGGAAACCGTCTTCCATGCCCTGAAGACGATGCAGGCCGAGGACATCTCCCAGATCCCTGTTTGCGAAGACGTGCAGCCCGTCGGGACTGTCGCGGAAGACCAGATCCTTACCCTCGCCCTCCATGGCAAGGACCTCCACAAACTGGTCATTCGTGAAGTGATGGGCCCGCCGCTGCCTCGCGTCCCGGCCGACGCTTCCATTGAGAAGCTCACGCGTGTGCTGAGCCAGCAGGGCTCCGCCGTCTTTGTCGAGCAGGGCGATGGCCGCCTGGACATCCTGACCAAGTACGATCTGATCGGCAGCGTTACTAGCCTCGTGGATCAGGCCCGCTAACGCCGGTCTTTTCCCGTCTGCGTCGTTCGCGCCGCTGTTCGTCTGGTACGCCCTACTGCGCTGGCTTCACGCCCAGCGTCGAGTAGAGCGCCGCCGCGTCGTAGATTCTTCCGTCTTTGATCACCGTCGATACCCGCCGGATGTCGGAGATTCGTGCCACCGGGTCTCCGTCCACCAGAATCACGTCGGCAAGTTTTCCGGCCGTGATCGAACCCCGCTCCTTGTCGTGCTTCATTACGCGCGCGGCGCCCAGCGTCGCGATTTGCAGGACCTTTGGCGCCGGAATGCCCGCGGCTACATAGTTCTCCAGCTCTCGGTGCAGCGTGAATCCGGCCATCGAGTCCGTCCCAGCCACGATCGTGATGCCCGCGTCGTACAGGTGCTTTGTCATCCGCAGCATGGCTTGAAACGAATCGAGATATCGCTGGTTCTTGCCTTCCGGAACGGGCAGCCCGCCGGTCAATCCTCCCCGCCGGATCTGCGCCGGCAGTCGGTCGGCCACCGGTGCCAGGCTCGGTTGCATGACTCCCCGCCGGGAAACGAACATTTCTTCGAACACAGTGACGGTCGGGTCCAGCACCGTGTGGTGCTCTTGCAGCAGCTTGATGAAGCCTTGCACCCGCTCCGACTGCAAATCCAGCCCGGCGGCGTGCTCCGCCACCGACGTGAACCGCGCCGGAGTCCGCGTGTCCTTCACTTCGTCAAATAGAAAATTCAGGAAAATGAAGTTCATGTGCTGGATTTCGTCGGCGCCGTCACGTACGAACTGTTCCGCCGTCATGAACGCCGGCACGTGCCCGGACAACCGCATCCCCCGAGCGTGCGCTTCCGCCGCGATGTAGGGGACCAGTTCGGGCTTCAGCGAGCTGTATACCTTGATCTGCTCGTAGCCCAGTGATTTGTATTTCTCGATGTCGGCCAGCGCTTCTTCGCGTGTGTCGCCAAAGACCTTCGTCGGTCCCTGGTAAGGGCCGCGCCCGTCGATGAATCCGCACTTCACGATCCGCGGTCCGACGAGCGTGCCGCTGTCGAACTTCCCCTGGAGTTCGCTGATGTGCTCGATGTCGTTTGCCATATCGCGAACCGTGGTCACGCCCGCGGCGATATGAAGCAGTCCATCGTCCCAGTCGCCCAGATGCACGTGCATATCCCATAGCCCGGGCAGCAGCGTCTTTCCTTTTGCGTCGATCACTTCGGCTCCCGCCGGTGGCGCCATCGCCGCGTCAGGCGCGACCGACTCGATGCGGCTCCCGGAGATCAGCACCGACATCCCCTCTTTTACCGTTGCCGTTTCGCTGTCGAACAGCCGTGCATTCCGGATGACGATGGGCTTCGATGGCTTGCGCGCCAGCTTCCGCGCGGCTTCCTCGCCCCGCGTCGCGGCGCGAGCCTGCTGCGCCTCCAGCAGGGCCGGCCACGCCGCTTCGGCGCCTTCGCGGATCAGGACCGCCCAGGCGCTGCCCCCGGCGAAGAAGCTCCGATCCTCGGCCAGCCATACCGGGTTCGGAGTGAAACTCAGCCCCGTTTCCTCATAGAGCGTGACCGTCTGCTTCTTCCCGTTTACATCCACGGTGCGGTCCAGCACCCGTTCGATTCGCGCTTCCCCTTCCGGCAGCAGCGGCACCCGGCCGCCGGGCGCGGCCAGCATGGCCCCTTCCAGTTCGCTGCCGATCACTCCGTCGATCGGCACGTAGAACGCCGGTGAGCTGAGCTGCTTCTCTCCGTGCTCTGCCTTGTTGCTCCACGTGGCCTTCAGCGGCGTCCCCGACATGCGAAAGTGCTCGTCCACCGGACCCTTCAGGTAATCATTGCCCGTCGCGTCCAGTTCAGTGATGAATCCCGCGCGATCGGCTGTCGTGCGTGTCAGAATCGCCGGGCCCCGCCCGCGGTCATTGAACGCAAAGAAGCTGTGCTTCGCTCCATCCGCGGTTTTCCATGTCGCCATCAACCCCGCTTTGTTGCCGCTGAAGAGGAACGCATAGCGCGTCGCGTCCGCCGGCACCTCGGCCGGCACCTTGATCAACTCCGCCGGCGCGTTCGACTGCCCGGCGGCCCCGGCCGGAGCTTGCGCCCGCACCCCCGCGGCTGTCGTCGCGGCGAGAAATGCACTGGTGGTCGCGGCGGCGACGATCCATCCGCCATGCCGGGCCATGCGTCTGCGCAAGCCCAAGCGTTGCATCAACTCTCTCATTGGCTGTTCCTCCCGAGGCAAAAAGCCGTCCACGCGATTCAACGCCGGGGATGGCACGTAAGTTTCAGCCGTCGCCCTTGATTCTGCAAGAACCAAACACCAGGTCGGTGAAAGGCGCCTGCGCCCGGATGTTATACTGGCGTTTTCGCTTCGCTCCGGCGGACCTGCCCGGGAGCGCGGCCGCCATGCGCATCGAAGACTTCAACGCACGCTTGCGCGACTCCATCCTCGTAACCGATGGGGCCATGGGCTCCATGCTCTACGAGGCTCTCGGCGCGCAGCGTTGCTTCGACGAGGTCAATCTCACCCACGCCGAAGCCGTTTTTCGCATCCACCAGGCCTACATCGCGGCCGGCGCGCAGCTTATCAAGACGAACACGTTCAGCGCCAACCGCCATAAGCTCGCCCCTCACGGTCTCGCGGAAAGCACTGCGCGCATCAATCACGCCGCCGCCAAGGTCGCTCGTGAAGCGCGTGAAGCTGCTGCACGCGAAGTCCTGATCGCGGGTTCCATCGGTCCGCTCGGCTCGGCCCGCCAGGTCACTCCGCTGCCCGCGGCCGACGTGCGCTCGATCTTCCACGAGCAGGCTGCCGCTCTGGAAGAACGCGGCGTCGACCTCTTTCTCCTCGAAACCTTCGGTGACCTCGACGAGCTCCTGCTGGCCATCGACGCGATCCGTTCTTTCTCCAGCCTCCCCGTCATCGCCGAGATGACTTTCTCTGAGGAGAACCGCACTCTCGGCGGCCTGCGCCCCCCTGACGTCTGGGAGAAGCTCAGAGAAAAAAACGTGCAGGCCATCGGTGCCAACTGCACCGTTGGCCCGCAGCTCCTCCTCACCACCATCGAGCAGTGGGCGCCGCTGGGCGGCCTGCCCCTTTCTGCGATGCCCAACGTGGGCTTCCCCAAGCGCATGGGCGACCGCATCACCTACCCGAAGTCCTCGCCTGAGTACTTCGCATTGTTTGCGCGCGATGCCACCGCGCTGGGCGTCCGCGTACTAGGCGGGTGCTGCGGCACCACCCCGGACCATATCCGCGCGATGGCCGAAGCTGTCGCCGGCCTGCATCCGGCTCAGGCCGCACCCTCGCGAGCCGCCACCCTCGAATCCCGCACGGACACTCATCCCATTCCCGCTCGCGATCCGGAAAGCGGCGTCTGGCGCCGGATCAAGCGTGGCGAGTTTGTCGTCAGCGTGGAAATCGACCCTCCGAAGGGAATTTCCTGCGACCGCGTGTTCGAACAGGTCGCCCGCATCATGGATTCGGGCCACGTCCAGTCCATCGACATCAACAGCGGCACGCTCGCGCGCGTAGGCATGGACGCGCTCGTGCTCGCCGGCGCCCTCGAAGCCCGCGGCGTCGAGACCGTTCCTCACCTGACCACTCGCGATCAGAACATCATCGGCTTGCAGGCCGCCCTGCTCGGCGCGTGGTCCGTCGGCGGCGTGCGCAACGTACTGGCCATCACCGGCGACCCGCCCTCGCTCGGAGACCATCCTGAAACCAGCGGTGTCTACGAAGTGGATTCCATCGGCTTGGTGAAAATCCTCTCCCGGCTGAACCAGGGAATGGATTGGGCCGGCAAGACGTTGGGCGGAGCCACAAACTTCACCATCGCCGTTGCCGTCAATCCCGTGGCCGACGACTTGGACCACGAAATCGCCCGCTTCCGTCAGAAGATCGAAGCCGGCGCCCACATCGCAATGACCCAACCGATGTTTGATCCGGCCCAGTGGGACGCGTTCGAAAAAAAGCTGGGAGCAAAGTGCCCCATCCCGGTGATTGCAGGCGTCTGGCCGCTCACCAGCTACAAGCAGGCCATGCGCCTGAACAACGAAGTTCCCGGTATCGTGATTCCCGAACCTGTCTTGCGCGAGCTTGAGGGCGCTGGCACCGCGGCTCGCGAGCGCGGGTTCGCGGTGGCGCGGCGCATGCTCGATTGGGCGCGCGCGAACGTTGCAGGCGTCTACCTGATCGCCCCCTTCAAACGCTACGAAGAGGTCCTGGAAATATTCCAATAGGCAGCTGTGCGCCGGGTCCGCCTGCCGCAGCCCGCGTGTGTGTGCCTCTAGCCTTCCCGCAGCAGCACCGCCGCGATGCGCTCAGCCGCGTTGCCGTCCCACAAATCTGGCACTCGTCCGCGCTTACCCCGCCCGGCGAGCGCCTCCCGCACCCCTCGGATCATGGCATCCATGTCGCTGCCTACCAGCGTGTTTGTCCCTTGCGAGATGGTGATGGGTCGCTCCGTGCTGTCACGCACCGTGAAGCACGGCACGCCCAAAGCCGTCGTCTCCTCCTGAACGCCCCCCGAATCGGTCACCACCGCGGCCGCCCGGCTTTGTAGCTGCAGAAACTCCAGATAGCCCAGGGGAGGCAGTAACTTCACTCCCCGGCCGTGCTCATTCCAA